>WNGL01020077.1_pt1 | contig 14906 bp, 11 predicted proteins | sample 5400591 | NCBI WGS metagenome assembly WNGL01 (sample SAMN13153377, study PRJNA577476) | soil metagenome | isolation source: 80 cm soil or saprolite under Garry oak tree replicate 1 | place: USA:California | collected 2016-06-15
CGACTTCCGCACCTTTTTAGAAACCGTCGTCATTGCAGAAGCACAACGTCGTCGGGTACAGACCATAGCACTGGTTTTGGATAATGGTCCGACCCATGCCCCAAAGCAGCTCCCACGCTGGATCAAGGAACTGGAGACAGCATCGGAAAGGAAACTGACGATGCAACTGGTAAATGACCTGAAGGATCGAACGAAAATACTGGGCTGAGAGCCCCTGTGTCGAACCTTCAGGTCTCTTTTTTTGACCTGAAGGTTCGACCTCATTTCGGATTCTGCACCTTTGCTTCCGAGGTTTGCCCCTCGCTTGTGACTTGCTCTTCTTTTTTCTGTCCGATGCCATCAACAATGTAAATCACGTCGCGCCGAAGGGTGAGCTGTTCAGCGGCAGCTTCAAGATGCTTAGCGCTCACGTCTTCCTGCGCATCGGCATACGACCACTGCAACGCCGTTGTGACCAGCTTCATCAAGTGGTCCATGATCACCCGCCCACTTTTGAGTGGATCGAGTAAGGGATGAGTGAGCCAAGTATAGATACTCCCGGTCCATTGTCTGAGATTCAGTTCGGGAAAGGATGGGCGATCAATCTGCTCCAGAGCCAGGAGAACGTCACGTACTTCCGCTTCCGTATGGCTGGCAATTCGACAATAGGGATGAAGGGGATCTAATCGCCGCCGGAATTGCAGCCACATGGTTTCTGGCTGCTCAAACACATCTTTGAGTGGCATTGCTGCCCCCCGTCCCGCTGCCACCAAACATAATCCCAGAGCATAAGGAGGATGGATTAATTGAAGCTGGTCGGTCAATTCTTTCAGGAAAATGAGGTGAGGCATCGACAAATCATGGGCATCGTCACAGATCAAGCACTCGACGCCATACTGGATCAACAATTCAAATAACAGATATTTGCGCTCGCTCCATCGTCCTCTTGCTCCTAGCCCAAGAGCGGTAAGCAGAAAGTTCCCCAGGGCCGCTTCTTTCGGATCGTTCTTCGGAGCCGTTACCGCCAGGACTGGATAGCGCCGCCCGCCCATCATCCCCGCTTCACGGGACGCCTGGGCACTTAAATCGCGGATTCCCATGGTCTTGCCGCTGCCTGGCTCTGCCACAATCACATGCCAGCGCCTCAGCTTCCACGCCTGACGCAAGAGCCCCTGGAAACGCTGCTCAAAAGGGGTCTCAATAAAGCCCTCGAAGAGAGGCAGAGGAGCTTCCTCATGACCCGTTTCCGCTGCTTTTTGGTGGTCTCAATCTCTTCCTGAATTTGCACCCGAACCTCGACACTCGCTGATGCAGCAGCCTTCGCTTTTTCCGCGTCGGTCTGGCGCTGAGCGGTCGCTTCCCACTCGCTTACTCGTCGCCCCATGAAGGCCGGACAGTAGGCTTCTCCCACATAGCTTCCGTCCACAAACAGGTAGAGCACGCTGACATCTCTGCGGTCGTAATACAGCTCAAATTCCTTGCCCTGGAGCCGATTGAGTAACCCTGGGCACGTGTACCAGCGTCCTTGAAAGGAGAGGCGTGAGCCATCATGGACCCGATAGCGATGAGCGAGAGTTTTCCGATTGACCGCCTTCATCAAAAGGAGCTTGAGGTCATCCGGCGCGCCCAGATACTGGGGAACGCCCGTCTGACGGACGGCTTCCTCCCAGAGGTGCGCGCGGGTTTGACGACGCAGACCATCCCAGCTTTGCTGGTAATCGTCCACGATGGCGCGGTAAAAATACCGTTCGAGTTCCTCAAGGGTCATGGCCCCCGCCTGGGCCGCCACATCGGCATCATGAACGCCGTAGCTGGTGTTGGGCAAGCGTCGTTCAAAGCGTTGAGTCATCCAGCGAAACAGCGCTTCGACAGTTCCTTTCGCTGAAGGACAATAGGGCGGCGCTTGCTCGGTGATGATGCCAAGCCGATCGACCAGAACCTGCCGTGCGCGCTCGGACGTAAAGATTTTCCCTCGATCGTGAAAAATGATCGCCGGTTTGCCAGAACAGGGCCAGGGATGCTGACAGCCCGTCTGAAGTACAATGCGGTCTTTTGGCTCCAGCGCTATCTTGACCAGGCGCATGTAATCCTCTTCCTTGAGGGAGCCTAATGCTAACACTGCACTCATGATGGCTGCTGTTTTGACGCAGATGAGCACTGCTGCGTGAATGCGGCGGGTCACGGGAATCCCATCGGGGGTGATCACGTAGAGTTCCATGCTATGTTCATCGACTTGCGCCAGTTGCGCCGGAGCAGGAATGGAAAGCACAAAGGAGCGGGGAGATTGTCGATCACGCACTGACGACCGCATCTGTTCGCGTGCTCGCAGGATCTGCGGCTCCTGTTTCAGCACACGAACATAGGAGCGAACCTGTTTGTAGGAAGGCAAAGCAGGAGCACTTCCAGTGTCCTCCTGCACGCGTTTTGCGGCACGCACGAGATCGGCATGCTCATGAATAGCCGTCAATGACAGCTTCGTCGGCAACTGGTAGAGGCGGCGAATGACTTCTTGGAAAGCAGGATGCATGTCCCTTTCTCGACTGTAGGTCGCATAGGGAACACAGGCGCGCACTCCGAGCGTGCGGGTGCGCCAGACCAGGCGTGAGAGGGTTGAGCGAGCGATCTGCGTTTCTTGCGCTACTTCCACCACCGACGATCCTGCGAGCACCTGCTCAACGGCTCGTACATTGCGGAGAAAGCGCTCACGCACCGGGCCTTCGAGCGTCGAGTCGTCACATGACGTGTTCTGGACAAGGAGGCTTCTGTCCCGATCCAATACACTCCTGCTTGCAGTTCTGCCACTTTCCGGGCGGCTTCCGCTTTCGCTCGATTTCGTTCTCGGCGTTTGTCCTGCTCAAGACCTGCTTCCGCAATCAGGAGCCTTCCGTCGAGGAGCTGACCAATGGCATCGGGGAGGTAGACATGGGCCTCGCCTTCAAACAGGTAGTCAATGGTGTACGGAGTTGGCAAGGGGGTCGTAATCTTGTAGGCAGACGCAAAGGTAGCACTGATATCGCCACGTCCGTACCAGGCCACCTGGGGATGGTATTCCAGGTACAACAGAAGCTGTTCTTCCATCTGGCTACAAAACGGTTGCCGTGTAGGCCGCAGGGCTCCCGTTTTCCAGCTCGGAATCCACCCAGAGATGCTCTCACCGGCGATCTTGAAGAGATCAATGCCACGCACGCCAAACTCAGACATGAGATGACCTCCTTTTTCGACATCACAACACACGAGACGATGGATTTCCAACTCCTACTGCCAAGTATACCCGAAGGCAAGCTCATTTGGAAGCCGACCGTCTGTTCGTAGCCGAACCTTGAAGGCAAAATTCGATCCCTGGGAGTGATTCTGTCGAACCTTCAGGTCATTTACCAAAAGGTCTGCGTCACAGGCGGCTCGATGCTTGAGGACTTGCAGGACATAGCACGCCCCTCAAAGAGATGGTATACTTATCAGGGGTTCTGACCGTTTTTATCTCCCCCTGGAAGAATACTCTCTTACTACGATGAGCAACCGTATCGACATGAATTCCATTCTGCCTACACAGCCAATATTCGGTGTCATCACGGATACCGAGATGCTCCTCATTGAGGAGGTATCCGGAAAGCGCGTGCTGCGCTCACTGCTGCTTCCGCTTGAGGTGAATGGGTGGAGCGGGCTGCTGGATTTCCTGTGGCAAACCGGGTTAAGCGCGGTCTGGGTGATGCCGACTACGACTCTGTCGCGTGGCGTCACTTGTTCTCAGTTTGAGCAGGCGGGTGGTCGCTGGTCTATGGTTGTCCACAGCGACCCAGCTGAGCCTGCGAAACCCACCTGTGTACTGTACTGGCCCAAAGAGAGCAGCCAGCACGAGGCGCGCCGCCTGGCGGTCTCCTTTCCAGAGTACGCAGGCTGGGGGTGGAGGCTCGCTGACATGAAGAGCCTGCTCGCCACCGTCACCTACCTGGAGCAGGCTGTGGGCAGGCACGTGCTGGATGCACCGAATCTGGTGGCCCACCAGGTGCTCGCCGACCTCACCCGCGATCAGCCCATCTCGCAGATGCGTTCCTCGACGGTGAATCTGCACCGCTTGCCAGGTCTGGAGGGTTGTTCCATCCCAATGGGGGTACAGGCGCCCGGTCTCGTCTGGAAGCGTTCCCTCACGCTGGTAGAACAGCGCCAGAAGTATCTGCACAAATATACCCACTTCTCCCACTATCTGGAGGCATGCCTGAACGTCCAGCTGGGGGTCGGAGATCCACAGGTTGCTGCCAGCGGCAGACTCTATGATGGCGTACGCCCCGGCATCTGGCGGGTGAACGGCGAGCTAGCCGGGTCGATATTCGATGGCAAACTGCTGCCGAGCTGCCTGAATGAGGAGTGGATGAGTACACCACAGATCAACTGCTGCCGGGACATCGGCTACCGGATGCAGGTGCAGGAAGGCTCCTGCTGGCGAGAAGCGTACGCCCCACTTACACGCTGGGCCACGAGCTTGTGGCAGTCAGCCGAGCGCTTGCACACCCATCTACAGCACTATCGACACGCGGAAGGGCGGGCCAATGCTCTTCATACGCTCAAGCTGCTCGCCCAGTTCGGTGTGGCTGTCATTGGCCGTGAGCAGGCGGCAGGGGGATGGGGGCGACCGGATTGGTGGGCACAAATTGCCGGGCGCGCTCGGGCTTTGCAGTTTGCAGACCTGGTCCGCCTGGCGAGGAGGGGCACGATGCCAGCACTGCTCGCGGGAGACGCGCTCTGGGTGGTCTCCGATGAACCTCATCCGCAGAAGGCGGTTCCTGACCTGCTGGCGGCTCGCCATTGGAAGGGGTATGCCATCGGCTACGAGGTACCGCTTCCTCTCTCCTCTCACGTCAGAGAGGCATTCAGGTCAATGGAGCATGCTGACCAACTGGCTGCGGCGCTCGACTCGTTGGCGGAGGAAGTCTCATAAGCGGCAAATTACTCGAGCCTGCTGGTATTGACAAGTAGAACATAAGTTCGGTATATTGTATCTATGTTAGTGCAATCTCCACCTGACACATTGACAAAACTTGCCCAGATGGGTGATGCGACAATTTATGAGCCTGCTGGCGACCAACCGCAGCAGGAACGGAGGCGCGCGCCCTACCAGTCGCGCAGCCTTGATGAATGCATAACGAATGTGTCGACGCCGCAAGGGAAGAAACCGATCCTCAAGACCATGTTGACTACGGCATGCGAACGCAACTGCTTCTACTGCCCTTTCCGGGCCGGACGGAGCAAGACAAAGCGCGTCACCTTCACCCCGGACGAGATCGCGGGCGCGCTCGATACGCTTACCCATACTGACCGTGTGCAGGGGTTATTTCTTTCATCGGGGATTATCAAAGGTAGCGTGACCACCCAGGATAAGATTATTGATACGGTGGAGATCATCCGTAACCGCTACGCCTATCGCGGGTATGTTCATCTCAAGATCATGCCGGGTGTGCAATATGAGCAGTTGTACCGGGCCATGCAGCTGGCAGATCGCATTTCGGTAAATCTTGAGGCTCCAACCCAGGAACGATTGAGCGCGCTTGCCCCTAAAAAGGACTTCACAGCCGAATTGCTCAAAATGTTGCGCTGGGCCGAGGTGATACGGCGCGACAATCCCCAGGAGAAACTCGCCCGCACCGTGACGCAATTTGTGGTGGGGGCGGTAGGGGATACCGACCAGGAATTACTTTCGCTGAGTGAAAGGCTCTATCGCCATGCGGGATTGACGCGTGCCTATTATTCGGGCTTCAGCCCGGTTGAACAGACGCCGTTTGAAAACCTGGCTCCCACTGATCCCTTACGTGAGTTTCGCCTTTACCAGGCCAGCTTCCTCTTACGCGACTATGGTTGGAGTGTGCAGGATCTGGCATTTCTGCAAGATGGGAATTTGCAGATCGATATCGACCCTAAACGCGCATGGGCTGAGAAGTATCTGCGCGAAGCTCCCATTGAAATCATGACAGCAAATCGCGCGGAGTTGTTGCGAGTTCCAGGCATCGGTCCGGTAGGAGCCGATGCCATTCTGCGTGCACGCCGCCTTGGGAAGATCACGGACCTGTCGCACCTGCGAAAGTTGCATATTCACGCTCCTGAACAGGCTGCGCCGTATATTTTGCTCGACGGTCGTCAAGCGCCTGCGCAGTTGGCGTTACTGTAGCTCAGGCCTTCCCCTTCATTACAGCGGGCTTATCCCTTTTATTGGATTGAGGGGAATACTCCGCGGTATTATTCAGATGTGCCTTCACCCTGGCAACGGATCCAAAGGGGATGAATGTGTTCAATGGGACGATCAAATAGCCCGAGCTGTTCATCGAGGCGAAACAACTGCTCAAAATCCTCCGGGGAGTATGCTTTGCGCAATCGTGAGGCATACGAAGTTACCAGCACGCGGAGATAGTGCTCCACGTCATAGTCGCGCTGTTTTTTTGCATCACTCGCATGAGAGTGGCGGGCAGGTTCGCCAGGCTCCCCCAATTCACCTGCTCCAACTGCTGGCTCCTCTGCTTCATTGAAGGAGATATCTTCGCTCTCATCAGGCACCCAGATGGAGGCTCCTCCTGGCGCGCGATAGAACCGTACGCGCTCACCGGGAGCCCATTTCGTGCGGCCAGCCGCTAACAGGGCCTCATAGGCCTGCTCAGTATGCCCGGCGCGAGAGGTCTGATAGGCTTCCCGCGATTTTGAGAGGCGCACGCGCGCAGCGACATCAGAGACAGGAAAAGCGCGCGCACGCAGCGCTTTAGTTGTCTCCAGGTAGGCATCGCGTACGCCAAGCACGTTGCCGGTCATGGTACAGAGTAATGCCTGGCGCAGGAAGCGTTCGCCGAATGGCTCTGAGCGGCTGGAACGCAGCGCAACGCCGCGCACGATCAACTGGCCACCGTAGGTTAACAGGGCGTAGTTTTTGACTTCGTGACTGAGCATGGCGCGGTAACGCCCCTCGTATTCCAGGCGAATGCCCGCTGGCAACTCCGCCCCGATGCTCGCGACCAGTTCGCGCTCCTGTTCCTCCGTCCAATCGGCGGGGACGGCAAAGTAGACGCCGTCGGTATCGGCCTCCACCAGCGCCATGCCGCGTTCGCGTAGCGATGCGAGGACTTGCGTGAGTATCTCGCGCCCGCGCCTGGTCACTTCTCCGGCGGCGTGGCCATCGGCGAAGAGGGCCATCGAGCCAGCGCCCATGTAGCCATAGGCGGAGTTCACCAGGATTTTCATGGCCGCCGAGGTTGCGTCGTGATGATTGGCCTCCACCGATCCAGGAGGAGCAGCCTTCGCTGCGGCCTTGTGCGCCAGGCGCAAGTCGGTCAACCTGCCCAGGATGCTGAGCAAGACGCCCAGGCGGTCACAGGCTGGGCCGATCTGGAAGGTGCGCATGAGCGAGGGGTACAGCGAGGCAACATCGGCCTTGACCACGTGTTCGGCCACGCCTTCCGCGAAAAGATGCACCGCTCCGCCCTCGTGCAATGCTTGTCCTACGGCCTGATCGGCGCTCTGGCGGGGGAGCGCAGCGCCGTTGCGCAGGTAGGCGCGTACCAGCATGGGTTCGAGGATGCCCATAGCCGGGCCAGCCGAGGCCAGGCGCTCGTAGCGGCGGGGAGCCATGCCTGCCAGCGAGAACGGTGCTCCAAGCAGGCGTCGCGATAGTCCGTCTACCTCTTCAACATCGTCCAGAGCATATTGTCGAACCCGCTCAGGATCGCGTTGATACGTAGCAAAAATTGCCGAGCCCTCGATGTAGACGCGGTCAGGCGAGGCGATACCGAAATAGCGGGCGACATCTTTCAGGCTGTGACTGGGCATATCGCGTACAACGAAGTCGTGGCGGCGCACGGCATCCAGCGTATCGATCAGTTCGCGTCCGGCGACGCTGTAGCGAATACGGCGGCGCGCTTCCGGGCCTATGGCCAGCGTCTCCTCGCGGCGCTCTAAGAGGGATGGTCCGCCTTCACGGCTAATGTGCAGCGAGATGCCATGCGCGGCGGCACGCTGCTCCAGGAAAGGCAAATCGAAACCGAAGAGGTTATGGTTTTCGATCACATCCGGGTCGCGTTGGCGAATAAGCGCGCACAGATCGGTGATGAGGCGCGCCTCATCTTCGGGTCGAGGAGCATCGAGTGTGGTCGCCAGCCCGCAACTATCACGTATGGAAACCATGAAGATACGCCCGCGATGCGGGTCAAGCGCGGTTGTTTCAAGGTCGAACTGCAGCCGGTGCAGGTCCTCGTAGCTCAAACCCCGGAAATAGACGCGCCCGCTCGTCATGAGGTACTGTTCGACTGGGCCAACACGATAATACTGATCTGGCAAATCGTTGATGCTCGTAATTTTGCGATCCAGGCGACGCGCTGCTCCCCGTACCAATTCGTTTTCGAGCATGCGCCCATCGCTGGCGGAAAGCAGGAAACGATAAGCATCCGGGCCATCCAATTCACGATAGGTGATGCTGGCAGCGCTGCCAATGGGCGCGGATGCAGAGATCAGGGATGATCCCAGGTGGGAGAGGTCATCCAGGGTGGCAGCAAAGACCCAGGGTCGAAAGCGTTCCCTGGTACAGGTGATGCGTTCTCCCTCACGTCTCCAGATGAGGGCGCGTCCCTCGCGATTCGCCCAGACCGAGACGATGCCGGGTATAGGGTCCCAGCCGAAGAGGTATTCGTCTTCGGTGTGGGAATTGATGGCGTTGGAGAGCGAGGAAGAAGTAAGATGCATGTCACTCCTGGTCAGATCATAGTCACAATCGTACTGAAATTGTATCACCTGTTCTAACTCATTGCTACCCGTTGCAGCAACGAATCACTTGTAACAGGCCTTAATGCTGTTTTACGCGAAAAAGGGCTTGACAGAACGGCGGGAGAGTAGTAGTTTAGTCTGTATTCCCGAACAGGGGGCAATGATGGGCGACCTGGTCGTGAATGACGCTCTGGCCTTAATTTAAGGCGGTCAATAGATCGCTTCACTTCACAAGGACAAGTATTTAATAGGGAAGCGGAATTATGAAACCTCCACGTTTTCAATACTGTGCGCCGCGCATCCTCGACGAGGCGCTTACCCTGCTCGATCAGCATGGCGAGGACATCAAGGTGCTGGCGGGCGGGCAAAGCTTTGTGCCGCTGCTCAATATGCGCCTGGCGGGGCCTGCCTACATTGTAGACATTAACCATATTTCCGAACTGCACTACATTGAGACGGAAGATGGCTACCTCGCCATTGGAGCGATTGCGCGCCAGCGCCAAATTGAACGCTCTGTACTGGTGCAGGAGAAGCATCCACTGCTCGTGGAGGTCATTAAGCACATCGGGCATATGCAGATACGCAATCGCGGCACCGTTGTGGGCAGCATTGCGCACGCCGATCCGGCTGCCGAGCTTCCCGCGCTGTTGACCTGCCTCAACGGTGAAGTACTGGCGCAGAGCATTCATGGTGAGCGAGTCATCAAAGCCGAGGAGTTTTTCACCGGCTATCTCACGACAGCCCTGGAACCTGGTGAGATGCTGACAGAAGCGCGCTTTCCCTGGATACCGCCGCGGGCCGGGTGGTCGTTTATGGAATTTGCCCGCCGGGCGGGAGATTATGCCCTGGTGGGAGCCGCCGCCGTGCTAACACCCGCGCCCGATGATACCTGCATGTCTGCCCATATCGCTTACCTCGGCGTCGCAGGCTCGCCCATACGCGCGCATGCCGTCGAGCAAATGCTCGTGGGAACGACGCTCGATCAACGGGCGCTCGATGCCGCGGCCGAAGCCGCACGGGAGATCGTGAGCGAGGATATGAGCGATGTACATGCTACCGTTGAGTATCGCCGCACGCTGACGGCGGAACTGACAAAACGAGTGCTGAAAGCTGCCTGGGGAAGACGTGAAAGACAAGAGCGCCAGGAGCAGCAGAGAGGAGAGGGATGATGCTAGAGCGAGATGATGATTTTTCGCAATGCGTCGAGGAATGCGAGATCGCGGTTATCGTCAATGGTCACCGCTACGAACGGACGGTGCCGGTGCGCCTGCTCCTCTCCGATTTTCTGCGTCACGATCTTCAACTGACGGGGACGCATGTCGGCTGCGAACACGGCGTGTGCGGTTGCTGCACGGTTCTCTTCAATGGCGAGGCGGTGCGCTCCTGCCTCATGCTGGCGGTCCAGGCTGATGGTATGGCCGTCACAACCATTGAAGGGATGGCGGGGACGAACAGCGAGCTGCATCCCATCCAGCAGGCGTTCCAGGAAAAACACGGCCTCCAGTGCGGATTCTGCACCCCTGGCATTATTATGTCTGTGCATGCCATGCTGCATGAACACCCTGACCCTACCGAGAAAGAGATACGTCACGAACTTTCCGGCAATATCTGCCGCTGCACGGGTTATCAGAATATCGTGGAAGCAGTCAAACTCGCCGCGGAACGGCTACGCGAGCAACACATGGAGGTGGAATGATGGCAACGCGCTGGTTCGGTGCACCGGTTCAACGACAGGAAGACCCACGCCTGCTGCGAGGGCAGGGCAGCTACGTGGACGATATCGATCTCCCCGAAATGCTGCATGCCGCCGTGCTGCGCAGCACCCATGCGCGCGCTCGTATCCTCAACATCGATACCAGCGCCGCCAGCGCCCTCCCCGGCGTGCATCTTGTGCTTACCGCTAAAGACCTGGGCGAGGTGCTGGAACCATCGCCCCTGCTCGTACCCCATCATGCCTTGACGCAGCCCCGCACGCAGCTACCCCTGGCCCGCGACGAAGTTCGCTATGTAGGTGAAGCAGTGGCAATGGTGGTGGCCGACAGCCGCTACATTGCCGAAGACGCGCTCGACTTGATCGAAGTCGAGTACGAACCGTTTCCGGTTGTGCACAGTCTGGAAGTGTCATCGGCGGAAAGCGCGCCGCTTGTGCACGCGGATGTGCCGGGCAACGTGGCCGCGCACCTCGTGCAAAGCGTAGGCGACCCCGATAGCATCTTTGCGAGCGCACCGCATGTCATCCATGAGACTCTGCTTATGGACCGGGGCGCGGCCATGCCGATGGAATGTCGCGGCGTGCTGGCGCGTTGGGACGCGCACGACGGTACGCTCACGTGCTGGATATCGACGCAGGGGCCGATTCCCATTCGCAACGGCCTGGCGGCCATCTTCCACCTGCCTGAACACAAGGTGCGCGTCATCGCACCCGATGTCGGAGGCGGCTTCGGCACCAAGATCATGATGTTCTATGCAGAAGAGGTGCTGACGCCTTTTGCTGCAATGCGCCTGGGCAGGCCCATCAAATGGATCGAGGATCGACGCGAGCATTTCATCTCGGCCAACCAGGAACGCAGCCAGCTTCACGAGGTGGAGTATGCCTTTGACGATGCGGGCATCCTGCTAGCCGTGCGGGACAGGTTCCTGCACGATACGGGGGCCTATACCCCCTATGGCATTATCGTGCCCATCATCACCGCGTGTACCCTGCCCGGTCCTTACCGGCTGAAGCACTACTACAGCGAGTTTACCGTCCTCTATACCAATAAAGTGCCGGTCAGCCCATATCGCGGGGCAGGCCGACCACACGCGGTGTTCGTGATGGAACGCATCATGGATCGCATCGCGCGCGAACTTCAGCTGGACCGCCTCCAGGTGCGCTCGCGCAACTTTATTCAGCCCGACGAGTTTCCCTGGGACGTTGGCCTGGTGTATCAAGACGGGGGACCGACCAAATACGATAGCGGCGATTACCAGGCCGGGCTGGAAAAGCTGAAGGCATTGCTGGACTATGATAACTTCCCTGCGCTGCAGGCCGAGGCGCGGGCGCAGGGCCGCTACCTGGGTATAGGCGTAGGCTGCTACGTTGAGGGCACCGGTATTGGCCCATATGAAGGCGCAATGGTGCGCGTGGAATCGGATGGGCGGGTCTATGTCTCTACAGGCGTCACCACGCAGGGCCAGGCGCACTATACGACCTTCGCGCAGATAGTCGCCGACCAGCTGGGTGTTGAGCCGAAAGACGTGCTGGTGACAACCGGAGATTCTCAATCATTCTACTGGGGCGTGGGTACTTATGCTAGCCGCGCCGCTACCGTCGCCGGTTCTGCCGTACACCTGGCGGCGCTAAAGGTGCGCGAGAAGGCGAAGCAGGTGGCTGCCGACCTGTTTGAGGCCTCACCCGACGATATCGAACTCGCAGACGGCAAAGTCTTTGTGAAGGATGCTCCTCATCGAGCGTTGACGCTGGGGCAGGTTGCCATCTCATCCAACCCATTACGCTATGCCTATGGCGAGAACGCGCGTAAGTTGATGTCGATGAAACTGGCGGGACCGCGTCCGGGGCCAGCCTTGCCGGAAGAGCGAGGCAGCCCAGGATTGGAGGCAAGCGGCTTTTACAGTCCGCCGCATGGCAGCTTCGCGAGTGGCATTCACGGCGCAATTATCGAAGTCGATGCCACTACAGGGGATGTAACATTTGTCAAATATGCGGCAGTGCACGACTGCGGGCGGATCATCAACCCTACTGTTGTTGAGGGCCAGGTGCATGGCGGTGTAGCGCAGGGCATTGGCGGCGCCTTTTATGAGCGGCTGGTATATGATGAAGAGGGACAGCTCATCAACGCCAGTTTCATGGACTATCTGCTCCCGACTGCAGCTGAGGTACCGCCTATAGCGGTCGATCATGTCGAGACACCTTCACCGCTGAACCCGCTTGGTGTCAAGGGAGCTGGTGAGGCGGGTGTTATACCGGTGCCTGCCCTGTTCGCTTCAGCGATTGATGATGCACTTTCCCCATTTGGGGTAAGAATACGAGAAATGCCGCTGCATCCCTGCCGGTTATATGAACTACTCACGAATGCACAGCAGTAAGTATCACTGACGAGGTCGGGAACTGCTACCTAAATATGCTATATGGTAGACTTCCAGGCGATGATATGCGATACTCGCTTCAGTTACACAATGCCAGGGGGAAGGCATAAAAATGGGACTGCTCCATACACCTTACCTGTATGGATAGGCCGGTAACGTACTCTACCTCGTGTAACGTTGGTATTTGACGGAGGGATATCTATGTCCTCGATGTATCCGCCATTTAGTGGGCCATTACTACAACGCTGCATTCGCTGCGGGACACCGCTGCCGCCAAATGTGTCAATGTGTGGCAACTGCGGCACCTTTAACACCTTACCGCAACCCGGTGGGGTTATGGGACAGGCGCAGGGGCAAGCGCCGATTTCTTCCGGGGTATATGCGCCAGTGCCAACAGCAACGTCACCCGGATCAGGTCAACTCATGGGATGGGGACAACCGCAGTTTGCTGCTCCCAATGCTTTTGGACAAGCCTTTCCATCTCAACCTCTGCCTCCTCCAAACAATAATTTTGGCATGCCAGCAGGTTTCAATAATTCTACAAACATGCAAGGAAATCTGTATTATGGATCACCTTCAGGCGTATCAAATGCGTTTCAATCTGGAGGCATGGATGGCTTCACGCCTGATGAATATTATCAACCTCAACAAAAGAAACGTGGGCCCAGAGTTGCTTTGATCATTCTGATCGGATTATTGTCACTTGTGATTATAGGTGGCGGGCTCGCCGGGCTGCTCTATTTAACAAATCAGGGCCAGGGCGCATCTACAGCACCCCCCACCAGGACCATCGTCACCCCCTCCGTCGCGCCGCTCTTTCGAGATTCGTTTGCGAACAACAATACGAAGTGGTATCTCAACAGCGCTGCGGGCCAGTATTCGGTGAGTGTAGGCGGCGGCTCTATGGTGCTGGAAGATGATCATAATCGACTACTCTGGGAGATACTTCCTGGTAAAAGTTTTGCTGATTTTCGCCTGGATGTGGATGCGACCCTCACCAGGGGTGATCCCAGCAATGGCTATGGTGTGTATATTAGAGGCGCATCGAGCCAGGATAGTGATATTGGCCTCTACTATCGCTTTGAACTGTACGGCGACAGCACCTACGCGCTCTTCAAGGGTTCGACCGATGCCAATGGGAATACGCTAAGCAGCCAGGTCGTCAAAGATACGCCCAATGCTGCTATCCAGAAGGAAGGCCAGGTCAACCACATCACGGTGATCGCCAAAGGCAGCAGCATGACGTTCATGGTGAACGGTACCGTCGTGTATAACTATGGCGATACCAGTTATAAGGGTGGCCTGGTAGCTCTGTTTGTTTCAAACCTGCCGAATACACCTCCGGGTGCGCAGGCGAAGTTTGCTAACCTGACGATCTTTCCCGTGAGTTAGACCCGGCTACTTTTCCAGTAGTGCCTGTGCGTAGACCGCGGGATCAACGTTGCCGCCGCTCACGATACAGCACACGCGTTTCCCGTGGAAGTGGTGCGGCGCGGTGAGTAACGCTCCCAGCGAGAGCGCTCCTGTCGGCTCGACCTTGAGGTTGGCGTAACGGAAATACAGCCGCAGCGCTTGCAGGGTACCGTCGTCAGGCACCTCGATAATATCGGTGACGCCATGTTGGAGTATCTCCCAGTTGAGTGCGCCCAGTCCGATGGTTCGCGCGCCGTCGGCAACAGTTGTAGGCTCATGTTCATTGTAGGTGAGTGTGCCGCTTCGCAAAGAACGCGCTGCATCATTGCCAGGCAGCGGCTCCGCGCCAATGATCTGGGTGCGCGCGTGGAGATGATCTCGCGCTACCACCTGGCCCGAGCAGAGGCCCCCTCCACCTACGGGCACGATGATAGCATCAAAGTTGGCGGCGCTCAGTATTTCCTTGCTGAGCGTGGAGTTGCCAGCGACAACACGATAATCGTCGTAGGCCTGCGCACAAAATGCCCCCGGCTGTTCGCGCAACAATTGCTGCACACGTTCATTGCGACCGATTTGCCTGACATCGATGAGGTCAACTGTGCCTCCATATGACCGCACGGCGTCGATCTTCACCTGGGCCGAAGTTGAAGGCATCACCACTGTGCACTGTTTTCCCAGCAATTTACAGGCATAGGCTA
>WNGL01005591.1_pt1 | contig 14905 bp, 11 predicted proteins | sample 5400591 | NCBI WGS metagenome assembly WNGL01 (sample SAMN13153377, study PRJNA577476) | soil metagenome | isolation source: 80 cm soil or saprolite under Garry oak tree replicate 1 | place: USA:California | collected 2016-06-15
GGGCGATCGAGCTGCGCGCCCGCGACCGCCAGCGCAAGCTGATCGCCAAGATCGACGCGGCGCTTGCCCGCCTCGAGGACGGCACCTACGGCTATTGCGAGGAGACCGGCGAGCCGATTTCGCTCAAGCGGCTCGAGGCGCGCCCCATCGCCACGCTCTCGGTCGAGGCGCAGGAGCGGCACGAGCGGCGCGAGCGCATCTATCGCGACGAGTGACGCGCTACGCGCCGCAACGGCCAATAGCGATCAGCAAAATGACGAATGGCGCCGCGGGGTAAACCGCGCGCAAGAGAACGATCGCGCCAGCGCCGTCCGCAACCCTCGCGAATCGCCGATCAAGGCTTGGAGGGGGGACGGTTCAGCAGACTCGCCATCTCCTGTTCGAGGCTGTCGTAGAACGATTTCTGCGGCGCGGCCTTGGTGTCGGGACCCTTGCCGCGCGCGCCTTTCGCGGGGTCCGCGGGCGTTGCCGCCTGCGCTTCATCGCTCGGCGCTGCGGCGGGCTCGCCCGGCGTCTTCGGCGGCGCGGGTGGCGCCGCGCGGGTGTCGTCGGTCTTGAGCGGCCGGCGCAGCGCCATGTCGGGCCGCGGGGAGGGCGCAGGCGGCGTGAATACCGCGCCCTCGGGCGCGGCCTCGCCCGCTGCCTTGGGCGCAGGCGGCGCCGCGCGGGCGTCCTCGCTCTTGCCCGGACGTCGCAGCGCGGCCTCCAGCCGTTGGGCCATTTCCGAGAGATTCTGGTCGGCCGGCGGCTTGAGCGCGGCGTCGGTAGCGCTCGCGGCAGCCGGGGGCGCCGGTTGCAGCCGCGGCATGCGCCGAGGCGCCGGTTCGGCGGGCTCGGGAGCGCCCGGCATGCGTGACAATTCTTCCGCCAAGCCGGCCAGCGGGTCGGCGGTGCGCGGCTTGCGCTCGCGCGGCGCAGGACCAGGCGACGGCAAAGGAGGCAACGGCGGCGCTTCAGGCTCCACCGGCGGCCGCTCTCCCGGCCATAGCATCGGTTCTTCGACCGCGGTGGACGGACGTTGCGGCTGCGGCTCCGCGCGCAGCGAGGGCTCGACCCGCGCCGCCGGCTCGACCTTTGGCGCCGGCTCGGGCTGCAGCGGCCACATGGTGTCTTCCCCGAGCGGGACCGCCCGCGGCAGCGTGTCGGCTGCGGGCGGACGGGCGGGAGCCGCCTCCCGCAGCGCGGCGGCCGCGCGCACGATGTTCTGCTCGACCACCACGTCGGTCGGACCGCCGATGATGAGAAGATGCTCCACATTGTCGCGGCGAATAAGGACGAGGCGGCGCCGGCCGTCGACCGTTGCCTGGTCGATCACGGCGAGGCGCGGCTGACGGCCGCGCGTCGCGCCGCCGCCGAGCCGGCCGCCACCGAACCGGCGCAACAGCCAGAACGCCAACGCGAGTAGGGCGAGCACCACGATCACGAAGAAAAGGATCTTGAGGCCGCTCTGTCCTTCGCCGAATAAGGTGTCCAACATCACTCCTCCCTGCGTCCCAGGGGTGCGGCGTGTCGATCGGGATCGCCCGAATGGTTAACGCCGCTGGCAATGCCTGTCGCCGTCAATACTAACAAGAAATTAAGAAAGATAGGCCCCAGGACGCCCAACTCCATGCCTCAAAGCTTTCTCGTGGTAAACGGCGCTTTGATGGCCGGGGCTCCCCACGAGCGGCCGCAACCGGCCGTTAACCCTCAACCATCGACACAATCTGCCTGCTGGCAAGGGCCCCCGCACACCGGGCGACGCGCGCCCTCGTTGCGCCTGGCGCCCGCGGCGACCTTCCATGCGATGGCGATGCGCCGGGGAAAGACATGGGGCGGGCGCGCGCGAGGCGCATGCGGGCGTGGGAACTCGCGGGCCGGGGTGCGAGCCCCTTGCGGGGACTCACCGGCTGGGGCACTCAGGGCAACGCGAATGAGGCCGATTCCACGCCGATCATGACGCAGCAGCACTTGCCCGACGACAATGCCCGCGCGCCGATCGATCGGAGCCGGGCGAGCCGCGGCGGCGGCAGTATCGGTCTCGTCCTGCTCATCGCGCTCGTACTCGTCGGCGCCGCGGGCGCGCTGGTGTTGATCGGGCGCGCCAAGGCCGAGCCCTACATCCTCACGCTGCTCGCCGTGCTGGCCACGCTCGGCGTGTTCCTGCTGTTTGCGCTCGCGGCCGGCATTTTGCGCATGTCGGGTCGAGAGGCCGCGAGCCCGTTGCTCAAGGCCGTGGTCGATCATGCCAACGAGGGCATCCTGGTGACGGACCCGCAGGGCCGCGTCGCTTACGCCAACGCGGCTTATCTCGATCTGGTCGAGGCCTCCGGTCGCCAAGACGCGCGGCCGGTGGAGCGCGTCTTCATGGGCGATCCCGCCGTTTCGGAAGCCGTCTACCGCCTGCTCAAGGCGGCGCGCGAAGGACGCCGCGGCCAGGAGGAGGTGCGCGTCACCGCGCGCAAGGGCGAGAGCGGGCGATGGCTGCGTATCCGCGTGCGCCCGCTCGGCGAGAGCAAACGCGAATCGCGCATGACGGTGTGGTCGCTGGCCGACGTGACGCGCGAGCTCGAGCGGCACGAGAACGTGTTTCAAGAGCTGCAGCACGCCATCGACTATCTCGACCATGCGCCAGCCGGCTTCTTTTCGGCCGAGGCCAACGGCAACGTCGTTTATCTCAACGCCACGCTCGCCAATTGGCTCGATCATGATCTCGCGCAGGTCGGCTCCGGCGGGCTCAAGCTCGACGACATCGTGGCGGGCGAGGGCGCGGCGCTTCTCACCACGCTGGCGGCGGTGCCGGGCGACGTGAAGACCGAGATTCTCGACATCGACCTCAAGACGCGCAGCGGCCGCACCGTGCCGGCGCGACTCTACCACAAGGTCGCTTTCGGTGCCGACGGCGCGCCCGGCGCGTCCCGCACGCTCGTTCTCAACCGCGCCCGCGACGGCTCGATCGACCCGCAGCGCGCCGCCGAAGTGCGCTTCATGCGCTTCTTCCAGAACACGCCGATGGCGATCGCGACCGTCGACAAGCAGGGCCGGATCGCGGACTCGAATGCGAGATTTGCGCGATTGTTCCATCCCGCGTTCAAAGGCGACGCCTCGGGCGACCGGTCGATCCTCGCCGTCGTGGCCGAGCGCGACCGCGGTGCGCTCGAAGCTGCCATCCGCAAGGCGGCGGAAGGGCAAGGCGAGATCGCCCCGGTCGACGCCGCGCTCGCCGGCGCCGGCGAGCGCTATGCCAGCTTTTTCGTTACCGCCATCGAGGACGAGAAGGAGCGCGACCGGGAGGCCGCGATCGTCTACGCGCTCGAGACCACGCAGCAGCGCACGCTCGAGAACCAGGTCAATCAGCAGCAGAAGATGGAGACCATCGGTCGTCTCGCCGGCAATATCGCGCACGACTTCAACAATCTGCTCGGCGCCATCATGATGGCGACCGACTTCCTGCTGAACGCGCACAAGCCGACCGATCCGTCGTTCCAGGACATCATGCAGATCAAGCAGAACGCCAACCGGGCGGCGAGCCTGGTGCGTCAACTGCTGGCGTTCTCGCGCAAGCAGACCATGCGCCCGCAAGTGATCGATCTCGGTGAGGCGCTCTCGGATCTCACCGTTCTGCTGCGCCGCCTGATCGGCGAGAATGTGACGCTCGATGTTCCGCAAGTGCGCGATCTCTGGCCAGTGAAGGCAGACGTCGGACAATTCGAGCAGGTGATCATCAATCTCGCGGTCAATGCGCGCGACGCCATGCCGTTCGGTGGCAGGCTCACGTTGCGCACGTCCAATGTCGGCGCCGGCGACAGCGCGCAGCACCAGCACAAGGAGATGCCGCTGGGGGAATACGTGCTGGTCGAGGTCGAGGACACCGGCAGCGGCATCGCGCCCGACATCATCGACAAGATCTTCGACCCCTTCTACACCACCAAGGACGTCGGCAAGGGCACCGGGCTCGGCCTCTCGACCGTCTACGGCATCGTCAAGCAGACCGGCGGCTTCATCTACGTGGAGTCGGAGGTGGGCAAGGGTACGATCTTGCGCATCTTTCTCCCGCGCTACATTCCCGGGGCCGACGACGTGGAGGTGCCGCAATTGCCGGAAACCACCGCGCCCGCGATCGCCATCTCCGCCGCCGACGAGATCCGCGGCGCCGCGGCCGATCTCACTGGCCGCGGCACGATCCTCCTGGTCGAAGACGAGGAGGGCCTGCGCGCGCTCAACGCCCGCGGACTGCAGTCACGCGGTTATACCGTGATCGAGGCCGGCAACGGCCTTGAGGCGCTCGAGGAGCTCGAACGGCAGGGCGGGCAGGTCGACGTCGTCGTCTCCGATGTGGTCATGCCGGAAATGGACGGACCGACGCTGATGAAGGAGCTCAAGAAGCGCAAGCCCGACATCAAGATCATCTTCGTGTCGGGCTATGCCGAGGACGCCTTCGACAAGAATCTGCCCGATCACAAGCAGTTCAACTTCCTGGCCAAGCCGTTCACGCTCAAGCAGCTCGTCCAGGTGGTGAAGGAAACCATGGCGGGGTGACAGCTGCGCGCTTTGTGGGCTGGGCAGAGCGCAGCATCCCTCCGTACCACCATAGACGTTAGCTTAAGGAGCGTGTCCCAGGCGCAGCGCAGCACGAAGTGGGTGCGCTGCAGACCCGGGATCGCCTCGGTCTGTGGCGGTCCCGGATCAGCGGCGCACCGCTCCACTTCGTTTTGCGCTGCGCCGCATCCGGGACACGAACGCCCATTCCGCCGCGCGCATTCCCCGGCTACGATGAAGACATGGACGAGCCGGAAGCGCCGAAAGGCGACAAATACGTGGAGACCGCGCGCGACCGCCGCATCGCCAACGCGCTCTTGCTGTTCTTCCTCATCGTCGTGGTGGGCGGCGGGATCTGGCTCGCCAACGCCATGTTCGAGCAGCGCCGGCTCGACGACTGCCTGGCGCAGGGCGGACGCAACTGCGCGCCGGCGATCGACGCGCCGGCGCGATAGAGCGCGCCGCCGGTCGGCGACAGCCGCGGGAGCGAGAGCGTCATCGTGTCTTCGCCGCGCGGCGCGCCGTGCGCCGCCTCTCCACGCACTTGGCGCATTTGCATCCGTTCGGCTTGAGAAAGATGTCGAAATATTCCCGCCCGTAGTCGTAGGTGATCTCCTCGCCCGGCTTGATCTTCTTCCTCGCGCGCAGGATCACCTTGCCCTTGACCACGTCGGATTCGGCATTCGGACCGCACGAGTGATTGGCATAGCGGCCCATGTTGCGGCGGCTCGAGCCGTCCACGGTCCAGCGGTTGTTGATCTCGTACATGTAGCGACTGCCGTGGGCCTCGAGCCGCTTGGCCTGCGCATTGGTGATGCGGCGGCCCTTGTATTCGACGATGAACGCGCCCTTCTCGATCGGCTCGGTCGCGAACAGCCCGAGTCCGGTCGGCGAGCGGCCGACGCGATAGGGCTTGCGCGAAGTCTTGCCCGGAGTCTTGCCCGAAATTTTGCCCGCCATGGCGGATGCCGCCCGCCGGCTATGCCGCCTGCACCGCTTTGCTGCGCGTCACCTCGAGCCGCGTCTCCACCGGCACCGGCGCGCGCAACGTGCTGATGCCGGGACAGCCGGCGAAGGCCAACCGTTCGACCTCCCTCAGCTTGTCCTCGGGCGCGTCGCTCGTGACGCGCAGGCTGATCGTCACCTTGCGGAACGCCGATGTCGGCGCGTCGGCGATCATATGGCCGCGTGCGTCGAACTCTGTGCGTGCGACCGCCTCGAAGCCGTCGTAGGCGACCCCGAGCTTGGCCGCGTAGAAGGCGAACACCGCGGCGTAGCAGCCGACCGCGCCGGAGAGCAGAAATTCGAGCGGGCTTGGCGCGCAATTTTGTCCGCCCACATGCGCCGGCTCGCTGATGACGAATTTGAAGCCGCTCCGCTTGCACTCGACGAGCTCGTTGAGCTCACCGATCGACGTCACCTTGACCTCGACGAAGCTTTGCGGTCCCTCGGGCGCCGGCTTTTCCGGGTGGGCGCGGTAGCGGCGCTCGCGCGCATCGGTGATCTCTTTCAACGCGGGAAAGCAATCGCAGACTTTGGTCATTCGATGTCTCCGCAGACACTGTGAGCGCGTGGCGCCGTTGTACATCGAGCACAAGGAGCGAATTTCTAGCTACCGCGACTATGCATTTGGCAAAGGAAGCCACCAAGGTCCGCTCGTCCCCGCGAAAGCGGGGACCCCAGCGCTACCTGGATTCCCGCTTTCGCGGGAATGAGCGGAGTGCGCGTACATAACCGCTGTCGTAGCTCTACTTCACCTCGACCAGTCCGACCTGATTGACCAGGCTGTTCGCGGTCACCGGGTTGCCGTCGCGCGTCACGCTCATGTTGCGGACGATGTCGCCGCCGCCGGGGATCGCCCAGCTCTGGAATTTCTCCGTCTTCGGGTCGAAGCGCACGATTGTGTTCGGCTTGGCGCCGGATTCGTTGTACCAGAGCGCGCCTTTGGTGAAGACGATGCCGTAGGGCTGCGACTGCGGCCCGCTCGGCGATGGCCATTCCTTGTGCTCGCCGGTCGCGAGATCGAGCCGCCCCAGATAGCCGCGCGAGAAATCCGCGTACCAGACAGCGTCGTCGGGCGTGAGCGCGAGACGGCGCGGACGCGATGCCGCGTTCGGCAAGGCGTATTCCCTGATCGCCATGGTGTTGGGATCGATGGTCGCGATCTTGTTGACGCCGAACTCGACGAAGACGGGAATGCCCTTGGAGTTGATCACCAGGCCATAAGGCCGTGAATTGGGCGTGGGCGAGGTGACGAGCCTGACCTCGCCGGTCTTGGGATCGATGCGTCCCACCATGTTGGCGTTCTGGGCGGTGAACCACACGATGCCGCTGCCGTCGATGGCGATGGTGTGGGGATCCTTCGCCTTCGGATCGGGCATTTTGTATTCGGTGACGTCGCCGGTCTTGGGGTCGAGCTTGCCGACGAGGCTCATGTGGTTGCCGGTAAACCAGATATTGCCGTCCTTGTCCTCGGTGAGGCCGTGCGGACCAGTCTGCGGCGTCTTGAGCGGATATTCCTTGATCGCGCCGGTCTTGGGATCGAGGCGGCCGAGCTTGCCGGACAGTTGCCCGGTGTACCAGATCGCGCCGTCCCTGGTGGCGAGCGGATCGTGCGGGCGCGAGCCCGGCGTCGGCACTTGCCAGAGCTTGATCGCGGCCTCGACCGGGCCGGCGATGACGACCGCGGCGGGGCGCGGCCGCTCGGGAAAATTCTTGATCAGATACTGCGTCAGCGGCTCGACCTCGTCCTTGGGCACGGGCACGTCGAAATTGAGCATCATGCGCATGACAGTGTGCCAGCCCTCGGGTGTGTAGCCCGCGCGCACGCGATTGATGTCGTGGCAGGCGCCGCAAAGGTTGACGAAGGTCTGCTTGCTGGGTCCGTCGGGGAAATCCGCTTGTGCCTGCTGGGCGCTCGCCGGCGGCGCGGCGCATAGCAGAGCCGCTGCGATCAGGGCCGGAAGCGGTGTCCTCGACATGGTTTTCTCCGCGGACGGTCGCGCGCAAGCTTACCACAATTCCTTCGAAGCGAGCCGCGCGCCCTCGGCGAGCGAGGCGAGCTTCATCCACACGATCTTGGAGTCGACCTGCAGCCGGCCGGCGAAGGTGCCGAAGCCGCAATCGACACCGGCGATGACGTTCTCGGCTCCCACCACGCGCGCATATTGCACGATGCGGTCCGCCACGAGCTCGGGGTGCTCGACGAAGTTCGAGGTGGAATCGATCACGCCCGGGATGATGATCTTGCCGTCGGGCAGCTGCACGTCCTTCCACACTTTCCATTCGTGGCCGTGGCGGGGGTTCGCGCCGGGGAACGACAGCGCCTGCGGCCGTCCTTTGAGCACGATGTCGACGATGTCCTTCAGCGGCACATCCTTGTGGTGGGGACCCTGGGTCGAGGCCCAGCAAATGTGCATGCGCATGCGCTCGGGCGGAATGTCTTTGACCGCGTGGTTGAGCGCCTCGACGTGGGTGGTGATCACTTTGCGGAACTCCTCGAGGCTCAAATGGGCGAACACCATATGGCGGCTGAGCGCCAGGTCCGGACAGTCGAGCTGCAGCACCAGGCCGGCGTCCACGATGGCGCGGTATTCGCGCGCCATCGCGTCGGCGAGCGCGTAGAGATAGGCTTCCTCGCTCGGATAATGCTGGTTCTTGAGGTAACGCGCGATCTGTCCCGGCGACGGCGACGTGAAGAAGACGTCCGCCGCTTCGGCGCCGGCGGTCGCCGCTTTCGCCAGCGCGATGTCGGCCTCGAGCGCCGCAAAGTCCTTCCACTTGACCGGGCCCGAGCAGGCCGGCCGATGTTGGAAAGGCGAGGCGAAATAGGCGAGCATCGCCGAGAGCTCGGGGAAGTCGGGCTCGCCGGTGCCGAGCGGCGGGGAACTCGGGCCATCGAAGCCGGTGAGGCGGTCCTTGACGTGGGTGGTATAATCGGTGCGGCCTTGTTCGCCGTCATTGATGACGTCGAGCCCGCAGGCGACCTGCTTGGCAACGACGTCGGCGACCGCGCGCCGAACCGCCGCCTTGAGTTCGGTCGCTTTGGCTCCGGGATTGTTCTGCTCCTGCAGCATGAGCTCCACCACCTGCGGGGGCCGCGGCAGGCTCCCGGTATGGGTGGTGAGAATGCGCTCGATGCTGCGCTTCATGGGATGTCACTTCTCCTGCGCCCCGTGCAGGTGAGGGGTGTCCGCGGCACTCGCCTTCGCGCGCGGCTTGTCTAGGCCGCCTTTTTAGGCTGCCTTGGCCTGCGCGCGTTTGAGGAAGTCCGTGAACACCGCGGCCATCTCGCCCTCCTTGGGCGCCCAATCCTCGGGCGGGACGAGATCGACGTCGAGGTCACCGGGGAAGAGATCGTGCAGCTCGCTGCCTGCGATCATGCGATGCGCGGCCTCGGCGATGGCGTGGTTGTGAGTCTTGTCGTTGCCGGGGATGATGCAGGTCGGGACCTTGATGGAGTTCAAATCCTTTTCGCTCGCGCCGATGATCGGCAGCTCGGCGCCCGTGGCAAACTGCGCGCGCCAGCGTTCCATGGCGGCGATGAACGTCTTCGGGTCGATCGCCATGAGGACCGCGCGGTTTGCCGGCCGCGCCTCGATGCGTTCCTTGAAGTGATCGAGTTCGCACACGGCGGCCATGCCGCCCTCTTGCGCCGCCTGGATGTATTTGCCGTAGTAATTCTCGGTGAGGCGCGCCGCGGCGAATGGGCCGCCGGTGACGCGCCACAGCAGCAGCGCGCGCACCGCCTGCGGATATTTCAGCGCGAACAGCACCGATAGCCGGCAGCCGGATGAGCCGCCGCCGACGACGGCGGGCAGCGCCTTGAGCTGCGAGAGCAGGTCGTAAAGATCCTCCGCCCACACTTCGTATTCGGAAGTTTCGGCGCCGATCGCGATGTCGGAGAGGCCGCAATTGCGCCGATCATGGATGAGCACGCGGTAGCCGGCATCGGCGACGTGCCGCGCCAGCGACTTCACGTTGTCGAGCGCGCGGCGCCCGCCCGGCGAGAGCGCGACCCAGGGGCCGTTGGTGCCGAGGACTTCGTAATTGATGTTCAATCCGCGCACGTGGGCGATGGGCATCGGTTTCCTCCGCTTTGCATTTGCTGCCAAGTCTATACCGGCAGGGTTCGCCGCGTCTCGGTCGCTGTCGCGGGGCGCGTTGCGTTGGCGAGGGCGGCACGCTGGCTTGACCGCGTGGCGCAAATCGCGCCAATTTGGCCCATGGAGTCCGGGCCATGCGCCGGACATCTCAACGATAACCAATAGACAAACGCGACGGCTCACCTCCATGCGCTACGAGCTCTATTACTGGCCGACGATCCAGGGGCGCGGCGAGTTCGTCCGCCTCGCATTGGAGGAGGCGGGCGCCGACTACATCGACGTGGCGCGTCGTCCCGGCCAGCGCGGCGTTCCCGCGATGATGAAATTCATCGAAGGTGGACGCAGCGCGCGTCCGCCCTTTGCGCCGCCGTTCCTCAAGGCCGGCAAGCTCGTCATCGGCCAGACCGCCAACATCCTGCTTTACCTCGGCGGGCGGCTCGGCCTCGCGCCCCGCGACGAGGCCGGACGGCTGCGGGTGCATCAATTGCAGCTCACCATCACCGACCTTGTGGTGCTGATCCACGACACCCATCACCCGATCACCGGTTATCTCTATTACGAGCAGCAGCGCGCGGCGGCGAAGCTCGCCACGAAATATTTCTGGCGCTATCGCTTGCCGAAATTCCTGCGCTATTTCGAGCGCGTACTCGCCAACAGCGGCGGCCCCTATCTCATCGGCAGCAAGTTCACCTATGCGGACCTCTCGCTGTTCCAGATCGTCGAAGGCCTGCGCTACGCCTTCCCCAGAAGGATGAAGCGGTTCGAGCGCAAGGTGCCGCGCGTCGTCGCGCTGCACGGCCGCGTGGCCAAGCGGCCGCGGATTGCCGCCTACCTCGCCTCGAAGCGGCGCATCCCGTTCAGCCAGTGGGGCATTTACCGCTATTTCAAGGAGCTCGACGGCTAGTCTTCCGGGCGCATGTGCGTGCATCACCCCACGGCGTTGAGCACCTTGCCGCCGGCGGTGACCGGCTTTGCCGCCACCAGCACGAAGGCGATGACGCAAGGCGCCGTGCCCTTGTTCACCCAGTTGTGGATGGTGCCGCGCTGCACCAGCACGTCGCCGGCCTTGAGGTGCACGCTGGTGCCGTCGAGCTCCATGTCGATCTCGCCCGAGATCACGGTCGCGTAGTCGATCGAATCGGTGCGGTGGTTGCGTGGGCTAACTCCGGGGCCGAAGCTCACCACCCGGAACACGGTGCCGTTGGCAAGCGTGGTGCCGACCTTGCGGGTGGAGCTATCGGCGCCGCCGTCGTTGTCGACCGGAAAGCCTTCGCTCGTCCAGATCACGGCGGCCTCGGCGCCCGGCCGGGTCTGGGCTGCGTTCTTGACGCTTTCGTCGATCGACACGATCGCGCGGCCGTTCTTGTCATGGCCGGTGACGACGCGGCGGACAGTGAGACTCATCGGACGTCCTCCCTCGGTGATCGCGTGGCGAGAAATCATTCGCCGGACGGCGGCCCGATTGCAATGGGCTGGGCGACTCGTGCGGCTTCCAATCCCGATGAAATCTGCCTAAAACCGCCGGCAGATGGATCTTGCATGAACCGAAAATCGCCATGAACGCCCCCGCCGCCGTTACCCCGCCGTATAAGCACACCCCGCTGTTCCCGCTCGGCGTCGACACGGCGCCATACCGCAAGCTCACCGCCGATGGCGTGCGCTCGGAGCGCGTGGGCGACCACGATCTCGTCTTCGTCGAACGCGAGGCGCTGCGCGCGCTCGCGGAAGCAGCCTTCACCGATATCAACCACCTGCTGCGGCCGGGGCACCTCAAGCAGCTGCGCGCGATCCTCGACGACCCGCAGGCGAGCGACAACGACAAGTTCGTCGCCTACGATTTCCTCAAGAACGCCAACATCGCGGCGGGCGGTGTGCTCCCCATGTGCCAGGACACCGGCACCGCCATCATCATGGGCAAGAAGGGCCGCCTCATCTTCACCGACGGCGACGACGAGGCGGCGCTCGCCGAAGGCGCCCGCGACGCCTACCTCAAGCGCAATCTGCGCTATTCCCAGCTCGCGCCCATCTCCATGTTCGAGGAGAAAAACACCAAGTCGAACATGCCGGCGCAGGTCGAGATCTACGCCGAGGGCCGCGGCGAGAACGACGGCGCCTACAAGCTCCTCTTCATCGCCAAGGGCGGCGGCTCCGCCAACAAATCGTTCCTGTTCCAGGCGACGCCGGCGATCCTCACCCATGACCGCATGATCGCCTTCCTCAAGGAGAAGGTGCTCACGCTCGGCACCGCCGCGTGTCCGCCCTACCACCTCGCCATCGTGATCGGCGGCACGTCGGCCGAATTGACGATGAAGACTGTCAAGCTCGCCTCCTGCCGCTATCTCGACGACCTTCCGACGCAAGGCTCCGAGGACGGCCACGCCTTCCGCGACCTCGCGATGGAACAAGAGGTGCATCAGCTCACGCAGTCGCTGGGCGTGGGCGCGCAGTTCGGCGGCAAATACTTCTGCCACGACGTGCGCGTGATCCGCCTTCCCCGCCACGGCGCCTCGCTGCCGATCGGACTCGGGGTGTCGTGCTCGGCCGACCGCCAGGCGCTCGGCAAGATCACGCGCGAAGGGGTCTATCTCGAAGAGCTCGAGCACAACCCGGCGAAATATCTGCCCGAGCTCGATCCCGCCAAGCTCGGCGGCGAAGTGGTGCATATCGATCTGCGCCGGCCGATGAAGGAGATCCTCGCGCAGCTCACCAAATATCCGATCAAGACGCGGCTCTCGCTCAGCGGGCCCATGATCGTCGCGCGCGATCTCGCGCACGCGAAATTGCGCGAGCGCCTGGAGCGCGGGGAGGGGCTGCCCGACCATTTCAAGAACCACCCGGTCTATTACGCGGGTCCCGCCAAGACGCCGCAGGGCTACGCCTCGGGCGCGTTCGGCCCGACCACGGCGGGTCGGATGGACGCCTTCGTGCACGACTTCCAGGCCGCCGGCGGCTCGATGGTCATGCTGGCCAAGGGCAACCGCTCGCCGGCGGTGCGCGAGGCCTGCCGCAAGCACGGCGGCTTCTATCTCGCCTCCATCGGCGGCGCGGCGGCGAACCTCGCCGAGCATTGCATCAAGAAGGTCGAGACCGTGGAATACCCCGAGCTCGGCATGGAGGCGATCTGGAGGATCGAGGTGGAAAATTTCCCGGCCTTCATCGTGATCGACGACAAGGGCAACGATTTCTTCAAGGAATTGAATTTGGGCTAGCCGTCATCCCGGGACGCACCGATAGTGCGAGCCCGCAATTGAATTTGCGGCGAGCCTGCGCCAGAGTTGGCGGACGTCAATTGAACAAGGTAACGCGCATGGCTTGCATCAAAGTCGCCGACATCGCCTACGGCCGGCTCAAGGCCCCCGACCTCGATGTCATGGAGGAATTTCTCACGCGGTTCGGGATGGTGCGCGCCGATCGCACCAACACGGCGCTCTACATGCGCGGCACCGATCCTCCCCACCACATCCACGTCACCGAGAAGGGCGAGGCGAAATTCGTCGGCTTTGCCTACTACGCGGCGAGCGAGGACGACCTCAAGCGTGTCGCCCGGGCGCCCGGCGCGTCCGGCATCGAGGCGATCGACGAGCCCGGCGGCGGCAAGCGCGTGCGGCTCACCGAGCCCAACGGCTACCAGATCGAGGTCGTCCACGGCATCGCCACCCTGGCGCCGATCGCGACCAAACGGCAGAAGCTCAACACCGGCGAAGATCCGCTGTTGCGCGCGGGCGAACTGATGCGGCTGCCCAAGGGGCCTTCGCACGTCAAGCGGATCGGCCACGGCGTGCTGATGACGCCGAAATTCCGCGAGACCGTAGGCTGGTTCCGCGAAATGCTGGGTTTCGTCTGCTCGGACGACGTCTACGCGGGGGAAAAGGACAACCTGATCGGCTCGTTCAACCGCTGCGACCGCGGCGAGGCTTACGTCGATCATCACGTGTTCTTCTGCCTCAACCATGCCAAGACCGGGCTCAACCATCTTTCGTTCGAGGTGTCCGACATCGACGACGTCGCCGTGGGCCACGATTACCTGGCGCAGTTCGGCACATACGAGCACATGTGGGGAATCGGCCGGCACGTGCTGGGCAGCCAGGTCTACGACTATTGGGCCGACCCCTGGGGCCACGTGCACGAGCACTGGGCCGACAGCGACCGCCTGAACCTGGCGAACGGTTCGAATCTGGTGCCGGCGGAAGAAGCCCTCACCTCGCAATGGGGCGAGGCGCCGCCCAAGAAATTCATCGATCACGCGAGCCCGTGACGCTGGCGTCGCGATGGGGCGGGCGAAACCGCGCTTGCGCGACAAGGCGGTCATCGTCGACAATCCGACCGCAGGCACGAGAAAGCAGCATGACCATGCAACACGGCGACAGTACCACCCGAGGCGCCATCCTGGCGGCTGCCGCGGGCGGCGCGGCGGTGGCCGCGAGCGCTCCCGCGCGGGCGCAGCAACCGCGCGCCAAGGGTCCGCTCGTTTGGCTCGACATGGACCAGCAGGCGCTCGACGACGCCTACGATCAGATCGTCTACGCGCCCAATCGCGAGCAGGTCACCAAGCGCCGCATCGCCAACAGCGAGCGGGCGCGCGGCGCCATCGGCGCGCCCGAGCGCGTCCCTTACGGCGCGACCGAGATCGAGAAGCTCGACATCTATTGCACCCGGCGGGCGAACGCGCCGGTCAATTTCTTCATTCACGGCGGGGCGTGGCGCGCCAATCGTGCCGCCGACTATGCCTGCCTGGCCGAACCGTTCGTGCGCTCCGGCGCGCATTTCGTCATCGTCGACTTCACCAATGTCGACGATGCCGGCGGCAGCCTCTTCCCCATGGTCGAGCAGGTACGCCGCGCCGTGGGCTGGGTCTACAAGAACGCCAGGAGCTTCGGCGGCGATCCCGAGCGGCTCTATCTGAGCTCGCACTCCTCGGGCTCCCATATCGGCGGCTGCGTGGTGACGCACGGCTGGCCCAAGGAGGGCCTCCCGGCCGACATCCTCAAGGGCGCGACGCTGGGCAGCGGCATGTACGACCTCAAGCCGGTGCGGCTCTCCAAGCGTTCGAAATACGTCAAGTTCACCGACGAGATGGAAGCGGCGCTGAGCGCGCAACGGCATATCGACAAGCTCAACACGCCGCTCATCCTGGCGCACGGCACCTATGAGACGCCGGAATTCCAGCGCCAGACCCGCGACTTCTACGCGGCGGTGAAGGCCGTCGGCAAACCGGTCGAGCTCATCGTCGGCGAGGGCTACAACCACTTCGAGATGCTGGAGACGCTGGCCAATCCTTACGG
>WNGL01013942.1_pt1 | contig 14902 bp, 12 predicted proteins | sample 5400591 | NCBI WGS metagenome assembly WNGL01 (sample SAMN13153377, study PRJNA577476) | soil metagenome | isolation source: 80 cm soil or saprolite under Garry oak tree replicate 1 | place: USA:California | collected 2016-06-15
CTGGGTGTTGTGGGTCAACACTCCGCCAACATTTTAAAAAGAAATGGTACGGAAAGGGATTTCGTTGCGATGAATATCCGCTTCAGCAGCATCATGCTTTCGGCTCTTGCGATCTTTTTTAGCGTCGCAAGCGCAGCCCATGCGCAGGAACTCATGGTCAAACCCGCAGACATCATCGTGATCCACGGGCGCGTGTACACCGAAGATTTGAAGCAGCCGTGGGCGCAAGCTGTCGCAATTCACGGAGCGAAAATCGTTGCCGTGGGCGACGATGCCGCCATCGAGAAAATGCGTGGCATGGGAACGAAAGTAATCAATGCCGGCGGAAAGCTCGTGCTCCCCGGATTCACCGACTGCCACATTCATTTTCTGGATGGCTCGCTGAGTTTGGGGCGCGTGAATCTAGCAGGCGCGAAGGACGCTATCGATATCCAAAAGAGATTGCGCGAATACGCTTCCGAACATCCAGGTGACGATTGGATTTTGGGTCGCGGCTGGGATTACGCCATGTTCGGACCTGAAGCTCTTCCGCACAAGAAATACCTTGACGAGATTTTCCCCAACCGGCCCGTTTTCCTGGAAGGTTATGACGGGCACACGTATTGGGCCAATTCGAAAGCGCTGACGCTGGCAGGCGTTACACGCGAGACACCCAATCCGCCAAACGGCATTATCGTGCGTGATGCGCAAACCGGCGATGCTACTGGCGCTTTGAAAGAAGCAGCGCAGGACCTAGTCGCAAAAGTTATTCCCAAACCGACGAGGGCCGACAAACTTCTCGCTCTTCGCGCGGGAATGAAATGGGCAAATGAGCATGGCATAACTCGGGTTCACAGCGCGGGCGGTGACTTTGAGATACTCGACCTTTATGAAGAGATGCGTCATCGCGGCGACCTCAGCTTGCGAATGTGCATCGCTTATTTTCTGAATCCTCCTTCGCTGCGGCCCCAAGATACAGACGCCATCGAGGCGGCGCGCAAGAAGTTTCATGACGAATGGATTGACGCGAGCGCCGTGAAATTCATGGTGGACGGCGTGATCGAATCTCATACCGCAGCCATGCTTGAACCTTATAGCGACGATCCTTCTTTGAAAGGCAAACCCTTCTGGGAACCCGCGAATTACAACGCAGCGGTTGCCGAACTCGACAAGCGCGGTCTGCAGCTCTTCACACACGCCATCGGGGACTACGGCATTCGCATGGCCCTGGATGCTTATGAAAATGCAGCACAGCAGAACCACTTGAAGGATCGCCGCTCGCGCATCGAGCACATTGAAACTGCCGATGCAGCCGACATTCCACGATTCGGGAAACTTGGCGTTATCGCCAGCATGCAACCGCTGCATTCTTATCCTAATGCCGATACGCTCGACGTGTGGGCGCGCAACATCGGCCTCGATCGCGCTTCGCGGGCTTGGGCGTGGAAAAGTATCGCGGATGGAGGCGGCCATCTGGCGTTCGGGAGCGATTGGCCGGTGGTGACGCTCAGTCCATGGGAAGGTATCCAAACCGCGGTGACGCGGCAAACGGCAGAGGGCACGCCGGCAAACGGCTTCGTTCCGGAACAACGCCTGACGGTCGAGCAGGCGGTCGATGGCTACACGCTGGGCGCCGCGTTCGCGGGACGCCGCGAAAAAACCGAAGGTTCGCTGGAAGTAGGCAAGTTCGCTGACCTGATTATCATTTCGCAGAACATTTTTGACATTAATCCGCATAAGATTGGAGCAACCAAGGTGATTGCCACCATCGTTGGCGGGCGCCTGGTCTATCAAGCGGATTCCAAGTAGGCGGAGGAGCGATGAAACCTCGCGCGATGCTTCTGGGGATTCTTGTCATTGCGCTGACGGGCGCTGCTTGCGGGAAAAAGGAAGAGTCTCTCAGCTTGCTCGTTTGGGAAGGCTACTCGGACGACAACGCCGTCCATGATTTTGAGGTAAGTCACAAGTGCAAAATCCATTCGTCTTTTATGGGCTCGAGCGATGAGCTCGTTGCGAAACTACGGGGCGGCAGCGCTTCCAATTACGACGTGATTTCTCCTTCGAGCGACGTGGCTGCTTCGATCGCGCGCACGGGGCTGGCCGCGCCGCTCGATCTTTCGAAGCTTCCCTCCTACGCGCAGCTCTCTTCCAAACTTCGCGATTTGCCTCTGGTCAAAACCAATGGTCAAATCTACGGAGTTCCGTTCATGTGGGGGCCAAATCCGCTTCTCTATGACACAACCGCTTTTGCCAAGACACCAGACTCCTGGACCATCTTTTGGGATGCCAAATACAAAGGGAAGATTTCTGTTTGGGACGATCTCTCGACGGTGTATATGGCGGCGCAAATTCTCGGCTACGACAAGCCCGATCCTTCACATCTCTACAACCTGACCGACGAAGAACTCGCGGCGGTGAAGAAAAAACTGATCGAGCTGAAACCCAACATTCGGAAGATTTGGACGACTGGAGGGGAACTCACAAACTTGTTTCAAAATCATGAGATCGTTCTCGCCATGGGGTGGCCGCTGAATACCAATGATCTTCGAAAAGCAAATTTCCCCATTGGAGAAGTCATTCCGAAAGAAAACACCACAGGTTGGATCGACCACTTGATGATCACTGCCGCCAGCAACCGCATGGAGCTGGCTCACTCTTTTCTCGAATATATGATCGAGGCCAAGACGCAAAAACTGGTCACCGACCGAACACATTACACTCCCGCGAATCCCGGCGCGGCGCAGTTCCTCACCGCGAACGAAATCAAGAGCCTGCATCTCGACAATCCTGATGCTTACATGCAGCGAATCTACTTTTGGCAGGACGTTCCGCGGCGCGCCAAATACAATGAGATTTGGAATGAGGTAAAGGCTGCGCAGTGAGCGCATCTCCCGCCAATCCGCCGGAGCAAAACATGGCAGAAGGTGCAGCGCTCGTCGAAGTGCGGAATGTAGGCAAGCGTTTTGGCACCACGGAAGTTCTGAAAAACATTTCTTTGAACATAGCCTCTGGAGAGTTCCTTACTCTTTTGGGTGAAAGCGGTTCGGGCAAAACAACCCTGCTTCGCCTAATCGCTGGATTTGAACAGCCAACTTCGGGAGAAATCTGGATGCGCGGCGAGCGATTGGACACCCAGCTTCCGTACAAGCGCCCGGTGAATACCGTTTTTCAGAACTACGCGTTATTTCCGCATCTCAGCGCGCGCGACAACGTTGCTTACGGGCTTCGCGTCAAGGGTACACGCGCCAGCGAAATCGGCGGCCGCGTGGAAGAAACTCTTTCCATGGTTAAAATGCAAGGCTTCGCGGCGTCGCGGCCTTCTCAATTAAGCGGCGGGCAGCAGCAGCGCATCGCGCTTGCGCGAGCACTGGTGAATCGCCCTCAACTGCTCTTGCTCGACGAGCCGCTCTCCGCGCTGGATGCAAATCTTCGCAAACAGATGCAGAGCGAATTGAAATCACTGCAGCGCGAAATCGGCATCACTTTTCTTTTTGTAACGCATGACCAGGAAGAAGCGATGGCGCTCTCTGACCGCATCGCGCTGCTGCGCGACGGCGCGCTCGAACAAGTAGCATCGCCGCGCGAAATTTACGCGTGCCCGGCCACGGCCTACACCGCTCAATTCATCGGCCAAACGAACCTGCTTCACAGTGAGATACGCGGGAGCATTGCTACTTGCGGTGTCCTCCGCTGGCCCATGGAAGAAACCGACGGTCCGATGGTCTTTTCTTTGCGACCCGAGGCGATTCGCCTTTCCGCGGATGGGAAGCGACAGGCGAGCGAAGTAAAGTTTCGCGCTACGATCCGCCAGCAACTTTATGGCGGGTCAACGGAGTTGCTCGAAGTGGACTGCGGCAATGGCCAAACGTTGCGCGTTCGCATCCCGGCGAGCGGCCCGCTCACGGGTGAACACGACTTTGTCTTTTCGATTTCGGATGCTATCCGCGTCCAGGAGTAGCTGCTCGCGGCTCGATCATGTATTCGCGCACCTACAAGTCGCTTGTTTCCATTCCGCCGCTGTTCTGGGTCGGCGCGTTTCTTCTGCTTCCTTACGCGCTCATGTTCATGCACAGCCTTTGGACAGTTCGCGAAGGCGTCATCGTTCACCAATGGAATTGGGAGAACTACAAGGCGCTCTTTTCGAATCCGCTCTATGCCGAAGTACTTTTTTGCACGATGCGCATCGCGGCTTCTGTCACTCTCTGCTCGCTCCTGCTTGGCTATCCACTTGCCTACTATTTGGCGTTTCATGCCGGCGCGCGAAAGGAGCTTCTCTATCAGCTTGTGATCGTGCCGCTGTGGGTCAGTTACCTTGTGCGCGGCTATGCATGGAAAACCATTCTCGGCAGCGACGGCGTCCTCAACGGCTTCTTGCAATACCTGCATCTCACGCACGAGCCGGTTGGATTTTTTCTCTACAGCCCTTTCGCTGTCGTGCTGATGCTCACGCACATTTACACGCCTTTCGTTTTTCTGCCCATTTATGCCGCGCTCGAACACATTCCGCGGCCGCTTGTTGAAGCCTCGCAGGATCTCGGCGCCGGCTCCTTACAAACATTCTCGCGCGTCATTCTCCCGCTCTCGATGCCGGGTTTGCTGGCGGGCGCAACGTTTGCATTTGTTCTGTCGCTCGTTTGACTGGCCGCTAGGTGCGGCGATTTCCGTCGGCATTCTCGTCATTACGATTTCTTTGCTTTTCCTAAGCGAAATCCTCGAAAAACGCTGGGCCTTCAAATGAAAACGCGGCTCACAACTCGCCGCTCGCCAATCCTCGCCATCTACGCCACGTTCGTTTTCGCTTTCATTTATTTGCCCATCGTGGTACTTGTCGTCTATTCCTTCAATCGCGACGGCGTCGGCGGCTTTCCTCCGCGCCATCTCACATTGAGCTGGTACGCCCAACTTTTTGCCGATTCTTCCATCTGGGATTCGGTGCTGAACAGCTTGATTGTGGCTGCCGGCAGCGTCGTGCTGTCGTTGACGCTCGGCTTGCTCGCCGCTCTCGCACTCGACCGCGCCAGCTTTCCGGGCAAGGGGGTCTTTCGCCGTCTCGTGCTCCTTCCTTTAATTCTTCCCGGCATTATTACCGGCCTTTCCCTCTTGATGTTCGGCATTTTTGCTGGAGTGAAGCTCAGCTTGCTTACGGTTTTTCTCGGTCACGGCACCGCGCTGATTTCCGTCGCAACCACGGAACTCTTCGCGGGCTTGCAAAAGCTGGATCGGGCGCAGGAGGAAGCCTCGCTCGACCTCGGCGCTACTCCCTGGCAAACGTTTTGGCGGATCACTCTGCCGAATCTCAAGCTTTCTCTCATTGCCGCAGGCCTACTCATTTTCACGCTCTCGATGGACGAAATCGCCGTCACGTTCTTTCTCATCGGCCGCGACAATACGCTCCCCCTTGAAATCTGGGGCCGCCTCCGCCGCGGCATCACACCGGAAATCAACGCCATCTCTACCTTGATTTTTGTAGTCTCGGTTGGCCTCATCGTCTTCTGGTATCATTTGCGATCCCGGAGCCTCGGTGCCCAGGCCCGGGAGCTAATCGAACAACCTTAGATTCGGAGGCATTCAATGACGCAGGCTGCATTTCGGTGCTGGAAGTCTGTCCTCCTGATGATGCTCTTTTCCCTGCTGATGCTTTCGCGCGTGGCCGCGCAGTCTGCTCCCCTCGACATCGTCATCACGAACGGCCGCATCATTGACGGCACTGGCTCGCCCTGGTTCTCGGGCGACATCGGTATTCGCGCGGGAAAAATCGCTTCGATCGGCAATCTCACCGCCGCGAAGCGTGCACGCACCATTGACGCGCATGGCCAAGTGGTCGCGCCGGGCTTCATTGACATGCTGGGCCAGTCGGAGTTGGCGAATCCGTCGCGCCATTGAATGACGCCATTCGCCATTCCGGTAAGAAAGGATTCGATCTGCTCGGAATCCAACCGGATTGGCAAACGTTCCGCCAATACTTCGCGCGGCTGGAAAAGCAAGGCATCGGGATTAACGTTGCGGATTATGTCGGGGCCACCACGGTCCGCCGCGTGGTTCTCGGCGACGACGACGTTCAACCCACGCCTGCGCAACTCGACCAGATGAAGCAGTTGGTTCGACAAGCGATGCTTGACGGCGCTGTCGGTGTTTCCACTTCCCTGGAATATCCTCCCGCTCCGTACGCGAAGACCGAGGAATTGATCGCGCTTGCCTCCGAAGCTTCGCGTCTTGGCGGAATCTATGCCACGCACATGCGCAGTGAGAGCACCGCGATTTTGCAATCGCTCGACGAAGTGATTCGCATCGCACGCGAGGCGCACATCCCTTTGGAGATTTGGCATTTCAAAGTTGCCGGCAAGCCCTCCTGGGGACACATGCCGGAAGCTATCGCGAAAATTGAAGTCGCTCGCGTGCAGGGCGTGGACATTGCCGCGGACACTTACGCTTACACCGCGTGGGGAAATGGACTTTCCGCTTTCATTCCTCCCTGGGCGCATGACGGTGGAACCTCGAAACTTCTCGAGCGCCTGAAAGATCCCTCGGCCCGCGAGCGCATCCGCAAGGATATGCTCACGCCCTCCGATGAATGGGAAAACGAGTGGCAGCAAATCCCCGGCCCAGAAGCCATCCTGATCGGCTCGGTGCAAAATCCGAAGCTCCTGCCTCTACAGGGAAAAACGATCGCCGACGTCGCCAAGCTGTGGAACAAAGATCCCATGGACACCATCTTCGACCTTTTGCTTCAGGACGATGCCGCTACGGGCGTTGCGGTCTATGGAATGTCCGAGCCGGATGTCGCCCTCGCAATGCAACAGCCCTGGGTGGCCATTGACAATGATTCTTCGGGCGTCTTTCCGGAAGGAATCCTGGGGCGAGAGCACTCGCATCCCCGCGCTTATGGCACGTTCCCGCGAATCCTCCGCAAGTACGTTCGCGAAGAGCGCAAGCTCACTCTCGAGGACGCGATTCGCAAGTTTTCCGCGCTGCCGGCCCAACGGTTGCGCCTCGAAGGCCGCGGCTTGCTTCGCGCGGGCATGTGGGCGGACATCACGATCTTCGATCCAGCAACCATTCGCGACCTCGCCACGTTCGACAATCCCAACCAACTTTCCCAAGGAATGGACTACGTGCTGGTCAACGGCGTGCCCGTCATCGATCAGGGCAAAATGACCGGAGCCCGCCCCGGAAAAGTCCTTCGCGGCCCCGGCTACGCTCCATGATTCTCGCGCGGCGCAGCGCGTTCCTCTCATGCGCACAAATCGTTCATAATAGCGACCGCAGCTTTTCTGTCCTGGCTGCGAGATGCTTTCCGGAGGAACCATGGCCGATCGCCTGGAAGATTTTCAGAAATTTCGCGCTGACTTGAATGAGGAAATTCTCGGCTGCGGCCATCTGGGCATGAAGCGTTTCTTCGCCCTCGACCATCAGGCCTACGAGCCTGGCCCGCTTGGCACTAAGACCAAGGAGCTTATCGGCCTGGTCGCTTCCGCGGTGCTCCGGTGCGATGACTGCATCACCTACCATCTGGTCCGCTGCGGCGAGGAGGGCTGGAAGCGCGACGAAGTCATTGACGCATTGAATGTGGCTCTCATCGTAGGCGGCTCCATTACCATCCCTCACGTCCGCCGCGCTTTTGCCCGCATGCGTGAAATTAAAGGCTTGAAGGGTTGAAAAAAGTCAGCCGCAAGCACTTGTAACGACACAAAACGTCACTTGCAGGCCGTTTTAGCGGTCATTTCGTGCTGCCTCACCTCATTTCACTCTTTTTTTCTGCGATTTTTTCTCTTATTCCTGCTCGCTCGGGTCAATCTGTGTCAAAATAGAAGGTATGGCACGTGGCTGGGAAAGCAAGGACGTAGAAGCCCAAGTTGAGGCGACACAGGCTCCACAGCAGAAAAGTCAACCGGGAACCAAGTCCCCTGAGCAGATTTACCGCGAACAGCAACGCCAGGACTTGCAGTTGTCCCGGACCCGCATTGTGAACGACTTGGCCTCAGCTACGCACCCCAACCATCGCAAATCTCTCGAAGCCGCTCTGGCCCACCTGGATAAGAAAATCTCGGAGCTAGGCTAGTGTCAATTCGGCCCTTTGAGCCGAGCACCTGCCAGATGTAGGCCCTCCTGCCGAAATAAGCAACGCCCCCTCATGCTTACCCCGCAAGCGCCGTCGCCGCTTTCTTGGCGAAGCGTCCGGCTGGCCACGGCGGGGCGCCGGAACGTAACCACGACGATGACTCCGGACTCTACCGCCTCTCCCCCATGTTTTCCCGGAGCAAACCGCCATTGCCGGACGGCACTTACGGTCGGCGAAGTGAGTGATGCGAGGTCGCGGACCACGTGGATCGAGGTGGCACGGCCTTCCCGGTCCACCATCTCGTTGAGAACCACGCTTCCTTCGCCCACGCTATTCACGGGATATTCCGGCTCCAGAGTATAGAGGGGCAGAGCCCCGCGATCTTTGGAGTCCGCTCCCGTCTCCTTGTATTCGTGCACACGCGCCATGAGTTTGGGCAGATAGGGTTGCGCAAACTGGAAGACGATCCCAACTCTCGCTTCCACGTCGTGGCCATCCTGCCGCGCGGGCAGAAACGTCCACGTTTGTACTGCGCCCAGCACCTCCTCAAGGAAAGGCGACTGGCCCTGAACCACCCTTACGTCAGTGACCTTTCCTCGCGTGTCTACTTTGGCGTCGAGGAGAATCTCGCCCCCCGAAAACGCTTGGGCTGGGAAAGGCGCCGCCACCAGCGACAAAGGAGTGGGACCAGAATAGTCTTTGGCTTTCTCCGAGGAACCCGCTGCATGCACCCCGGAATCTAGAGTGGCGTGCCAGGGAATGCTGTGCGCTTGCAACAGAGAAATTGCGTAATGAATGCGCACCGCCGCTCCGGGCGAGGGATCAATCTGCTCCGGCGAATTAACAAAAGGAATCGCGGTAGGATGCAGCCAACGTCCTTCGATAAAGCCCACAGCTTCGCCGGATTCTTCCGAAATAACCGGCGAACCGCTCTGGCCGGGAATCACTTTCTGGCTATAAAGCAAAAGCTCGATTTCCCGCCCGGCTTCCGTTCGCGTGTATTGGTAACTCAAAACCTCGCCTTCGGAACTTTCTTGGAGAGGCGCGTCGAATGTATAGGCTTCCTTCAGCCTGGAAGGACGCAAGGAGATCGAGACGACGTGGTTTCCGGGCTCAAGCCGGTCAGTTGCGAGTGGAAGGTAAGCCACGCGGTAGCCGCCTTCAAACGGATTCGGCGTCGCGCGCAATATAGCCACGTCATGTTCCCAATCCGTGGCCACAACATCGGCTTTCAGCAAATGGCGCTGACCGGAGGGCAACTCCACCAATACATGGGGCTGTCCTCCGTCCCGAAACGAATGCATGAGGTGGGCAGCGGTAATCAAATAACCGTCTTCGTTTACAAAAAAGGCGTTCCCGTAAAAAAGATAGTGATACCCCTTTTCGGAGGGAGTTTCGTCGAGAGGATAAACCACGGGGCAAATCGCGGCGGCCGGGCCTGCATCCTCGCTGGCCGTTACGGAAACACTTGCAGGTGCAAAGAAACAAAGGAAGCATGCCACTGCTGCCGGCCATTTCGCCGTTTTCTTGCGGCACCCAAGGAGAGAGTTGATTTCCACTGCCACAGAGACTCCGCCACGTGCACTCTGGTTGATAAAGCCCCTCGGGCGGGGACCAGCAGGGGCAATTGCGAGGAATGAGGGGCTGAAGAACCTGCTACGGTTCCCTTCCTGTCCTAGACTTCTGAAATTCGGCCCATCTAAAAAAACATGCGTCTGCCGCGGGCCAACGTCAATTAGATGCCGAAAACGCTCGAACGGCAAGTCAAGAATGAAGCCAGAAAGCTACGGAGTCAGGGAGAATCCCTCACGTTTTTGATGCAGTTTCTACCCCGCGCGTAGAACAGCGAGACGCCCAGCCCAAGCTCCTCGACAAAACGCTTGAATCTCCCGCCTGAAGCAGTATCGTTGAGCTCATGCCGGGTCCCGATTCCCAGGACGACCAGGACGAAGCCGCCGCGTCCTCGCTGCGCCGTTTCAAAGTGGCCGTGGTTCAAGCCTCGCCCATCGTATTCGATCGCGAGCGCACTCTCGAAAAAGTCCGTTCTCTTGCGTGCGAAGCAGCCCGTAAAGGCGCCCAACTCGCGCTTTTCCCAGAAGCTTTTGTCTCCGGCTATCCCAGGGGCCTCGACTTTGGCGCCGTTGTCGGTTCACGAACCGATCAGGGCCGCGAAGATTTTCGACGGTACTGGGAGAGTAGTGTGGATGTTCCCGGGCCCGCCGTCGACGAACTTGCTCAAATCGCGGGCGAAAACCACATCTATCTTGTAATGGGCGTCGTCGAGCGCGAAGGCGGCACGCTCTATTGTTGCGTCCTATTTTTCGCGCCGGATGGCAGCTTCCTGGGGAAGCATCGCAAGATTATGCCTACCGGCTCGGAACGCCTGGTGTGGGGCCTCGGCGACGGTTCCACGATGCCGGTCTTTGACACCCCCCTGGGTAAACTCGGCGCGGTGATCTGCTGGGAGAATTATTTGCCTCTCATGCGCGCAGCAATGTACGCGAAAGGCATTCAGATTTATTGCGCTCCGACGGCGGACGCCCGCGACTCTTGGATTGCCTCGATGCGCCACATCGCCGTTGAGGGGCGTTGCTTCGTGCTTTCGTGCAACCAGTTCAATCGCCGCCGCGATTTCCCGGCGGACTATCGCTCAATTTATGGCGAAGACCCCAACGCCATTGTCTGCTGCGGCGGCAGCTGCATCGTAGATCCTTTCGGCAATTTTCTCGCCGGTCCCAACACGGAAGGCGAAGCGGTTCTCATCGCAGAAATCGATGGCGCCCAGATTGTACGGGGAAAATACGACTTGGATGTGGTCGGCCATTATGCCCGGCCAGATATTTTTCAACTCCAGGTGGATGCGCGCGCGAAGCAACCGGTGAGCATCCACGATGCCGAGCCCAAGGGAAAAGAGGAAGCTTCAGTTTCGCCTCAACAACAAGCGCTTGCTCGTTCCGCTGATTAGCGAGGCGCGCCTCCGCGCTAGTCTGTAAACACCACTCCCACGGAAACACGTCCTTTGTCATTGGTATCGTCAATCCGCACGACATATCCCTTCAATTGGATGTGCTGTTCTCCATTGGTTCCCGGCGCATTCATTGTCACTTGCAGTTCGGACTGCAGCTGAGGCAGATGCTTTAGTGTAATCATAGCGCCCTGCAGTGAAAGGTCGCAAACTACTGTCTCTTCCGCGAATTCCTTTCCGCCTTCGGTCAATCCGCAAACCTTCGCGTGAAACTGCACTTCCCGCCGAAGGGCCGTGCGTGTGCCCGGCATGTGCGCTTGCACCGGTTCCCCGGGCGCTCCCAGCGTAATCACCATCCCCTCGCTCGCCGCAAACACCGAATCGAATTCCTCCCGGGCCTGCCGCAGAATCGAATCCACCTTGCGGTCCGTCGAATCTGGGTCGTGATGAAAGAGCACCAGCGTTTTAGCACCCGCATGCCGCGCGGCTTTCACTCCTTCGCGCCACGAAGAATGTCCCCACCCTTTCCGGTTGGTTTCCAACTGCTCCGGCGTGAACTGCGCGTCATTGACGAAAATGTCTGCGCCTGCCGCCAGTTCCCGCAGGCTTTCATCCATTTTTGTGTCGCCGGGCTCATTGTCGGTGGCGTATGCAACTGTGCCGGCGGGCGTCTCGATTTTAAATCCCAGGCAGCCTTGCGGGTGGTTCAGCCAGCGCGTGCTGATTTTGTTTTCGCCGATCGTGAACGTTTCCCCGCCGTCTACTTCCTGAAATTTTCGCTTCGCGCTCATCACCGACATGTCCACGGGAAAGTACGGCACCGCCATTTGCGCTTCGAACACTTGTTTCAGGCTGTCGCGGCCCAGGAATTTCGAGCGGAAGCTGTAGAATTTGAATTCGTTGTTTGGCAAATACAGCGGTGCGAAGAACGGTACTCCCTGAATGTGGTCCCAATGGTAGTGCGTAATCAGAATGTGCGTTCCCTGGCTTTTTTCTCCGCTGGGAGCCGTCCAGCGGTTGCCCAGCATGCGCAGCCCCGTCCCGCAATCCAGAATGATTTGCGTGCCGTCCGGCGCTTCCAGCTCCACGCAAGGCGTGTTGCCGCCGTAGCGCCACGTCGCCGGATCCACCGTCGGTGTGGACCCGCGCACGCCCCAGAAATTCAGTTTTGTGACCGGAACTCCCATATCTGTGATCGCAAGTCCCCAGTAGAATGGCCCGTCCGCGCCAAAACGCGCGGAGCGAGAAGCTTGTCTTCATCGTGGCAGTGGTTGCTAAGACCGTCAATCCATTCCGCCAAGTGCGGTGTCAAAGTGCCTAATAAGCGCGTTGGATGGCTGTGCTAGCTTTCTTGTGGGTAGAATGGGTTGATGCCCGAGCTTCCTCACAACCACAGCCACGATCATGGCCACAGCCACGCCAGCCATTCTCACGATCATGGCCACGCCGGGCATGCTCATCCCACTCTGCAGCCTTCCGTTCTTGGCTGGGCCATGGTTTTCACTATCGGTCTGGTCGTAGCCGAAGTCTTTGGCGGGTTTATCGGCCGCAGCGTGGCGCTGCTTAACGACGCCGTGCATAACCTTTCCGATGTTCCCGCGCTCGGCATCTCTTATCTCGCCATGCGTTGGGCCGAGCGCCCTGCCGACAGCGAGAAAACCTACGGTTATCACCGTGCCGGCACGCTTGCAGCCTTTACTAACTCTTTTGTGCTGGTTCTGCTCTCGGTCTGGCTCGGCTATGAAGCCATCGAGCGCTTTCGCTCCCCCGTGCAAGTCGTCGAAAGCTGGATGATTTGGACTTCCGCCGCCGCTCTAGCAGTGAATGGCGGCATCACCCTGGCTCTCGTGCGCGGACGCGGTGACCTCAACCTCCGCACCATCCTGATTCACAATTTCGGCGACGCTATTTCCAATATCGCCATCATCGTGGGCGCAGTTTTCATTCGCATCACTGGCGCGCCCTGGATCGATCCTCTTCTCGGTTTGGGAATTGGCGTCCTCGTGTTGTGGTCCAGCATCGGCGTCCTTCGCGAATCCTCTCACCTTCTTCTCGAAGGCCGTCCCCACGATTTGCAAGTTGCAGAAGTTGCCCGCGCCATTCTGACCGTGGAAGGCGTCGAGGAAGTTCACGATGTTCACCTGTGGTCGTTAGGCGGCGGTCACAATGCCCTCAGTCTCCACGCCCGCGTTCCCGACATGCATCTGGATGAGTGCGAACGCTTGCTGGACGCCATCCGCCAAATCGCCGCAAAACAGTTTCACATCGAACACACCACAATCCAGCTCGAGCGCGCCGGCTTGCCCGCCAAGTCCGGCTACGTCATGCCCGAACCCGCCAAGAAAGAAAACTGCTAATTAAACTGCGATGCCTTCAGCGCAATTGGTTTTGCGCGTAGAAACAGAACGCAATTATTAATGTCGCCCGCGCGTATTGGATTTAGAATCGCAGGCCTGTCGTCGAAAGCTCAATTCAAGTGCTCGAAGTGAAATGAAACCAGATTCCAAATCGCGCGGCGTTTGGAGCGCCCTGCTAGCGTTCCTCTTGTTGGCGCTGATGGCGGTGCTGGCGGGCCGCGCGGCCCTGCGCGAATCCGTCACTGTGGACGAAGTGTCCCACATCGGCGCCGGCGTCAGTTATCTGCAAAAGCTCGACCTGCGCATGAATCCCGAGCACCCACCTCTCCCGAAGGTGCTGGCTGCGATTCCTCTTGTCATCCGCGGGGTTCGCGTGGACTACAACCACATCTCCTGGACCTTCAGCGAAAAGTTTTTCCCGGCATACCTCGGACAGTGGGTCTTCGGCGAATGGCTCCTCGAGCGCTGGAACAATCCCGCGACCGTACTGAAGTGGGCGCGGCTGCCCATGCTGCTGCTGACTCTGCTGCTGGGAGTCGTCATCTACGTTTTCGCAAGAAAGCTGGCAGGTCCCTGGGGCGGACTGCTTTGCCTCTCCCTTTTCGTAAGCACGCCGGCATTTCTCGCTTTCGGGCCTCTGGTGCATACGGACATCGCGGTGGCGCTGTTCTGCCTGCTCGCGTTATGGACGTTTGCCAATGTATGGCGGGAACCAAGCCGGAAGAACATCCTGCTCTTTGCGTTGAGCCTCGCAGGCGCGTTGCTGTCAAAATTTACCGCCGGCATCTTGTTCTTCGCCTTTTTGGCGTTTGCGCTAAGCCTGCGCCTGCGCGCCGTCCCGGGCCAGCCGGAATCCAAAGGTGAAGCGCGTCTGTGGCGGCGTCCGCGGTGGCGCGCAACGCTTATGGGCATTTTCTACGCGGCGGCGCTTGTGTATCTGTTTTACCTCGTTTTTTCCTGGCATCAACCAACGAACGCCCTCTACAAGCTCGGCACTGGGCCGCTGGCGTTTTTCCTCCGCCGCGCTCTTCTGCCTCCCGTGATTTATCTTCGCGGAGTCTTTTGGGTCCTCATCAGCGGAGTACGCCCGACCTTTATTCTCGGGCGCACCTATGTGCACGGGGTGTGGTTCTACTTCCCCGTTGTTTTTGCCCTGAAGTCCTCCTTGTCCTTTTTGCTGTTGCTCCTTGTGTCCTCGCTCATTGCCCTTGGCCGAAAATGGCGCGGCGGCGGTCCTGCGATCCCCGAACAAGTTGCCACGCACTGGCGCGTACTCTGGGTGAGCTTGGTGGTGTTTACCCTTTTCTGTGTGCTGAGTCCGCTCGACATCAGCATCCGCCATTTCAGCGTGCCCCTGGTGCTGCTCATCGTGCTGCTGGCCCCGGTGCCACGGATGCTTGGCGAACTGCGTCCCTCCGCGCCCACTTGGGTGCAATTGGGAAGCGCCGCAGCCACCGTCCTCGCCGTCAGTTGCCTGGTCACCGCGGTGCGCGCTTATCCTTATTACTTTCCCTTCGTGAATTCGTTGAGCATGGGTCGTCA
>WNGL01005595.1_pt1 | contig 14901 bp, 12 predicted proteins | sample 5400591 | NCBI WGS metagenome assembly WNGL01 (sample SAMN13153377, study PRJNA577476) | soil metagenome | isolation source: 80 cm soil or saprolite under Garry oak tree replicate 1 | place: USA:California | collected 2016-06-15
GCGCCGAGGGCGCCTACGACGACGCGATGCGGACCGTGGTCTTCATCTGGCGGCCGCTGTCGAGGTCCCGGGCGCTCATCGTCAGGATCCCCTCGATGTTCACCTCGAAGAGGATCTCGAGCCGCGTGTCCCCTGCCTTCGCTGGCCGCACGCCGCTGAAGGTGAACTCGCCGAGGATCTCGTTCCGCGCCGACTCCGGCTGATCGCCCTGGAAGATCCGGACGACGAGCTCGCTCTGCCCGTCGACGGAGTTGGTCGCCGCGACGCTCTTCGCGTTCGGGATGGCGGCGTTCCGGGGGAAGACGACGTGCATCGCTCCGCCGGCGCTCTCGATCCCGATGGCCATCGGGATGACGTCGAGGAGCTGGAGCTTGAGATCCGAGCTCTCGTGGAGCGACCAGGCGTAGAGCGCGGCGCCGATCGCGACCGCCTCGTCGGGGTGAACCCCCTTCGACGGCGGCTTGTTGAAGCGCTTCGTGAGCCGGTCCTGGATCGTCGGCATCCGGGTCTGGCCGCCGACGAGCATGACCTCGTCGATGTCGTCCGCGCCGACCGCCGCGTCCGCCATCACGAGCTCCATGATCTGGATCGACCGGTCCACGAGGTGCTGGGTGAGCGCCTCGAGCAGCCTCCGGTCGAACTTCACGTCCATGTTGAGCGGCTGCCCCTGCGGCGTCATCGTGATGAAGGGGATCGAGAAGGGCGCCTCGGTCCGCGCGGACAGGTCGATCTTAGTCCGCTCGGCGAGGTCCTTGATCCGCTGCATCGCGACCGGGTCCGAGGAGAGGTCGATCCCGTGCTTCTTGCGGAACTCGTCGAGGACGTGCGCGATGATCGCGTCGTCGAAGTCGATGCCGCCGAGGAAGATGTCGCCCCCGGTCGCCTTCACCTCGAAGACGCGGTCGCGGATCTCGATGATCGAGACGTCGAAGGTGCCGCCCCCGAGGTCGTAGACGAGGACCCGCTCGTCGAGCCGCTTGCCGATGCCGTAGGCGAGGGCGGCGGCGGTCGGCTCGTTGATGATCCGGACCACCTCGAGGCCGACGAGCTTCCCGGCCTCCTTCACCGCCTGGCGCTGACGATCCGTGAAGTAGGCGGGGACGGTGACGACCGCGCGGCTCACCCGGAAGCCGAGGTGGTCGGAGGCGACGTCCCGGATCTTCGCGAGGATCTTCGAGCTGATCTCGTGGACCGGAAAGGTGCGCCCGTGGCAGTCGAGCGCCACGTCGTTGTCCCGTCCGGCGTGCAGCCGGTACTGGACCGAGCGCTGCATGGTCTCGACGACCTCGTCCTTCGGCGCGCGGCCGATGAGCCGCTTGGTCGCGTAGAGGGTGTTGCGCGGGTTCAGCTGCCACTGGCGCTTCGCCTCGTGGCCGATGAGCTCGTTGCCCTTGTCGTCGATCGCGTAGATCGACGGGATGGTGTAGTCGCCGCCCTTGTACGGGATGAGCTTCACCTGCCCGTCGCCGTACGCGACGGCGCCGCACGAGTTCGTCGTGCCGAGGTCGATGCCGATGATCGTGTCGGGCGGCAGCTGCTCCATCCGCTCGCGAGCCTACTACGGAGGGACGGCCGGGGTGGAATTCCAGGCCGCCCGATTCTCGAGGCGCGGCGCGGGCCTGCGCGCATTCGAGCCGGGCGCCTGCTCGCCCGCCCGTTGGAGCGGCGCCCGCCTTGGTGCACCGTTAGGGAACTTCCTGGAGGTCGCCTCGATGGACGCGGGTCGCTGGTTGTCGAACGTCGGGGGCGGCGTGAAGGGCGCCTTCGACGAGAACCGGTCGATCCTCTCCTTCGAGGAGTGGCTTGCCGCGTTCGGGGAGGCGCCGCGGCTTCACGCTCGGTCCTCGGCCCAGTACCTGCGCGACGTGCTCGATCACTTCGGCTCGGAGGAGCGCGAGACCCCGATCGGCAAGGTGCGGCGCTGGCTGCTCTTCGATCTCCCGTTCGAGCCCGAGGGGCGGGCGCTGCGCGTCGCGGGGCACGAGGAGGTCCAGGCGGCGCTCTATCGCGCCCTCGGCACCTTCGTCCGCTCCGGTCGCGTCTCGAAGCTCATCCTCCTCCACGGCCCGAACGGCAGCGCGAAGTCGTCGCTCGTCTCCGCGCTCGTGCACGGGATGGAGGCCTACTCGCGCACGCGCGACGGCGCGCTCTACCGTTTCCACTGGGTGTTCCCGAGCGAGCGGCGGCTGAAGGGCGGGGCCGGGCTCGGCTTCGGCACGCGGGCGGAGCCGGGCGAGCTCACGTCCTGGGCGCACCTCGAGGGCGACGCGCTCGACGCGCGCCTCTCCTGCCCGATGAAGGACCACCCGCTCCTGCTCGTGCCGCGCGAGGAGCGCCGCAAGCTCCTCGAGGAGCGCTGCCGGCCGACCGCGCGCGAGGGGGCGGGAGAACGCGACTTCGTCCTGTCCGACTACCTCCTCGATGGCGACCTCTGCCACACCTGCCGGCAGGTCCACGACGCGCTCCTCGCCGCGTACCACGGTGACTGGCTGAAGGTGCTCCGCCACGTGCAGGTGGAGCGGTTCTACGTCTCCGCCCGCTACCAGCAGGGGGCGGTCACGGTCGAGCCGCAGCACTTCGCGGACGCGGGCTACCGCCAGCTCACGGCCGACCGCAGCGCCGCCGCGCTCCCCGCCACGCTCCACTCGCTCTCGCTCGTCGAGCCGCAGGGGCCGCTCGTCGCCGCGAACCGCGGGCTCATCGAGTACTCGGACCTCCTCAAGCGCGAGCCGGAGGCGTTCAAGTACCTGCTCGGCACGAGCGAGACCGCGCGGGTGACGCTCGACCACTTCGTCCTCCAGCTCGACCTCGTCCTCATCGCGAGCGCGAACGAGAAGCAGCTCTCCGCGTTCAAGGAGTCGCCGGAGTTCCCGTCGTTCAAGGGCCGCCTCGAGCTCGTCCGGGTGCCGTACCTGCGCCGCGCCTCGGTGGAGCGGGAGATCTACGACCGGCAGATCACCCCGGCGGCGGTCGGCAAGCACGTCGCGCCGCACGCGACCCGCGTCGCGGCGCTCTGGGCGGTGCTCACCCGGCTGAAGCGCCCCATCCCCGAGCGCTACCGCGGCGAGGTGCGCGAGGTCGTCGAGGACCTCGCCCCGCTCGAGAAGCTCCGGCTCTACGACACCGGCGCGGCGCCGGACCGCCTCTCCCTCACGCAGGCGAAGCTCCTGCGCGCCGCGGCCGCCGACCTGTGGCACGAGTCGGACGTCTACCCGAGCTACGAGGGGCGGGGCGGCGCGTCGGCCCGCGAGATCAAGACCGCGCTCTTCAACGCCGCGCAGGCGCCCGGCGCGCGGTGCCTCGGCCCGCTCGCGGTGCTCGAGGAGCTCACCGCGATCTGCCGCGACAAGAGCGTCCACGACTTCCTCTCGCAGGAGGTGGTGGACGGGTATCACGACCATGAGGAGTTCGTGCGCGTCGCCGAGGCGGACTATCTCGACGCGATCGACGACGAGATCCGCGACGCGATGGGGCTCGTGTCGGAGTCGCAGTACCTCGATGTCTTCGAGCGGTACCTGACGCTCGTCTCCCACTGGGTGAAGGGCGAGAAGGTACGGAACCCCGTCACCGGCGAGTACGGCCCGGCAGACGAGAAGCGGATGGCGGAGACCGAGGCGATCGTGAAGCCGCCCGCGGAGGACCGGCGCGACTTCCGGCGCGGGCTCGCCTCGGCGGTCGGCGCGTACCGGCTCGATCACCCCGACGCCGCCACCATCGACTACGTCGCGATCTTTCCGGACCTCTTCCGGCGGCTGAAGGACCACTTCTACGACGAGCGGAAGCGCCAGCTCCGGCGGAGCCGCGAGGACGTGCTCCGCTACCTCTCCGACGAGCGGGGCTCGCTCGACGAGCGCGCGCGCCGGCACGTCGAGGACACGCTCCGGAACCTGCGCGAGCGGTACGGCTACTGCGAGGCGTGCGCGCAGGACGCGATCCTCTTCCTGCTCCGCCGCCGATACGAGGAGTAGGAGAGCGCCCGCTCGCTCGTGGCGAGAGCGGGCGCCGGGAATGCGGGCCGCGTCGCGCAGGTTGGACGCGCGTGTTCAAGACCCGCACCGTCTCTGCCCTCGGGGGCGCCGCCCTCGCCGCCGGCCTCGTGCTGTTCGTCACCCCGCTCCTCGGCGGCGCCGTCTCGGTCCAGTCCCCCGGGGTGCGCGCCACCGCCGTCCAGAAGGTGTTCCCTTCCGCCGTGCGGATCCAGGTCCTCGCCGCGGGCGAGCTCGTCCGGAGCGCGTCCGGGATCGCGTTCGCGCACCGGGGCGGCCGCACCTACGTCCTCACGAACGCCCACGTCGTCGAGCGCAGCCGCTCCTGGCGTGCGCCCGTCGAGGTGAAGGCGATCCCCGGCGCCGGGCCGACGGTCGCAGCGAAGGTCCTCGCGACGGGACGGATGCCGGACGTGGACCTCGCCGTGCTCGAGCTGCCCGGGGAGCTCCCGATCACCACCCTCGCCGCGGACGAGGGGCTCGAGCTCGGGGACGACCTCGTCGTGATCGGTGCGCCCTTCGGGAAGGGGCTCTCCGTCGCCGCCGGGATCGTCTCGCAGATCGAGTACGAGAACGCCGAGAGCGCGGGGGCGCGCCCGTCGCCGACGGGGCTCAAGACCGACGCCGCGATTGGCTACGGCAGCTCGGGCGGCGGCGTGTTCGACGTCGGCGGCGCGCGGCTCGTCGGCGTCGTGGAGGGCTACCGGACGGCGCGCGTCGCCTTCGGGAAGGACACCGAGCAGTACGCGTTCGACGTGCCGATGCCGGGCGAGACGTTCGTCGCGCCCGCCGCGAAGATCCGCCGCTTCCTGCGGGACTCGGGCCTCGCGGACCTCGCGCCGGAGCCGCCGCCAGGGAGCCGCGGCGCGTTCGCCTCGCCTTCGCCGCCGCGGCTGTAGCCGGGCAGCTCTAGGTCCAATGCCGGTCACATCGCGGTGCCGGCCTCTCGAGGTCGCGCGCCGGACCGAACGCCGCCGAGGCGGGCCGGGGAAGGCGCCGTCCTCCTGCGCCGCCGCCTGAGTCGCGACCGGCGCCGGCCTGACGAGCGGGCCCAGAAACGCAGACGCCGGCGCACGCCCGGGCGCGCCAGCGGCCCACGGCACCGGAACCGGACTGCGACCGGCACGGCGGAACCAGTGAGGGCGCCACCGAGGACGAGCGGGTCTGGCGTGTGCCGCTGTCACGCCGCGTGCACGCCGGCTCCGTCGATCGGAGCGGTCCGACCGCAGCGACGGCGGCGTGCTCGTCGTAGACGCCTTCCCCGCCCTTGGTGGCGGCTGCCGAAGTGGCTGCGACGAACCACGATGACCGCGGAGCATCGGCACCAAGGTGCCCAAGGCTCGGCCGTAGCCCCATCGGCGGCGCGCGCGGGCCCGGGCTGGCCCCCTCCGACGAGCACGCCGCCGTCGCTGCGTTCGGATACGGGGTCCGTACGCGAGCCGGCGTGCACGCGGCGTGACAGCTTCGCGCCGTCGGCTCCGGTGACCGTTCGGGGCCGCGCCCAGGGCGCTCGCCGTGCCCGCCACCGTACGGGAGCGCTCTCGCGCGGAGCTGGCGCGCCCGGGCGTGCGCCGGCGTCCACGTTTCTGGACCCGCTCGACCGTCCGGTGCCGGTTGCGACCCTGGCGGCGGCGCAGGAGGACCGGGGGCCATGCCCGAGGCCCTCGGGAGCGTTCGCCGAACCCCGAACCCGGAAGTCCACCCTCGCAGCTGTGCAGCTACCCCGGAAGCGGCCGGCTCCGCGAAGTGACCGGCATTGGATCTAGCCCCGCGCGGGCGCCTCGGGGCGGGGACGGGCCGCGGGGAGGCGCACGGTCACCTTGGTCCCCGCGGCGGGCGCGGTCTCGAGCGAGACGGACCCGCCGTGGCGCTCCACGATCCCGCGCACGATGGGGAGCCCGAGCCCGATCCCCTCGCCGCCGCGGGTCGTGAAGAAGGGCTCGAAGGCCCGCGCGGCGACCTCGGGCGTCATCCCCTCGCCGTCGTCCTCCACCACGAGCCGGACGAGCGGCCCGTCGGGCGCGAGGGAGACCGCGATGCGGCCGCCGCGCGCGACGGCGTGGGCGGCGTTCGTGACGAGGTTCAGGACCACCTGCACGAGGCTCGCCCGGTTTCCCTCCGCCGGTGGGCACGGGTCGAGCCGGCGGTCGACCTCCGCCCGGTGGTCCTTCAGCGCCGGCTTCGCGAGCCGCACCGCCTCGTCCACCGCGTCGGCGAGGTCCACCGCGTCGGTGCCCGGGCCCTGCGGCCGCGCGTACGCGACGAGGTCGCGCGCGAGCCGCTGGATCCGGCGCCCGGCCTCGAGGATCGCGCGGAGCTTCTCGACGTCGGCCGGGTCGTGCCCGGCCTGGCCGAGCTTCTCCGCGAGCGTCTCCGAGTACATGTTCACGGCGGTGAGCGGGTTGTTGAGCTCGTGCACGACCCCCGCGACGAGACGGCCGATCCCGGCGAGCCGCTCGGCGTGCTCGACCGCGGTCTGCTGGGCGCGGAGCTCCTCGATCGAGCGCAGGAGTCGCAGCGCCACCGCCGCGTGGTTCGCGACCCGCACGAGGAGCGGCGCGTCGCGGTCGCGCTCCCGCGCCCGGCCCTCGGGGTACTCGAGGTTCACGACGCCGTGGAGCCGCCCGCCCATCGCGAGCGGGACCGCCGTCGCGAGCTTCGAGCCCGCGAAGATGGGCGCGTCCTCCTCGGCGAGGAAGACGCCGGCGTCCTGGAGCGGCCCCTCCGCGAGGCCGGCGCCCGCGATCGCACCCCGGCGGAGCACGAGCCGCGCCCCCGCCGCGGAGCGGAGCCGGCCGCTCGCGTGGAGCGAGCGGAGCGCGAGCGTCTGCGGATCGACGAGCCGCACCGCGAAGGCCCGGCCCGGGAAGAGGGCGGCGAGGGCGCGGGCGAGGGCGCCGGTGACCTCCCCCTCGGCGCTCGCCGCGGCGAGATCGCGCGAGAGGGCGAGGAGCGCCGCGTCCGCCGCGGGCGCGCGCCGCGCGGGGGAGGGCTTGCGGGTCGTGGCGCGGCGTGGCACGGACGGGGAGTGTACCACCACCCGTGCACGTGAACGTGAGCGAGGGGCTCAGCGCCCGCCGCGGTGCGCGGAGAGCGCCGCCGCGATCACCTCGCGCAGCGCGACGCCCTTCTCCCGGGCGCGCGCGAGGCAGTCGTCGTGCTCCGGCTGCGCACCGACCTCGACGCCGTCGAGGAGCGCCACCTTGACGCGCACGGACCCGTAGCGGGTCTCGACGGTGCGGACCTCGCGGCCGAGCACCTCCCGCTCGACCGCCCGCCGCCGGACCCCGAGCGTCGTCGTCTCGGCGAAGAGGATCCGGGTCACCGCGGCGCGCCAGGGCTCCTCGACGAGCACCGACACCGTCACCCCGGGCCGGCCCTTCTTCATCGTGATCGGCGTCGCCCACGCGTCGAGGGCCCCCGCCTCGAGCGCCGCGTCGATCGCCCGCGCGACCATCTGGCCGGTGGCGTCGTCGAGGTTCGCCTCGAGCACGGAGAGCTCGCCCGCCTCGGCCGGGTCGGCGAGCGTCGCCCGGAGCACGTTCGGCCGGTCGGGCCAGCTCACGGTCCCGACGCCGTACCCGATCCGCTGCGCGGTGTGGCCCGGGAGCGGGCCGATGCGGGCGAGCTCCGCGAGGAGCGCGGCCCCGGTCGGCGTCACCGCCTCGCCCTCCGGGCCGCCCGGCCGGACGAGCTTGCCGGCGAGGAGCTCCACCACCGCGGGGGGCGGGATCGGCATCGGCCCGTGCGCGGAGCGGCCGAGCCCGTGGCCGAGCTCGGGCGGCGCCGCGTGGACCTCCGGCCAGCCGAGGAGGTCGAGCGCGACCGCGGCGCCGCAGAGATCGACGATCGAGTCCACCGCGCCGACCTCGTGGAAGTGGAGCTCCGAGACCGGCACGCCGTGGACCTTCGCCTCGGCCCGGCCGATCCGCTCGAAGAGCGCCCGCGCGACCTCCTTCGCCCGCGGCGGCAGCCGGCTCGCGGCGACCAGGGCGAGGATCTCCGCGAGGGAGCGCGCGTGCGGCTGCGGCCCGTCCACCACCACGTCCACGTGGGTGCCGGCGATCCCTCCGTCGGTCTTCCGGCCGACGGCGAGCCGCCAGCCCGGGAGCGGGATCGTGCGGAGGGCCGCCTCGAGCGCGAGCGGATCGACGCCGAGGTCGATCGCGGCGGCGAGGAACATGTCCCCGGCGATCCCGCCGATGGGCTCGAGGAGGAGGAGCGGCACGAGCGGAAGCCTACTCGCGGGCGACGAGCCCCGCCACGACGGCGGCGCCGAACCCGTTGTCCACGTTCACGACCGTGACGTTGGGCGCGCAGGAGTTCAGCATCGTGAAGAGCGGCGCGAGGCCGCCGAGCGACGCCCCGTAGCCGACCGAGGTGGGGACGCCGATCACCGGGCGCCCGACGAGCCCGCCGACCACCGAGGGCAGCGCCCCCTCCATGCCGGCCGCGACGATCACCGCCCGCGCCCGGTCGAGGTCGTCGCGCCGGCCGAGCACGCGGTGCAGCCCCGCCACGCCCACGTCGTAGATCCGGATCGCCTCGACCCCCATCACGTCGAGGGTGACCACCGCCTCCTCGCAGACCGGGATGTCCGAGGTCCCCGCGCAGCAGACCGCCACCGGGCCGCGCGCCGGCACCTCCATCCGCCCGCGCCGGAGGGTGCGCGACACCGGATCGTAGACGGCGCCCCGGACCGCGCGGCGCGCCGGTCCCGCCTTCTCGGGCGCAAGGCGCGTGACGAGGAGCGGCCCCTTCCGCGCGAGCTTCCGCGCGATGGTCGCGATCTGGGCGGCGGTCTTCGACTCGGCGAGCACCACCTCGGGCAGGCCGACCCGGAGCGCCCGGTGGGTGTCGAGGGTGGCGACGTCGCCGAGCCGCTCGAAGGGAAGCCCCCGGAGCCGCTTCACCGCGTCGTCGAGCGTGGTGTCGCCCGCGCGCACCGCCGCGAGCAGCCGTCGCAGCCCGGTCTCGTCCATGCCGGCTCTACCTTACTTGAAGATGCGTGAGGAGCCGCGCGATCCGCTCCGGCTCGGGCATGACGAGGATGAGCCCCTCCAGGGCCGCGCCGGTGTCCTCCACCCGGGCCGAGAACCGGGTCGCGATCGCGACCGAGCCGGCGTGGAAGACGAGCTTCTCGACGCACTCGCGGCCGTTCCCGCGCGCGAAGGTCGGGACCGAGAGGAGGAGCTTCTCCTGCACCACCTTCGCGACCGCGGTGACGAAGGCGGACCCGACGATGTTCCCCGACTCCATGAGCGCGCTCTCCGCGACGCCGCCCCACCCCGAGTCGGTCGGGTGGCCGAGCGTCTTGGCGAGGTTCTCGGCGTCCGGCTCGGGCAGCGCGAGGAGGAGGTCACCGGTGAGGCGCCCCTCGAGCTTCACGCCGACCGCGACGAGATCCTGGCCGAGGCCGCCGAGGAAGGAGGCGATGGCGCCGGCTCCCGCGCCCACCCAGACCTCCGGGACGTCCATGTCGAAGCGGCGGCCGGCGAGCCGCCCGAGGGCCGTGATCGCCTGGCCGCAGCCGATCGAAGCGAGCTCCTGGAGCGCGTCCACCTCGCGGGGTCCGAAGGGCGCGGCGGCGGTCATGAGGCGAGCAGCCTCTGCACGTCGAGGATGAAGACCGGGCGGCCGTTCCCGAGCACCGTCACCGCGGAGAGCCCGGGGACCGCGTCGAGCGGCGCGCCGAGCGGCTTCAGCACCGCCTCGTACTGGCCGAGCAGCGCATCCACCGCGAGGCCGATCCGACCCTCGCCGCCGTCCGCCACCACCACCGCGCGCTCGTCCCGCTCCGCGCCTCGCTTGCCCCCGGACTTCCCTTGCCCGGCGGAGCCGGGCTGGGGAGGGGGGAACCCGAGCACGCGATCGAGGTCGTACACGGGGACGAGCTCGCCCGCGTAGGAGAGGACCGGCCCGCCCCGGCTGCGGTCGAGCGCGGACATGGAGACCTGGGCCGCCCCGTGCACCTTCGCGATGGGCAGCCCGACCACCTCGCCCGCGACCTGCACGAGCAGCACCGGCTGGACCGCGACGGTGAGCGGCAGGCGAAGGGTCACCCGCGTACCGGCGCCCGGAACGCTGTCGAGCTCGAGCGTCCCGCCCACCGCCTCGACCGCCCTCTTCACGGCGTCGAGGCCGACGCCGCGGCCCGACACGTCCGTCACGACCTCCGCGGTCGAGACCCCGGGCACGCACGCGAGCAGGAGCGCGTCGCGGTCGCCGAGCGCCGCGGCCTGCTCCGCGGTGATCGTCCCGCGCGCCACCGCGGACGCGCGGAGCTTCGCGGGGTCCATGCCCTTGCCGTCGTCGGCGACCTCGACGATCACCCGGTCGCGGTCGCGCCGCGCGGTGACCGTCACCTTGCCGGCGGCGGGCTTCCCGGCGAGGAGCCGCAGGTGCGACGGCTCGATGCCGTGGTCCGCGGCGTTCCGGAGGACGTGGAGGATCGGATCGGCGAGCTCCTCCAGGATCGCGCGGTCGAGCTCGATCTCCGCGCCCTTCACCTCGAGGTCGATCTCCTTGCCGACCTTGCGCGCGAGATCGCGGACCGCGCGCGGGAGCCGCTCGGTGACCACCGCGAGGGGGGTCATCCGCACGTTCATCACCTTGTCGTGCAGGTCCTTCACGATCGCGTGGAGCCGGTCGGCTCCCTCGTCGAGCGCGGTGCGCGAGTCAGGCGGCAGCCCGCGCCCGACCTCGCGGATCCGGGCGGTCGCGAGGATGAGCTCGCCGACCGCGTCGAGGAACCCGTCCAGGATCTCCGTGCGGACGCGCACGGTGCGCGCCTGCTCGGCGGCGGGCACCGTCTCGCGCGTGGGCGCCGCCGCGGCCGGCGGACCGTCCCCGCCGGCCTCGCGGAGCAGGACGCCGGCGAGGTCCGAGATCTGCGCGAGGGAGCGCTCCACCGCCTGCAGCGGCTCCGCCGTCTGGAGCTCGACCTCGAGCTTCTTCGACGGGATCCGGCCCGCCTTCAGGTCCTCGAGCGTCGGGCTCGAGCGGACCACCTGCCCGAGCGCGGAGAGCTTCTTCACGACGAGGAAGGCACGGACCGCCGGAACCGGGCAGGTGCCGGCGATCTCGACGTCCACCGAGACGCGGCGGCCGGCGGGCCGGTGCTCCGCCCTCGGCTCGGCGGCGGGCTCGGGGGGAGGCGGGGGCGCCGCGGGCGGGGCGGCGGGCTCGGCGCGGCCGAGCCCCTCGCCGGTGCGGAGACGCCGCGCCGCCTCCGCGAGCTTCTCGACCGCGACGGGATCGGGCGCGACCCCCTCCCCCCGCGAGGCGCCCAGCACCATGTCCTGCAGCCGGTCGGAGGCCTCGAGGAGGAGGTCGATCGCGCTCGGCTCGAGCCGACCCGGCTCGCGGCGGAAGACGTCGACGAGGTCCTCGGCGCGGTGGGCGAGCGCGGCGATCGCGTCGAGCCCCATCGACGCGCTCATCCCCTTCACGCTGTGGGCGTGGCGGAAGCAGGAGTCGATGGCGGCGCGCGCGCCCTCCCCGGCGCCGTGCCGGGCGGCCTCCTCGAGGCGGACGAGGTCCTTCGAGAAGGCGGAGAGGTGCTCCCCCGCCTCGCCGACGTACAGCGAGAGGTACTTCTGGAGGTCGAGCGTCACGCGGCCCCGGGGAGGCTACGCGTCGCCGAGGACCTTCTTCACGACGGAGAGCACGTCCTCGGACTTGAAGGGCTTCACGATGAAGTCGGACGCCCCGGCCTCGATCGCCTCCATCACGAGCGACTCCTGGCCGAGGGCGCTGCACATCACGATCACCGCCTTGGCGTCGGCCTTGATGATCTCGCGCGTCGCCTCGATGCCGCTCTTGAACGGCATGACGATGTCCATCGTGGTGAGGTCGGGCCGGAGCTCCCGGTACTTCTCGACCGCCTCGAGGCCGTTCGCCGCCTCGCCGACGACCTGGAAGCCGGACCCGGAGAAGATGTCCTTGATCATGTTGCGCATGAAGATTGCGTCGTCGACGATCAGGACTCGCTTCGCCATCGGTGTGATCCCCCGGACCGGGTCGATCCACGCCGAGGCTACCTTTGTTTCGGCCCCCCGACAAGGCGGCTATCGGCCGCCGAAGAGCCGCTCCGCCTCGAGGGCGAGCGGCTCGGGCGCGAGGACGGTGACCGCGCCCGCGCGGCCCGGCGCGACCCCCCGCACCATCCCCGCCGGTCCCTCCTCCCGGGGTTCGAGCGGCTCGACCCCGAGTACGCCCCCGATGAGGAAGCCGAGAGCGCGCTTGCCGAGCTCCAGGATGAGGACGTGCCCCCCTCCGGCCGCGAGCGGCTGCGCCGCGAGCCCGACGAGGGCGGCGAGGTCCACCACCGCAACCACCCGGCCACGCAGGTTCATGACCCCGCGCACCGCCTCGGACGAGCGCGGCACCCTCGCGAAGGGCGGCTGCGGCACGACCACCTCGCGCACCGCGCCGAGCGGCAGCGCGAAGCGCTCGCCCGCGACCCGGAACACGACGTGGCGCACTCGTGCCCCTTGGCCCTACCCGAGGCGGAACCGGGAGACGACCGTCTGCAGCTCGACCGAGAGGTTCGCGAGCTCCTGGGCCGCGCTCGCCATCTGCGCCACCGCGGCGGTCTGCTCCGCGGTGACCTTGCGGACCTGCTCGGTGGCGCTCGCGTTCGAGGAGGCGACGTCGGAGATGTGGTCCATCGCCTGGACCATGTCGGCCGAGCCCTTCAGCTGATCGCGGGCCGCCTGCGAGATGACGCCCACCTTGTCCGCGCCGACCGCCGCGATCTTCGCGATGTCGGCGAGGGCACGGATGATCGCGTTCAGGTCCTCGCGGCCGTCGCCGAGCTCGGAGACGGACTCCTTCATCGTCTCGACCACCTTCGCGGCGCGGCCGGAGATGTCGGTCGCGAGCGACGAGATCTGCTCGGCCGAGCGGCCGGCGGACTCGGCGAGCTTGCGGACCTCCTCGGCGACCACCGCGAAGCCGCGGCCGTACTCGCCGGCGCGGGCCGCCTCGATGGTGGCGTTCAGGGCGAGGAGGTTCGTCTGGTTCGCGACCTGGGTGATCGCCTCGACGATCTTCGAGATCTCCTTCGTGCGCTCGCCGAAGGCGAAGACCTGCTCGCTCGCCGCCTCGATGCGGGCGAACACCTTCTTCACCTTCTCGCCGGCGAGCCGCGCCGCCTCGCCGCCGGACGCGGCGCCGGAGGAGGTCTCGGCCGAGGCGCGGGCCGCCTCCTCCGCGCTCCGGGCGGTCCGCTCGATCGAGTCGGCGATCTCGCCGATCACCTTCGAGGTCCGCTCCACGAGCTCCGACTGCTGGCCGGCGCCCTGGGCGATCTTCTCCATCGAGGAGGCCACCTCGTCGGTGGAGCCGTTCACCTCCTCGGCGGAGGTTTGCAGATCGCTCGCGGAGTCGGAGACCGACTGGGCCGTCCGCTGGATCCGCGAGACGAGGTCCCGCAGGTTCTCCTGCATCGTCCGGATGGCCTGGGTGAGGTCGTCGATCTCGTCGTGGAACTGGTGCGTCCCCTCCGAGACCACCGCCCGGGAGAGGTCGCCGCGGCTGATCTCCACCGCGCTCGCCTTGAGCCGGCCGACGCGGGAGACCCGCGCGATCGCCACCGTCATGCCCTGGCCGAGGGCGGCGGTGAGCAGGAGCACGATCGCGCCCCCGATCACGTGGTTCTCGACCCGGTCCTGGATGAACGGCACCGCGAAGACGAGGATGATCCCGACGATGAGGTACGAGACCAGGATCTTCGTCTGCAGCGACGCGGTCATGCCGCCGTGCGGCGGCGCCGCGGAGGTGGGCTCGGACGCGCCCCGGCCGCGCATCGCGACGAGGTGCGGGGCGTCCTGCCAGCGCGCGCTCGGGCGGGTGGAGGTGATCCGCTCTTCCCTCGGTGCTCGCGCCACGTGTCCCTTTCACCACGGGCTTCCGCTGCCCCGCGAAGCGGGCTTCATCCTAGCCGGCCGCCGGGCCCGGACCAAGCAGGCGACCTCAGGTGGTCGTGCCCCGCCGGCGCGGGCCGGGGCACGCCGTCGGGCCCGACCACCTCCACTCCGGCGCCCCGGACGAACCGGCCGATCACGGCGAGCGGCGTCCGCGCGCGCGCCGCCGCAGCCCGGGCCGCGCCGAGCGCGGTGGGCGGCAGCGCCAGCACGAGCTCGTAGTCCTCGCCGCCCGCGAGCGCGGCCGCGAAGGGATCGGCGAGGCGCGCCGCCGCGCGGCGGTAGGCGGGCGAGAGGGGGAGCTCCGCGACGCCGATCCGGCACCCGACGCCGCTCGCGCGGCAGAGGTGGCCGAGATCCTGGACGAGCCCGTCCGACACGTCCACCGCGGCGTGCGCGAGGGGCGCGAGGGCGAGCCCGGCCGCGACCCGCGGGGTGGGCCGGCGCTGCCGGCGCGCGAGCGCCGGGGCGGCGCCGCGCCGGAGCCCGAGGGCCGCGTCGCCGAGCGTGCCGGTGACCGCGACGAGGTCGCCGGGCCGCGCCCCGGCGCGGAGCACCGCGCGCCCGCGCGGCACCGCGCCGAGCGCGGTGACGGTCACCGAGAGGACGTCGGCACGGGTCACGTTTCCGCCCACGATCGGGATCCGGTGCGCGCGCGCGCAGGCGCCGAGGCCGCGGGCGAGCTCCCGCACCGCGGCAGCGCGGACGCCGCGGGGCAGGGCGAGCGCGACGAGGGCCGCGACCGGACGCGCGCCCATCGCCGCGAGATCGGAGAGGTTCACCGCGAGGGACTTCCAGCCGACGTCGGCCTTCGTCGCGCGCCGGTCGAAGTGGACGCCGTCGACCACCGCGTCCACCGTCGCGACGAGGTCCTCGCCCGGGCGCGGACGGAGGACCGCCGCGTCGTCCCCCGGGCCGAGGACGACCTCGCCGCCTTCGAGCGGCAGGGCCCTCGTGAAGAGGGCGATGAGCTCGAACTCGCCGGG
>WNGL01017585.1_pt1 | contig 14901 bp, 12 predicted proteins | sample 5400591 | NCBI WGS metagenome assembly WNGL01 (sample SAMN13153377, study PRJNA577476) | soil metagenome | isolation source: 80 cm soil or saprolite under Garry oak tree replicate 1 | place: USA:California | collected 2016-06-15
AACGTTTCGCCTCAACTGTCGAAAGACGCTCATCCCAGAAGGTCAGAGGAAGAGTAATATGCTGTTTGAGACGTTCAGCGAAAGCCTGCACTTTTTCCCCTTGTGCGTGAATCTGTCCATCCAGGCTCATCGGCAAGCCAACGACAAGCCCCTCCGCCTCTGTTTCATCGATAAGCCGCTGGATGGCTGCCCATACCTGTGCTTCATCACCAAAGACATGCAGGGTTATATAGGGAGAGGCCAGCAATCCTGTCGCGTCACTCACCGCGACGCCGATTCTGACTTCTCCAATATCGAGCGCTATCAATCTTGTCAAGCATCATCCCCAGGAAATTTTTCCGTTATGTCTATAGCATTCTAACGAAGTCGCGGCACTTTTGTCTAGTATTTACTACTTCTTTGGCACTGACTTGAAATGCACATGTATCTGTGGCTGCCAGAATGCTACCCAGGGGAAGAAACTTGGATAGACGGTAATCGTGCTATCGAGTATATTTGGTATACCCTTGAGATAGGTGTGCGCATCAACTATACTCTTACCTGAGAGCCAGTCACGCACCTCTTGTTCGGAAATGGCGGGCCCAATTTGTCCCGTGGCTGCGAAGGAGAGCGTGAGTGCCGTACCATCGCTCGAAGGTTTATTGGTTATCGGCCCCCAGTGTACTTGTTGTTGTGGCACGAGGGCAAAACCAGTATGCTTTATCTTCGCAGCGTCGTTGAGCTGCGCACTTGCTGCAACTTGCAGATCGGCAGCACGCACCACCAACACCGTCAGGTGCAGTTTCAGCGTTTCGCTGAAGGTACCACCTTGCGCAATCTGTCCCTGCGCAGGAGTAGCCAGCGGAGTCTCTACTTGAACAACTTTGCCCCGGACATCACCGCTATGCACCTGTTGGGCGAGCCATACCGAGACAGCGGCTTGGATCTGCTTGTCAAGGACCGCTTTCTCCGTGTTGATGTCATTGCTGGTCACTGTTGTCGCATTGCCTGCTCCACCACCAGTGGTGGCAGTGGGATTGGTCACGGTCACGCTGACAGATGCAAGATGGCTGGCCTGTTCGATCTTCACCTGGCTCTCGGGAGGAATGACGGTGATACTAATGATGGGAACATTGCCACTCTCCCCTGGAAGCACTGCCTGCACCGGGACTTGCGCTGTATTTCCGATGTTACTTCCTTTGGTGAGAACCACTGCATCCGCAGTGGTGGCAAACTGCACCCCGCTATCGGTAGAGACCATCGTCCCTGTGGGAATATCAACCTGCAGTGGGCCATTATTGGTAAAGACTACATTGCCGGTCGCTTGCACTGTCCCGATCTTTGTGCTACCCGTCGCTCGCCCCGTTCCCTGAGCACTGGTATCAAAAGAGAGATTCTGGGCAGGGACAGTATGCAGTCTCACATCCTGCTGACTGTGTGCGGTTGCTGTCAGTGTCACAGGCGTGCTAAAGCTCTGCGACGGGAGCGTGATGGTGACATCAGCCGATGGGCCAAAGTAGACAAGTGTACCAAGCAACACCAGGATGATAATGCTGACGAGCAGGGGAATAACCGGGTTAGTGCGCACCTTACGCTGGGGAGTCGTCTTGTAGGGGCCCGATTTATCGCGCCCCTGTGACCCCGTTACGGTGCGACTACTGCTGGGTCGTTTCCCTTGCTTCCTCAGTGGCGAGGGGGTGCTTGCTGGAACCAGTCGAGGTTGTGTAGTAGCGGGCGTTAATGGCTGGGAAGTACGTGTACCTGCAGTAGGAGGGAGTGCTCCTGATGGACGCGCTGATGATCCTGGAGGCATAATGAGCGTAGGTCGCTCTGAAATGGGTGGGAGATCGTCTTCGAGGTCCACATCTGATAGCGGAGGTTTGCCTATGCGGCTATTACGGGGACGCACACCATGGACACGTTCCGAGCCTGACATCTCTACATCTTCTCCCGAAAGCATATCAGCCCAGGAACGAGGCGGTACGTCCTGGCGTTCAACGAAATCCCCTTCATCACCCAAATCCTCAATATCGCCCATCGTAGGGGCCCGATTTATCGCGCCCTCGGTTGGATAGTCCGCGATATCAGGTACCCCCTCCCCACCGCTATGTCGGCTCCACTGCGTTGCGCTCGACAGTACGCTCCCTTCCCCCTCATCAAGTTCGTTTATTGAGACTGAACCATGTTGCTCCGACAAAGGTACCGATTGAAAGTCATCCATATGGCTAAACGGATCTTCCATCTCATTAGGGTCTGGTGTTGTGCTGTATGGCTGGGGTAGATCGGGCATGGACTGAATTGCCCCAGGGGTCCCACCTGGCGGATACTCAGGTATCACGTCCTCGGGAGGCATTGGGGCACTCAACGGAAGCTCTTTTAATTCACTCGCGCCCAGACCAGCACCGCTCTCCTGCGCTGATTGACGAATGCGCTGTGCAACTTCAACATCTTCGGCCCAATGATCGGCTTCTTCATCCTCGTGCTGTGATACGATGGGACGAATGGGAGGAGCGGTATCTATACGATATTCATAGTGTTGCTCTGTAGCGGCACCCCTCAGGGATGTCTGTGGATCAGGTTGGCTCGTAGGAGTGCCCTTGGGTGTTCCACTTGCGGGTTTTCCAGGACTCCCTGCACGGAGACCTGTGGGAACTTTGCCTGTAGGTAAGCCCTTTGCAGGCGTCCGAAGATGCGGCGACGTTTTTCCCCCCAAACCTGTGCGACCGGGACGGCTACCAAGGCGTGTCTTGCCTACAGGCGTGGATTCCAGCGAATCAGCTACTTTGAAACCAGCCGCCTTGACCACCGAGCGGATCTGGCGATCAGCGCTGATGACCAGGACCTCTTTACCAAGTTCTCGTGCACGAGAATGAAGTAACCGCCAACCAACATGGCTGCGCAGTTGCGTCTGTGTCGGTATGACGAGAATGATACGCCGAGCTTGTACCCGCTCTAGTCGTTCACGTACATTTGTCAGTTCTTCATCTGGACTGAGATAGATGATCTGCTCGTCGGCCATAAGCCCATTTACCCCCTACTCGCGTGTTCATGCCCATGCTGAATGCAATCAAATATGCATGTTATGGATTACTCGGTAGAGCGCCCTTTCCAGTACATTATTTTCATTTTGCAACTCAATAGCCTGGTAGGCCAATGCCATAGGCGTGATGTCTTGAGCATTTTTCAGCAGGCCATTGGGGTCTTCGATACTTGCCACCACCCCTGGCTGTACTGTTTGTATGATTGGTTGACGAGCAAATGGCAGTCGCTCCGTCCAGGGAAAATTCTCAAGCTTCTCACGCAGGTCGGGCAATGCAGAGCCGCCTCCCACGATGTAGATAGCTGGTGGCAGGAGTTCACCCTTTGACAGCTCATCGATCAATAACTCCACACTATCCATCCATGTCTGGCACTCCGAAGCCAGAATGGCTTGAATCTCATCGCGGTCGCTTCCCCTCATCCCACCGCCACTATAGGCCAATTTAAGCTTCTCGGCTTCTTTGATCGAAATGCCTTTGTTTGTTGCAAGACGACGTGTAAAGGTACGGCCACCTAGGGCGAACATGCGCGTTTCCTCGATCCCCCCCTGCCGTACCAGCGCAATATCGGTGGTGCCTCCACCAATATCGATGAAGATGGCTCCACTATCGGCATTGGCGTTCGAGCTCAAGCAGCGTGCTAACGCATATGGTTCAGCAACAATGGTAACCAGCGTCAGGTCTAACCCATGCGCTACAGTCTCTAACGCACCCAATTGCATGAGCGGCGCGAAGGCGCTAAAGAGCGTCAATGTGAAGTGACGGCCACGAAAGCCTATTGGATTAGAGACAACCTGCCCATCGATGCGAGCAGAGATCACGGCTGCGTTGGTCAAGCGTACCTCAATATTTGGGTAGCCTGTCTCAGCAGCAATCCGCTCTCGGGCGCTCTTCAGTAATTTCTGCTGGGCACTGGTAATCAGGGCCTCCAACTCCTCAGGAGTGATATCCTTCGTAGGGTGCTGCCGTTGTCGGTTGATTGTAATCGAACTGCCCTTGACAAGCTCCCCCGCAATACCAATCACCGCTGACGGTGCAACGACGCCACCTGCCACCTGTTCAGCTTTAATGAGGGCCTCGTTGCAATTAGCAATGACGCCTGGAATGTCGGTAACGATACCATCGGACATGTGAGCATAGCTCTGCTGGTGACGTCCCACTCCTAGCACAATGCCTCGATCCTCATGCACCTCGATAATGATCGCCTTCGCATAGGCAGTGCCGATATCGAGCGCGGTATAGCGTTGGGGCGCATCGTCCCCACCGAGAGATTGCTCTTCACCGTAAGCTGCCTCCGGGTCGTAGTAGCCGTTCTCTTCATGTCTTCTCGATATGAGGTTGCGTAGACTTTGAAAGAGATTCTTCATCGATTCTCCATCCTAAAGGGGGAAAGGGAAAGTGGGGACACCCCACGCCCCTAAGAACCCCGCTGAACTGACCTAGTCCTTTGTGAGCATAACATTGTATGATAGGTGCAAGGGTGTAATGTACCCTTCCCCTATACAACTCTTAGCATATAGTATGCATGGGCATTATATCAAAGGAGCGCAATCATCGCAATGGAGAGAAAATGAACATCATGCCGATAGTAATAAAGCTTCCTCGTAGAACTCTCTTAGTACTGTGTGGGCCTGCTGGCTGCGGTAAAAGCACCTTCGCAGCCCAACGCTTTGGGGTAACGACCATTGTATCCTCCGATCAGTGTCGTGCTCTTATTTGTGATAACGATACCAATCAGCAGGTGAACCGCGACGCATTTGACCTCTTCCACTATATTATTCATAAGCGACTGTTTAACGGGCGTTTCACGGTGGCGGACAGCACTGCGCTGCATCCGGAAGCCCGCCGCAGGCTGCGAGAGTTGGCACGCAGGCACGGCTACATGGCTTGCCTGCTCATCTTCAATGTCTCACAGAAGACCTGCCTGGAACGCGACCAACGACGGGAACGCATGGTTGGCGAACAAGTGGTAATCTATCATGCAGGACTGTTGCAGCAGACCTTGCTTGATGCACCGAACGAGGGCTGGGATACGTTGTATGTGTTGGGAGAAGAGGACACGGACGCTGTGATTGAAATCGCAACGGAATGACTAAAAATCTCCGTTGTTTTTACGTTTTTACTCAAGGGATGGTCTATTTCCTACTAGAGAGCGAGCAATGAGTCATGAAACGTCGGCAGCGCAAATTAGAGCGTTACTATTCTCTGTATAACGACGCTACTGAGCCGATGCTCCCAAGCATCACAGCGCCAATCCCAATTAGTGCTCTACCTCGTGAATCAGCAATACGTCGACTATTGCGCGGAATAGGGGCCTTTTTTGCCCTCGTTATCTACAAGCTCAATCAGCTCCTGGCACTGGCCTTGGCAACTTTGCTCCTGCTCCTCTTCACTCGTTTCGTCCTGCTCTTCTTTGCTAGTACAACCAGCCAGTTTTCCTACTGGGTTTTCTTACTCAGCACACCGCTGGTCGCCCCTTTTGACAAGCTACTGCCCGCATTGCCCTATAATGGCTATACTATCGACATTTCAACCCTGATCGCTATTGTCGCCTATACATTAGCGGTGACGATAGTACGCCAGTTTTTGAGAATACTGGTGCCAAGATGAAAGGCCTTTCTATGCAGTCCCCAGTGATTTGGAGACAACCAGACCTACAATTTCCCCAACCCTTCGATAGCATCTTCTTCGACATTGACGGCGTACTCATTGATACTACAAACTCGTTCCGTGCCACAGATATTGCCGTGGCAGAATATGTTGTAGGCACAATCCATGGTCTCGATTGGGGTCAGCGCGAGGGCAAACCCCTGCTGACTCTTGAGGATGTGAATGCCTTTAAGCAGGCGGGTGGCTACAATAACGACTGGGATATGTGTTATCTGCTCGCCACCCTTTTCACGGCACGATTGCGCGAGTGGAAGGGGACACCCCTGGCTGAGCGCAGCAGCCAGGAATGGGCAAGGCTTTCGCGAGCAGCCAATCTACGCGGGCATGGCGGTACCGAATGGGTCCACGCTGTTACTCCTGCCAGCGCGCGACTTGACTACGTTGTGATTGGCGACCTCTATCACGAATACTACTGGGGTGCGACAGAACTTCAGAAACGCTTTGGCCATCCGCCACGCTATCTTCCCGATGCCCCTGGTTTCGTCCATCGCGAGGAGATGCTTTTCTCGCCTAACCTGCCAGCCCAATTACGCAAAGCAGGAATAGGCCACCTCGGTATGATCACCGGGCGCGTTGGGCCGGAGGTCGATAGTGCGCTGGAACGCCTGGAAGCCTACAGCGGTGAACGCTGGTGGGAGGTGGTTATCTCCGCCGATATCTGCCCGAAGCCTGATCCGCGTGCCTTGCAATTGGCTATAGAGGGTGTTGAAGCACAGGGAGGCCTCTACCTGGGCGATACTGCTGACGATCACGACCTGGTCTTGCGCTACCAGGCGAGTAAAAAGGCGCAAGACCCCGACATACTAGCGGTGATGCTCGTGCATGGAGACGAGGTGCCTATCTATCAAGAGCGAGGCGCAGATTTTATTATTGGGTCGGTGGCCGATGTGATAGGATGTTTGCAGTGATGTGTTATACTATGAGGGTGCGTTAGCTAGCTAGGAAGGAAGAAAAGAGACACATGAGCAGCCAACAACCGTATGATTACTACTCACAGAACAATCCTCCACCTCCACCACAGGATCCGTACCAATCATCAGGGTACACACAGTATCCGCCGAATCCCAATCCACCAGGAATGTACCCACCTGCGGGTGCGTATGGTTATGGTGTACCCGTGGCACCATCAGAGCCAGGCCGCGGCCTGGCGCTCGCAGGTCTCATTCTAGGAATCATCAGTATCCTCACGCCCTTCTGTGGAGTGCCTATTGCCTTTGCCGGGATTATCACGTCGGTCATGGGTCGTCGCTCTGTTTCGCGCAGAACCATGGCAACCGTGGGGTTGGTGCTCTCTATCATCGCGATAGGGCTGTGGACGCTTCTTTTTTTCTCATACTTTGCTGCAGCCCTACAGTCTCCTACAGTCTCAGTAACGCTTCGCTCGGCATGGTCATCTTGCCCTTTCGTGCGAAAAGACGAAACGCACCCGTAACGCGAGTGATATTAGCCGCGTTTTTGTGCTTCTTCGATCAAGCTCACCAGGAATTGCAGCTTCTGGATGGTATGTTCCGCATTCTTCTTGTTGCGCTCATAACCTTCGGGCGCAAGTTGTTGGAACCAGATGCGGATATCCTCTTCAGAGGTATCGTACCATTTCGCATCGGCCAGCAAGCGCTGATAGACGCGCATCTGAGGATCCTGCTTCTTGCGGACGGTTATCTGCCCGATCACATTGCTGCTCTCACGCTCGTCCGCAGTCACTGCCTCTGCCAGTTCAGTCGAAGGATGCAACTCCTTATAGAGAGCCTCGACATCGGAAGCACGGAAGAATGAATCGCGCCCCACTCCTTTATACGCCTTAAGGCGACCATCTCGCACCAACTGATCGAGCGTCATCCGGTCAACTTGCAGGCGGCGTGCCGCCTCACCTGCGTCGAGAAAGGCGAAACGCCCACCTATAGGTCCAGGATTATTTATCAAGGTATCTCTTCCTTGTACTTCATAAAACATCAATAGCGTACTGCCGTAGCGCCGTTCGTCGGTCAGTGCCAGGCGAGTCAGCGGAACTGCCGCCACACCTGCCCGCTCTTTAGGATGAATCTGTACGATCACTAACCCCGTATCAGGCACCAGTGGCGACTTATCAAGCAATGCTAATGCATGTGCCGCCATCTCCTGGTACTGCGGGGGAGCTACATAGATGATATCATACTCTCGTTTCGTGCTGCTCTGTGATGACATCACCGCCTGGGTTTGCAAAAACTTAAAGGCGTCACCGCGAATTACCTCCGCACGGTCTGCCAGGCCCGTAATTTGCAGGTTTTCGCGCACTACTTTCAGCACTTTATAGTTCATTTCAATGAACGTCGCACTGGCAGCGCCACGGCTCAGCGCCTCTATACCTACGCTTCCCGTACCCGCGAAGAGGTCCAGGAAGCGAGCATCTTCTACGCGAGTGGAGAGAATGTCGAAGAGGGCCGTCTTCACACGATCGAGAATGGGACGAGTGCCCAATGTTTTGGGTGCTTTCAGTTTGCGTCCCTTGGCCTCACCTGTCACTACACGCATGCTACTCCACCTCGATGAGGGCCAACACCGCTTCCATCTCACTCACAAAATCATCTTCCTTTGCCCAGGAAATCAGCGCCTCCACCTGGTCGACTTTCAATCTCTTTAGCGTTGTGGCTGCCCACACGGATTGTATCAATCGTTGTAGTTGCTCCTCGCTCACCTGCGAGTCTATTACGTTGCGCAACACAGTTAAGCGGGCAGGACTGGCAGCAGTAGAACCACGCGCCTCTTTCAGCCTGCTCAGTACGCTCTGCGCTTTCGCCCGCTGCTGCTCTGTCAACTCTAGTGATTGCTCCGTATCTTCCCCTTCATCTTCTATCCCCTCCATCCCTTCTTCCGCATCCTCCAGGTCGACCTCTTCATCGAATCGGTATGAAGGGCGTTCTTCGCGCATGGCACCGAGATCAGGAAACACAGCTTCGCTCGTCGTCTCGCCGAGACCTGGTGGAGCAGGTACCGACGGAGAGGACGGCTCTGGTGACGCAGGAGCCTGACTGGGGACAGGAGGAACCGACGGTGCGTCCATCGAGGTAGATACAGGCATAGTCGCAGTCTCCTCTTCTGGCCTGGCTGGTCCAATCTCGCGTGGTTGGTTGGGCGCGCTAAATCGGGCTCCTACATCGGACGCGGAAGAATTGATAGGCTCTCTGCCAGCGGGTTTTTGTACAACGAGGTGCTGCAACTGAGTCAGTGCTTCGCGCAAGTTCACTCCGTCGAGTGACTTCACTTTCAACAACTCCATGGCCTGTTTGGGGGTCAAGCCAAGGGTCTCTTTAATAAATTGAATAAATTGCGGGCGTAGCATGGTGCCATTGGCAGCCCCTGGCATGCCTGGGATGATGGGCATACTCGCCCCTATATGCTGGCGCGTTGGGGGTACACTTTGCGACTGCGTCTGAGCCACATCAGGCAAGGGCACTGGGGAAGATGTTGGTGACGATGAAGCACTGGGAGCAGGAGCGGTTGTGATAGGGGGCCTGCTCGCCGGCCTGGATGGGGTCGATACAGACGGTTTTGGAGCCGGAGTTGAAGTCGGAATTGTACTTTGTGATTGTGCATTAGCGTTGCGCTGTAGCACCTGGGCAATACGACCCTCAACGTGGCTCGAGAGCTGGTCCATGCCGACCTCAGCCTCACGAATCAAGCGTTCGCGGGTTTCCGCGCTCGCACCCAGGGGCACCGGAATGCCCATCTCAATGGTGTACGTACGCTCTCCCGTAGTAAACTGCGTGGCATAGCGCAACCAGATATGCTCACCTGCCCCGTCCGGCCTGCCTATTGTACCATCCATAAGTTCTCTCCTGTCTTTTACTCAATCCATAATGAATATTCTTTCCCGATGTTCCTTAAGAGGAAATTACAAAACTATTGATTCCGTAACATACGCACGTACATTATAACAAATCAGAGCATCTTGCCAAATGGTCAGTTGTAGTGTATCGTATGAGAGAAAGAGGGACCTTTGTTGCCCTAGAAAGTTGAGAAGCGAGACCTATGCTTAGCCCGGCACCAACTCAACAACCGCCTGTGCCTGAAGCGAAACCTGAACAGAAAAAAGTTGTCTCGACGCCTGTCAAGAGAAGAGCAGGTCAAACGCCTGCTGCACGCTTCGTCAGGGCTATCGGCCGCCCCCCCATTAAGGGGCTCTACTACCTCTTCCAAGGCATGCGAAACCACAAACTGGTTACGCTGATTGTGATTTTCCTTCTTTTGGCTAGTGGAACGGCAGCCAACTATGCAGTAACGAGAGAGTGGCCCTTTGGTATCGGCGGCGACCCTTTCCAGAGCCTTGTGCATGGCAATGTCGGTGGGGACCAGGTGGAAAAGTGGCTCTATGCCCTGAAGAGTGGCGATGCTCGCACCATGCAAGCGCTTCAGCAATTTGCATTTGCGCAGACGCCAGACCCTCAACAACTCGTTGACCAGTACAGCAATCAGCATTTTACCTGGAAGGCCATCAATGTTGTTGGCATCTATACCGAGTCGGATACGACCGTGGATAGTATCGTAGAAATAGACCTCGCTTCCAAGGGGCCAGGTGCGAGTGTCGGCGGCATACTGATCCTCCATTTTACCACACTCCCGTCGCGGGGGGGAGAGATTATTTATATTCACCTTGTAGATTTCCGTGCACCGCTACCTGCACAATTACAGTAGTTAAGAGCAGTTGGCTGCAATAGCAGAAAGGATAGACTGCTATGTCAGAAGATGCCGAGAAAAAACAGAGCAATCTGGATAGGTCAATTGACCTCGGCATGGATAACTTTGGACGCTTCGTGAGGCTACGTTGGTTTTGGCTTGTCCTCTTAAGTATATTCCTCTGGTATTTCGTTACCAGTATTGCTCCACAGTTGACTGCGCCATCGCCAGGGACGATCTTCTATTATGCTTTCCTGCTGCTCTTCTATAGCGTAGGTATTCTTATGCAGTTCGTTCTCCTCTTCTGGTTCCTGGGGCGTCCGCGACTGTACTGGGTAATGCCCGGTGAGACCGGTGTGGCCTTTGATGACTACAAGGGGAATCCAGAAGTACTCGAGTCGGCCCGACGCGTAGTGACACTCTTACAGGGTGTCAAAGAGTTCCAGGAAATGGGTGGCTTTGCCGTGCGTGGTCTCCTGCTCACCGGCCCCCCAGGAACTGGTAAGAGCTACCTGGCGCAGTGTATTAGCAGCGAGGCTCAAGTTCCCTTCGCGTATGCCAGTGCCGCCAGCTTCCGTGCCATGTTCATTGGTATGGATGTGCTGATGATCTGGAGACTATACAGGAAAGCACGCAGGCTGGCGCGAGAGTATGGTGCCTGTGTAGTATTCCTGGACGAAATCGATGCCATTGGTATGTCGCGCAACCAGGCGGGTGGAGGTAGAATGGGATTGGGTGGCGGCCTCTTTGGTGGCCTGGGTGGTACTGGCGGCCTCAACCAGTTGCTGATGGAGCTGGACCCACCGCCTATCGAAACGGGCTGGTTTAAAAAAATCCTCCGTACTCTTGGCCTGACCCACGGTCGTGTGCAGAGCCAACCAGTGTTAACTATTGCTGCGACCAACATCCCTGAATCGCTTGACCCTGCATTCATGCGTCCTGGTCGCTTCGATCGCAGGATTCACATTGCCCCACCAACCGACAAATATCGCGGTGAGGTGATCGAGTACTACCTGGATAAGGTCCGCCATGATCCGACTATCTCGATATCCGCGCTGGTAGCACGTATGGTCGATTACACTCCGGTAATGATCAAGCACGTTGTCAACGAAGCGGCCATTGTTGCTCACTTCGATGGTCGCGACCAGGTGACGTACAAAGACCTTGTAGAGGCCCAGGATGTACACGAATTTGGCCTGCGCCAACCCAGCGACTTGACCTCCCTGGAGCGGCGGCGTATTGCATATCATGAAGCAGGGCATGCTGTAGCCCAGTACTATCTGTTGGAACGCGAGTTCCCTGCCTATGTCACAGTGCATCGACGTACCGGGTTGAGAGGTGGCGCAGAGGCATTTATGGCCCCACGTCCAAAAGAGACGATTAAAACCCTGAGTAAGCAAGAGCTTCTGGCCGACATTCAGGTATCCCTGGCTGCACGCGCAGCCGAAGAACTCTTCCTCGATGGGAATTTCAACGGAGTCTATGGTGACTTCAAGCATGCAACTGCTGTTGCGCTCGAATACGTTGGTCTCTGTGGTATGGATGGTACGCTGATCTCAGCGGGGGTAGAAGGGGTGAAGGTGCCCAAACTCGATGAGCGCGTAGAGGATCTGCTCCAATCACAGTTCAAAGCAATCAAACGTCTACTACAAGAGCACAGCGAGGCGCTTATGGCCATTGCTGAGGCCTTGATTGAGCGTGATGAACTGGTGGCAGAAGAGATCGAGCAATTGATCAAAGAGGCCGATGCGAAGCGCGTTGCTAAAAAGGTCATCACCGAGTTTGAGGCTGTGCTGGGCAACGGTAACGGTCACAGCAATGGTAAGAACGGTCATGCGTTGGTCGACGGGCGTAGCAATGGCAGCGGTGCATTGAGCGAAGGGCCCCATGTTAACCCGGTCCCTTCGTCGTCTTCCGATGGTGGTGGGACGATTAGTATGCAAGTACCTCCGACACAGGAGGGGCCATTATTCTTTAGTGGTGGATAATCGGGCGTTTTGGCATTTGTGGCGAGATTGAGGCAGGTTTTTGCAACCTGGTACTTCCTTGCGGGGTACCAGGTTCCCTATTGTACCTGGGGAGATGAATATGCAAAGAAGAAAGACCTTTAGCACAATGGAGATTGTGCTCCTGATTGTACTGGTTGGCTCGCTGATCCTGGCCTTTTTGCGAGCACGCTATGAGGAAGAGAAGAGGTAGGACTTTTTGCAGGTGTAGGGTGCGGGGCTTCGCTCCTGCACCCTACACCTGCAAAAAGTCCTACTGAAGCAATCAGAATACTCTCGTTGGTGAAGTTTTTCTCTGCGGTTCGTTATACTTAAAGTAAGGGGATTATTATCTCTTTGCGCGTGGGGAGGGGAGCGTATGTTGAGCGCAACGCAGTGGAGGGAGGGGGGAGCGTATGTCGAGCGAAGCCGACATAGCGATACGCGGGGGGAAAGACATAGCGTTGCGAGTGGAGAGAGGGGGCCAAAAAGAGGTTGTCCAGCAATCAGGTCATTAGGAAGCTGGTAAAAAAATATGATGAAACGTCAATTTATACAAATAAATCCTCTTCGAGGTAAAACGTATTATCCAGGACAGGGATCGCAACCCGCCGCGTGGTTGCCTGGGGACGCGCAACCTGGTGACCTATCTGCTCAACCTCAGGAAGGGCTGCCTTCAGCCGTCTCGCATCACCCTGGCATTAGAGCTGCAGACCTGTTATCAGATTGGAACCCTGCTGGATTGCAAGATCCTATTAGCCCAGCTCCATCGATCGTAGAGCAAGATACGTTGGAACAGCCAGTGATGCGTAGGCCAATCACGGAGCCAACATTCAATACTGGGTTCGCTTCGGGTTGGGTATCACCACATGAATCAGCTATTAGCCCTCTATCGCCGATATACCCAAACTCACAAACATTTCAACCTTTTAGTTCACAGCCATTATCTCCTCTAGCTGGGCCAAACTCGCAGACACTTCAGCCCTTCGGTTCGCAGCCAATGCCCGGGCAAGCACCAGCGGCCTGGCAGTGGCAACCACTGTGGCCCCAAGACGGCCAGGCACCTCCCGGGCAAGCTCCAGCTAATATGCAACGGAAGAACCGACGCAAAAAGAGCCGCGTTCCTATTTGGGCGCGTGTCGTCCTGGCAGTGGTGCTGGTACTCCTGATCGCAGTTGGAAGCGTGGGAGGCTACTACTACTATTTCCTCTCGGCTCCGATCAGTAAGATTACGGGCCAGACGGTGGTGCGTGTCAAGGGCGACGATAATCCCAATTCCAAGAGTAACAGTGGTGGACCTATCCTGAGTGGTGGCCGTATCAATATTCTCTTATTGGGCAGTGATGATGACTATAAGTCAGTTCACATCTATGGAGGAATCCTGGCGCAGACTGATATCGTAATCACCATTGATCCTGCCACAAAAAGTGTGGGTATGCTTTCAATTCCTCGTGATTCGTGGGTCAACGTGCCAGGTTTTGGTATGCATAAGCTCGACCAGGCATATCTGCTAGGTGGCGGCGGGAAAAGTGGTGCAGCGCTTGCTATGGCTACGATCCACCAGGATTTTGGTATTTATATTGATCACTATGCGTGGGTTGGCCTCAGTGGATTTGCCAAAGTGATTGACACGGTCAACGGTATTGATGTTGATGTTATCCATCCAATTACTGATGACGCTTACCCTGATGATACTAACAACCCCACCAAAAGAGATTACTACGCAGTGAGACGTCTGTATATAGCGCCGGGGCCACAACATCTCAATGGCCTGCAGGCGCTAGAGTATGTCCGCTCAAGACATGCCGATCTGGTAGGAGACTTTGGCCGCTCGGTTCGTCAACAGCAAATACTCAACCAGTTAAAATATAAGTTGGACAACCCGGATATATTTGGCAAGCTACCCGGACTGGCAAACGACCTGAGTGGCTATGTCATCACCGATATGCAATTGCCTGACGTGCTCCTGCTGATGAATTTTGCAAAATCGCTTGATCAGAGCAAGATAAACCGTGTCACTTTGGGCCCACCATACTCAGGTGACTCCCAGGTGAATACTCCCGCTGGCCAGCAGGATGTTGTAACGTTGAACTGCGGTCTTGTTCAGCCATTGATTGCAAAGATGTTTGCTCTGGGAAACAAGGCGCTATGCAATACCCAGACAAATGGCAGCAACTCGTCCTCGGCTGTGTATGCATCGCAAACGTCGCCAGTGTCGGATCCCGCTGACAATCCATGGCAGGTAGCAAGCCAGATGGCGAATATGGGTACAATGAGCATGAGCGGCGGTGATAACAGCCTATTTGGGCTTCGCAGCCTGCTTGACCTGGAGTTTCTGGTTGTATTCGAGTCACCGATTGGCTTACAAGCCTGAGTGAAGCGGGGTTTGGGGATGTCCCCCATCTTCTCTAGAACCCTTGGCTAGACAATGGCATAGAGCGAAGCGGGGTTCTTAGGGGCGGCCGCCCCTAAGCGGGGTTTGGGGATGTCCCCCATCTTCTCTAGAACCCTTGGCTAGACAATGGCATAGAGCGAAGCGGGGTTCTTAGGGGCGGCCGCCCCTAAGCGGGGGTTTGGGG
>WNGL01006184.1_pt1 | contig 14900 bp, 15 predicted proteins | sample 5400591 | NCBI WGS metagenome assembly WNGL01 (sample SAMN13153377, study PRJNA577476) | soil metagenome | isolation source: 80 cm soil or saprolite under Garry oak tree replicate 1 | place: USA:California | collected 2016-06-15
AGGAAAGTTGGCGACAGGCGCGCAGCGAACTGGAACCTTTCCTCAAAGAACAGCCGGAAAATTTTGCCCTCATTGGGGATCTCGCGCTGACCAGTATGGGCCTTGGCGACAAAGCCGCCGCATTCAAACTGATCGAGCGAGCGATGGCCGTGATCCCGATCGAGAAAGATGCCGTGGCTGGTCCCATTCCGATCGAGATCCTGGCCCGGGTGTCGGCGCGCATGGAGGAGCCCGACCGCGCCATGGCCGCGTTAGAGAAACTACTCTCGATACCGTACGATGGCGCGCTGGCTCAAAACGTGCCGCTTACTCCTGCGCTGCTCCGGCTCGATCCAATGTTCGATCCGCTCCGGAATGATCCGCGTTTCCAAAAGCTCTGCGAGGAAAAGAGGCCGTGAAATCAGGCGAGTTCTTTTGCCGAGCTCAAGCAGCGCAACGTTTACAAAGTGTATCGTAATCGTCTCTGCAGACCGGATACATTGCCGCAAGTCTTCCGCATCGTGTGGACTGTCGCACAGCAATTTGCAATGGGCTACTGTAATGACAAAGTTTGAACAACCGAGAACCACTCCACCCGGCGCGTTTGCTTGACCGATCCGCCGCTTCTCTGTAGAATAGGCGCTTGCCGCGTCTTCGCGTGACGCCCACGGCACACGGCAGCGGTCTTGCCGAAGCTGTTCGGGACGGGACAAGCGGCTCAGAGGCCGATAGAAAAATTAATCGATGGACTTTGCCTGGTCGGACCAACAGCGAGAGCTACTGGACGCGGTCGGCCGTTTCGCCAGCCAGCAACTCAACTACAACATGATCGAGAACGACCGCGACGGCGTTTTCAACCACGACGCCTGGAAAAAGTGTGGTACCTTTGGCATCCAGGGCCTGCTCGTCCCTGCCGATTACGGCGGACTCGGCATGAATCCACTCACCACCGTGGCCGCCCTTGAACGCATCGGGTACGCCTGCAGGGACAACGGGCTACTCTTCTCCATCAATGCGCACATGTGGACGGCGATTACTCCGCTCGTCTCCAGCGGTTCCGAGGCGCAAAAGAAAAAATACCTGCCCGGCCTCTGTGACGGCACGCTTATCGGCGGCAACGCCATGAGCGAACCGAATAGCGGCTCTGACGCATTCAGCCTCGCCACCACGGCCGTCAAGAAAGGCTCCAAGTACATCCTGAACGGGAGCAAGATTTTCGTCACCAACGGCCCCGTCGCCGACCTGCTCGTCGTGTTTGCCACGCTGGACAAAGCGCGCGGCCCGAACGGAATCAGCGCGTTTCTCGTCGAGAAAGGTTCCCGGGGAATGAACGTAGCGCGCAAGCTCGAGAAAATGGGACTGCGCACGTCGCCGATGGCCGAAGTTTTTTTTGAAAACTGCGAGGTGCCAGAAGAAAACCTTCTCGGTAAGGAAGGCACGGGCGCTTCTCAGTTCACCTGGGCGATGACCTGGGAACGCGGCTGCATTCTGGCCAGCGCGGTCGGGTCGATGCAACGCTCGCTGGAGACGTCCGTCCGTTACGCGAAGGAGCGAAAACAATTCGGGCAGCCCATTGGCAAGTTCCAGCTAGTGGCCAGCAAAATCGTCGACATGAAACTGCGCGTCGAAAGCGCCCGGCACATGCTCTACCATTGCGCGTGGTTGCGCGGCCAGGGCAAGAGCGCGTATCTAGAGGCGGCGATGACCAAGCTGCACATTAGCGACTGCTGGGTCAAATGCTGCGAGGACGCGATCCAGATCCACGGCGGCTATGGGTACATGGTCGAGTACGAGCTCGAACGCGAATTACGCGATGCGATCGGCAGCAGGCTGTACTCGGGTACGAGTGAAATGCAGCGCAATATCATCGCCTCGCTGCTGCTGTGACGCAACGCCAGTCAATCGATGAAGATCCTAGTTCCCTTCAAAAGCGTGCCCGACCCCAACGATGCCACCGTCGCGGGCGCAGCGACTTCGGCACCCAAGTCGGTTATCAACCCATTCGACGAAATCGCTATCGAGGAAGCGTTACGGATTCGCGAACGCGGCGATGCCGCGGAGATTGTCGGCGTCACGATCGGACCGTCTGGGGTCGACGAACAAATCCGCGCCGCGCTGGCGATGGGCATTGATCGCGCGATTCGCATCGACGATTCCCGCGCGCTCGATCCGTACGCGGTAGCCCGTATTCTTCGTGCGCTGATCGAGAAGGAAGTGCCGCACGTTGTCATCATGGGCAAGCAAGCCGTGGACGACGATTCCAACCAGGTCGGACAGATGCTGGCCGCGTTGTTGCGTTGGCCACAGGCGACGTTCGTCTCGAAGATCGAGTTCCTGGAGAACAAGACGCGCGCCCGCTGCACGCGTGAGACCGATGGCGGTCTCGAGGTCGTCGCAATCGAGCTGCCTGCCATAATCACTACCGACCTTCGCCTCAACGAACCGCGCTACGCATCGCTGGCCGGCTTGATGAGGGCGCGCCGCAAACCAATTGAGATACTAACCTGCGATGAACTGAAAGTGGCAGTCCGGCCTCTTACCACTGTGCTCTCCATTGCGCGTCCGCCTAAACGCGCCGCTGGCACACGCGTTGACTCAGTCGAAGAATTGATCGCCAAGTTGAGGCAAGAGGCGAAGGTGTTGTGATAACGCGGTGAATGCCCTTTAAACAGCGCGCCAACAAGGCATGGTCGAAACCCTCGTACTGATTGAACACGATCGCCAATGCGTGAAGCGCGCATCGTTGCACGGGATCACGCTTGCGCGACAACTTGGCGGTGAGTACGCGCTACTCGTCCTCGGCCAAGGATTAGACGAGATCGCCGCGTCTTTGGTTTCTTACGGCGCGTTCGCTGTGATTGTTGCCGACGATCCCGCATTAACGGAGCCATTGGCCGACCGTTACGCGGCAGTAATTGTGGAAGCGGCACGAAAGTATGACTCAAGGACGGTCCTAGGTACTTCCTCGACGTTCAGCAAAGACGTCCTGCCGCGCGCGGCCGCGCTGCTTGATGTCCCGATGGTGACCGATGTCCTCGCAATAGAAGAAAAGAACGGCTCGACCTCGTACCGACGGCCTGTAAACGCCGGCAGCATGTTGGCGACAGTAAAACTAGAGAGCGACCGCCGTGTGCTCACGGCGCGTGCCACTGCATTCGAGGCTCCTGCGGCAGACGGGGCGGCTTGTCCCATCGAGCGATTCGAGTTTGACGTCGCCTCGCTTCCGAACGGGATGGAATTCATCTCCCGTGAACAACGCATATCCGGCCGGCCTGACTTGACCGAAGCCGCCGCCGTGGTATGCGGTGGACGTCCGCTGAAGGACAAAGACACGTTCGAGCGACTGGTTGGCGGATTGGCTGATGCGTTAGGCGGCGCGGTCGGTGCGACCCGCGCGGCCGTGGACGCCGCCATGGCGCCTAACGATTATCAAGTGGGACAGACTGGCAAAGTCATCGCGCCGCAGTTGTATATTGGCATTGGCATTTCCGGCGCGATCCAGCATCTGGCCGGTATCAAAGATTCGCGGGTCATCGTCGCGATCAACAAAGACCCAGACGCGCCAATTTTTCAAGTGGCCACTTATGGATTAGTCGGCGACCTACATCAAATAGTCCCACAATTTATCGACGCGCTCCGCCGAGGCTAGGAGACTGCTAAAAAGTTTTTTGCATAATATTATATGTTGAGCGAAGCGAAACACCTCCGACCATTTTTTCGCTGTAGGCTGCCTGAAATCATCGGAGAACGTTCGGTTCGCTGCAAGGTGACGGGTTTTTTGGACAGTTTATAAGCCATGAATGACGCCACTCGCGAAGTCTTCGGCAATATCGCGCCGTGGATGCAGGTGCTGTTCTTCGGCCTGATGGCAGCGAGCATCGGGTGGCCCGTGTGGCAAGTCTGGGCGCGAGCGCGGCTTTGGCGGAAAGGTCAGAGGGGCGGGTTTGAGCATAGCTGGAAGGTGCGAATCCAACGGCTCATCATTTACGCGTTGGCGCAGAAACGTGTTCATCGGAAATCATTAGGCGCTTTGCTCCATCTGCTGCTCTTCAGCGGGTTCGTTGTCCTCACGATCGGCACGACGCTGTTGGCGATCGCTCACGACGGCCTATACGACTTTCACCACGGCTGGTACTATCTGATCTATGAGCTGACGATGGACGTCTTCGGCGTCGCATTCATCCTCGGTTGTCTTCTCGCCATGTATCGCCGAGCGTTCCAACGGAAGCCGAGCCTTGGTCACAATAAGAGCGATTGGTGGCTGCTAGGATTACTTCTCTCGTTAGGTGTTACCGGCTTTGCAGTGGAGGCGCTGCGCATTCATTACACCCACGTACAGCCGTGGCTCGCGCATTGGTCAACCATCGGCTGGTTGGTCGACTCAACGCTACTGCGGGGACTCGACATCGGAACTGCCCGAACGTTGCACCTGGCCGCTTGGTGGCTACACGCGATTCTGGTCGCGGCTTTCTTTGCCACTATCCCGGTAACCCGTTTCCTTCACGTGATCACCGGCCCGGCTAACATCGCCGGACGACCCGAACGGCCAATGGGCGCGCTCATTCCCCTAACGGTAGGAGAAGTGGAGCGGACGGGCCGCACTGGTGTAAACACGATAGTTGATTTCACTCGTCAACAACTGCTCAGCTTGGATGCCTGCATGGAGTGCGGTCGTTGCGAAGATGCATGTCCTGCGACCGCGAGCAACAAACCTCTTTCGCCCAAAGCTGTCGTTATTGATTTGCGTGGTCTGATGTCGCGCGGCGGCGGCGATGTGCACACAACGATACGTGATGAAACGCTTTGGGCCTGCACGATGTGCCAGGCGTGCGTCGAAGAGTGTCCCGTGTTGATCGGGCATGTCGATTTGATTAGCGACATGCGACGAGACTTGATCGGCGAAGGGAAACTCTCCGGCCCGCCTGCTAAGGCGCTGCAACAAATCACTAACCAATCCAACCCCTACGGCCGGCCTAACTCCGAGCGCATGGCTTGGGCGGAAGGCCTCGACGTTCCGACGGTCGAATTGAATCCTGGCTTCGAATATCTGCTCTGGGTCGGCTGCGCCGCGTCCTTCGATCCGCGTGCGCAGAAAGTCGCGCGCGCGACGGCACAATTATTGAAGGAAGCCAACGTAAATTTCGCGGTGCTTGGCGCGAAGGAAAGTTGTACCGGCGATCCCGCGCGTCGAATCGGCGATGAGTTTCTTTACCAACAGCTCGCGCAGGCCAATGTCGAGACGCTTACCCGCCACAAGGCGAAGAAGATCGTGACACCGTGCCCACATTGTTACAACACGCTCAAGAATGAATACCCGCAGTTCGGCGGCCAGTATCAAGTGCAACATCACTCGCAGCTGCTGGCAGAATTACTCGGGGCGGGACGTTTGAGCAACGGCACCAGTACCGGCGAGCCGGTGACCTTGCATGACCCATGTTACTTGGCTCGCGTCAACCGGGAAGTCGATGCGACACGCACGGTGATTGGTGCTGCTACGGACGCCCAGTTTCGCGAAATGCCTCGCCACGGAAAAAAAACTTTCTGTTGCGGTGCAGGCGGCGGTCGGATGTGGTTCGACGAATCACCCGCGCAGCGCGTATCCTGTCTGCGTGCGCAGGAGGCGCTCGCTACCGGCGCACGCACGCTTGCGACGGCCTGTCCGTTTTGTTTGAACATGATGACCGATGGCATGGCGAGCGCGCAGGGAGGAGAAAAAGCAAAGGTGCTCGACATCGCTGAATTGTTACTCAGCCGCCGAACGGCAAGTAGCGCAGGAGTATGGTCTTTGCCGTCGGAAGTTAAATCCGAGTCTTGACCGCTTTTCTCGAACTGGAATCGGCGATTCGCTGCGACGAATTGTCGTGACAACCTAACGCGATTTCTTCAAAACTCGGCGTCGCCCTGGCGAATCTCGTAAATTGGAGAGGAAAGCCAGACCCGTTAATTGTTTTCTCCTCGAAGTTCGCCCGGCAGGTTTCCAAGGTCATGAGTCATAAGGTACTGTAAGAAGGCCGCGGCTTCTTTCTTCATTTGCTCAAACCCCTCTGCATACTCCTCGTCAGGTAGTAATTTAGCAGGCTCTGTTTTTAGGTTCCCCATGAGTTGTGTTCGGAACTGGTGCATCATGAGGTCAATCTGCCCTTCTGAAGCTCCCGTACTTTCAATGGAATAGCGCGCAATCGCCTCTAGCAAATCGTCTTCGGTTTTCATAGCTCCGAGCCGTAAATTTGCAGGAATACCTCAAGCCGCCAAGCGAAATTCATCGAGCCCAATTGCCTTTTTGATTTGTTGGAAAAGACTGAGTCGGACACGCCGAGTAGCGCCTCGCGCGCGTAGAAGATTAGCGAGAGACCCCTCAGTATTCCGGCGGCGGCGGCGAATTGCAACACCGCGCTTTGAAAGGAGGCACCTACGGTCGAATGCACTGACGAACGAATGGGATATCCACAAACATAGTCATGTATTGGGCTCCTCATCGTCGAGGACATTGATCTCGGCGTCGTGCAGCGCGTTCCAGATATCAAACCGGGGATCGGCCATGCGCGCTAGGTCTAACGAGACGGAGCTGAGCCACTGCCCGTGGAGGGCAGGCGCGGGAGACTTTAGGAGGCGCTTGGCCTTTAATAAAGCAGGCGGCGCTTGCTGGGTCCGCGCAATCATTTGCAATCAATCCGATGCAATCAAGCGGCGGGGAGAAGCTTCACGGCGCGGCGGCGAAAAAATTTCCGATTGCAGGCGCTCTTCAGCATCATTGGACAATGGCGAACGACTAAGAAAATCGGCGGAAGTGTTCTGACTTCTGTTCTGAAAAGTCGCTTCTGAGCTGCGCGCAATTACGTAAGTCGTTGATGCGCAACGAATGGCTGCCTCGCTAGGACTCGAACCTAGACAAAGAGATCCAGAATCTCTTGTGCTACCGTTACACCACGAGGCAACGAGCGAGAAAAGTAAAACCGATTTGCCCTGCTGCAAGTCGAGCGCGGTCGCGCTCGCGCGTGATTTAAGCGGCTGCGGTTTTCGCGCCGAGCAAGATCTCAGCGCCTTCTCGAGCCGCTTCGACTTCCAGGGGCTTCCCGCTCTTTGCCACCAACGCGCGCGCGCGTTCCACCATTTTATCAATTATCTCATCGTCATGATTCGGATCGTGATGGAAAAGCAGGAGCCGGCCCACGTTTGCATCGAGTGCCAGCGAAACGACGCTGCTCAGTGAGCTGTGGCCCCAACCGATGTGGTCCGTGTACTCCTCGTCGGTATATTGCGTATCCATGATTGCAAAATCGCAGCCTTGGAGAAACTCGACCATCTTTGCGCGCTCAGCTATGGCAAAATCGCGCGCTTCTTCCTGGCTGATTCCATCGCGCGAAGCCAGGTGCAGCTTGAGCGGCTCGTAAGGCTCATTGTCGGGGAAGTAGGCGATCGACCCCGAGCTGGTGGAGAGGCGGTACCCTGCGCAAATCCCTGGATGATTAGCAAACTTGGAACGGACCTCGACTTTCCCAACTTGAAAGTCCATTTCCTTTAGTTCCTCAATCGCGAGGTGACTCGGGAGTTCACGTAAGCTGACAGGAAAAAACGGCGTCTCCATTTGGCTGGCTAGGATCTTTGCCAGACCGGCGCGGGCTCCTTCGTAACCTAAGACGCGGATGAGGTTTTTCTGATTGTAAGCGGGAGAAAAAAAAGGCAGTCCCTGGATATGATCCCAGTGCGTATGTGAGATCAAGAGAGTCAACTTCATCGAGCGAGGTCCGAATTCTTTGTCCAACGCAAGCCCGAGCAGGCGAATCCCGCTGCCGGCATCGAGAATGATGATCTCGCCATCGGCGCGCACCTCCACGCAACTGGTGTTTCCGCCATAGCGGACGGTGCTCTTTCCGGGAACCGGAATTGAACCACGAACGCCCCAGAATCTTATTCGCGCAGAGATCGACTCACCTCCCGCCGCAGGTTTTGGTCTGGGACGCCGCGGGATCTCAGGCAGGAGTCGCTCGATCGTGCTTGAAAGCAATTCCCACGTGATTGGCTTAAGCAGATATTCGTCTGCGCCAGCTTGGAGCGCGCTGGTTCGATCGACCGCGTAATCGCGTCCCGAGACGACGATGATCTTCGTCGGTTGCAGTTGCTCGCGAATTGTTCGGCACACCTGAAAGCCATTCGATCTTGGCATTAACAAATCGCACAGGATAAGCTCCGGCCTATCGCGCAGCGCCAGCTCCAGGCCGGCGTCACCGTCATTCGCTTCCAGGACCTTCCAATCTTCGCGTCTGAAAAGATCTGAGATTACCCGACGGTTTTCGGCGTCGTCTTCGATGATTAGGACACGAGGCATGAGGGGAGACTGCTTGGCGCCTTTGTCTAAATCAAGCTTGAAACCAAAAGTGCCGGTTCTTTCTGCGACACCGAAGCGTCAGCTTTTTAAAAGAAAATCGGAATGATCAAGATCGCCAAAATATTGACGACTTTGATCATCGGATTGATCGCGGGCCCGGCTGTGTCTTTGTAAGGATCGCCCACGGTGTCGCCTGTCACTGCTGCGGCGTGCGCAAAGGAGCCTTTGCCGCCGAGATTTCCTTCCTCGATGAATTTTTTTGCGTTGTCCCACGCGCCCCCGCTTGACGTCATCGCGATGGCAATGAACAATCCGGTCACGATCGTGCCGACGAGCATTCCGCCCAGCACCACTGGGCCGAGCTGCGGGATCATGGCGACCGCGACCACGAAAAGCAGCGGCAGCAGCGCCGGAATAATCATCTCACGCAGCGCCGCTTTGGTTACGATGTCAACGCATGTGCCGTAATCGGGCAGGTCTTGGCCCGTCAAAATTCCCGGCTTCGCTTGCAATTGGCGGCGCACCTCGCGCACGACCGCGCCGGCCGCGATGCCGACTGCATCCATGCTAAATGCAGTGAAGATGAATGGCAGCAATCCGCCAATAAAGAGTCCGATGACCACCTTTGGTTCTGTGAGGGAAAACTGAAACGAAAATACTTCGCCGCGCGCAGTGACGTGATCCCGCAATTCTTCGACATACGAGCCAAACAAAACCAGCGCCGCCAATCCGGCCGAGGCGATGGCGTAACCCTTGGTGACCGCTTTCATGGTGTTGCCGACCGCGTCGAGCTCATCCGTCACAGCGCGAACTTCCTTCGGCAAGTTGCTCATTACTGCCACGCCCCCCGCGTTGTCGGTGATCGGGCCGAATGAGTCGAGGGAGATAATGATGCCGGCCATGGATAACATCGCCATCACGGCAATGGCGATTCCATAAAGACCGGCGAAGTGAAAACTGAGCAGGATAGCGATACCGATAAAGCCAACCGGCAAGGCCGTGGCATGTTGTCCGACGGCTAGTCCGGCAATGATGTTGGTGGCATGGCCGGTCTCGGAGGCATGCGCAATTTTCTGCACCGGCCGATAACGCATCGAAGTGTAATAGTTTGTGATCGCCACCACCACCGCTGTCATGATCAGGCCGATGACCGAAGCGAAGTAAAGTTGAGTGGGTGATCGCGCGACGCCGCTGATGGTCACGCCTGCTGGAAACAACAGGTGCGTTGCCGGCCAAAATAAGAGTGCGGAGACCAATGCGTTTGTGATCACCGCGCCCATTAGCACAGGTGCAGGCTTACCAGGGGCAATATTGACAAAAAAAACTCCGCAGATCGCCCCGAGCACAGAAATGCCACCGAGCACGAACGGATAAATAATGGCAGCTGGGGATCCCGCCAATGTCAGCGCACCCACCAGAATAGCGCCGATCAAGCTCACAGCATAAGTTTCAAAAACATCCGCCGCCATTCCGGCGCAATCACCGACGTTATCACCCACGTTGTCCGCGATCGTCGCCGGATTTCGCGGGTCATCTTCCTCGAGTCCTTTCTCGATCTTGCCCACCAGATCAGCGCCGACGTCGGCCGCTTTTGTGTAGATGCCGCCGCCAAGTCGAGCGAAGACACTGATCAAACTACCGCCCAGGGCCAGACCAACGAGACTTCGGACTGCCAGATTATGCCCGACGATCTTTCCCGCGACTGTGTAAAAGATCGATACCGCCAGCAAAGCCAGTCCAACCACTAGCAGGCCCGTCACTGCTCCCCCGTTGAAAGCAATGCGCAGTGCCGCAGTGCGCGTCACGCTTGCGGCCTGAGTGGTGCGGACATTTGCCAGCACCGCGACGCGCATGCCAATGAAACCGGCTGCGAGCGAACAGAATGCGCCAATTACGAATCCAATCGCCGTGGCGTGATCTTTAAAAATGAAAAGTAGAATGAAAATTATTACCGCGATCACGCTGATAGTCTTGACTTGCCGATTCAAATACGCCTTCGCGCCTTCCTGCACGGCGGCCGAAATTTCCCGCATTTTTTCGTTGCCGGCAGAGTGGCGCATAACGGCAAAGATAAGGAAAAACGCGAACACCAGCCCGATAACGGCGCACACCATCGACAACGGCACACCTGAATTCAGAATAGTTAGGGCAAATAAAATGCTCATGAGTGTTCCGGCTGAAAGCTGGGGACTTTAGTGGGTTTTCACCCACTCGCAAAGTGTTATTTGCGACTGCGCCAGCGTTTTGTATGAATTACCTAACGAGCCGGTTAAAGCTCGAAAAAGGTCCGCAAACGCCGCAGAAAGCTGGCGGTGTACTCGCGCTTCTTGCTTTCGTTCTGCGCCGGCGAGGCTGCTTCTCTGAGGACGCCTTCATTTTCCATTTTGCGCCGGGCCAGCAATTCACTCAGCCGCTCGAGACAATCGGGTGAGTCCCGCAGCACCTCGGCCATCACCGGCTTGCTGATCTCCATGACATGGCAATCGGTTTCGGCGCGCACCGTCGCCGTTCGGCGCTCCCCGGTGAGAAGAGACATCTCGCCGAAACAATTGCCCGCGCTCAAAGTAGCCACGGGAATCGAAGTGCCGTTCCTTGAGATGGAAACCTTCGCAGCGCCCCGCAACAGGACGAACATGGAGTCGCCCTCAGCGCCTTCCCGAATCACACGCTCACCACGACCGAAATTAGCGACTTGCGATTGCTGTACGAGGCTCTCGATTTGCGCATCCGACAGACACTCGAACAGGGCCTCGTCGCGCAAAATCGCCCGCGCTTCCTGGCGCTCTTCCTGCTCTGGTAGCATTGCCCTGCGCTCCAGATGCAACGTGCGAATCGGGAAGGGGATTGTGATGCCCTGGCGCTTGAGCGCATACCAGACGTTGGTGCGAACGGCGTCGTTGATCTCGTTGATTCGGGAATGATTGCCCATGTAATACTTGATCTCGTAGATCACGGCGGAATCGGCAAAATCGACCAGAAAGACTTTTACTTTTGGCTCCGGCAGAACACCCTCGGCCGCGGAGGCCGCTCGGAAAAGGGCATCCTTCACGCGATTGGGTGGGTTCTTATACTCGACTCCGACGCGAATCCGCATCGCATGGACCTCCGTTGGGTAATGGAGATTGATGATGGCGTGGCTAACCATCTCGTTGTTCGGGATGTCCAGATAAATGGCGTCATTGGTGCGCAGGCGCGTCGACCGCCAGTTAATCTCCATCACTTCGGCAAAGCGCTCGCCTACTTGCAACCAGTCACCGACCTTATAGGGCCGGTTAATCTGGATTGATATGCCGCCGATAATCCCGGCAAAAAGATTCTGACCCGCGAATCCAAGGATAATCGCAACAATCCCGGAGCCCGCGAGGAGCCCTTTCAATTGCGCTTGGGCGTGATAGCCCGAACTCAAGACACAAAGAAGCGCGACCAGAAAAATGATCCCGCCGATAACTTCCCGGAGAAAATGCGGAATGGGTGTCTGCCGCTTCTTTTCGAAATAGAGATCCCAAACATAACGGTTCACCAGAGCGACGACCAGCGCCGTGCTCAATAAGATCGCCGCTGCGCCAACGTGATTCCGCCAGGACGCATGAACTCCATAAGTGGCGATGGCCGCGTAGAACGCCAGCGTCAGGCAGAAAAGCCGAAACAGCAGCCCAAGGCGCACCCCTGCGCGCCGTTTTAAAAACCGGCCGATCCCGACCGCGACAAAAAACGTGCCGATGAACACGATTACCGTGACCACGTCCCGCTCCGCTTCGGACAACGCGTTAAACATCAGGCCGCGAGTATACCAGAGAGCACCTCCCTGAAACAAGCTCTCTCACAGTTGTGGTCGCGTGCCTTGGCGCCCCATTGATTTGTCAGTTTGTAGAGGCGCGTGTCCTCACGCGCAAGAACGCCAGCGTGGATCGCACATCGCCCGGCGGACCAGCCGATCCATCTGTGCAACGTGGACAGTCGTAGAAGCGCTCGCCGTGGCTAAACAACAAGAAGTGCCTCAACGCCGTTCAACGCGACAACATGCTGTGCGAGACTGACGCAAACATCCTGCAGCGAGTTCTGGAGTGAATTTTAGTCACTCCAGAACTGCAATGTTGTAGATCTTAGTACTTCGCGTTCTCGCTTTTTGTCTTTTGCTCGACCTTTTCTTGATGAGTGCCGAGAAATTTGCCGCTGGCGTCAACCCGGATGGCAGTCTCCTTGCCGTTCTTGTTGACGATGGCATCGTAACACTCTTTGCCCTTCCGGCTCTCCTTTTGGATCCGAACGATCTGGTCGTTACCGGCTTTTTCTTTAATGGTGCTTTGCGCTGCAGCTGGAAGGTCCTTCATCTCGACAGGAGTCTCTTCAACCGCCTGCGCTGCCACCCCAAAGATCAGGCTGACGCTCATCACCATTGCTGGAATTAGTTTTGTCATTTTCATGGTCACTTATCTTGGATTGTTAACTCTCTAAGATTATTGTTCGAAATTGAATGGCCATTTACGTGTGAAGAACGGGTCAAAAATCGGATGCATGCAAGGGGCGCTACTCGCAACCGCATGGTTTCCTCGACCTTAAATAATGGCGGCGAAGCCGCATTTGTTTACCATCGCGCGACGGAGCCGATCCACCTGTGCAACATAAGCGCTCTACAAGCGCGGCGCGATAATTAGCCAGGCCCAGCCGGCCAGGAAACAAAGGCCGCCAAGCGGTGTGACACCGCCGAGCCAGCGAAGATTTGTCAGCGTCATTACGTACAAACTCCCGCTGAAAAGAAAGATGCCGGCAAAAAGCAGCCACCACGCGCCCCGATTTGCTGTGCCGTAAAGCGCAAGCACGAATAGCGCAATCGCGTGAATGAAATGATAAAGCACCGCCTTATTCCAGACATCGAGCATGCCATGCGCTTCGAGTGTTGATCTCAGGCTATGTGCCCCGAACGCGCCCAGCGCTACCGCCAGGAAACAAAGCGCAGCTGCAATTCGAACGTTTGTCATATCGAGCCAAGTCGCCTGGCGCGCCGTAGATTTATGCGAAGGTCGGGAGACATCTCTTATTGTTAAATTCCATGCCAACGGAACTTGTATCAAACGCCGAATCGAGATATCAGGCGCCTGGCGCAAGCGCCTCTGCAATTTGTCTCTCATTTCGAGCGCCCTCGGCGCATCTCCAACTGTTTCTTTAAATCAGTCAAGAATGATTGCCGGCTCTGGCGGACCGTTTTCACATAGAAAATCGTTCCAGCGACTCCGAGAGCTGCCGCGCCGAGAAAATTCAGCGCCGGTCCCAGTTTCCAAAGATAAGCGCCCAGGATTGCACCGATGCTGACAATCAGATCGCGGACCAAATAGTATGCGCCAACCATTTGCCCGCAACGCTGCGGTTCGCAATATCCGATAATGAGTGCTTTGCGTGATGTGTCTCCGAATTCTTTGAAGCCGCGAATCATGAACGCGATAACAAGGGCGGAAAAACTTCGCGACACAAGCAAACTGATCGGGAACAGCGTGAACATGATGAAGGTCACGATCACGAAAGGCTCCCGGGCGTGACGATCGGCGAAGTGAGACGCGGGAATAATGCACAATATTGCCGCGAGCATCTCCACCGTGGTGAGCACGCCAATCTCTTTCGCGCTCACACCGATATAATCCATGGCGAAGATCACGACCCAGGCGTAGGGAATGCGCTCGCAAAAGCGGATCAGGATGTCGCTCAAAAGCAACCGGCGCATCGGCGCGTTGAATTCGCGCAAGCTTCGCCAAAAATTCCACCGCTCGTCCGTCGCAACTTCTTGCTTCGGCTCTTCGCGCAATTGGCGCTGCACGAGAATGGTGAGCGCCGAAAGAACGATCGAGATCAGGAGCGCGCTCTTCGCGCAATTGGCGCTGCACGAGAATGGTGAGCGCCGAAAGAACGATCGAGATCAGGAGCGCAATGCGCACGCCGCCGATTATTCCGAAGCGATCGATCAGCATTCCACCGAAAACTGGCGCAATCATTATCGGCAGTCGCTTGATCACCGATTGGACCCCGATGCCCATGGAGTGGCGGCTGGCTGCGAGTGTCGCGCCGACGAGCGAAAAGGTCGCGGGCAGCGAAAAACACGTCCAGGAAAGGAATAGAAACATTCCCGCAATCACTGCGCCCCAATGCGGAATGAACAGGACCAGCGCGTAACCGACGATTGATATTAAATTGAATGCGAGAAATGCGCGCCGATGTCCCCAAATATCGACAAGTACTCCGCCGGGATAAGCGTAGATCGCCCCGAGCAACGTTCGCAGCGCATCGTAAAGGCCGATGACGAAAACAGTCGCGCCGACCGTTTGCAGGTACTTCGGCACGAAACGCATCCAAAGCTCTTCGCCCGCGCCGATCACGAAAATGGCGACGAGGAGAACGACGAGATTACGTTTGAACCCGAAAAAATCAGCAAGCCGACGCGCAGGACTCACGGTTTGCTGACTCGGCGTTTGCACTCTGCATAAAGCGCATCGTAAACAACGAACTCGCGCTCGAGGATTTCATGATCGCGCAACCCCAGAGCGCCGAACCCGCTCGCAATCCAGCGTAAGCCTTCGCCAGCTTGATGCGGGCTGTTCGGGTGCGA
>WNGL01005598.1_pt1 | contig 14897 bp, 13 predicted proteins | sample 5400591 | NCBI WGS metagenome assembly WNGL01 (sample SAMN13153377, study PRJNA577476) | soil metagenome | isolation source: 80 cm soil or saprolite under Garry oak tree replicate 1 | place: USA:California | collected 2016-06-15
CTCCCCCGGCGGGGCGTTCCATGTAGCTGTCCGGGGGCGGCGCGAAGCCGAAGCGCCGGTACAGGCCGAACGCGTCGGAGGTGTGCAGCATCCAGCGGAACCCCGAGCCCGGGCCGTCCTCGATCATCATTGTGACCATGGCCTGGCCCAGCCCGGCGCCGCGGTGGCCGGGCAGCACGTACACGTCGGCCAGGTACGCGGACCCGCCGTCGCTGAACGCGCGGGCCAGGCCGACCATGGCGCCCGCCGGGTCGTACGCCCCGATGACCCGCCAGGCTTCGGCGATCTGCCGCCTGATGTCCTGCCCGCTCCGCCACCGGGCCCAGTACGCCTCGGTGGTCAGGAACGACACCGCGGCGGCGGGGTCCATCCTGGCCGGGTCGTCATCGATCTCGTAGTTCCCGACCGCGGTTCGCATCAGAGCACCTCCAGGGCTTGGTCGATGTCGGTGATCAGGTCGGCAGCGGGCTCCACGCCGACCGACATCCGGATCAGGCCGGGCGGCGCCGTCTCGGCCGGCCACCGGGCGCGCCGTTCCCAGGTCGATTCCACGCCCCCGAAGCTGGTCGCCGGCAGGATCAGCCGGGAGCTCGCCACCACCTTGTCCGCGGCGTCCGCGCGGTCCGGCGTGATCTCGAAAGACAGCAGCGGGCCGAAGCCGTCCGGCATCTGCCGGGCGGCCAGCTTCGATGTCGACTTATCGATACCGGGATAGTGCACGGCGCCCACCCGGGGATGGCCCGCCAGGTGCCTGGCGATGGCGAGCGCGCTGTCCGACTGGCGCGCCAGGCGCAGCGGGAGCGTCTTCAGCCCGCGCAGCGCCAGCCAGGCCTCGAACGGGCCGGGGATGCCGCCGCCGCTGGACCGCCAGGCCCTCAGCGCGGCGAGCAGGTCGTCATCGCGGCTCACCACGGCCCCGAGGATCACGTCGGAATGACCGGACACCGCCTTGGTCAGCGAGTACAGCGATGCCGTCGCGCCGGCTTCCAGCGGGCGCTGCAGCAGAGCGGTGGCGACGGTGTTGTCCACCACCATGGGCGCGCCCGCCCCGGCCGCGATCGCGCCGAGCCGGACCAGGTCGGCCACCCGGAGCAGTGGGTTGGTCGGCGTCTCAGCCCACAGCAGCGACGGTGCCGCCGTCAGTTCGCGCTCGACGGCTGTCAGGTCCTGCAGGTCCGCCAGGACCGGGACGGCGCTGTGCGGCCGGAGTCGGTCCGCCAGCACCCGGCCCCCGTAGTAGCCGTCGTCCGGCAGCACGATGCGCTCCCGGCCCGGGGCCAGGGCCAGCATCAGCGCCATCGAGGCCGCCTGGCCCGAGGCGAAGGCCACCGCCTGCGCATCCTCCAGGCCGCCCAGGGCCTGCTCGAGCGCCTCCCAGCCGGGGTTGCCGTCCCGTCCGTAGCCGCGACCAGGGCGCGGCGTTCCCGGTGAGACGTAGATGCTCGCCGGGACGAGCGGCGGCGTGCCCGGCTGCCCGGGGGTGCGTTCGGTGCCCGCGTGGATCAGCCGGGATTCGGCTGTGAATGCCTCGGCCATTGGCGTGTCGCCCTCCTAAAATGTTACAGTACATATTATGAATACTCTGGTACAATATATCCCACGGGGCCGGACCGCCAAGGAGATATCGGCCAGCGTGGAAGCGGGCGTCCGCGGCGGACAGCTGACTCCGGGCGACCACCTGCCCCCGGTCCGCGAGCTGGCGGGACACCTGGGTATCAGCCCGACCACGGTGTCGGCCGCCTACGGCGAGCTGCGCCGGCGGGGCCTGACCACCGGCACAGGCCGCGCGGGCACCCGCATCCGCGGCGGTCCCCCGGTCAGCTCGCGGGTGTACCTGAGCGCCCCGGCCGGCACCAGGGACCTGGTCACCGGCGGCCCAGACCCGGACCTGCTGCCGCTGCTCCCGGCGCGGCCGGCCAGGCGATCGGACCGGATGTACGCCGAGGCGCCGGTCTCACCGCGGCTGCGCCGCCTCGCGGCCGCCCAGCTGGCCGCCGACGGCATCGACACCGCGAACCTGGCTGTCACCGGCGGCGCCCTCGACGGCATCGAGCGGGTCCTGGCCACCTGGCTCGCCCCCGCGGACCGGGTGATCGTCGAGGATCCCGGTCACGCGGTCACGTTCGACCTGATCGCGGCCATGGGCCTGGCCGCGGTGCCGGTACCGGTCGATGACCGGGGCATCCGGCCCGACGCGCTGGCCGGCGCGCTGGCCCGGGGCGCGGGCGCGCTGATCGTCACGCCCCGGGCGCAGGCCGCCACCGGCGCGGCGTGGGACGCCGGGCGTGCCGCGGAGATCGCCGAGGTTCTCCGGCGGCACCCCGCGACCGGGGTCATCGAGGACGATCACGCCGGGCCGGTGGCCGGGGTGCCCGCGTTCTCCGCCTGCGCTGGCCGTTCCGCTGGCCCGGTCCGCTGGGTGACACTGCGCTCGGTGTCCAAGTCGCTCGGGCCCGACCTGCGGCTGGCCGTGCTGGCGGGCGACGAGGCCACGATCACCAGGGTCGCGGGCCGGCAGGCGCTGGGCACCGGCTGGGTGAGCTACCAGCTGCAGGAGATGGTCGCGGACCTGTGGTCGGACGCCTCGGTGGCGCGGACGCTCGGCGCGGCGGCGCAGGTGTACGCCCGCCGCGGCGCGGCCCTGCGCTCGGCGCTGGCGGCCCGCAGGATCACGGCCAGCGGCCGGTCCGGGTTCACCTGCTGGGTGCCCCTGGCCGACGAGGACGGGGTGGCCGCGGCGCTGGCCGCGTCGGGCTGGGCGGTGGCCCCGGGCCAGCGGTTCCGCATCGCCGCGCCGCCCGGCGTCCGGATCTCCTTCGCCCGCCTGGACGAGGCGGACGCGGCGTCGTTCGCGGACGACTGCGCCCGGACGCTACGGCACCGGGCCTCGCGGCTGGACTAGTCGACGGCGAGGCACAGCCAGTCGCTGATCGGAGAAGGATGTCGACGAAGTGCCTGGACTCGTGGAACATGGCGTACGCGAACCTTCGCAGGGCGCCCGTTCATGTGGTTCGAGGACGAGCCCGGCGAGAAGGAGGCAGCTGCGCGCCTGGCCAGCCAGCCGCACCTGGTTATCTCGGTGGATCCTGCCGTGCGCCTGGCGAGCAGCACTTCGACGAGGCAGCCTAGCCGCGATGGAGCCTAGACATGGAGGACAATTCCGCGGTGGGCTGCGAAGCGGTCGAAGGTGCTCATCGGCAACATGGCAACGCCTGCCTGCGGGGTCTGGCCTGATGGGTTGTGGAAGGTGACCAGCCCGTTGGCGTGGCCGGTGATAAGGACGAGGTGGCCGCCGGTTGCGGGGGGATCGTGTTCGGGCCTACGGATCTCCTTGTGCACCGACGCCATGACAAGCCTGCCCTGGTCGAGTTCGCAAGTGATCCGGGCGGGGTCGAGGTCGGTGATGACGTCAGCGTGGAGCTGGCAGCGCTCTGTGGTGAAATCAGCGAACTGCCGGTAGAGCAGGCCGGTGACCCGTCCTCCGGGTTCTTCGATATATCCGCCGTACTCCAGGCAGCCGTCGAGAAGGGCGAACCGGGCACTGCGGGCAGCGTGACAAGATGCCCGGCTCGGAGGGACGCGGCCATGTCTGCGCCTGTGCGGGGCTCGACACCGATGACTGTGATGTGGCGGTTGATCTCTTTGGCGGCTACTGCGGTCCCGGCTGCCAGGCCGCCCCCGCCGACCGGTACGAGGATCACGGACAGGCCCGGTGCCTGCCGCAGCAACTCCAGGGTCGCCGTGCCATCGGGTGTGACGAGGAAGTCCGAACGCGAGTATCCCGAGCACCGCAAAGCCAGGTGCGCAGCCAGCGTGCTCCGCGAGATTTCCGCTAGCACGGTCCCGGGGACCATTGCAGGACACAGGTACCGGTGTCCCTCGGGGTCGCGTTTGGCGGCGTAGTCATAGAACTCCGCGGTGGTCGGTACGGTCTCCAAAGGCGGCAGCGTCACAAATGCGCCGTCACGCTGGAGCACCCCGCAGGTGTTGGCGCTGCCCGCGGTGAACGGCTCGATCAGCCACTCTCCGTGCCTGGCGTCCTCGGCCAGGACCTTGGGTAGCCTTCCCGGATCGCGGATGACCTGGACGCCGATCGAGCCGCCTTCCGAACAGGGCTTGAGGATGACCGGCATCCCCAGTTTCTCAGAGGCCCTGGCCACCTCAGCTAGGTCGTCGCCCTCGCATATCAAGGCGTGCGGAAGCACCCTCACGCCTGCGTCGGCAACCAGCGCTTTCGCCGTCGGCTTGTACATCGCCGTAGCGCTGGCCAGCACACCCGAACCCGTGTAGGGGACACCGAGGCTATCGAGCAGCCCCTGGAGCTTGCCGTCCTCCGCCCACTGCCCTGCGATCGCGAGGAAGGCGACGTCGACATCCCGGATACGGTCAGCGAAGTCCCGCTCGCCCGGATCCAGCCGGACGAACTTCAGGCCCTGTCGGTCCAGGGCCTCGCCGACCGCCTCTGCCGACAGCAGCGAACGGTCCCGCTCGCCAGACCGGCCGCCAATGACCAGACCTATGAGTTCAGCTGCGGGTAGATTCATCGGCGTCTTCCTCTCACGCGCGAGTCCTGCGCCCCGGGCAGGGCATCCCTGGTGCGGGCTTCTCTGCTCCGGGCAGGCGTGCCTACAATCGAGGGCACCACGGCGTGTATCCGTGAAGCGACACTGAGGTGGCTTCACTCACGGTTCACGTGACGTCAGGCCGAGCCGAGGAAGGATCGGGTCATCACGTCAGGCGCAGGCGGGCCGGGCGGGGAACAGCTATCGTTCGGCGCGGAGCTGGCTAGCTGGCGTGAGCGCCGCGGCATGAGCAAGAAGTCCCTGGCTACTGCGATGGGTTTCGATGCGTCCTACATCAGCCACATCGAGGCAGGCCGGATGGCGGCCAGTGAGGACTTCGCCCGCAAAGCTGACGCCGCGCTGACCGTAGCAGGAGCACTATGGCAAACGTGGCGGCTCAGCGCCCCCGCCCGCCGCGTGCACCCGGCCACGCAGGTCGCCGCGGGTCAGGTCGTCGAGGATGACCACGCTGAACTGCGCTACGACGGCACCTTCTTCCGGGCGAGCCAGCGGCGCCTGCTGCGCAATGACGGGCCTGAGCCGGTGACCCGGTACCTGATGCGGGACACAGCAGCTCCATGGGACGGGCGGCGGCAAGCACGGCCGAAGAGGCCGTCGGCGCGCTGGAGGAGCTTGAGTTCCACTGGGGGTCGGCATACGACATCGCTCTGGTCGACGGCATGTGGACCGCACGGCGTAAGGACGGCCGGGGCGGCACGCTTGCCGATCCCCTCCCCGAGGGGCTCCGGCTGCGGATCCAGGCAGACTACGCGGCGATGCCGGTGCCCAGGGACCTACCGTGAACGGCGGGGCCGGGCCGGGCGCGGGCGGCCGGAAGACCGAGCGACCTACGCTGCGCGCTCTGCTCGATGACCTGAAGGAGGCCTTCGACACCATCGCCGATCAGGTAGCTGTCGAAGGCGAAAGCAAACCGCCGCTGACGCCGTGGCCATCGGTGCCGCAGGCGACGCCCGCCACGATCCCTTAGGAGGGCTAGGCGCCCTGCCTGGATCAGTCGCGCGCCCGATCGCGTCGCTGAACCGAATCCAGCGGGATCGTGCTGAAGGCGAATCCCCGTAGCTCCGGCTGGCCTGTTGTGCCCCGCTGACCTTGCCTGCCCGGCTTGCCTGGCCGGTCCGGCACGCGGCCGCCGACGGCGGGCTCGATGGCCAGGATGGTCAGCTGCCCGTCGGTCAGGCCGCGCTCCCCTGCCCAGGCCCGCAGCGCCTCGATAATGTCGGTGACATGGAAAGCGCAGGCGTTTGCCTGCCGGTGCGCCAGCCGCGGCCGCGAGGCATCCAGCTGAACCTGGAAGCACGGCACGTGCTGGCAGGCGGTGTCCGCGTCGCATCGACCCGTCGACGCCCGCTCGGCGGCCCGGCTCATGTCGTGCCCGGATCGCCGGGGGCACCCCTATCGGACGGTGTTCGACGTGCTGTCATCGACGGCTTTTCCTCCTCGAAGAGCCTGGCACAAAGACGGCCCTCCCGCCGCGAGCGGGAAGGCCGTCGCCGCCAAAAATGACGACGGCCCGCCGCCGCGGGAAAAATCGCGCAGCGGCCACGGACCGTCCGAAGCAATATTGTCCGCACCGGGATGCGACACGCCACCCCATTGGGAATGTTCGTCTCAGTTTTCACTCAACTGCGTAGGTGTGCGAATACTCCCCGTACGTTCCCGAGGTGACTCCATACGATCGACGCCTCACCACCACCGGGAACCGCGTCCAGCATAGACCACCGCTTCCGCATATTTCGCCTTATTTCTCAGGATGGCCGTATTGATCATGAGTGCGGTGAGTTGATCTTTCACCGGCTCCGGCGCACCGATTGTTAACACACACGAACTACTCGCAAGTACGCCAGTGAACCCGCAGATAAGGCGCGAATCGAGCGGCCGCGCATTTGCGCGCGAGCCCTTGTGCTACCAGTTGACCTGAAGCGTAAACATTCTTGGCTGACCTTCAAGCGTTTACTGCCGGCAGTCAATCGCCCGCAGCTGACTGCCCTTCCCGGGCCGGACATGTCGGCGTTCCGACGCCATCAATGGCGGGTTTCATGGCGTTCCGGGGGGACACCCGCGTGGCGTTCCGGGGACGCGCCCGCGTGGCGCTCTGGCTACGCCCCGCGTCATCTCGCGGACGGGGAGGTCATACCTATAGCGTTAGCCCATGGCGCAGCGCACCGAGCAGATCAGCCTTCATCTCAACGCGTACCTCACGGCGCACAGCAGCCCGCCGGACGCCGTGCTGCGCGAACTGGCGAACGAGACCGCGGATCTGTTCCCGAACGAGACCGGCCTGGCCATCGCGCCTGAGCAGGGCACGCTCATGACGCTGCTCACCCAGCTCACCGGGGCCGTCTCCGCCATCGAGATCGGCACCTTCACCGGCTACTCCTCCATCTGCATCGCCCGCGGGCTGGCCGCGGGCGGGCGCCTGCTGTGCTGCGACATCAGCGAGGAGTGGACCTCGGTGGCCAGGAAATACTGGGAGAAGGCCGGGCTGACCGACCGCATCGAGCTACGGCTCGGCCCGGCCATCGACACGCTGCGCTCGCTGCCCGACGAGGAGATGTTCGACCTGGCGTTCATCGACGCCGACAAGGGCGGCTACCTCGCCTACTGGCGCGAGGTCGTGCCGCGGATCCGGCCGGGCGGGCTGATCATGGTGGACAACACGTTCTCGCACGGCCGGGTGATCGACGCAGGCAACGACAATCTCCTGGTCATCGCGGTCAGGGACTTCAATGATCACGCCGCCGCCGACGACCGGGTGGACGTGGTCATGGTGCCGATCGGCGACGGGCTGACGCTGGCCCGCAAGCGGGACTAGCCAGCACTCACTAGCTGGCACTCACCGCCCCGCCGAGGTAGAGCGCCCCGATCTCGGGGTTCTCCAGCACCTCGCGCCCGGTGCCGGACAGCCGCACCCGGCCGCTCTCCATCACCACGCCGTGGGTGGAGAGCCGCAGCCCCGCGCGGGCGTTCTGCTCCACGAGCAGGATCGTGGTGCCCGCCGCGTTCATCTGCCTGATGGCGTCGAACACGGTCCGCAGGATCTTCGGCGCCAGGCCCATCGACGGCTCGTCGAGCAGGAGCAGCTTCGGCTCGAGCATCAGCGCGCGGGCGAACTCCACCAGCCGCTGCTGCCCGCCGGACAGGCTGCCCGCCTTCTTCCCGGTCCATCCGGCGAGGTCGGGGAACATGTCGAACACCGCCGCGACCCGGCGCGCGGTCAGCGTGCGGTCGGACAGGATGTAGCCGCCTAGCTCGATGTTCTCCCGTACCGTCATGTCGCGGAACAGGCTGTGGTTCTGCTGTACCTGCACCACGCCGAGCCGCAGCACCTGGCGCGGCGACAGCCCGACGAGGTTCCGCCCGTCGAGCTCGATCGAGCCGAGGCGCGGCCGCAGCAGCCCGCTGATCGCCGCCATCAGCGTGGATTTCCCGGCTCCGTTCGGTCCCACCACGCAGGTGATGCCACCCTGGGTCACGTCCAGGGAAACCCCGCGCAGCACGTCACCGCCGCCGTACCCGGCCACCAGGTCCTCGATCTTGAGTACCGAACGGACGGTGGTGCCTGCCCCGGTCTCCGTCATTCGTCCTCCGCGGGATCCGCGTCCTCGGGGTCCGGGTCTTCACCGAGGTAGGCGTTGAGCACCCGGCGGTCGGTCCTGATGATGTCGGGTGGCCCGGCCGCCACCACCGCGCCCGAGTCGAGCACCGTGACCTGGTCGCACAGCCCCATCACGAACTCCATGTTGTGCTCGACGATCAGGAAGGTCTTGCCGGCCGCGTTCAGCTCGCGGATCCGGTCGGCGATGTGGTTGACCAGGGAGAGGTTGATGCCGCCGGCCGGCTCGTCGAGCAGGATGACGGCCGGGTCGGCGACCAGGACGTAGGCGAGCTCGAGAAGCTTGCGCTGGCCGTAGGAGAGCGTGCCCGCCAGCGCGGCGTGGTGCCCCGCGATGCCGACGAACTCGAGTTGCTCCATCGCGTGCCTGCGGGCCGCGGAGCGCCCGTTCCGCGACGCGACGAGCATGTTCTCCAGCACGGTGAGGCTGGCGAAGATCCTGGTCAGCTGGAAGGTCCGGCCGATCCCGAGGGCGAAGACCTTGTCCGGGGAGACGTTGGTGATCTTCTTGCCGGACAGGTACACGTGCCCCGCGTCCGCCTTGGCGTATCCGGTGATGACGTTGAACAGCGTGGTCTTGCCCGACCCGTTCGGCCCGATCAGGCCGGCCACCGAGCCTTCCTCGACCTCCACCGTGCAGGAGTCGAGCGCGTGCACGCCGCCGTAGGCCTTGCGCACGTCCTCGGTGCGCAGCAGCGTGGTCATCGTCTGGCCTCGCTGGCGGGTGCTCCGGTGGCCTCGGGAGGCGAGGCGGTGGCCGGCGCGGGCACGGCCTCCACCGCGGGACGGCCCCTGGTCCGCAGCCGCTTGACCCACTCGCCGACCGTCGGGACGATGCCCCGGGGCACGAACAGCGCGACGAGGAGGAACAGCGCGCCGAGCAGGATCTCGCTGAGGTACCCGCTGGTGTACCTGATGGTCAGGTAGAGCTGGCCGGGTTCGATGATGAGGGCGCCGAGCACCGGGCCGATGATGGTCCCGAGGCCGCCCAGGAACGCCATCAGCACGAGCGACAGGTCGAACAGCGGGTCGTAGCCCGACGGCGGCTGGACCTGGGTGAGGTAGAGGAACCACACCCCGCCGACCAGCCCCGACATCGTCGCCGACAGCACGAACGCGGTCAGCTTGACCTTCATGGTGCGCACGCCGAGCCCGCGCGCCCGGTCCTCGTCGTCCCTGATCGCCCGGAGTTGCAGGCCGAACCTGGACCGCCGGACCAGGACGGCGATGACGATCGCGACCACGGCGCAGCCCAGCGTGATGTAGTAGAAGTGGTCGTTGAAGCTCGTCGGGTTCCAGGGCAGGAACGGCGCCGCGACGCCCACGCTGCCGCCGGTGAAGGAGAAGTTGGCGGCCATCAGCTGGAAGATGAAGAACACCGCGATCGTGATCACGATGAACGTGTGCCTGCGCACCCGCAGCGCCACCAGGCCGAACGGCACCGCGATCACCGCCCCCACGGCCGCGGCCAGCGGCAGCAGGACGAACACGCTGACGCCGTTGACGTGCCAGTCCCTGGCCGCGATGCCCACGGTGTAGGCGCCGCTGCCGAAGAACACCGCGTGGCCGAGCGAGATGTAGCCGGAAAATCCCGAGAACACGTTCCAGGCCGAGACGACGGCCACGAAGATCAGCGCGTAGATGGCGTAGTTCGTGGTCACCGGGCTGCTGAACACCAGCGGGAACGCGACGGCCACCGCGGCCAGCACGATCAGGGCCAGCCCCGCGGTCGCGCGCTGCGTGCTCATCACCGTGCTGCCCATCACTGGGCCCGGACCGGCTGCCGGCCGAAGAACCCGGTCGGGCGGACGACCAGCACCACCACGAGGGCGGCGTAGAACACGACGATCGCCCACTCCGGCGACCAGATGTCGACCAGCGACTCCACGGTGAGCATGAAGACCGACGCGACGAGCGCGCCGCCGATGCTGCCGAGGCCGCCGAGGATGATGATCGCGAGCAACCGCGAGATCAGGTCATAGCCGCTGTTGGGGTTGAAGGTGTTGGTGGCGCCGAACACCATGCCCCCGGCCGCGGTCACCGCGATGCCGAGGCCGAAGGTGATGGCGGCGACGCGGTTCACGTCGATGCCGATGAGCCGCGCCGCCGTCTCGTCCTGCATCGTGGCCCGCACGCTGCGCCCGAACGTGCTCCGGTACAGGACCGCGTACAAGGCCACGACGATCGCCACCGCCAGCACGAAGCCGTACAGGTAGATATCCGACAGATAGAAGCCAAGCACGTGCACGCTGGACTGCACGTAGGAGGCGTTGAGCTGCTTGGGGTTGGCCCCGTAGATCTCGTAGAGGATCCCCTCGACGATCAGCGCGACCGCGTAGGTGACCAGCAGCGTCATGGATGTTCGCTCCCGGCCGCGGAGCCGGCGGATGAACGCCCACTGGATGACGACGCCGATCACGAACATGGCGGGTACGGTGATGAGCAACCCGAGGAACAGGTCGAGGTGCAGCCGCACCGACAGCTCGTAGCTGAGGTAAGCGCCCAGGATGACCAGGACACCCTGGGCGATGTTGATGATGTCGAGCACGCCGAAGATCAGCGTCAGGCCGACGGCCATGAGGGCGTAGACGCCGCCCACGAGAATGCCGTCGGCGATGGCCTGGTAGATCTGACGTGCCATCGTGCTAGCTGGCCCAGTTCGGCTTGGTCGCCAGGATCGCCACCGAACCGGCCGAGCCGAGCGGCAGGACCTGCTGGAAGGTGTCGTTCTTCTGCCACTGGAAGATGAACGCCGCCGCCGCGCCGTTCTCGCCCTGCGAGTCGAACTTCACCGAGCCCTGGACCGTGCTGAGCGTCACGCCGCTGCGCAGGTAGGTGATGATCTTGGCGTTGTCGGTGCCGCCGGTGGCGGTCACCGCCGCGGCCGCCACCTGCCCCACCGAGTAGGCCTCGGCCACGTCGGCGCCGATGTCCGACGGGGTCCCGCCGTACTTGGCCACGTACTCCTGCACCATCTTCTGGCTGGCCTGGTTGGCGTAGCCCGGGTACCACCCGTTGGGCACCATCATCCCGGGCGCGTTGGCCTTGCCCACCGCGGAGGTGAACGTGGCGCCCTGGTCCGGGCCCGACGCGGCGATGAACATCTTCGGCAGGTAGTGCTGCTGCTCGAACGCCTGCATGAACGCGGCCACCGTCGGGACGTCGGTGGACCCGAGCACCACGGCCTGCGCGCCGGTGGCGGCCACCTGGTCGGCGGCCGGCTTGTAGGAGGCGACCTCGGCGGGGAAGATCTTCGAGTACACGGTCTTCACCCCGAGCGCCTGCAGCTTCTGCTGGGCGAGCTGGACCGGCGGGTCGGCGAACGGGTCGTCGGCCATCGGGTAGGCCGCGGTCTTCGGCCGCTGGCTGGCCGGCAGCGAGGCGACCCAGTTGACGAACGGGATCAGGTTGTCCACGATCGGCAGGCTGACGTCGAAGATGTTGTGAGCCGACTGGTTGGCCGGGCTCGCGAACACCGACGGGGCCCCGCCCGCGCCTTCGATCATGGCGTAGCCGAACCGTGCCGCGACCGACGCGGACGGCGTGGTCAGCAGCGAGGAGAACGGCCCGAACGCCAGGTCCACCTTGTCCGAAGAGAACAGCGTCTGGTAGTTCGTCTGCGCCTGAGCGGGCGAGCTGTTGTCGTTAAGGATCGTGAGCTTGACCTGCCGGCCGAGCAGGCCGCCGGCCGCGTTCACGTCGCTGGCCCACAGCTGGTAGCCCTTCTTGAAGAACTGGCCGTCTCCGGAGAAGTCGCCGCTCATCGAGAGCGACGCGCCGATCGTGATCGGCGCCTTGGTACTGGGGCTCGAGCTGGCGCCCGTGGTCGGGCCCGTGCTGCTGCTAGTGGTACCGCTGCCACTGCTGCTGCAGGCGGCCACGACGCCGGCCGACAGGACCGCTGCCGCGCACAGGGCGAGGCAATTCTTGGAGAGCATGGGGAGGTGGGGTCTCACGCCCGGTGCCTCCTTCCTCCTCGTTCGGGTTAATGATGGATCAGGTGTCGCTGGTACCGAGGCCGTCTGCGACCTCCGCGTGCTCGCTGACGAGCATCAAGCCCGCGGAGTCCGCCTGCTGCTGCAGCAGCGCGGCGAAGTCGGAATCGCCGTATCCGCGTCCGACCAGACCCTGGATCAGCTGGTGGACCGTTGCAGCGACCGGCATCGGCACTTCGTGTTCCCGCGCCGCGGCCAGGCCGAGATCGAAATCCTTGCGCAGCAGCGTGGCGGTGAACGTGGGCTCAAAATCAAGGTTGACGTAGGCAGGCGTCTTGTAGCCGGTGAACAGGGAACCCATGACGCTCTTATTAAGGCACTCCAGGAACGCCTGCCTGCTTATCCCGCTCTTCTCTGCGAGAACTGTAATCTCGGCGAGCGACTGGGCCACTACGCCGAGGAGCAAATTGTGGCAGAGCTTGACCGTCCGTGCCACCTCGCCGTCACCCACGTAGGTGACGCCGCGGCCCAGCATGTTCAGGTAGGGCTCGGCCAGGTCGAACGCGTCGCGCGGTCCTGAGACGGCAGCCGTCATCTTGCCGACCCGCACGACCTTAGGGTTGCCCATCACCGGCGCGGCCAGCAGGGCGGTACCGCGGTGGGCGATCTCGGCCCGCACCCTAGCCGAGGCCTCGGCCGATACCGTGGAGCAATCGATGAGCACCTCGGGCGCCGCCCCGGGCCCGGACATGAGCCCGCCCGGACCCAGCACCGCGGAGATGAGGTCATCCGACGAACCTACGGTGATGAAGACGATGTCCCTGGCCGCCAGTTCGGGGGCAGTGGCCACGGGCTTGGCGCCCAGCCGTAGCAGCGGCTCGGCCTTGCTCATGGAGCGGTTGAAAACGGCCAGGTCACAGCCGGCCGAGAGAAGCCGACGGCCCATCTCGACGCCCATCCGGCCGGTGCCCAGCCAGCCGAGCCGACGTGCGCCATCATGTCCCACCATGCCAGACCCCCTCCCTCGGTGCCCGCCCACACAACCTAGTCACAATCGTTTGCACCCCCGAGATTGGTCCCCCGGTGACACGTTTGTCAATGCCGCATGCCCAACCTGTTACCAAAGCCGCATCAAATCGCTTTCCCGGACACGGATCAGGGCCGCCGGGCGGCGGCCCTTGGCTGGTTCCGTGGCTGCTCGCGAGCCTTATGGCCGCGTTTGGATGCGTCCGCGGCAGGCTGCCGTCTATCCGGGGACGATGGTGATAACCTGTGCACACGAGCGGTGACGACGCTCGTGGTAATGGCCTGCCCTTTTGCAATCGATTGCTATAGGGCTGAGCCACCGCGAGCACGGCGCGGCGGCTCGGAGCGCAGCGGGACCGGCGGGCTGACTACCTCGCGGTCCGGGCCGGGGTGGGCTTCCTGCGCCATGCGTTCGGACGTGGAGCCGCGGACGATGAGCTCGGGCGCGAGGTAGAGGATCTTCACCGGTCCCTCGCCCCCGCTGATCCGCTCGAGCAGCAGCTGGGCTGCCTCGGTGCCCAGCTGGTAGTGCGGGAAGCGCACGGTGGTGAGCGGCGGCCGGAGCCGGTCGATGAACGGCATGTCGTTAAAACCGATCACCGAGATGTCGTCGGGGCACTGCAGCGAGCGCTCGTCGAGCGCGGTGTAGCACCCCACCGCCAGCATGTCGTTGGCGGCGGCTACCGCGGTGAAGCTCCCGGCCCGGTCCAGCAGTTCCCGGGAGCACCGGACGCCTTCCTCGACCGTGTAACGGCTGGCGTACGTGATCAGGCCCTCGTCCACCTCGAGACCGTGAGTGGCCATGCCGTCCCGGAACCCGCGCAGGCGGCTCACGCCGGTGGACGCCTCCTGCGGGCCCGCGATATGCGCGATCCGGGTGTGACCGAGCCGGGCCAGGTGGGTGACCGCCATCCGCGCGCCCTGCTCGTTGTCGACCGAGACCGAGGGGAAGCTGTAGTCCTGCACCAGGCGATTCATCAGCACCACGGGTACTTCCGCCGCGGCCGCCTCGGCCAGCAGCCGGTCGTGCAGCGTCGCGGTGGCCAGCACGAAGCCGTCGACGTGGCGGGCGCGCATCTGCTCGAACAGCGTGCGCTCCCGGCCGGCGTCAGCGTCGGTGTTGCCGATCAGGGCCACGTAGCCCGCCGTGGCCAGCTTGTCCTCCAGGCCGCGCACGATCGGCGGGAACAGCGGGTTGTTCAGGTCGGGAATCAGCACCCCCACCGTGTGCGAGCGCCGGGTGCGCAGGCTCCGCGCGACCGGATTGGGCCGGTAGCCGAGCCTGTCGGCGGCTTCGGTCACCCGGCGCGCGGTGTCCTCGCTCACCAGGATGCGGGTCTCCGGGTTGAGCGCGCGGGAGGCGGTGGCTGGGTGAACGCGGGCGGCCGCGGCGACGTCCCGCAGCGTGGCCGGCCGGTCAGGCATCGCTCATCTCCGCTCCCCCACTCTTATCCGGCCCACCGCTCTCGGGCCTTCAGAAACCGGGACTAACACTATCCAGGGAGCGTTACCCGGCGCTACTGGCCGCGCCCTGCTAGCCGGCCCTCCTAGCCGGCCCTCCTAGCTGGCTCTGAGCATCGAGGCTGGCAGCAGGCGGGCCAGCACCCCCCGGTGTGTCGGCACCGCCTCGGCGTGGCGCTGCCCGCCCGCCTCGGTCAGCACCACGTAGATGCCGCGCCGGTCCACATCGCAGCCGCACCGCTCCACCAGGCCGTGCCGGGCCAGCCGGTCCACCAGGCG
>WNGL01021813.1_pt1 | contig 14897 bp, 15 predicted proteins | sample 5400591 | NCBI WGS metagenome assembly WNGL01 (sample SAMN13153377, study PRJNA577476) | soil metagenome | isolation source: 80 cm soil or saprolite under Garry oak tree replicate 1 | place: USA:California | collected 2016-06-15
CGCAGTTTACTTACTTCATGAATTTTAACGGCCTCGATCGGTACAATCGTCAGGGCGTAAAGTTTGCTTTCGATCGGTCCGCAAAAAGATTTCATTATGACGGCGCCGCCTGGCGCGAGATAGTTCAGCGGTACCCTAACAGTCCTGAGGCGGCGGAAGCGCGCCAGCGACTGGATGCGCTCTCGGCGTTTCTTAAGAATTGAATTCATCACCCAGCAACCGGCGGCTGGGCGCGCGGAGTTGGGTAGTGAGTCAGTCTGAATCTTTTCTCATTCCCAAGGAGCCAAGTAGAGAAGCGGGAGCGTAGCGACCGGATCGCAGACTCAAGTTGAGTGGCAGCATCCCGTCGCTACGGCTCTGGGTTCCGTATAGGAATTGGGTTGGGTCTTCAGATGTTGAACGTTGTAAATGACCCACCACCTGGTGTTGATTTAGCTTGCTTGAATACTGTGTCTCCCATAAACTGTCGGCCATCAGCAGAAATTTAGACCATCGAAACGAAAGGCGCGCGACACGCTCGCTTGAGAGCGATCCGCCGGTATCCTGATGGCTGAATCGAGGTCGGCAATTGCCCGCGCCGGTTTTGGCGCGACTACACGACGCGATGCGTGGTGGCTTGAGCTAATCCCGGTCGTCATCGTGCTTGGAGCGTTCAGCGTCTATGCGACGTGGCGGACATTTGAAAATGGTTACTACGAATGGGGTCCGTACCTTTCGCCTTTTTACTCGCCGCTGATTAGGCCACGCTGGTGGCCGCTCTCGCCCGCGATTTTGATTCTCTGGGCGCCGCTCGGATTCCGCGCCACGTGTTACTACTACCGCAAAGCTTACTACCGTTCGTTCTTTCTTGATCCGCCGGCGTGCGCGGTTGGCGAAATGCGTCCACACCGCTACAAGGGTGAAACTGCTTTCCCGCTTATATTGCAGAACCTGCATCGCTACTTTCTGTACGTTGCTCTGATCTTTTTGATTATTCTCTGGTACGACGCCATTTGCGCGTTTCGGTTTGATGGGCACTTCGGTGTGGGACTGGGCTCGCTGGTTCTGGTGCTGAATATTGTTCTGCTTTCGCTCTACACGTTTTCATGTCATTCGTTGCGTCATCTTGTCGGCGGCCAAATTGACTGCTTTTCTTGCGTGTCGTTTGGCGGACCGCGTCACACGGCGTGGCGCGGAGTTTCGATATTGAACGAGCGCCACATGCTGTTCGCCTGGCTTAGTCTTTTCTCAGTTGGCCTGTCGGATCTTTACATCCGAATGGTGGCCACGGGCGTGATAACCGACCTTAGATTCCTGTGACGGCAGAATACGAAACACACGAACACGATGTGCTGATCATCGGCGCGGGTGGCGCCGGATTGCGCGCCGCGATCGAAGCGCTGGCGCAAGGCGCAACCGTGGGCGTTGTTTGCAAATCGCTGCTTGGCAAGGCGCACACTGTGATGGCCGAAGGCGGCATCGCCGCGGCAATGGCCAATGTCGATAAGGGCGATGATTGGCGCACGCATTTTCGCGACACGATGCGTGGCGGGAAGTTCCTGAGCAACTGGCGTATGGCGCAGCTACACGCGCAGGAAGCCCCGGAGCGCGTGCGCGAACTTGAGCAGTGGGGTGCGCTGTTTGATCGCACCAGCGACGGTGACATCTTGCAGCGCGCGTTTGGAGGGCACACTTTCAAACGTCTCTGTCACGTCGGCGATCGCACCGGTCTGGAGATGATCCGCACGCTACAGGACAGGGGCGTAAATCTCGGCGTCGATGTTTACATGGAATGCGCCATCACACGTTTGTTAAAAGACGGCGAGCGCGTCGCGGGCGCGTTTGGCTACTGGCGCGAGACTGGGCGCTTCGTTGTCTTCAAAGCAAAGTCGATCGTTATTGCAACCGGCGGAATTGGCAAGGCCTGGCGCATTACGTCGAACTCGTGGGAGTACACTGGTGATGGCATGGCGCTCGCCTTTGAAGCAGGCGCGGAGTTGCTGGACATGGAGTTTGTGCAGTTTCATCCGACGGGAATGGTGTGGCCGCCTGGAGTGCAGGGGATTCTGGTGACCGAAGCGGTGCGCGGCGAAGGAGGAACGCTCCGCAACAAAGACGGCGAACGATTCATGGAGCGCTACGATCCGGAGAAGATGGAATTGTCGACGCGCGACGTGGTGGCGCGTGCTATCTACACAGAAGCCAAAGAAGGACGTGGCACCGAACACGGGGGTGCTTATCTCGATATCTCGCATAAGCCGCCGGAGTACGTGAAACGAAAACTGCCGAGCATGTATCACCAGTTTCGCGAATTGGCGGACGTGGACATCACGAAAGGGCCGATGGAAGTTGGGCCAACATGTCATTACATGATGGGTGGCATTCGCGTCGATGCGGAGACGGCGCAATCGATCGTGCCAGGTTTGTTCGCGGCGGGCGAAGCGGCGGCGGGACTGCATGGAGCGAATCGTCTCGGAGGCAACTCGCTCTCGGATCTTTTGGTTTTTGGCCGGCGCGCTGGTATTGCCGCGGCAGATCATGCGAAGCAAGTTGCATCACCGGCAATAGACGACGTTCAGATCGAGGAAGCAGGAAGAGAAATGCTGGCTCCCTTTGAGCGCGCGGATGGAGAGAGCTCTTACGATGTTCATCGCGACTTGCAAGAGGTAATGCAAAACTGCGTCGGTATCTTTCGGAATGAAGGCGATTTGAAGAAGGGCCTTTCGGAAATCGAGCAGTTAAGAGAACGCGCCGAGCATGTGCGTGTCGAGGGTTCGCGGCTGTTCAATCCTGGCTGGCATTTAGCGCGCGATTTGAAATCGATGTTGACGGTTTCGGAGGCGGTGGCCTTGAGCGCGCTCGAGCGCAAAGAGAGCCGCGGCGCGCACAGCCGGATCGATTATCCAAACTACGACGACCGTTGGAGCACGCAGAATAATATCGTGACACGAGATAGAGACAGAATGAGATTAACGCAATCGCCGATTGCCGAACTGCCTGGCGAATTGAAGCAGATTCTCGAGGAAGGGAAGTGACTGTTTAGAGGCGGGGCGAGTTGGTCGAATACCAAGTGCCGATCGCGCCGGGGATGGTTGTGCTCGATGCGCTGCACTATATCCAGGCGCATCACGCGCCCGACCTGGCCGTGCGCTGGAATTGCAAAGCCGGGAAGTGTGGTTCGTGCTCGGCAGAAGTGAATGGCCGCCCGCGGCTTACCTGCAAGACCCGGCTTGATGCCCTGCCGCTTGATGCCCCAATCACCGTCCAGCCGATGAAGAGTTTTTCGGTAATGAAGGACCTGGTGACTGATGTTTCGTGGAATTATCGAGTCAACAAAAAGATTCCGCCATTTACGCCGCGCCCCAATGTGGAATGGAAGATGGACCAGCGCGACGTCGATCGCGTGCAGGAGTTTCGCAAATGCATCGAGTGTTTCCTGTGCCAGAACGTCTGCCACGTGCTGCGCGATCACGACAAGCAGGAACAGTTTGGCGGTCCACGCTTTTTTGTTCGAATCGCGGGACTAGAGATGCATCCGCTTGACGGATTGAATCGCACTGAGTTGCTGAAAGACGAACTCGGCATCGGCCTCTGCAACATCACCAAATGCTGCACCGAAGTGTGCCCCGAGGACATTCACATTACCGACAACGCGATTATTCCACTTAAAGAACGCGTTGTTGACGAGTATTATGATCCGGTGCGCTGGTTTCTGCGGAAGCTGCGAGGGAAGCGAGGATCTTAGAATGGGTCTCGCAGTCCTGGAAATTGAAGTCGGGAACCCGGCGAAACCTGACGTCACGGAGAAGATCGAGTTTCTGATCGACCCCGCTATTTATTCAGTCGTGCCGGCACCTGTGTTGAAGAGGCTCGGAATCAAGCCCTTCGGAGAACAGCAATTTCCCCTGGCCGGCGGTTCTAAGATTCTTCGCAAGAAGGGTATGGCAGTCTTCAGGTACGGAAAACGCGTCGGCGGCGCTGACCTCATCTTCGGCGAGAAGGACGACAGTACTCTGTTGGGTGCGTTTACACTTGAAGCGCTTGGGCTGACGCTCGATCCACTGCGGCGGAAGCTGAAGCCGTTGCCGATGATTCTTGCTCTTAAGGGATAGAAGTGCGCGAGCTTGGAAGGTGTAATTAGGAATTCGGGAGGTGATGTGAATGGGAGAATTTATCAAAGTAGCGAAGGCGGGTGAGATCGCTCCCGGTCGGGCGAAGTGCGTTGAACTCAATGACAGAGAGATCGCGCTCTTCAATATTGACGGAGCTTTTCATGCTATCGACAACACCTGCACGCATGTCGGTGGTCCATTGTCGGAAGGTGAGGTGGCAGGAACACACGTCACCTGTCCGTGGCACGGAGGCGTCTTTGACGTAACGACCGGCCAGGTGCTTGGCCCACCGCCCGGAGAAAACGTTGCCAGATACAACACCCGTTTGTCAGGCGACGATATCGAAGTCGAGGTTTGACCGCTCAAAAATGTCCGACAAACTTCAGTTTGTCGTTCCCAGGCAAACTAACTTAGAAACCAACGACAACCTAAAGTTCATGGACAGCAGGAAAGAAAGGAGGCCGCTTGGAACTGAAGCTCAAACCTATTTCTCGCGAAGGCATTCCGGAAGCGATTGCCAAAGTCGAGCTCTATCGGAATCTAAATGAACCGGGCGAAGCGGAATCGATCTGCCGGGACATATTGGCCGTCGAGCCCGACAATCAGACCGCATTGCGTTTGCTTGGCCTCGCGATCACAGATCAATTCAAAGGCGACGCCTCCGATCGTTACGCGGAAGCCGAAAGCGCCTTTCGCACGCTGAACGACCGATACGAGCGACTGTACTATTTGGGGATTCTCCATGAACGCGAAGCGAAGGCGCAGTTAAATGCCGGGCGCATGGCGCACACGGTCCTGCCCGGGTTTGAAGAAGCGATGCGCTGCTTTGAAGAAGCCGAAGCGATCAGGCCTCATGGCAATGACGATGCGATACTTCGGTGGAACCGCTGCCTGCGCATCTTGCAGAGCCGTATGGGTTCTGAGTGGCGAAAAGAGATGCAAGAGTTTGACGCGAGTGAGGGCCCGCCGGTTTAAGAATGAAGTTATTTGACCAAATGTAGGGGCGGACCTCGGGTGTCCGCCCGTTTCATTTAGGGCGGAAGATCATCTTCATCGCTCCTCAACAAATCCAACAAGGGCGGACACCCGAGGTCCGGCCCTACACAAAATCTTGACATGGTTGTTAATAGATCCTACTGAGGCTCGTTTTATGAGTGGTGACAATGAAAAGGAGAGCCAGGTGCAGGCAGCAGTTAAGCCATTGAGACCGTTTCCCGACCCGCCGGGAGAGCTGGAGATTCTCTTCCGCGCACACCACGAGCGGGTCTTTCGGGCGGCCCACAGGATTACGGGCAGCGCAGCCGACGCCGAAGACGTCCTGCAAACCGTTTTCCTCCGGCTCGTCAAAGGCCGCGAGAGTCATAACCTCTCGGAAAATCCCGAAGCTTATCTTTCACGCGCGGCGATTAATGCCTCGTTGGATCTGATGCGTAGTCGCACGCGGGCGAAATCGGTGGGACTCGAAGACATGACGTCTGAACTGATCGACAATCACGCAAAGAATCCCGAGTCGCAGCACGTCGATCGCGAGTTGCAAAAACTGATTCGGCAAGCAGTCTCGCGTTTAGGGCCGACCGCGGCCGAGATGTTCGTGCTGCGTTATTACGAAGGTTATGACAATCGCAAGATTGCGAAGTTGCTGGGCACTTCGCAGATGGTGGTCGGCGTCGTGCTGCATCGGGCTCGCACAAAACTAAGAAAAGAGATTGGGCGCTATCTGGAGAAACATCATGAAAAGCAATAAGGAACTTGATTCCATCCTCGACAAAGTAGCTAACGAAATTAGCAATGATATGCCTGCATCATCGCAGGTGAATGCGGCGGCAGAGCGTGTTTGGGCGCGGCTCTCTGCCGAAGGTGCAGCCACACTGCAAGCTACCTTGCCGGTTGAACGCATTGAGAGTTGCAAAGACTTTCAGTCGCTCATTCCATCCTATTTGACCGGCACGCTGTCCGAAGCGCGTTCGCTGTTGCTGGTGGACCACACACACGAGTGCGTCCCTTGCCGCCGTGCGATGAAGGACGCCCGCACCGGCAGCGCCGCGCCGAAGAAACAAACGACCGCAGCCCGCCGCTACCAAATCCAGCCGGTGATTTTGCGCTGGGGTATTGCCGCTGTGCTGGTGATTGGTTTTGGGGTGTTGGCTATTCCGGTAATCCAGCGCTACTGGCCTTTTGGCAATAATCTGGAAGCTACGGTGCAAGCGGCCGAGGGTCAGGTCTATCAGATTGCTGATACGAAGAGTTCGCCCGTCACGGCCGGCGAGCGATTGCAAAAAGGCGAGAAGATTCGCACAGCGAAAGATGCGCACGCGTTCATTCGCCTGGGCGACGGATCGGTGATTGAGGTCAAGGATCGATCCGAGTTTTCAATCACGAGAAACGCGCAGGGCACAACGATTCATCTCGAACGCGGCAACATCGTCGTTGAAGCTGCGAAACAAAATGGCCAGCATCTTTTCGTCGATACTGGAGACGCCCGCGTTTCGGTTACGGGAACTGTTTTTTCCGTCAACAACGGAACCAAAGGCGCGCGCGTGTCGGTGGTTGAAGGCGAAGTTCATTTGGACCACGCGGGCAGTGACCGGGTCGTGCGCGCGGGTGAACAGGCGACGACAAATCCAAGCATCGGGATGATTCCGGTCAAAGACGAAGTGGCGTGGAGCCGGAATGCCGCTCGCTATGCACAAGCCTTGACTGACCTTAATGCCCTCAACAAAGAGCTAACCAAAGTCGCGATGCCGGGCGTGCGCAACTCGACGCATCTGCTCGATCTCATGCCCGCGAACACGGTTTTCTATGCCGCGCTGCCGAATCTGACGGCGACCCTGGCGGAATCGAATCGCATCATGCAAGAGCGGATCAATCAGAATCCGGCGTTGCGTGAGTGGTGGGAAAAGGAGCGGACCCGCCGGGGCCCGAACATGGATCAGGTGATGAGCACGGTACGCGAATTCGGCGACTATCTTGGCGACGAGATTGCTGTCTCCGTCAGCATGAACGAGAAAGGCGAGCCGGCTTCGCCGCTGGTCCTGGCCGAGCTGAAGAATTCGGCCGGCTTTCGCCAATTCCTTGAACAGCAGATTGCGAAGTATTCAGCAGGGGCGCGCACCAGGCCTCAGATTCAGTTTGTTGATAATCCACTGACTGCTGCGACAACATCCGCCGCTGACCAAAGTGAAAAGAAGAACGAGCAGCTTCACGTCTGGATCCGGAACGATCTGTTTGCTGCGAGTCCAAACTTGCAAGAACTCCAGAATCTGGCCGCGCTCGTGCAGAAAGGCGGAGCGAGCGGTTTCACTGCTACCCCATTCCATGCGCGCGTGGCTCAGGTCTATCAGGAAGGCGCTGGCCTCGTCGTGGCCGCCAATCTTGAACGTGTGATAGCGCAAACAAAGCCACAGCGCGCGCAGGGCCCGGACGCGGAAAAACATGAAGGTGCTTTGAAGCAGATCGGCGTGCTGAATCTGAAATACTTCGTGCTTGATCAGAAAGAAAGCGACGGCAAAACTCATACGCGCGCCGTCCTCTCTTTTAACGAGGCGCAGCGCGGCATCCCTTCGTGGCTGGCGGCGCCGGGACCGATGGGCTCGCTGGACTACATCTCGCCTGACGCTAATGTTGTTGCCGGATTCGTGGTCAAGAATCCCGTCGCGCTGGTTGACGATTTGTTTGGAGTCATCGAGACCGTATCGCCGGATCTGCGCAAGAACCTCGATCAGCAGCAGGCCAATCATGGGTTGGACATTCGCAAAGATTTTGCAGCGCCACTCGGTGGAGAGTTCGCATTTGCGATCGATGGTCCAATTCTGCCGACGCCTTCGTGGAAGATGGTGTTTGAGGTGAACGATCCCGCGCATCTGCAGCAAACCTTCGAACGCGTGGTGGGCGAAATCAATAAAGAGGCCGCCAGTCACGGCCGGACCGGTCTCGTATGGGACAACGGCGACTTTGGTGGACGTATCACAACCTTGCGCCGCTGATGCAGCCCCTCGCCGACCGGCTTGCCGGCTCCGCGAATAATCTGCCGCAGGAACAACAACAAGCAATCAAGCAGATGGCCGCTAACCTGCCGCCGACACTGGCGTATGCGTATGCGCAGGGCGACAACATCACTTTTGCGGCTAACACAGAAGGCGGCCCTTTTGGTTTGAGTCCGGCGACGTTGCTCGGTATGCCCAATGCGTTTGAGATCCAGCACATCCTGCAACAGGGGATGCGCGAGAAGGCACCGCAGAAATAGCGCGGATTGTAGGCGCGGACCTACGTGTCCGCCCAGTGATCCAAACTACATTAGTTGATGAGGGCGGACACGTAGGTCCGCCCCTACATTCGTTCGGAGGGCATCATGAAACTGATCTCCATCTCGATCGGATCGTGGCTACTCGGTCTGTTAGCCATCCTGCTGACTTTTTCCGCTTTGGACGGTGAAAGCCTGAGCATGACGGACGTCAAAGGCGCGACCTTAATGTCCCTGATGACGGCTGCGCTGATCTTTTCTCTTGCCTATGCGCCTTCGCTCTTCTGGTTGAGACGCAGGCTCGGCGGCTGTCGACCGGCTGCAGTGTTTCCGCTCGCTTCCGCGTTGGTGCTGAATCTCCCGGTCTTTCTGATCGGCCTGCTCGCAATTGGCAGAACTTTAGCAGCTACTGAAGCGTTTGCATTCATCGGCGCATTCGTATTGATGGGCGCAGCGTTCGGGCTCGGGTTTGTTTGGCACTATCAGGAGCGAAGCGTATAAATATGCCTGTGGTGTAGCATTCAGGTAGCGATGCAAAGTTTGATACCGCAAAGCGGTAGCGACCTCCAGCCCAGGGTTGCCGCCGCGGCTACGTTGGGAAGAGGAGTGTAAGAGGACACAACCCCATTGGGGTTGAGGCGCGTTGAAATTTGAAACCCAGGGTAGCCGCGGCGGCAACCCTGGGCTGGAGGTTGTTACCGCTTCGCGGTACTTGATCAGAGCTTCCTATAAAGTTTGTCGGACATCCGGCGCATAAAGGAACCGTTGTGGTAGCCGCACTGAAAGAAGATCAACAGATCGTTCCTCAACCTCTGATCCAAACGCCAGTCATCGAACTCGATGGCCTGAGCGTCCATTTTGGCAAACGGCCAATCCTGCAGGATCTGCGCGGTCAACTGCGTGGCCGCGCGATCGGCCTGCTTGGGCCGAATGGCGCAGGCAAAACCACTCTGATTCACACGCTCCTCGGTTTTCATCCACCATCATCGGGCCATGCCCGCATCTTCGGCGAGGACATCATCGCCGATGCAAAAGAGATTAAATCGCTCGTCGGCTATATGCCCGAACGCGATTCCTATATAGCAAAGATGAGCTGTGTGCATTTCGTGCGCTTGATGGCGGAATTGTCCGGTCTGCCTTCCGAGGCTGCGCTCGAACGCGCGCACGAGGCCCTCTTTTATGTTGGTCTCGGAGAAGCTCGCTACCGAAAGCTCGAAACGTATTCGCTCGGCATGAAGCAACTCGCGAAACTCGCGCAGGCGATCGTTCATGGTCCGAAGTTGATCTTTCTTGACGAGCCGACGAATGGGCTCGATCCGCCGGCACGCACGCGCATGATCAAACTCGTGCGCGAGATTCGCGACAGCGGCCAGGCGCACATTGTGATCTCTTCGCATCTGCTGCGTGACGTTGAGGAATGCTGCGAAGAGATCCTGATCTTGAAAGATGGCCGTATTGCCACGTATTGCAATCTCGAAGAAGAGCGCAAAGCGAATCGCAAGTTTCTTGTGCTGGAAACTCGCGGCGACCACGAGACGTTTACCAAGGCAATTGGCGCGTTAGGATGCGAGTACGCGCTGACCGGCGAGCACCGCGTGAAATTAGTGCTGCATGAAGGAATCGAGATTCGCGATCTCTATCGCATTGCCGCGGAGCATGAAGTGCAGATCCGCAGGTTGAATTACAAGCGGGATTCGTTGGAAGACATCTTTTTGAAAGCGATGGAGAACGGTCATGGCAGTTTATGAGCACACTTACCGGCGTTACGCAGGCGTGTTGACTCCGGAGTGGAGCCGCTTCCTGATCATCCCGCGCCATGCCTATCGCGGCGTCTTCAAGTCAAAGCTGTTCACGGCGTTCTTCGTGGTTTGCTTTATTCCGCTGCTGGTCGAGGCGATCCTGATCTATCTGCATCACAACACTCAGGCTCTGGGCGTTTTTAGAGCTCAGGCCAGAGATTTAATACCGATCGACGCTTCGTTTTTCGAAGCCTTTGTCGGAGTGCAGGGAATCTTTGCGTTCTTGCTGACTTTGCTGGTGGGGCCGCCGTTGGTGGCGCGCGATTTGACCAACAATGCGCTGCCGCTCTATTTGTGCCGGCCGTTTACGCGCGCCGAGTATGTCTTCGGCAAGATGTGTGTCGTGTTGATTCTACTGTCGGCGATTACCTGGGCGCCGGGACTGCTGCTATTTTTGTTTCAGTCATACCTCGAAGGTTTCACTTGGTTTTCTGAAAATCTGTGGATCGCCAGCGCGATCTTTCTCGCCAGCGTGACGTGGATATTGATGCTGGCGCTGCTCTCACAAACCATTTCCGCCTGGGTTAGGTGGCGGATGGCGGCGAGTGCGGCGCTGATCGGTTTGTATTTGATCCCTTCGGTATTCGCCGAAATCATAAACCAGATTTTCACGACGAGATGGGGACACCTGATCAGCATTGATGCGTTGCGGCGGAATGTCACTGCGGGACTGTTCGGCACTTTCGTGCGCACCACCGGACACATCACTGACTTTGATGGCCGAGCGGCGCGCGAAGTGATTTTGAATGAGCCGCCGCTGTGGCTTTCCTGGTTTGCACTCTTCTTGCTCTGCGCGATTTGTCTGGCACTGTTGTCGCGAAAGGTGAAAGCGTACGAAGTGGTGCGTTGATATTCACAGTTCGATCCGTTTAGAGGCGGGCGTTGCCCGCCGGTTCAATCTTGAAGAGATATGACAAATCTCTGCAATCGACGTCGAAACGGCGGGCAACGCCCGCCTCTAAACGTTCGGGTTTTAAGATGACGGAAACATCTGACCAACTGATCATCTTCGACGATGTCTCCAAGTTCTACGGAGAGATCCTCGGCGTCAATCGCGTTAATTTGCAGATTGCCCCGGGCATCACCAGTCTCGTTGGTCCAAACGGAGCGGGAAAATCGACGTTGATGAATCTGATGACTGGCCTGCTGCAACCGACGCGAGGCCAAGTGACGATTCTTGGCGTCCCGACGGCCCGTCCGGAAGAGCTTTTCCGCAAAGTTGGCTACTGCACGCAATTCGATTCGTTTCCCAGAGGGCTGACGGGCCGCGAGTTTATCAAGTCGTTTCTGTTGGTCCACGGGTTTGAACGTAACCGCGCGGAAGAAATGGCCGTCAGCGCGCTCGAACGAGTCAGCCTACTGGATGCAGCCGATCGCAAAGTCGCAGCTTACAGCAAAGGAATGCGCCAACGTATTCGTCTGGCGCAGGCGATCGCCCATCAACCATCCGTAATGATTCTCGACGAACCTTTGAACGGTCTCGACCCGATGGTTCGGGCCGAGACCATAGCGTTGTTTCGCAAGCTGGCGGCGGACGGACTGCATCTGATCATTTCTAGTCACATTCTGCATGAAGTCAACATGATGTCCGACTGCGTCGTGCTGCTGAACAACGGCTACGTGGTGGCGGAGGGCAACATCAGTGGCGTGCGCAACGAGATGGAAGAGCATCCGATGCAGATTCTGATTCGCTGCGACGAGCCGTCCAGGCTTGCGGCGCACGTGTTCGCCCAGGACCATGTCGTCGAAGCGCGGTTGCACGACGACCGCGGCGGACTGTTTATCAAAACGCGCGACGCAGACAAATTCTACTTGTTGCTAAATCGTATCGTTGCCGATGGCGAGATCAATATTGAATCGGTTATGCCGGTTGACGACGACCTGAGCGCGGTTTACCAATACCTGATCGGATCTGAGGGAGGCGCTTCGTGAACATCGCTCTGCGCGATCTCGGCGTTCTCTGCGTCTCCGCGGTGAATTCTTCGAGTGGCATTACTCACCGCAGAGGCGCAGAGAACGCCGAGATCGCGCAGAGAAAGCCAAGTCGTTATGGTGAGTTTTGTCGGACCTACGATTTTGAGGTTTGAGGCGAAAACAATAAATGAGTTCAACCATCGATACAATTCCTGAGCAAAAGTTCACGAAAGAGCGTCTTCCGTGGGCCCTCTGGCTGCGGCAGATTCGCGCGATCTTCCGGCTTGAGATTCGGAAGAATTTCCTCGGCAAACGCTCGATTCTGATTTATCTGCTGGCGCTTTTGCCGATCTTCATGTTGGGCAGTCTGGTGCTGGTCACCACGCCGACTCGAAACTTCGCGAACCTTGGTAGGATCTTCGCGTGGATTTACGGCGGACTGATTTTGCGGACCGTCGTGTTCTTTGGTTGCGCCTGGATCTTCATGAACCTGTTTCGCGGCGAGCTGGTCGATCGCAGTTTGCACTATTACTTTCTGTCACCGGTGCGTCGCGAGGTGCTGGTGGTGGGAAAATATTTTTCGGGATTGGTTACGTCGGCCATTCTCTTCACAATGACGACTGTGGTCTCGATGCTGTTGCTCTACTTCCCACACTTTCCTGCGGAGAGTGGCCGCTTTTTCTTTGAAGGTCCGGGACTAGGGGAGTTGCTTACTTATGTCGGCATCACAGTGCTGGCTTGTGTCGGTTACGGCGCGTTTTTTCTGGTGGTCGGATTATTCTTTCGCAATCCAATCATTCCCGCGCTGGTGCTCTACGGTTGGGAAGCGATCAATTTTCTGCTGCCGCCGCTGTTGAAAAAGATCAGCGTCATTCATTACCTCAACTCGCTCGTGCCCGTCCCGGCCCCAGAAGCAACACCCTTCGCGGTCATCGCGGAGCCAACTCCAGCCTGGCTGGCCATACCCGGCTTACTCGTCGTGACACTCCTGGTATTGATCGCCGCCAGCTATCGCATCCGCCGGCTCGAGATCAAATACGGCGGCGATTAGCGCTTGGTGACAAAGACATTATCGCGAATCCAAAAGCGCCAGGGTTTGGCGGCCCATTCTTCTGCGTAGTCGATGCCGATGCGAGGACCGGAGGCGATGCGCCGGGCGCTTATCTTTTCACCTTCCTCAATCCAAACTTGATTGCCGAGCAAATCGGCGCGGTCGAGTTGGCGGTCAATCCCCAGCGCGATGCAGAGTTTGCCCGGACCGTTGGTGAGATTGTGATCTGGTTGATTGTGTCGGCGCTTGCGCATCACTTCGATGCCTTCGACCGGTTCAACCGCGCGAATCAGTACGGCGTGCGGAATCTCCGCGACGTTAGTTACGACATTGAATTGGTAGTACATGCCGTAGACAAAATAGACGTAAGCCCTGCCACCGATCTGGTACATCGTTTCGGTGCGGTTGGTGCGGCGACCGCCGTAGGCATGTGACGCGCGATCTTCCGGTCCGCGATAGCTTTCGGCTTCCACAATGATTCCGGAAACGCGTGTGCCATCAGGCGCGGGGACTACCAAAAGCTTTCCGAGGAGTTCTCGCGTGACCGTTAAGACGTTTGCTCGCGTGTAGAATTCGCGTGGAAGTTTCTTGTCCTTCATTGGGACTGCCTGTCAGAACCGCCTGCGGTAGCGGGTGGTTCAACCTAAGCGCTCGCTCACTCATTGGTGAAACTTCAACCGCCCGCTACCGCAGGCGGTTCTGACAAGATTTCACTTCCGCAGCCGCCAGATCATGGCCAAGAAGATCGCAAAGCCGACAAAAACGATTCCTCTTCGCACCCACACCTGCCCGAAGCGCACGGCCATGCTGGCTCCGAGGTAACCACCGAGAAGTGCGCCGATACTCATCACCAGTGCGGCAGGCCACACCACGAGATGCGAAATCGCAAAGCTCAGGACCGCGACGATGTTGATGCAGATTCCTAAAAAATTCTTGATGCCGTTGGCGCGATGAAGGTCGTGCAAGCCAAGCAGGCCCAGCGCGGCCAATATGAGAATGCTATTGCCGGCGCCAAAATATCCGCCATAGATCGATGAGCAGAACTGAAAAACTATCGCGCCGAGCCACCAGGAGGCATGCGGCTCAGCCGCTAACGGCTGCAACTGTAGCCGTCGAATAATTGTTCCCTGCGCCATGAATAGCAGTGTCGCGAAAAGAATCAGGAAAGGCACCAGACGCGCGAATGTAGGAGAAGGAGTAGCTATTAGCAGCAGCGCTCCGACGAAGCCACCAATAACACTCACGAATCCCAGTCGGATCAGGATAGTTGAGCTCTTCTCCAGCTCTTTGCGAAATCCGAAAAGACCTCCGAAGAATCCGGGCCAGAGCCCGACCGTGCTGGTGGCATTCGCAAACTTTGGATCGACGCCAAACCAGATCAAGAGTGGAAAAGTGATCAGCGTGCCGCCGCCGGCAATCGCGTTTATTACGCTGGCGACAAACGCGGCGGCGAACAGGATGATGCCGTGAAGGGATGTGGAACTCATGCTTAGATGCTGACAATGGTCCTGGACAAAGAATTGGCATGTTAGAATGCCTGCGTCAGTTACACCAGAGGAAAAAACCACAGGCGAGAAACCGCGATGCTTCCGCTGCGGTTTTGAAGTTCCGTTAGGAACGAAATGTTTATAGCGTCGCGTACGTCTCGTCACAGAATCCAACACAGGAGCGGAATGCCAAACATTCCACTCCTGTGTGGAAGAAAGTTCTTAGCAACAGCCTTTTCTATAAATATCGCGCTCCTAACGGAGCTGACACCTTAGGGAATATTTGTCGGATTGATTTGAATCAAATGCTTTGTC
>WNGL01005601.1_pt1 | contig 14895 bp, 7 predicted proteins | sample 5400591 | NCBI WGS metagenome assembly WNGL01 (sample SAMN13153377, study PRJNA577476) | soil metagenome | isolation source: 80 cm soil or saprolite under Garry oak tree replicate 1 | place: USA:California | collected 2016-06-15
GAACTTGGTCGCCCAGCCCTTGTCCGCCGATACCCGCGTCAGCGCCGCCGTCAGCGTCGTCTTGCCATGATCAACATGCCCGATCGTGCCAACATTGCAATGCGGCTTGGTGCGTTCGAATTTCTCTTTGGCCATGGGACTCTCCGTTGCGCCCGCTGGTGTTTGTTCCGGCTCAGCCTCAGGCGAACTTCGCCTGGATCTCGGCGGCGACCGCCGAGGGAACCTGTTCGTAGTGGTCGAACTGCATGGTGAATGTGGCGCGCCCCTGCGACATCGAGCGCAGGTTGCTCACGTAGCCGAACATATTCTGCAGCGGCACCATCGCATTGACGACATTGGCATTGCCGCGCCGGTCCTGGCCCTGGATCTGGCCGCGACGCGAATTGAGATCGCCGATGACCGAGCCGGTATAGTCCTCAGGCGTCACCACCTCGACCTTCATGATCGGCTCGAGCAGCACCGATTTGCCTTCCCGCAGCGCCTGCCGCAACGCGGCGCGGGCGGCAATCTCGAAGGCAAGCGCCGACGAATCGACGTCGTGATAGTCGCCATCGATCAGCGTGGCCTTGAGATCGACGACCGGAAATCCGGCCAGCACGCCGGACCCGAGGACCGACTCCAAACCCTTCTCGACGCCCGGGACGTATTCCTTCGGCACCGTGCCGCCGACCACCTTGTTCTCGAACACGAAACCGCCGCCGGCCGGCAGCGGCTCGGCGTAGATCTTGACCCGGGCGTACTGGCCAGAGCCGCCGGTCTGCTTCTTGTGCACATAGTCGACGGTCGCGGGCCTGGAGATCTTCTCGCGATAGGCGACCTGCGGCGCGCCGATATTGGCCTCGACCTTGTAGCTGCGCTTGAGGATGTCGACCTTGATGTCGAGGTGGAGTTCGCCCATGCCTTTGAGGATGGTCTGGCCCGATTCCGGATCGGTCGTCACCCGGAACGAGGGGTCCTCGGCCACCAGCTTGGCAAGTGCGACGCCGAGCTTCTCCTGATCGGCCTTCGACTTCGGCTCGATCGCGATCTCGATCACCGGATCGGGGAATTCCATCTTCTCGAGGATCACCGGCTTGTGGGAATCGCACAGGGTATCACCCGTGCGCACCTCCTTGAGGCCCGCGAGCGCGACGATATCGCCGGCAAAGGCCTCCTTGATGTCCTCGCGATTGTTCGCGTGCATCAGCAGCATCCGGCCGATACGTTCCTTGCGATCCTTGGTCGAATTGATGACGCCGGTGCCGCTCTCGAGCCGGCCTGAATAGATGCGGCAGAAGGTGATGGTGCCGACGAAGGGGTCATCCATGATCTTGAAGGCAAGCATGGCCAGAGGCTCGCGGTCGTCCGGCTTGCGCACGACTTCGTTGCCCCTGTTGTCGATGCCCTTGATCGGCGGCACGTCGGCCGGCGACGGCAGGTAGTCGACGACCGCGTCGAGCAGCGGCTGCACGCCTTTGTTCTTGAAGGCGGAACCGCACAGCACGGGATAGAACGCGCCGGTGATGACAGCCTTGCGGATCAGCGCCTTGAGCGCCGCCTCGTCGGGCTCCACGCCCTCGAGATAGGCGGACATCGCCGCGTCGTCGAGCTCGACCGCGGCCTCGATCATCTTCTCGCGGTATTCCTTCGCCTGGCCGACCAGCTCGGCTGGAATCTCGATGTCATGATACTTGGCGCCGAGGGTTTCCTCGTCCCACACCACGCCGACCATGCGCACGAGATCGATGACTCCCCTGAAGGCGCTCTCGCTTCCGATCGGAAGCTGGATCGCCACCGGCTTGGCGCCCAGGCGCTCCACGATGTCGCTGAGACACTGGAAGAAGTCCGCGCCGATCTTGTCCATCTTGTTGCAGAAAACGATGCGCGGGACCTTGTACTTGTCGCCCTGGCGCCAGACCGTTTCGGTCTGCGGCTCGACACCCTGGTGGCTGTCGAGCACGCAGACCGCGCCATCGAGCACGCGCAGGCTGCGCTCGACTTCGATCGTGAAGTCGACGTGGCCGGGGGTGTCGATGATGTTGAGCCGCTTGTTCTTCCAGAACGCCGTGGTCGCGGCCGAGGTGATGGTGATGCCGCGCTCCTGCTCCTGCTCCATCCAGTCCATGGTCGCGGCGCCCTCGTGCACCTCGCCCATCTTGTGGCTCTTGCCGGTGTAGTAGAGGATCCGTTCGGTCGTGGTGGTCTTGCCGGCATCGATGTGGGCCATGATGCCGAAATTGCGGTAGTCCTCTATGGCGTGGGTGCGGGGCATGGGGGAAAGTCCTTATTATTGGCTGGCCGTCACCAGCGGTAGTGCGAGAAGGCGCGATTGGCTTCCGCCATTTTGTGCGTGTCCTCGCGCTTCTTGACGGCGTTCCCCCTGCTGTTCGATGCGTCGAGCAGCTCCGCGGAGAGCCGCTCGGTCATCGTCTTCTCGTTGCGGTCGCGCGCGGCCGAGATGATCCAGCGGATGCCGAGCGCCTGCCGGCGCGACGTGCGCACCTCGACCGGCACCTGATAGGTCGCCCCGCCGACGCGCCGCGAGCGCACCTCGATCGAGGGCATCACGTTGTCGAGCGCCTGCTCGAACACCGCGACCGGATTGGCCTTGGTCTTGCCCTCGATGATGTCGAGGGCGCCATAGACGATATTCTCCGCGACCGACTTCTTGCCGGCATGCATGATCGAATTCATGAACTTCGAGATCACCAGGTTCCCGTATTTCGGATCGGGATTGATCTCTCGCTTCTCGGCACTATGACGGCGGGACATCGATGCTCTCTCATCAAAAAACGACCCGTCACTTGGGTCGTTTCGCTCCGTACTTGGAACGCCTTTGCTTGCGGTTCTTCACCCCCTGGGTGTCGAGCACGCCACGCAGGATGTGGTAGCGCACGCCGGGCAGGTCCTTGACGCGGCCGCCGCGGATCATCACCACCGAGTGCTCCTGCAGGTTATGGCCCTCGCCCGGGATGTAGCCGATCACCTCGAATCCGTTGGTGAGCCGCACCTTCGCGACCTTGCGCAGCGCCGAGTTCGGCTTCTTCGGCGTCGTGGTATAGACGCGCGTGCACACGCCGCGCTTCTGCGGACTCTGCTGCAGCGCTGGCACGGTATTGCGCGCCCGTTCCGGCACCCGCGGCTTGCGGATCAGCTGGTTGATGGTCGGCATCGCGTCCCTTCGTCCTTCCTTCGCCCGCGCCTACCCAGCTTCCGGGGTAAGTTCGGGGTTATCCCAAAGCGCAAAACGGAAGAGCGCCTCCGCTTCCGGCGCGGAGAGGCGCTTTTCCGTTCACAGAGGACCACGCGGCGCAAGCGCAACGCGGTCGTGCACTTCGTCTGACAGTCTTCTTGTCAGAGGCAGCGTTTGGGCTTCATCCGTCGAGGCCTTTGGCCCTCCCGTTTCAGCCGAAAGAGATCGCAATCTCAACGACTTAATCGGTATCGACCTGCCGTTCCGACGAGCCGAAGCTCACCGCCTGCCGAAAAGTGGGCGGTATGTATCGGTCGCATGGAGCGAAGTCAAGGCGCAAAGGGCCGACAGATCGAGGCTTTTGGCGGCTTTGCCTCCAGCGGTGTCGCCTCTCTCGCGGCCGCAGCGCCGCGCGCCTCAGTCGCCGGCGAGGATGCCCGCAATCGCCTTGACCTGGTTGCGGGCGTAGACCGGCAGTCCGGCGCTGATCGACTTGCCACTGTTGAACGAGCTCTTGCCGGCCAAGACCTGGACCGGCACCAGGTTCCGCAGCACCGGAATTTGGGCGAATTCCTTCCGCTTGCCAAGGACGTTCGACTCGACCGCAAGCACCATGAAGACGGTGGCGACGGTCTTGTTTGCGTCTCTTGGGTATTGCTGGAACACCGCCAGGAGCTTTCCGAACTGCATCACCTCGTTGACGTAGAAGATGCTCTGCCCGAGCGCTCCAATCGAGGGCGTGTCGAGGCCGGTGAGCTTGCTCAGCCCGATCTGCTCGACCTCCGCCGGCGCGAGCACGGTAAGCTCGCTGTCGAATTCGAGGGTATCGGAAATCTTCCTGGTCCCCTCCCTGATCTTGTTGGCGAGTGCGATCCCGGTCGGCAGGCGCCCTTCGAGCTTGTAAGTCGATCGGACGCAGATCACGGTCGCCCTGCTCTCGCACCAGCGGCGCTGCGGATTCTGGTTGTGCACCGTCTTGGGCTCTTTTGGACGCGCGAGCTCGGCCGGGGTGATCGATCGATGCTTGATCGCCGGATCGATCTGCTGGACGAACGGAAGCGTCGCATAACTCGCGAGGTTGAGCGTGGCGGGCGGCCGCGACAGCACGAATCGCGCCTCGGCCACGTAGATGTGCAGCTTTTCCCGGTAATGCTTCTTGGCCCCGTCGATGATGATGTCGATATTGGGCTCGGCATAACCGGGGTAGAGACTCAACAATTGCTGCTGCAACGGCTTGGCGCGGGCCCAGTCCTCGTAGCGGATGAAGATGCCCGCCGTCTCGCCGTTGTTATCGCCCGAGCGATCGGCGAAGGCGATCGTCCTCGGCCTGAATTGCTCGATGGGCAGAGCGCCGACCGAAGCAACGTCGTCGAGGCGAAACTCCTCCGCGCGGGCAGCGCAGGCAAGCAATGTCAGTCCGGCGACGAGAACGATGGAACCGCGCGTCGGCATCATGGTCTCTTCAGAAGCGATTGATGTAGCTGTCGAGATTGTTGCGTTGTCGCGCCCGGTCGCGCGAATCATCGTTGCGCCATTGCTGCCAGCCGAACAGCCCGCCCCAAGGCGGGGGTTGGACCCTTTGCGGTTGCTGGACCCTGGGCTGCTGCTGGCCCCATGGACTGCCGCCCCCAGGCGGCTGCGGGGAGCCGAAAGGATTGCCCCATGGCACCAGGACCGGTTCGCCTTCGCGCGCCGCCACCCCGGAATAGGCCTCTTCGCGCGGCACCAGCTTGTATTGGCTATTGACCGCCTGACCGTTGCCATCGCGGCGGAAGTATTCGACGAAGTTTCGCCCTTCGGAGCGCCCCTCGGCCGATGGGGCGTCGCCCTGGCGGGTGACCAGGTTGCGCCTCGCCTCGGGCGACGGCGGGCTCAGCACTGCCTTGGGCGATTGGTAAGTCCACACCGCCTGGATCACTGGCTCAAAGATCGGGACCGCGACGCTCGCGCCGGTCTGGCCGCCTCCGAGCGTGCGGCGCTTGCCGTCGGCATTGTCGTAGCCAACCCATACCGCCACGGTCACATCGTTGGTGAAGCCCACGAACCAGGCGTCATTCTCGCCATCGGTGGTGCCGGTCTTGCCGGCGACGTAGGGCGAGAGATTGGCGATGGCGCGCGCGGTACCGCGGGCGAGCACGCCCTGCAGCATGGTCTTGAGCTGGAAGAACGAGACCCGGTCGGCCGAGCCGATCTGGACCGGCGCCAGTTCGTGCCGATAGACGATAATGCCCTTCCGCTCGATCGAGTCGATCGTGTGCGGCGCGGGCCGCAGCCCCTCATTGGCGATGGCCGCATAGAAGGCGGCAAGATCGATCGGCCGCACCGGCTGGGCGCCGAGCACGAACGGGTAGTAGGGCACGCACTCCTTATACAGCTGCGCCTCGAGCGCGAGGGCGCAAATGCGGTCGAGGCTGAGATGAGGGGTGACGTCGATCCCGCCATCGAGCAAATTCACGGTGGCCAGGTTTTTCGAATTTTCAAGCGCGCGGCGCAATGTGATGACGCCGGAGCTGCCCCCGTCGTAATTCCTCGGCGTCCAGTAGTCCGTCTCGCGCGCAATGCCGCCGTTGATCGGCGGCAGCGTGATCTCTTCGTCGCGCACCAGCGTGTTGGGCTGCAGGCCGCTCTGCAGGGCCACGGCATAGGTCAGCGGCTTGAGCGCCGAGCCTGGCTGGCGCTGCGACTGGGTCGCGCGGTTGAGCTGGCTCAGCGGGTAGGAGAAGCCGCCGGTCATGGCCAGGATGCGGCCGGTCTTGTTCTCGAGCACCACCACCGCCCCCTGGACCAGCGGGCGCACGCGCAGCTCCGCCCGCGCGTTCTTGCCCTTGGCGTCGACCACGCGCACGAGGACGACGTCGTAGAGCTTGAGGCTGCGCTGGATCGAGCCCCTGCCGACGGACAGCGGAAGGACGCGGCCGTCGTTGAGCCCGACCCTGATCATCTCGCCGCCGCCCCGCAACGCCGATTTCTCGATCACCAGCGCGGCCGGCCAATGCACGTCATAGAGCGGCAGACGCGCGCTCTCGAGCGCCTGCCGCCAAGCCGGCTTGTCCGAGGATTTCTGCTCGGCCTCGATGCGGTGGATCGGATCGGCGAGATTGGCCTCGACGCCCTGGAACTGCACGCGTCCGGACTCGGTCTCGAAGCGCGCGAGCCCATCCTGCAAGGCCGCCTCGGTCGCGCGCTGCAATTGCGGATTGATGGTCGAGCGCACCGTGTAGGAGTCGCCGGTCAGCGAATCGATGCCGGCAAGCCCTTTGGCTTCGCGCGACAGCTGATCGACGAAATGGAAGCCGCTGTCGCGCCGCGAGCGCTCGTAGCCGACGAGCGTCAGCGTCCGGTTGAGCGCCTGCTTCATCTCGTCCGGGCCGATCACGCCATCGTCCTGCATCCGGCCCAAGACATAGGCAAAGCGCTCCTTCGCCCGGTCCGGATGGCGATCCGGGTTGAAGTAGCTCGGTCCCTTGGTGAGGCCGGCGAGGAGCGCGCCTTCGCTCAAGGTCAGCGCGCGCGCCGACTTCCCGAAATAGCTGCGCGCCGCCATTTCGATGCCCCAGGACCCGCGGCCGAGAAAGGTCGAGTTGAGATAGAGTTCGAGTATCTCCGATTTCGTGAGCGCGCGCTCGAGCCGCGACGCGATGACCATTTCCCGCATCTTGCGCTCGTAGGTGACATCCTCGCCCACCAAAAGATTCTTCACCACCTGCTGGGTGATGGTCGAGCCGCCTTGCGGACGGCCGGACTGCGCCAAATTGCCGAGGAAAGCCCGGATCAGGGCGCGCTCGTCGATCCCCTTGTGCTGGTAGAAGCGCTTGTCCTCGGCCGCGATGAAGGCCTTCTGCACATGCTCGGGGATCTCGGCGAGGGCCACCCAGACGCGGCGCTGGTCCTGCTCGTAGACTTCCGCGAAGCGCTCGCCCTTTGCGTCCAGCACGATCGTGGCGCCAGGGAGCTTCAGACCCTTGAGGCGGGCGTAGTCGGGCAGATCGGCGAGCGTCGCATTATAGAATTCGATCACCTCCCCGAGGTCGACCGGGGACTTCGCGACCGTCTCGTTCCTGCAGAACTGGCGGTAGGCGGTGTGCAGATCCCTGATATTAAGGCCCCGGAAGACAGCATTCCCTCCCGAGATCGCCTCCGGGTCGTCCATGGCGGTGGCGATGAGGTCGTCGATATTGATGTCTTCAATGTCAAAGGCCTTGCGCATCTGCGCGCAACCCGCACGCAGGAGGCCCATCACTTGCTGCTGGTCCCGAATGGGGTCGAACTGGGTTTTCACCGCGTCCGGGTCGCTCGCGACCTGGCCCAGCGTGAGCGCCGTGGCGAAGATTTTGATCAGAAGGCTGTCCATCGGCGGGGCGGACGGGCGGAGGGGTCATAATTTGAGACGAGTGCCACTCAACCTATAACATGGCTTTTGGGCGAAACCGGTTCCCTATCAAGGCAAATTTTGTGTGGCCTCGGTAACGTGGAGAAAACCAAGCTTTTCCGGGTGCCGATGCCATTCGCGACCGCCTCGGAGGGCGGTCCTTCGCCACAATTGGGGGGCCTGTCTCCCCGCCCCGCCCGCCGGAACCATTCGCCAAGGCGTCGGTTAGTCCGGCGATGGCGGAGCTTGCAATCCATCCCCCGGTGCATCTCGTCGTGCATCCCGACGAGCCGATTCGGTCGCTCGACGCGGCCGCCAAAGTCGTTCGGCGCCATGCCGGCGACCCTGCCGACCGGAGAACCGAGGGCCTGCTGCACCAGATCGAACGCGCTGCCACCACCGAAGAAGCCGATGCCGCGGGGCAAGCCTTTCGCGCCTGGGCGAAGGCAGAAGGCCTGCTCCTGGTGCCGCCCGAGGACAGCCAGCCAACGTAGGGCGGCGATAGGCGCTGCACGCGACTTTGCCCGCGCCGGAGAGGCTGGACGGCGCCGAGCGCAACAACACCGCCCACAATGTCCCACTTCGGCAACGGCAAAGCCGCCGGTGCCCACCGTAGGGTTGCTGCGCGGGTCTACTCCGCGGCAGGCAATTGCGCGGCCTGGGCGGCCTGGGCCGCCTGCTCGGCGGCTGCCTTGGCGGCGGCCTCCTTCTCGCGCTCCTCGAGGATCAGAGCATCGCGCTTGGCCGCGACCTCCCGCAGAGTGTTCATCGTGGCGCCGGTGCCAGCCGGGATCAGGCGGCCGACGATGACGTTCTCCTTGAGACCTTCGAGGGTGTCGACCTTGCCGTTGACGGCGGCCTCGGTGAGCACGCGCGTGGTCTCCTGGAACGACGCCGCCGAGATGAACGAGCGCGTCTGCAGCGAGGCCTTGGTGATGCCGAGCAGCACCGGATGCGCCTGCGCCGGCTTCTTGCCCGCCGCCGCCGCGCGCGCATTGATCTCGTCGAGCTCGATCTTGTCGATCTGCTCGCCCTGGATCAGCTCGGTCTCGCCGGCATCCGTGATCTCCACTTTCTGCAGCATCTGGCGGACGATCACCTCGATGTGCTTGTCGTTGATCGCGACGCCCTGCAGGCGGTAGACGTCCTGGATCTCGTTGACGAGATAGCCGGCGAGCTCCTCGACGCCCTTGATCGCCAGGATGTCGTGGGGCGCGGGATTGCCCTCGACGATGTAGTCGCCCTTCTCGATCACGTCGCCGTCCTGAAGGTGGATGTGCTTGCCCTTCGGGATCAGGTACTCCTTCGGCTCCTCGTCCTTGCTGTTCGGCTCGATGATGATGCGGCGCTTGTTCTTGTAGTCGCGCCCGAAGCGGATGGTGCCCGAGGCTTCCGCGATGATCGCGGCCTCCTTCGGCCGGCGCGCCTCGAACAGCTCCGCCACCCGCGGCAGGCCGCCGGTGATGTCGCGGGTCTTGGCGCTCTCGGTCGGGATGCGCGCGATCACGTCGCCCGCCTTGATCTGGGCGCCCGGATCGACCGAGATGATGGCGTCGACAGCGAGCGTGTAGCGCGCCTCGCCGCCGCGGGCGAGCTTGAGGATCTTGTTGTGCTTGTCCTTGAGCACGATCGAGGGACGCAGGTCCTGCTGCGAGCGGCCCGAACCGGTGCGCCAGTCGATGACCACGCGCTTGGCGATGTTGGTCGATTCATCGACCACCTCGGACATCGACTGGCCTTCGACCAGGTCCTCGAAGCCGACTGCGCCCTCGACCTCGGTCATGATCGGCCGGGTGTAGGGATCCCACTCGGCGATGCGCTGGCCGCGCTTGATCGTCTGGCCGTCCTCGACCAGCATCCGCGCGCCGTACTGGATGCGGTGAACCGCGCGCTCGGTGCCGTCGGGATCGAGCACCGCGACCACCATGTTGCGGGCCATCGCGACCGACTGGCCGTCGGAGTTCTTCATGACGTTCTTGTTCTTGAACTTGATCTTGCCGTCGAAGTTCGACTCGATGAAGGACTGCTCCGAGATCTGCGCTGCGCCGCCGATGTGGAACGTGCGCATGGTGAGCTGCGTGCCCGGCTCGCCGATCGACTGCGCGGCGATCACGCCGACCGCCTCGCCCATGTTCACCGGCGTGCCGCGGGCGAGATCGCGCCCGTAGCACATCGCGCACACTCCGCTCGTCGTCTCGCAAGTGAGCACCGAGCGAATGCGAAGCTCCTGCACGCCGGCCGTGGTGATCGCCTCGACCTCCGGCTCCCCGAGCAAGGTGCCCTGCTTGACGATGACCTTGTGCGAGGACGGATCGCGGATGTCCTCGGCCGCGGTGCGGCCGAGTATGCGGCTGCCGAGCGAGGCAACGACCTGCCCGGCATCGATGATGGCGCGCACGTTGATGCCCGCCGAGGTGCCGCAATCGTCGGCGGTGACGATGCAGTCCTGCGCCACGTCGACGAGACGGCGGGTGAGGTAGCCCGAATTCGCGGTCTTGAGCGCGGTATCGGCGAGGCCCTTGCGGGCTCCGTGCGTCGAGTTGAAGTATTCGAGCACCGAGAGCCCTTCCTTGAAGTTCGAAATGATCGGGCTCTCGATGATCTCGCCCGAGGGCTTCGCCATCAGCCCGCGCATGCCGGCGAGCTGGCGCATCTGCGCGGGCGAACCGCGGGCGCCGGAATGCGCCATCATGTAGATCGAGTTGACCTGCGCCGCGCGGCCGCCGTCGGTCTTCTTCACGGCCGAGATCTCGCGCATCATCTCATCGGCGATCTGCTCGGTGCACTTCGACCAGGCGTCGACCACCTTGTTGTATTTCTCGCCCTGGGTGATCAGGCCGTCGTTGTATTGCTGCTCGAACTCCTTGGCGAGGTTGCGGGTCTGGTCGATGATCTTCCACTTCGAGTGCGGGACGACCATGTCGTCCTTGCCGAACGAAATGCCCGCCTTGAAAGCATTGTGGAAGCCGAGCGCCATGATGCGATCGCAGAAGATCACCGTCTCCTTCTGCCCGCAGTGGCGGTAGACCTGGTCGATCATGCCGGAGATCTCCCGCTTGGTCATGAGCTTGTTCACGACCTCGAAGGAGATCTTTGTGCTCTTCGGCAGCACATTGCCGAGCATGACGCGGCCCGGTGTCGTGTCGAACCACTGCCGCACGGGGTTGCCCTTGTCGTCCAGGCCCTCCCAGCGGTACTTGATCTTGGTGTGCAGATCGACCGCCTTGGCATGCAGCGCGTGCTCGATCTCGGCCATGTCGCCGAACACTTTAAGGTGCTTGGAGCCGTCCTCGCGCATGATCGAGAGGTAGTAGAGCCCGAGCACGATGTCCTGCGACGGCACGATGATCGGGGAGCCATTGGCCGGATGCAGGATGTTGTTGGTCGACATCATCAGCACCCGCGCCTCGAGCTGCGCCTCGAGCGAGAGCGGCACGTGCACGGCCATCTGATCGCCGTCGAAGTCGGCGTTGAAGGCGGCGCAGACCAGCGGATGGAGCTGGATCGCCTTGCCTTCGATCAGCACCGGTTCGAACGCCTGGATGCCGAGGCGATGCAGGGTCGGCGCGCGGTTGAGCAGCACCGGATGCTCGCGGATCACCTCGTCGAGGATGTCCCAGACTTCGGGCTTCTCCTTCTCGACCAGCTTCTTGGCCTGCTTGACGGTGGTGGACAGGCCCTTGGCGTCGAGCCGCGAATAGATGAACGGCTTGAACAGTTCGAGCGCCATCTTCTTCGGCAGTCCGCACTGATGGAGCTTGAGCTCCGGCCCGACCACGATCACCGAGCGGCCGGAATAGTCGACGCGCTTGCCCAGAAGGTTCTGGCGGAACCGGCCCTGCTTGCCCTTGAGCATGTCGGCAAGCGACTTCAGCGGACGCTTGTTGGCGCCGGTGATGACGCGCCCGCGCCGGCCGTTATCGAACAGAGCGTCGACCGCCTCCTGCAGCATCCGCTTCTCGTTGCGGATGATGATGTCGGGCGCGCGCAGCTCGATCAGCCGCTTCAGGCGGTTGTTGCGGTTGATGACGCGGCGATAGAGATCGTTGAGGTCGGAGGTGGCGAAACGCCCGCCGTCGAGCGGAACCAGCGGGCGGAGATCCGGAGGGATCACCGGCACGACCTTGAGGATCATCCACTCCGGCTTGTTGCCGGACTGGATGAAGGCCTCGATCAGCTTGAGGCGCTTGGCGAGCTTCTTCGGCTTGAGCTCGGAGGTCGATTCCGCGATCTCCTTGCGCAGATCGGCCGCCATCTTTTCCAGGTCGAGGTCGGTGAGCATGTCGCGGATCGCTTCGGCGCCGATTTTGGCAGTGAAGCTGTCCGCTCCGAGCTGGTCCTGAGCCTTGAGATACTCGTCCTCGCTGAGGAGCTGATACTGTTCGAGCGGAGTCGTGCCCGGCTCGAGCACGACATAGTTCTCGAAATAAAGGATGCGCTCGAGATTCTTGAGCGTCATGTCGAGAAGCAAACCGATGCGGCTCGGCAGCGATTTGAGGAACCAGATATGCGCGACCGGCGCCGCCAGCTCGATGTGGCCCATGCGCTCGCGCCGCACCCGCGAGAGCGTCACCTCGACCGAGCACTTCTCGCAGATGATGCCCTTGTACTTCATGCGCTTGTACTTGCCGCACAAGCACTCGTAGTCCTTGATCGGTCCAAAAATCCGGGCGCAGAACAGGCCGTCGCGCTCGGGCTTGAAGGTCCGGTAGTTGATGGTCTCGGGCTTCTTGATCTCGCCATAGGACCAGGACAGAATCTTCTCCGGACTCGCGATCGAGATCCGGATCTGGTCGAAGACCTGCGCCGGCACCTGCGGGCTGAAAAGATTCATGATTTCTTGATTCATCATCGTCTCCGTTTGGAGTCTCTATCGGGCTCGGACGACAGATGACGGACAACAGACGACAGATCGTCTAGCGTTTTCCGTCTTCCCTTTTCAGTCCTCTGTCGTCCGTCGTCTGTGCTCTGCTATTCCGCGGCCTCGGCGGCCTCGCCGCCGGTGCGCCCCTGCTTCGAATTGTGCAGGTCGACGTTGAGGCTGAGCGAGCGCATCTCCTTGACCAGCACGTTGAAGCTCTCTGGGATGCCGGCCTCGAACGTGTCGTCGCCGCGCACGATCGCCTCGTAAACCTTGGTGCGGCCGGCGACGTCGTCCGACTTGACCGTGAGCATCTCCTGCAACGTGTAGGCGGCGCCATAGGCTTCGAGCGCCCAGACCTCCATTTCGCCGAAGCGCTGGCCGCCGAACTGCGCCTTGCCGCCCAGCGGCTGCTGGGTGACGAGGCTGTAGGGGCCGATCGAGCGGGCATGGATCTTGTCGTCGACGAGGTGATGGAGCTTCATCATGTAGATGAAGCCGACCGTCACCTTGCGATCGAATGCCTCTCCGGTGCGGCCGTCGAACAGCGTCACCTGCCCGGAGTGATCGAGGCCCGCGAGATCGAGCATGTGCTCGATGTCGGCCTCCTTCGCCCCGTCGAACACCGGCGTCGCGATCGGCACGCCATGACGCAGGTTGCTCCCGAGCTCGACCAAGTCCTTCTCGCCCAGCGACTTGATCGTCTCGTCGTCGCCGTAGATCTTCTTCAACAGCTCCTTGAGCGGCTTGGTGTCGTGCTTGCCGTTATAGGCATCGACCGCCTGGCCGATCTTCAATCCGAGGCCGGCGCAGGCCCAGCCGAGATGGGTCTCCAGAATCTGGCCGACATTCATGCGGCTTGGCACGCCGAGCGGGTTGAGCACGATGTCGACCGAGGTGCCGTCGGCGAGGAACGGCATGTCTTCGAGCGGCACGATCTTGGAGACCACGCCCTTGTTGCCGTGGCGGCCGGCCATCTTGTCGCCGGGCTGGATCTTGCGCTTCACCGCGACGAAGACCTTGACCATCTTCATCACGCCGGGCGGCAGCTCGTCGCCGCGCTGCAGCTTTTCGACCTTGTCGAGGAAGCGTTGTTCAAGGCGCTTCTTGCTCTCGTCGTACTGCTTGCGGATGGCCTCGACCTCGGCCATCAGCTTGTCGTTCGGCGAAGCGAATTGCCACCACTGCACGCGCGGATACTCGTCCAGCACCGCCCGCGTGATCTTCGAATCCTTCTTGAACCCCTTCGGGCCGGCAATGCCTTGCCGGTTCTCGAGCATCTCGGCTAGGCGGCCGTAGACGTTGCGGTCGAGGATTGCCTGTTCGTCGTCGCGGTCCTTGGCGAGCCGCTCGATCTCCTCGCGCTCGATCGCAAGCGCGCGCTCATCCTTCTCGACGCCATGACGGTTGAACACCCGTACCTCGACCACCGTGCCCTGCACGCCCGGCGGGACCCGCAGCGACGTATCGCGCACGTCGGAAGCCTTCTCGCCGAAAATCGCGCGCAGCAGTTTTTCCTCAGGCGTCATCGGGCTCTCGCCCTTGGGCGTGATCTTGCCGCAAAGGATGTCGCCGGCGCGGACCTCGGCGCCGATATAGACGATGCCAGCCTCGTCGAGGTTCTTGAGCGCCTCTTCGGAAACGTTGGGGATGTCGCGGGTGATCTCCTCCGGCCCGAGCTTGGTGTCGCGTGCCATCACCTCGAATTCCTCGATATGGATCGAGGAAAAGACGTCATCCTTGACGATCCGCTCGGACAAGAGGATCGAGTCCTCGAAGTTGTAGCCGTTCCAGGGCATGAAGGCGACCAGCACGTTTCTTCCGAGCGCCAGCTCGCCGAGATCGGTCGAGGGACCGTCGGCGATGATGTCGCCCTTCTTGACATGGTCGCCGACCTTCACCAGCGGCCGCTGGTTGATGCAGGTGTTCTGGTTCGAGCGCTGGAACTTCTGCAGCCGGTAGATGTCGACTCCAGGCTTGGTCGGATCCGACTCGCCGGTCGCGCGGACGACGATACGGGTGGCGTCGACCTGGTCGACGATGCCGGTGCGCCGCGCCGCGATCGAGGCGCCCGAGTCGCGGGCGACCACGCCCTCCATGCCGGTACCGACGAACGGCGCCTCGGAGCGAACGAGGGGCACCGCCTGGCGCTGCATGTTCGAGCCCATCAGCGCGCGATTGGCGTCGTCGTTCTCCAGGAACGGGATCAGCGCGGCCGCCACCGACACCAGCTGCTTCGGCGACACGTCCATGAAATCGACCTTGTCGGGCGAGATCATCTGCACGTCGCCGGCGTGCCGGCACACGATCAGGTCCTCGGTAAAGCGCCCGCGATGGTCGATCGGGGCATTGGCCTGGGCGACCGTATAGCGCCCTTCCTCCATCGCCGAGAGGTAGATCACCTCGTCGGTGACGCGGCCGTCCTTGACCTTGCGATAGGGGGTCTCGACGAAGCCGTATTTGTTCACCCGCGCATAGGTCGCGAGCGAGTTG
>WNGL01005606.1_pt1 | contig 14892 bp, 13 predicted proteins | sample 5400591 | NCBI WGS metagenome assembly WNGL01 (sample SAMN13153377, study PRJNA577476) | soil metagenome | isolation source: 80 cm soil or saprolite under Garry oak tree replicate 1 | place: USA:California | collected 2016-06-15
CGCTCAAGCGCGAACTCGAGTTGAGAGCAGCCAAGCTGCAGGATGAGCTGCATTACCGCGCGCTCGAACGCATCTTTATCCAAGAGCGCATCTACAAAAAAATCGAGCAGTGCAAGACTAACGAAGCCGTGTTGGCCGCCGTCGAGGATGGCTTCAAGCCGTTCCGCAAAGAGCTGGCGCGGGACCTGGCCGCTGCGGATGTCGAGCGTTTGCTCCAGGTGCGCATCCGGCGCATCTCGCTGTTCGACATCAACCGGCATCGCGAGGAGATGGAGAAGGCCCAAGCCGACCTGGCCGAGACGCGAAAGAACCTAAAGAACCTCACCAAATACGTCATTGGCCATCTCGAAGCGTTGCTCGTCAAGTACGGCCCGCTGTATCCGCGCCTGACCAAATCCAGCCGGTACGATGAGGTGGATGCCAAGGAAGCCGCCTTCAAAGCGTTCAAGGTCGCCTACGACCGTGAGTCGGGTTACGTCGGCCACAAAGTGTCCGGCCAGGAATTCAACGTGGACTGCACCAGGTTCGACAAGATCATTCTCGTGTTCAAGGACGGCCACTACCAGGTGGTTGAACTGCCGGAGAAATTGTTCGTGGGACCGGACCTGCTCCATTGCGGTCTGCCGGAGCGCGAGCGGGTTTTCACACTGGCTTACACCAACCGCGAGGCGACCTACTTGAAGCGGTTCACTTTTGGCGGCACGATCCTGAACAAGGTTTATCACTGCATCCCGCCCAAATCCAAAGTGCTGTTCTTCGAGCCGGACACGCCGCCCGAGCTATTCATCAAATACAAGCCTGCGCCCTACCAGAAGATCCACCAACAGACCTGTAACCCGGCCGAGGTGGAAATAAAAGGGCCCAAGACCCGTGGCCGGCAGATCTCGTTCAAGGATGTGTCGTCAATTAACAGCAAGCCGCCGCGTGGCTGGGACCCGGAAGCGGCGACCACCAGGTTGCAGTTTGCTTGAGACGGAGGGGTTTCGTGAATTGCAGTTGCCATGAAGGCTCGGAGCATCCGCACAATCATCACTAAGATCAAAGTGCCGCTGAACTTCTACACCTCCGGCGGCAGGATGCAGTATGTGCACCACACGGAATCCGCCCTCGTAAGCAAATGGCCCTTGCGACGAGCCGGCTGAAGCGGCTGAGCGCGGTGCAAACCCCGCGCGCCTGCGGCTCAAAGGTACTTTTGCAGAATCGGTCTGAGTTCCTGGCTCGTCTTGGCCGGCCAAAGCTTCTTATCGGTCAGGATGGCGTTCGCCAGTGCCTGGTGCGACGGCCAGTTCGGTTCAAGCGGAATCTGCGGGATGAGTCGGGCGATAATCGCTTTAGCCAGAGCCGCGTTTCTGGTCAGGTTCTCGATGACCATCTGGACAGTGACCTGCGCCTCGTCCGCTTTCCAGCTATCGTAGTCGGTGATCATCGCCATCGTGGCGTAAGCGATCTCAGCCTCGCGCGCGCACTTGGCTTCGCCCAGGTTGGTCATGCCAATGACATCGTAACCAAGCTGGTGGTGGGTGAGCGACTCTGCGCGGGTGCTGAAGGCCGGACCTTCCATGTTCACGTAAATGCCGCCGTCGTGAACGCGCGCTCTCAACGCACGGGCGGTCTTGAGCAGGAGTTGGCGCAGTTCCTCGCAAACCGGTTCAGCGAACGCGACGTGCGCGACGATGCCGCGCCCAAAAAATGTGTGCGCCGCTGACTGCTTGGTGCGGTCCAGGAATTGGTCTGGCAAGACAATGTCGCGCGGTTTGTATTTGGCCTGGAGCGAGCCAACAGCGCTTGCGCTGATGATCCAGGCCACCCCAAGAGTTTTCATAGCCCAAATATTGGCGCGGTGATTCAGTTCACTGGGCAGGATGCGGTGGCCCCGGCCATGTCGGGGCAGGAAAACAACCTCACGCCCCGCCAGTTTGCCAGCCAGAAACTGATCCGATGCAGGGCCGAACGGAGTCTTGACTTTCAACCACTTCTGGCGGGTAAACCCTTCGAGGTGATACAGGCCGCTGCCACCGATGATTCCGACACGATAAGAAGGCATGAATGGTCTTATACCATCGGACTTGGAACCCGCCAGTGATTTCTGGTGCGAATCAACAGGACTGTCACCCAACGAGAAACTGTTGAATTGAAACAGTGCGGGTTCCTGGCGCAGGGCAGCCATTCCGGTTTGTTTGCCCAGGAAAGACCTGCGTTAATACCAATTAACGAATAACCTTCGGTGGTCGCCGGTGCCGATTCGGGGCAGCCGATCCAGGTGGGGGCCAACCCAAACCACGGCTGGCTGGCTGTCGGTGGCAGTTTCGATTCGATGAGTCCCCGCGGTAAGCGTCACGACCTGGCCCGATAACGGGGCCCCATCCAGGGTCCCTGAAAGTTTTCCCTCCTCTTTAGGTGCTATTAGGCTCTTGAATCCTTCGGGGTAGGTCCCCGTGAGGTCCGAACCGTTAATGGCAGAAACCCGATAGCGCCCCGAGTGGGCGATTTCAAAACTGCCTCCGCCGGGAGGAAGCACCTTTCCCAGCACCCAAAAATCGTCAGCCAAAGAGACGTAGTGCTGGCGGATGAACGCATGGTCCTCCTCCGGCAGCCAGTCGGTGCGGTAACTGGGGATGAAAACCGCCGCCGGGCGCGCCGCCAACATGTCGCGCACGCGGGGGCCTGATCCTTTGACGAAACTGCGAATATTCAGACTGTGGAGATACCACTGGAAATTGACGCTGGGCCGGGTGGGCACCATTCCGATGCCGTCATAAACGGGATCCTTCAGCGGGTCGGTCAAATCTTCCGCAAGGCCCATCAACCCTTCCTGTCGCAGGTTAGTCCAATCCAGGTGCCTGCGCGTGGCGCTGGCAAACGGCACCAGGTGGGCGAACACGAGGATCGCTCCGATCAACGGCCGCAGACTTGTGGACACCCACAGCTCTTTGCAAAGCTCAGCCCCGTACCTGAAGGCCAACACGAAAGCATAAGGGACCACGTGTAGAAGGTTGTAAGGATAAGGCGTTGGATTCACCATCAGGGCTGCCAGGGCGCCGAAGATCAGCAATAACTCCGGAAGGTTTCCATCCCAGGTCAGCGCCGCCCTTCCACGGCGCCACAAATCCACACCGACCGCGAAGCAGCCGGCAGCGGTCAGAGCCAGGAGAAGTGGCGTCTGCCCCAACAGCCGACCCAAGACCCACCAGGGCCGGAAACCGCCGCCGGCGTCTGTGCCACCCGCGGAATATTTGGCCACCCCGTGGAACACAGACAGGTAACCCTCCCACAGCCCTCCACTTCCGTAGCTTATCCGGATGAGAATTGTCGCCAGAAGTGCGCCGGCTCCCCAAGCCAACGCCAACCGCCAACGGGAGCTCCCATGCGCGCGGGATGGGAAGGCCAAAATTGCCATCGAGAGCGGAAGCACGTACACCACCGCCTTGACTGCGATGAACAACAGGCTGACGAAAACGGCTCCCGCCAGCAGGTACGAAAGTACCCCCATGGGCCTGGCCCGCGCCGCCAGCCAGACTAGAAGTACGCCGGTTAAGATCAGGTTGTCGTGACGGATCTCGAATCCATAATCCCAGAGAGGCGCAAGTGTCGCCGCGCCGATCAACGCAATCAAACAGCGGGTTGAGTAGAGACGCTCAGTGGCGATCAATGCCAGCAGAAACAGGTTGAGCCAAAAGACCCCCAGGAACAGCAGACGGGCTGCGCTAAAAAGCTCCGCCGAAGGGGCCGCTCTTCCCGCTATCCAGGAAAGCGGCCCGAGCAGGAACAAGGAAGCGTTGGTAAAGAACTCCGACGCCCCGCCAGTAGCCACAATCCTGGCCATGTAAAGGTTCTGACATTCATCAACCTGATAGATGCGCAAGGGGGCCATACTGGACGAAAACCATACCAGCGCCGCCAGAACCCCCAGAAGTACTCCGTTCAAAGCGCGCTGCCTGCTCATGGTTGCTATTCAATCCCGGTTATCTCTGAAATTGTCGTCCCCTAACGGTTTTCCCACCACCACCGCATCGCCAGGACGTGCGGTCGGTCGTCCCGAAGACAACGCAAAGGATTCCGGAGTGCATCAAACGCAAGTAATGGTGTCACCGGTCGAATCAAAATGCACCGCCCGCGGTCGAATCAACGTGTACCACCCGGACGGGCTTGGTTTAGTGTTTCAGAATTTGAGTTTCAAGTTTGTTTTGAGTCTTCTTTCAATTGTTCTTCTGCCGCCATCCACTGCGATGAGCGGGACCGACGGCGGAGAGGTTGCGCGTCATTCATGGCCGGCGTGAATACCCGGGCGCTGTCTAATTATAATCTGTTTAACTCACTGCGGTTGAGCGCGGCGATGTTGAAAACTTGAAAGCCGATCTTGCAAATCTCCTGGCTGTGTTGTATATAGCGCCTGTCCCTATTCTTAGCAGGCAGGCGTTACGCGGTGGAGATGGCCTTCAACGGATCGTCCATTATGTGTGATTGGTTTTTGCGTTCGCGAGCGCGCAAAGCGCTGGGCCGTGGTCAAGCGTTTACTCTCGTCGAGCTGCTCATCGTAATCGGGATCATCACCCTGTTGGCCGCGATGCTCTTGCCAGCGCTCAGCCGGGCCAAAGAAGCTGCCAGGACCATTTCCTGCTCGAACAATATCCGACAGCTCGGCATCGCTGCCATGACCTATTCTTTGGATAACCGGGGTAACTTGCCTTTCTTTTTGGATTGGCTCCACAGTTCGTCTCCAGCCAGCATCGATCTCACAACGGGCAAGCTATACCCTCACCTGCGAAGCAAAACCGTTTATCTCTGTCCAACTGATAAGATGACGTTGCCCATTTCGACCGCAACCGGCCGGGCTGCAAACCGCCAGTACAGTTACTCCATGAACTGCGTCATCTGTCATGACTCCGACACGGCCAGGTTCGTTGCCCCCACCAAAACGTTTCTCTTCATGGAACCCAACCTGTCGGCCAGCGATAACACCGGTATGATTGGCCCTGCTGCCTTTCAGGGCGTCTCCGCCAAGGCAGTCTCGACCCGTCACAATGGCCGCGGGCATCTGGTGTTTTGCGATTTTCACATCGAAAAGGTAAACGCCAAAACCGGGGCAAAGCTCGAGCGCAGCAAACGGTTTTGGCTCCCCGCAACCACCGATCAGATGGGCTTCGGGGCAACGCTGCCCGATCCATGATGAGTTCTCAAACTTGCTTCCGGGCTTTTTGGTGTGCAAGAACTCATGGATGGTGTTCGGCTTCCAAAGAGCTATCCTGTTTGCGCGGGCTTACTCGGCTGCTGGCTCGCTTTAATTTGCCAAACTCATCCAGTCGGCGCCACAGAATAGGAAGCTCCCGCCAGTATTCGAGGTAATCGTCAGCCCTACTAAGACTGACACTTGCCCGCAAGTCAACGCGGTGACCCAAAGTCCAGGGCGGCTTGGGTGTGCCGGCTGCGTTGCCAGAGGCTGATCTCAATCCGGTTGACGGCCAATGGAACCTTTCTCGATCCGGCCACGGCCTCCGTGATGACCTTGGCGTCCTCTTCTTCAGGCCAGATCAGACGTTCCGCCAGGAGGTCCGGTTGCTCCGCACCAAAGCCGGTGCGCACGTTTTTTGAGCAGATCGCTTGAGTCACTGCGCATCCTGGCCTAGATTGCCCGCCCATGAGCAGCGCGTTGAACGAACAAGTCCAGGCGGCGGCGGGCTGGATCGGCAGGCTCCGCGCCGAAATTGGCCAGGTGATAGTTGGCCAGGAGCAATTGGTGGACCGGTTGCTGGTCGGGCTGCTGGCCAACGGGCATGTGCTGCTCGAAGGGGTGCCTGGCCTGGCCAAAACCTTGTCGGTCCGCACCCTCGCCGCCGCGATACAGGCTTCCTTCCATCGCATCCAGTTCACCCCCGATCTTCTGCCCGCCGATATCGTGGGCACGTTAATCTATAGCCCGCAGGACGGCAAATATCATGCGACCAAGGGTCCGGTGTTCGCCAACTTTGTGCTGGCCGACGAAATCAACCGCGCGCCGGCCAAGGTGCAGTCGGCCCTGCTGGAAACGATGCAGGAACGGCAAGTCACGCTGGGGGGTGAAACCATGCCCTTGCCCTCGCCGTTCCTGGTGTTGGCTACGGAGAACCCGATCGATCAGGAAGGCACTTATCCACTGCCCGAAGCGCAGGTGGACCGCTTCATGTTCAAGGTGCTGCTCGATTATCCCTCTTTCGAGGAGGAGCGCAAAATTCTGGACCGCATGGCCTTCACCTCGCCGGAGACACAGGTCAAGGCGGTGGTGCCCCTGGACGAAATTCTGAAAACGCGCAAGTTGGTGGACCAGATTCATGTGGACGAAAAGGTGCGTGATTACGTGGTCCACCTGGTTTTCGCGACGCGCAAGCCGGAGACTTACAAGCTGGACCTGAAGCATTTCATCCAGTTCGGCGCCTCGCCGCGGGCGACAATTTACCTGACCCTGGCGGCCAAGGCCTGGGCGCTGTTGCAGGGTCGCGCTTATGTGACGCCCGAAGACATCAAGAGCATCGGCCCCGATGTGCTGCGCCACCGCCTCATCTTGAGCTACGAAGCTGAGGCGCAGGCGGTGACGACCGATGCGATCATCAAGAAAATCTTCAATGCAGTCCCGGTGCCGTGATCAGCGGTCCGCAGCCCATAACCAGGCCAAGCACGGGGCTTGGAGAATCTATGGGCGCCAGGCATTTGGACTATGGACTGCAGGCTTGGTTGGCCATGACCATCCTTGAACTACTCGAATCGGTCCGCAGGGTCGAGGTGCGCACCAAGCGGTTGGTTAACGACACGATGGTTGGCGCTTACCTGAGCCACTTCAAGGGCCGCGGAATGGATTTCGAGGAACTGCGTGAGTACATCCCCGGCGATGAGGTCCGCGACATTGATTGGAACGTCACGTTTCGGATGGGCCGGCCATTCGTCAAACGTTACCGGGAGGAGCGCGAGTTGGCGCTGGTGCTGGCGGTGGACGTGTCGGCCTCCTCCGCTTTCGGATCGCTGCGCCGGAGCAAGCGCGAGTTTGCGGCCGAGATTGCCGGCACGCTGGCCATCTCAGCGGCGCGCAGCAGCGACAAGGTCGCGCTGCTGCTCTTCTCCGATCAGGTTGAGTTGTTTCTGCCGCCGCGCAAAGGTCGCCGCCACATCCTGCGGCTGGTGCGGGAGATGCTCTTCTTCCAGCCCAAACGCCAAGGCACCAACATCCCGGCCGCCTTGGCCTTCCTTAATCATGTGCTGCACCGGCGTTCGATCATTTTCCTGCTCACCGATTTTCTCCACAGCTTCGGCGCGGAGTCGCCCCAGCCTGGGACTGGCCGGGACACGGTCCAGGAAATCGGCCTTACCAACGCCCGCCACGATCTGGTCTGCATTCACTTGCACGACCCGCGCGAAAACCAATTGCCTGCCGCTGGGTTGCTGACCATTGAGGACGCCGAAACGGGCGAGTTGCTCGAACTGGATTCCAGCGGCGCTGCCCTCCGCGCGAAGTTCGCCCGGACCAACACGGAACGTCTGGCCGAACTCGACCGAACGTTGAGGCGCGCGGGTGTTGATACGCTGCGCTTCAGCACCGCCGAGCCCTTCGCCCAGGCGCTGCAGTCTTTCTTTGAAACCCGGCGCGGAAGGAGGAGGATATGAAGCGTCTTAGGTCTGCAGTCCACAGTCTAACGTTAATGCCTTTCGGAAACTCCGGAGCGGCCTGTCCCGAAGGGGCTTATGAAAATAGCCAGGCGTTTCAATGGAAACGCCGGGACAGCGGACGAGCACCGCCAAGTCCCGAAGGGACGGCTGAATTGCCACGCCCGTTTGCTTCCATTCAGCCGTCCCGTCGGGACTTAAACGCATTGGACCACGTTCCCGGCGTTGAAACGCCGGGCTATTGTCGGCAGTCCCTCCGGGACAACGCTGCAGCGCCCCCGCATGCGAATTTCCGAAAGGCATTAAGCCTAAGGCCCACAGTCCGACGCTGGCACAAACCCGAGGGCCGAGGAGGACGCGGAGCGCTCAGATGCTGGCCGGGTTTGTTTCTCGGCTCGACGCACAGGATTCGCAGTCTAGCTCTCGGCCTGCCCATGCTCTTAGCCACGTGTATGAAGGCAGCCGACACGAACCCTGCGGTCCTGGACGCGATTGCGCCTTTGCGTCCGCCGCGAGCAGAAATCCCTCCAACTTTCTGGGAACAATACGGCCTCTGGGTGATGCTGGCCGCTTTCCTTTTGCTGGGCCTGGCTGGCGCCGCCGTTTGGTATTTCAACCGGCCAGGACAGCCGATCCTACTGGCCCCGGAGGTTCAGGCCCGTCAGGCTCTCGAAAGCTTGCGGCAGCAGCCCGAGGACGGCGCTGTATTGATCGGCGTTTCCCAAATCCTCAAGCACTATGTCGCCGCTGCATTCGGCCTGCCGGCCGGAGAACTGACCACCAGCGAATTCTGCCGCGCGCTGGCCGGCCACGAGCCAGTCGGTCCGGAGCTTTCGGCCGCCTTTGCTGATTTCCTGCGCCACTGCGACGAACGCAAATTCGCGCCCGGCGGGCCGCTGCCGGCGCTCAATGCGGTGGCCCAGGCTTTCGGGCTGGTCGAACTCGCCGAGGCGCGCCGCGCTCAGCTGCGCCAAGCCGCCACTGCCCAAGCCCAACTTCAACCTCTGCAGCCCGTCCCAACCGCGAGCGCCAAAGCTGGAGACGCCAACCAATGAGCGACTCGAAGCCAATTTGAAATCTTCAATGTTTGGAGTTCAATTTTCAATTCCTCGACCGAGGCACGCCCGTCCCCGCGTCCCTCGATTATGACCGGCACCCTCCAGTTTCAATATCCCTGGCTGTTGGCGTTGCTGGTGCTTTTGCCCGTCCAGGCCTTTCTACACGGGCGGCCAGGCAAACTCTCGGCGCTGCGCTTTCCCAGCGCGGACATCGCTAGGGCGGTCAGCGCGACGGCGCGGGCCGCCGCTGGCCGCCTGTTGCTGTTTCTGAGGCTTTTGACCGTCGGCCTGTGCATCATCGCGCTGGCCGGGCCGCGATTTGCCAACGACCGGACGGAGACGCAAGCCAGCGGCATTGACATCATGCTGGTGCTGGACCTGTCGTGGTCAATGATGGCGCTGGACATGGGCAGCCCGCGCGAGCGCGTGTCGCGCTTCGACATCGCCGCCGAGGTGCTGGAAGACTTCATCAAAAAGCGCCCCAGTGACCGTATAGGGTTGATCGTCTTCTCGGCTGTGCCTTACCTGGCCAGCCCGCTGACACTAGACCACGATTGGCTCATGGAGAACCTGCATCGCCTGCACGTGGGTATCATCCGTGACTTGGGCACTGCCATCGGCGACGCCACTGCTGCGGCCGCCAGGCGGCTTAAAGAAATCAAGGACAGCAAGAGCCGCATCATGATCGTGCTGACTGATGGGGACAACAACCGCGGCGAAATTGATCCCGTGCCCGCGGCGCAACTTGCGGCGGCGTTGGGCCAGAAGGTCTATACCATCGGCATCGGCATTGAGGAGCCGTGCCAGTTGCCGTTGTTTGATCCCTCGACCGGCAAACTGAAGCTCGACGCCAACGGCAACGTCGTCCCGGCACTGACGCTCCAGCCGGCCAACTACTCGGTTCTCGGCAAAATGGCCGCGCTCTCCCGCGCCAGGTTCTACCGGGCGACCAGCCGCCGCGAACTGCAGAGCATTTACGACGACATCGATCGACTCGAAAGAACCGAAGTCAAGCTCCGCCGATTCACGACCTACCGACCGTTGTTCCAATGGCCCTTGCTGGCGGCGTTCGGCTTGTTGTCGCTGGAACTGACTCTGGCAAACACACGGTTGAGAAGGGTGCCGTGACTCCAGACTTCCAATGAACTTCGCCAATCCTCATTTCGCTGAACCGCGCTGGCTTTGGCTGGCCGTCATGGGGCCGGTAGTGCTAATCGTGTTGCACCGCTATTCGGCCTGGGCACGGAGTAAACAGCTTGCCCAGGTTGCCGCGCCCCGTTTCGTCCGGGAACTGACCCGCTCGCACAGTCCGTTGCGGCGCGCCGTCAAGCACGCGCTGCTGGTGCTGAGCGTTGCCGCGCTGGGCGTGGCACTGGCGCGGCCCCAATGGGGCTTGCAGGAGGAGGCCAGCCGGTTGCTCGGCCAGGACGTTGTCTTTATTCTGGATTGTTCGCGCAGCATGCTGGCGGCCGATGTAGCGCCGAGCCGTTTGCAGCGCGCCAAGCTGGCCCTGCTCGATTTCGTCCAGCGCCACGGGCGCGGGCGCGTCGGGCTCGTCGCCTTCGCCGGCCAGGCCTTCTTACAATGCCCGCTGACGCTCGATTACGCCGCCTTCGAAGATGCGCTGATCGCCATCGGCGATAAAACCATCCCCGTTCCCGGCACCGACATCGGGCGCGCCCTTGATGAAGGCTTTCGCGCCATGGAAAAGAGCGAACGGCCAAAGTTTCTGGTGCTGCTGACCGACGGCGAAGACCTGGAAAAAGGCGGAGTCCAGACCGCCCAGGCGCTCTCCAAACAAGGCGCCGTGGTTTTTACCATCGGCGTCGGGACGCCGGCAGGGGCGGAGATCCATGTCCTGAGCGAGCAAGGGGTCCCGGGCCTGGTGCGGGACAGCAAAGGGGTAGTAGTGCGCAGCCGGCTTGATGAAACCACTCTCAGCGCCATCGCGCGCGCGACGGGCGGCGCCTACTATCCCCTCGGGCCGCTCGGAGAAGGCCTGGCCAAAGTCCGTCTGGCTTTGGAGACGCTGACCACCAAGCCGAGTTCAAGTCCTGCTCCGAAACTGGGTATCGAACGGTTTCACGTCCCCATCGCGGCGGCTCTGGTATTGCTGGTGACAGAATCCTTGATTGGCACAAGACGGCGCGCCAGTTGACGGAATGGAAGAAAAGACGCAGGGCTGTAAAGTTTCCTTTGACTGCCGCCCGCAATTGGATAAGGAAGTTGATCCATGCGAATCCTCCTTATTCTCTTAGCCATGATGAGCGTGATTCCAACCTCCCCAGTCCTGGGTGTCGATCCTGCCGCCGGGCAGCAGGTCGTACAGACTCTCAAGCTCGACCACGATAAATCGGTTCCATACCTGCTTTACCTGCCCAAGGAATACGATTCCAAGGGAGGGAAATGGCCGTTGCTGCTCTTCCTCCATGGCCGCGGCGAAAGTCGCGGGCCGCTCATTACCGTCAAGAAGTGGGGACCGCCGCGGCTGATTGAGCGCGGGGAAAGTTTCCCTTACGTGGTGGTTTCTCCTCAATGCCCTGAAGCGGAGACCTGGGACCAATCGCGCCAGGAGGAATTGCTGCTGGAGTTGCTCGATCACCTTGCCAAACAGTTCAAGATTGATCCGGATCGGATTTACCTGACTGGGTTGAGCATGGGCGGCTACGGTGCCTGGCGGCTGGCCGCCGACCACCCCGAAAGGTTCGCCGCCGTCGTTCCCATTTGCGGCGGAGGCAAGCCCCAGGACGCCGACAAACTCAAAGGGCTGCCCATCTGGGTCTTTCATGGGACTGACGACCCAGCCGTGCCACTTCAGCGGTCCGTAGAGATGGTAGAGGCCATCAAGAAAGCGGGCAGCACTACTATCCGCTTCACCACCCTTGAATGGATTGGCCACAACTCCTGGGAGGCAGCCTACGCATCGCCGGACCTATACCAATGGCTCGACAAACAAACCGCCTCGAAAAATCGGGCGAAGGCACGGGACTAGTCCTGACAACTGCTATTTCTTGGCCACGCAATACAGCTTGTGATTGGTGCGAATGAAAAGTTGGCCGTTGGCGGCGGCTATGGTTGAGCGGGTCATGTCATCGCCTGGATCGCCCATGGCAATCGTGCTGAGTATTTCCCCTTTCGCGGCATCCACTACCACGACATCCCCTGCGAAGTTCATCAGGTAGATCTTCCCGTCTGCTCCCATGGGAGACGCTTCGAACTTGAGCCTGGCAGGCAACTCCACCGTCCATTTCTCGGTTCCGCTGGCGGGATCCACCCGGGACAATTGGGGCCTCATCTCCTTTAAGATGAAGAAGTCGCCCTCGTAGAACAGCGGGGTAGGCACGTCGGCAGAAAGCTCGCGTCTCTGATCCGTCTTCCAGGCGATCGCCGAGTCGTTTAACCGGCCGCTGCCGCCGGCCTTGATAGCATAGACAGGGTCGCCCTTCGGCGCGCAGGCCAGAATGACTGCACCCCCGGCGACCGGCGAAGGGACCAGACGCCAATGGCCGATCTTCCTGGGGTTCCACGTACCCCAGCGCCACAGTTCACTCCCGGTCTCAGGATCGTGGCCCGTCAGGCAATCGCCGCCAGCAATCAAGATTTCCTTGCGGTCATGATATTCGAAAGGAATGGGAGTCGTGTATGCCTCATGCGATTCGGCTACGGCGTCACTGGGACGGACCTGGCGCCAGAGCGTTTTTCCTGTTGCGGGATCCAGCGCCAGCAGAAACGACTCGATCGGGCCGTCGGTCCGGCCCCGGCCGTGCACCGGTTCGTCCCGCTGCAAAACCTCCAGGTAGAGCCTGCCCTCATAGAGCATCGGCGTCGCCGAGAAGGTCCACTGAAAGGCAAACTCCCCATAATCCTTAGTAATGCTGCGCGACCAGAGCTGTTTGCCCGCATGATCAAAGGCCACAAGTGTGCCATTGCCGTAAAAGAAGAATGCTCGCTCGCCATCGGCTACCGGCGACGGCGACGAGAAATTGCTCATGTTGTCGCGCTGAATCCCCTCCCCCACCTTCTGGTCCCAAAGGATCTTGCCCGTTTTGCGGTCCAGGCACAGGGCATGGAGGCTCTTGGAAGCGGTCTCCGACGTGGCGACAAACACATGATCCCTCCAGATGACAGGTGTAGCCGCGCTCGGCCCTGGCAAGTCGGTCCGCCACAGGGCATCGTCCTTTGACCACCCGGACGGCAACCCCTTTTCGGTTGAGGAACCGTTGAAATGCGGCCCGCGCCATTGGGGCCAATCTTCCGCCCCAATCGGTCCGCAGTTCAGAAGAATTGCCGCGCCGGCAACCAATGGAAAAAGACTGGCTCGTGCTTTCACAATCGCCATGGTATATCCCTCACTCGAAACATGTAAACTTTTTTGGTGGTAACCGGTCAGTGAACTGATAGGAATTTGCTTTTTGACGCTGCGCGGTTCAGTTACCGGAGGCTTGGGGATGCGTTTGGGGAAAACCTCGGTGGACATGCGAGACATTGCCGTCCATTTGATCCAGCGCGATGCCAACTGGTGTTGGATTGGGGACGGCGCGAACCAGAGCGCGGAAAGCACGGTTGGGCGGGCAGCGGGACGAAACGATGAATCCAAAACCAGCGTAATTCGTGCAGCAACCAGTGCCAGGCCGTTGTTATTCATTTCGCGCCGGCTCTTTTAGCGTGGCGCGGCCGGAGTTTCAAGTTTACTCACCGATTATTATCTCCCAATGCCCAGTTCTGCCGCCGCCGTCGCCAAATGGTCTAATCGCGCCAAGTGATGCGGGTGGGTCGAGTAAAGTGTGCGGTACCGGACGAAGAATTCGCGGCGATGCTGGTGCCATTGCCGGACAGCCTCTTCCACATTGGCCTGGGCGGCAAGTTGAGCGCCGACGGTTGCGTTCATCAAAGCGAGTTGGCTCGCTTCGAGGCTCCCAGCGCAATAAAGGCCCGCACGGTCGCACGTGAGTTCCGCTCGGCGCGAGTGCCACAGCTTAAGCCAGATGCACCAATCTCCGAGATTGGCCAGCTTTCGGCTGAAGTCCAAGTGGCCGGCACGATGATGGCCCAGCTCATGGCCGACGAGCCACGCCAGTTGTCGCATATTTCCCTTGAGCAGGATCGAATCAACAGCGCCTGAGAGCAAGACGACCATCCGCCGGCCCCAGATTCTCATGGCAAATGCGTTCCACACATTTTGCTGCATAACGTAAACATCCAGAGGGGCCATTCCCAGGCGCTCACAACATCGTTGCACAACGCCATGCAATTCCGGCAGTTGTCTTTCGGAAACGCGCACTGCATTCGCCTTCAGATACGCTCCAAACCATAGCTCACCGATGACCGCCAGCAGAACGACGAAGCCGATAATCGCAAGAATTATGCCCGTTGACGCTACAGTCCAAATGACGAGGAACAACCAGCCAGGGATGGAAGCGACGTAGAGCCAAGTTAACGCGGTCTTTTCCTTGGAATCCCGGAGGCGTTCTATTGGAATAGTAATCACCGGCGCCACGGTCGCTGGGGGTGGACCATCCTGCTGATTCAAGAGCTTTTCCAAAGGCACCCAGTCAGTCGTGCCTTCGGGACAAGCCAGCGCCGAGCGTTTAACGTCACCGCTATACACCAATTCTCGCACCTGTTCCTTGGAGTACGGTCCGAGCTGTTGGTTATCCTGATTGACGTAAATCTTCATAGTTTTGAAGCAGAAGCACCCTATGCGACGCGGAAACGAATGCAATGAGTGTTTTTGATCTTTTCCATGACATGGCTAAGTTTCTCAACCATCATCCACTGGCAAGGAAAGAATGGAAGAATCACTCAAAATCATTTCTGTTGCCTTCCAAGCTTAATTTCGATATTTCTCATTCCATTCATTAGTCGAGACGTTCGATGGCCCTCCGGTCTTCAACCGGTCGGAGCCTGCCGCGCGACGAGATCCTTGTGACCGACATAGCACATACTCCGCGAGAAGATGGCCCCGCCGCCACTGAGCCTTGCCGAGGGAAGCTCGGGCTACAACCAAGACGGCTAGGGGCCGGGCACAGCAGCCCCGGCCAGTGTCTGCCGCTAAATTGGAGGTTATCATGATGGTCTTTCTGATCCACGTTCGAGACCCTCAGTTCTACGCGCTTCCAGCCAAGACTCGCGCCAGGAACGGAAACATTCGGGTGATGGGATTTCCTCCCATCGGCATCATGTCGCTGTCGGCGGTGGTGAAACG
>WNGL01005609.1_pt1 | contig 14891 bp, 16 predicted proteins | sample 5400591 | NCBI WGS metagenome assembly WNGL01 (sample SAMN13153377, study PRJNA577476) | soil metagenome | isolation source: 80 cm soil or saprolite under Garry oak tree replicate 1 | place: USA:California | collected 2016-06-15
CAGGCGGTCATCCACAACGCCGGCATAGGCGTGTACGGTCCGCGCCGCGAGACGGTGGACGGGCTCGACGACATCTTCGCCATCAACGCCCTCGCGGCCTACTTGTTGACCGCGCTCATCCAAGGACCTCGGCGCCTGATCTACATGACGTCGGGTTTGCACCAGGGCGGCAACGCGGATATGCGCGACCTGCAGTGGCGCCAACGGCGCTGGAACGGATCTCAGGCGTACGCAGACTCAAAACTGTTCGATGTCGTGCTGGCCTTCGCCGTCGCCCGCCTCTGGCCTCAAGTCCTCTCGAACGCGGTCGATCCCGGATGGGTTCGCACGAAGATGGGCGGCCCATCCGCGCCCGGCGGCCGGGAGGAAGGCGTCGCGACCCAGGTGTGGCTGGCCGTCAGCGAAGAGCCTGGTGCGAAAGTGACGGGTCGGCTTTTCTACCACCAGCGAACTCGACCCGCTCATCCGGCCGCATCGGATGTCACCGTCCAGGACGCATTTCTGGCCGCTTGTGAACAGTTGACCGGTCTACGGCTGGAATCGGCGGTCACGAATTGATGCTTACCGTGACGGTCGCGGCCACGTATGGCGCCGGCGGCAGCGTGATCGCACCGGCCGTCGCCAAGCGCCTCGGGCTACCTTTCATCGATCGGGCGATCCCCGTGGCGGTGGCGGAGGAAATCGACGAGCCCCTCGAGGCCGCGCTCTGCGACGACGTCGACCACACGCCACGGGTCGCTCGGCTGCTGGACCGCGTTCTGGCGACGAGCGGCTTGTTTGCGGGTGTGACGGCTTCACCAGAACAGCGTGGCGCCTTACCTGAGATCGCCAGGACCGAGGAGACGCTCCATCACGTCGCGGAGACGACGGGTGCGGTGATCCTCGGACGGGCCGGGGTCTTCGCCCTGAAGGGTGTCGCTGGTGTCCTCAACGTGCGGCTGGATGGGGACATCGAGGCGCGCCGGCGCGCGGCAGCTGCGCGGTATGGGATATACGATGTGACGGCCGCTCGTGCGCAGCAGCAGACCGACCGCGCGCGCCACGCCTATGTCCAGCACTTCTACCCGCGGGCGGGGGCCTGGCACGACCCCCGCAACTATCAGGTCGTTCTCGACAGCACGGCGCTCTCGCATGACGCGTGCATCGACATCATCGTCCGGGCCGCGCAGGACCTTTTCAGCAGGTCAAAGTGAGCCTTGCCGAGCCGCCGCAAACACTCCTGATCCTCCTGCCGCCTCGTAGAAAGCTCGCCATCGTTGGCGCCATCCTCCTCACACTGTTCCTCGCGTCGCTCGACCAGACGGTGGTCGGTACCGCCCTGCCACGCATTATCACGGACCTGAACGGTGCCAACCTCTACGCCTGGGTTGTCACGGTCTACCTTCTGACGTCGACGATCACGGTGCCGATCTACGGCAAGTTCTCGGACGTCTTTGGCCGCAAGGTGATGCTCATGATCGGCGTCGCTCTTTTCCTGATCGGCTCCTGGCTGTCGGGCGCCTCGCAGAACATGACCGAGCTGATTCTGTTCCGCGCCATCCAGGGTCTTGGCGCAGGCGCGCTCTTCCCGATAGTGATCGCGATCATCGCGGACCTCTACAGCCCGCGCGAACAAGGGCGTTTCCAGGGGTTGTTCGGAGCCGTGTTCGGCCTGAGCTTCATCGTCGGCCCGCTCATCGGCGGCTGGATCACGGACAACATCAGCTGGCACTGGGTCTTCTACGTCAACGTGCCGTTTGGAATCGCCTCCCTCATCGTGCTCTCGATCACGCTGCCGGGCATCGGCCGCCGGGTGGCCTCGGCGCGGGACCTCGACTACCTGGGCATCGTCGTGTTCACGGGCGGCGTCGTGCCGCTGATGATCGGGCTGAGCAACAAGGGTTACGTCAACAGCCAAGGCCAGCTGCCCAACTGGACCGACCTGGATGTCGGCGGTTTGATCATCCTCGGCATGGTGATCCTGGTCGGCTTCATGCTCGTCGAGCTGCGCGCCAAAGAGCCGATCATCCCGCTCGACCTTTTCCGGGGTCGCGACTACTCGGTCAGCATGGCGGCGGTCTTCGTCTTCGGCATCGCCATGTTCACCGCCGTCCTGTTCATGCCGCGCTTCTATCAGACCGTGCGCGGCATCAGCGCCACCGCCTCCGGGTACTACATCTGGCCTCTGCTACTCGGGCTGACGGGTGGGAGCATTGGAGCCGGTCTGCTGATCAGCCGGCTCGGCCGCTACAAGTGGCTTATGGTCGGCGGCGGTGTGCTGATGGTGATTGGGGGCTACCTCCTCACGCGCCTGACCGCCGACATCTCCGACTGGACGCTATGGGCTTACATGCTGATCCTCGGTTTCGGCATCGGGCCGTCACTGGCGGGGTTCACCGTTGTCATCCAGAACCTGGTTCCACTCAAGAGCCTCGGAGTTGCCACCAGCACGCTGACCTTCTTTCGCCAGATCGGTGCTTCAGTCGGTCTGGCCGTGGCCGGGACCGTGTTCTCTACCCAATTTGCAAATCGCCTACCTAAGACGCTTGCCGCTCACGGAGTGCCCGAGCAGGCGATCCCACAGCTGGTCAACCTCTCGGAGCTGCTGCAGAACGTCGGCAACGGTCAGGCGATCCTGGACCGCATTTTCACCGGACCCGCAGCGGGCCTCATCCCGAAGATCATTGCGGCCGCCAATGAGGCCTTTTCGCTCGCGATCGGGGACCTGTTCTGGGTCACGGTGATCGCGGGTGCCGCGGGCCTGGCCTTCACGCTGGTTCTGCAGGACCTGCCCCTGCGGTCTGCGCGCGAGATTCGTGCCGAGGTATCCGGGGCTCAAAGGGAGCTGCCCCAGCAACCCGCTGTTGAAGTCGGGTGATAAAGTCACGCCGCCCGCCCCCAACGTGTCGTAGATGACGTCGTCCTGCACCGCGACCAGGTCGAGCTCCGCCGGGGCGACGCCGAGCTACGCGGTGACGCGTTCTGCGCCGGCGAGATACGCCGACAGGAGCTGTCCGGCTCTGTCCAATGCGGCGGCCGCTTCGTCAAGCATCGAGGAATAGGCCTGGAAGACGTGGGGCACCAGCGGGGTGATGTCGAGCGTGACCTCGACGTCGGCAGTGGCGGCTTGTCGCGCGAGGCGAACGGCGTCGTCGAGGAGAACCTCGTGGCTTCCGGCCTGGATGATCAGCGGCGGCAGGCCTGACAGGTCGGCGAATACGGGACTGATCAGGCCAAGTGCAGCGTCTAGTCCCGGCGCATAGTCGGCGACTCGGGGTTGGAGGAGTTCCCGGCTGAGCAACGGGTCGACGTCGCGCTTGGTTTCCATGGTCGTCCCCGCGAGGGTGAGGTCGACATACGGCGACATCACGAACGCCGCGGCTGGCAGGGGCAGGCCGTGATCGCGGGCGTTGACCAGGGTGGCGATGGCGAGGCCGCCGCCGGCGGACTCCCCCGCGAAGGCGATGTCCGAAGGGGCGATGCCGTTGTGCAGGAGGGCTTCATAGGCCGCGAGAGCATCGTCAACCGCTGCCGGAAACGGGTGCTCGGGAGCGAGCCGGTAGTCGACGGAGATGACCTTGGCGTGCGTCCGCCGACCGACCTGCGAGGCCAGGCCAGCTGCGAGGAAGGCGTCCGACATCACGTAGACGCCGCCGTGGAAGTACAGAACAACGTGCCGAGGTTCGATTCCGTCGACTGTGATCTCGGCGGTTGGGACACCACCCAGTGGGGTTGCGACCACGGTTACGTCGGCGGGCAGCGGCTGCGCCGATATCGCCTCTCGGAGCAGTCGCCGTTGCTCGTTGACATCGCTGCCGATAGGGAAGGCTGACTGTCGCAGGATTGCGTCGAGGGTCTCTCGCTGCTCGCTGCTCATGGAGGATCTCCTTTTCGTCTGGGTTGGGTTGCTCTAGGCACGCTCGCCCAATGCCAATCCGGTGACGGCGCGGTCCCTGGTGGCGAGGAACGCGGACTGGCAGCTGCCGTCAGTGATCCAGTCGAGGTTTCTGTCTACGCGGCCAACGTAGTAGCCCTGATCGTTGAGTGCGGGTCCGATCGCGGACTGGGGAGACTGGCGCGTAGTCCGGAACATTCGTGGCGCCGGGAGCGCCAGTCGGTTTTGCCATGGTGTCCTTCTTCGACTCCGTGATTGCAGTTCGAACCTGACACGCTATGCGGTGAGCGGTCATCGCCTGATTCAGGCGATTGCGTGGGCGGGGGAATCTGGCGGTGCTGCTTGGACCACGGGAAACGCCTCGACGGTGGCCTTGAGGTTGTCGATCTGGATGGCGAGGTGGCTGAAGCCAGTGCCGATGTCCACCGGGATGTCGCTTGGCCGATGCCCGAGTTCGAGGGCATCGAACTCGTCGCCGGAGAAATTGAGCATGGTCAGGCTGGCCCTACGCGGCTTACTGTCCGCGCTGATCACGTAGGTCGCTCATCTGTCCAATCCCTGGGATGCCGCCACGGGCCGCGAGCATCCCCGCCGGACCACTGCCGTATCACGCATTCCTGGCATCGGACGGCTCTAGGAGGTCACCAAAGGACGCCACGCCGGTCGATTCCGTATTCGAGAGGACAACGCAGGAGTCTGCCGAACACAGGGGGACACGCCACCGAGACGGTTCGGGACCGTGAGGCCCGGGTTCAAATCCCGGGCCCCGACCGCATTTGAGTTCAAAAGTCGGTGCTAACGACCCGCGCGATGCGATTTTGGCCCGGGAGATCACCGGGAGGTCACAGTCCTCCGCACCTGAGATCAGGGTTGGCCCCGCTGGGCTGTCACCGGGAGAATCACCGGGTTTTTTGGCGCCCGAATCGCGCTGGGAGGGAACTGGGCCCCGCCTAGGATTTCTCGGTTGACGGCACCCCGATCTGCAGCACCAGCAGCCAGCTGGCGAAGATGCCGCTCGACAGCATGATCACGCTCGCGAGCGCCAGCGCGGCGAACACCCACCCTTGCTCGACATCAACGAGCGAGAAACCACCAGCGCCGGCGAGGACGAATCCGAGGATGTTCCCCACAGCGCGAAACACGGTGGCACCTGGATGGGGATGTCGAAATACGTTTTGACGAACTGTTCTGACTGAAAGAAGAACGGCTCCGCCCAGGCCGCCCACACCCACAGCCATCGCCGCCACGGCGGCGAACGGTCTCGGCGTGAGAACCGCAACACCGATGAACATCACGCTGACGAAGCACCACACCGCGTTCGCGGCCCGCAGCCGCAGCAGAGGCGTGCGCTCGATCTGGTGCGGGTCCAGCGCGATGGCTACAAAGGTCAGTCCGGTCAGCGATGCCCCGGCCCCGACCAACCCGATGTAGAGGTCTCGCCACGCCGGCGCCGTGTTCGGGTCCACTGCGCTGAAGGGTACTGCCCGAGGCGGACCGACCGCCTGAAGGGCCGCTGCATTGGCGGCCTGGCGCAGTTCGAGTTCACCGCGGCCCAATCACCCTTCATGGGTTTCAGCAAGCCGAAAATTGGACTCGTCTCCTATTGACGACCTTCTCAATCCGGAAGCCTCTTCATTCGGACCGCCGCCGATGAGTTCTGCTCGATCCGGCAGTCAAAGAGCATGAGTCGCGAGTGTCATGGTCATACGGTCCGACCGACTAGCGAGTGTTGCCGCAATGGGCAACAAATCAGCAAAGGAGATTCACGTGCGAAAAGTGGTTCTGATGATGAGCGTTTCGATTGATGGGTTCGTCGCTGGGCCGCATGGGCACCCTAGCGGATTCCCTGAACCTGATCAGCTGAAGCGTTTGAAACTCGATCGTATTCGTCGGGCTGGCACGCACATCATGGGGCGGGTGACCTACGAGGAGATGGCGCGGCACTGGCCAACTTCCACTGACGAATACGCCGCCCCGATGAACGATATCCCGAAGGTTGTGTTCTCGAACACGCTCGACAAGGCGACATGGACGAAATCGTCGATCGCACGTGGCGATCTCCCAGACGAGATCGCGACCCTCCGGCGCCAACCCGGGGGTGAGATCATCGCCTGGGGCGGCGCCAGCTTTGCGCAGTCGCTTTCCAGGGCCGGACTCGTCGATGAATACGTGCTGGTGATTCACCCCGCGGCGTTCGGGAGCGGCCTGCCCATGTTTCGCGACCTACCCGAGCCGTTGCAACTCGAGCTGCTCGAGGCACAGACATTCGACACGAGCACCGTGCTCCACGTTTATGAGCGGAAGTAGTGACCAGCTCGGAGTCACCGAACGGCCTTCGTCTAGTTCGGCCATTCTCCAAGCCGTTCTGAACCTTTGCCGGGGCATAGCCGGAGCACAGAATCCGGGAATCAGGAGGATCTAGGAGGACCCGGAAGAATACGATGGAGACAGCAATCAAGTACGAGCGGACCAACTCCCAGTTGTCTAGGAGCCCTTGAGCGTCTCCATCAGTTCCGTCGCGACACAACATCCTGGCAAGCGCCGTTCGTTACTTTGTGACATTCAAAGATTGGGGTTCGGGTCTTCGGTGTTCGCCCCGCCCTCCTGCACGACGAGCAGCCGCATTGTGGATGCGGCATGCCGGAAGGCCATCGCCTCCTGGTAAGCGGGATCGGCGAACCAAGCCTGAACTTGAGCCATGCTTGGGAACTGAAGGATGACCAGGCGGTCCTTGTACTCCTCGCCCTCCATGGTCGTGACGGGCTCACCGCGAGTGAGGAACTTGCCACCATATTTTTTCACCGTCGCTGGGGTGCGGTCGGTGTACTCGCGATAGGTCACCGGATCGTGGATCGACATCATGGCGACGACATAGGCTGGCAGCACCCTGTTCCTCCTTGGTGATTGTTGTGTCTCAGCCCCGCTCGCGTCGGGCTCCCGTGATGCGGGCGCGGGCGATTTCATCAGCGATATCGGAGCTGGGACGGCCTGTGGCATCCGCCTCGCGCAGCAAGGATAGGATCGTGTCGCGCAAGCCGAGGATGCGCTGCCGCGAGGATTCGCGGGACGGCGTGCCGAAGATCACCGTCGAGGCGCCTATCATGCCGCCGGCGTTGACAACATAGTCCGGGACGTACGTGATGCCACGCTCGCGCAACGCCTCGCCATGGCGAGGTTCGGCGAGCTGGTTGTTGGCGAGCCCGCAGACGGCGCGCGCCCGAATCTCCGGCACTGTCACATCGTTGAGGACGCCGCCGAGCGCACAGGGAGCAAAAACATCGACATCCTGCGCATGGATCGCCTCCGGTGCCACGGCCTCGGCCGCGAAGCTGGCGACGACGTCGCGTACGACTTCGTCCTTCACGTCCGCGACCACGAGTTTGGCCCCCGCCTCGTGTAGCTGCCGCGCCAAATCACGGCCCGTCGCGCCCAGCCCCTGGATCGCCACGCGCAAACCCTTGAGATCGGCCTGGTTCCATATGTGAGCGGCCACAGCCTGGACGCTGACGAAGCCACCGAGTGCGGTGAACAGCGACGGATTGAAACCGTCTGGATACTGGCTTGCGCGCGCGAAGACGTAATCGCAGTTCTCGGCCAGGACGTCGGCGTCGGCCGGCCCTACGCCTACATCGATCGCCGTCCAATAGCGCCCGCCCAGCGCCTGCACATGCCTGGAGAAGGCGCGCAGCAGATCCGGCTTATCGGCCCGTGAAGGGTCGGCGACGATAACGCATTTGCCGCCGCCGAGCGGCAGCCCGGCAATGGCGTTCTTGTAGGTCATCCCTTTTGACAGGCGCAGCACATCGGTCAGCGCGTCATCGATGGTCGCGTAGGGATACATGCGGCAGCCTCCGGCGGCTGGCCCCAACGCAGTGCTGTGGACTGCGATGATCCCGCGAAGCCCGGTCCGCTCCTCGTGACAAAAAAGAACCTGTTCGTGATGATCGAACTCTGCGTGGGTAAACAACAGCAGTGGCCTATGCGGGTAGGTATGCGATGCCGTCCACGTCTATGAGGTAATCAAGAGGCGGCTTCCCCTCAAATGCCATTCGGGCCGGCAGATAGCTGGTGAAGTAGGTGCGGTAGACCTCGTTCATCGCCGGCCAGTCGCGCGCGTCGTGCAAGTGAATCGTGACCTTCACGAGATCATCCATGGTCGCGCCGACGGCCACCAGAATCGCCTTGATGCTGTCGAAGACCTGCCGGGTCTGGACAGCGATCTCACGAGCAACGACCTGGCCGGTCACGGGATCCACCGGTACCGTGCCGGAGATGAACAAGAAGTCGCCGGCGCGTACAGCCTGCGAGTACGGTCCGACTGGTTTCACCGCCTTGTCCGTGAAGACCACCTGCTTCGACTTACCCATAGAGCTCCCTCCTCGCTACCTTTCCTTGCATCTCTGCGATGCCGGTGCTGTTCGCCAGGGCGATCGATCGTTCAGTATAGTAGGTGAGGTGATCGGAGCGGTCTCGCGTGCGCGCGCCTTGGGTCCTGCGCAGCAGTTGGGGCGTTCAATCCGCGCCCACCGTGAGACGGCTCGGCTGTCGCTTGGAACCCTGGCTGCGAAGAGCGGAGTGTCGAAGGCCAACCTCTCGACCATTGAGGCGGGCGCGGGAAATCCGTCGCTGGAAACGCTATGGCGGCTGGCGGGGGCCCTGGGCTTGTCGCTGGGAGTGCTCTTGGGTGAGGCGGAGCCGCCACGCACGAGGCTTCTTCGCGCGGGCGAGGGGGCTCCGTTTGCGTCCGAATCGGGGCTTGCCGGGGAGATGCTGTTGACGGAAGGGCGGCCGCATCGGACAGAGATCTTGGCGCTCGAGTTACCCGTTGCGGGCGACTACCGGTCGGGGCCGCACCAGGTCGGGACCGAGGAGTTCGTCCTGTGTATCGCCGGCACGCTCGAGATCGGCCCGATTGGTCACGAGCAATTCCTGAGGCCGGGCGATTCCTTGTGGTTTCCAGCCGATCGCGACCACCGGTACGCGAGCCGTCGCGGCGCTCGTGGTCTGAGCGTGATCAGCTATCCGACCTTGAGGGAAGCGTGATGGGAGTTTTCTGCGAGAGGCCCGCTCTTCTGAAAACTAATTGGCCAGGGTTAGCGGCACTGCGCCGGATTCGCCTGGTGCTCTTGACTCTCAACCTAGGTTGAGGGTCTAGCCTCATCCACATCCGACAACAGGCGCAACTTCCTCTAGGAGGCAATATGGAAACCTACGATGCAACTTCGGACGCGATCGCGTGCACTCTGACCCAGGACGACCTGCGTGAGACCAGGAACGCCTGGCAGAAGCTGTTCCGGCTGTCGCTTGTCTCGCGCGACGAAGTTCCGGGCGGCCTTCGCCTTTCGGTACATCCCGGCAGCGCCGACGCGCTCAGGCAGCTCATAGACATCGAGCGCAAATGCTGCCGTTGGATTACTTTCGTGCTGGACGGCCCGGTCGTGACGATGACGTCGCCGGGGCCTGGAGAATCGGCGCTCAGAGCCATGTGGGTCGTCGATCGCGTCGAGGAATAGACATAATGCCGCGGCGGTAAAGCGTCGGTGATGACCCCACAAAGGCGAACTATCGGTCAGCTCGCGGCGGAAAATGGTCTGAATTCGTCCGCACTTCGATTCTATGAGACCGAGGGCCTCCTGCAGCCCGACGACCGAACAGCCTCCGGGTACCGCGTCTACGGCCCTCGAGCCGAACACCGCCTGCGGTTTCTCAAACGAGCGCAGTCGCTGGGATTGACGCTTGCCGAGATCGAGCTCCTGATCGAATCGCCTCGCGCCAGGCGAGACGTCGAAGCCTCGACGCTTCGAGGTGCGGTGGCATCGAAGATCACCGAGACTCGGGCGAGTATCGCTCGGCTGCGCTCAGTCGCTCGCAAGCTGAAGCAGTTGGAGACGGTCCTGGTCCAGCATGCTCCTCCCGATTGCTGTCACCTTGGCGATTGCGCTTGTTGGCTTCCTGAACCAAACGAGTAACTACGGCGGGCATATCCCGCGGAATGTCGTCAGTCTCGTGCGTACGATCGCGGCAGGCCGAATCGTGCCATCACCCCGCTCTCAAATGCCGTGATTGCGCTGACCCGACCGCCAGCCAAGGTGACCACGATCAAGCCGAACGCCTGGGCGACCCGACCTAGAGGGCTGAAGACGTAGAGGCCGAACGCGGGTTGTCCGTTCGCACGAGTAGGGACGAGCCGGAAGCGTAGGCCCTCGCGGAACGCACTGGTTGCAAACCACCGTTTGGCCGCCTCCTTTCCTTGGTATTCGAGAGGATTCGGTGGCATCCGCAACCATACGTCGTCTCTCAGCAGCGCCACTAACGCGTTCGTGTCGCATTCCTCCCACGCACGAACCAGTCGGTCAAGAACCTTCTTTTCGGCTGGTGAGTTCGGCCTTGGCGGCGGCTCAGATTTCGGCAGCTGGCGAGCGAGCGTGGCACGCGCTCGCTTGACCGCACCGTAGATCGCGTGCTCCGTTGTGTCGAGCATGTCGGCGACTTCGCGCGCGGAGAAGTCCAAAACGTCAGTCAAGATCAGGGCAGCACGCTGGCGCGGTGGCAGCAGTTGCAGCGCGGCGATGAAAGCCAGCGAAATGGTTTCCCGCTGCTCATAGCGCGCTTCCGGTCCCGCCGCCGGGTCAGCGACCTCTGCCAGCTTGGTATCCGGATACGGTTCTAGCCAGAGAACCTCACCCAATCGACTGGGCTCTGGCGGCTCGACCATCAGCGTCGCAGTCATCGGTGACCGCCTGCTGGCGCGCACCATATTCAAGCAGCGGCCGGTGGCGATTCTGTACAGCCATGTGCGGAAGGAGGCTCGGCCCTCGAATCCCGCCAGTCCCTTCCACGCAGCGGTAAGGGACTCCTGGAAGGCATCTTCCGCGTCGACGGCGGATCCCAGGATTCGGTAGCAGTGCGCCAGTAGCTCCCGGTGGTAGGGACCGACCAGCTCCTCAAAGGCCACGTCGTCTCCCGAGCGGGCACGACTGAGTAGCTGCCCTTGCACGCCACCATCCTCTGCTCTATGCCCCCATCTCGCTGCGGACACGCCCACAACAGTACTGACACCGACCGGGACCAAATTTAGGCGGTCGGACCGCCGGCTAATTCGCCGGAGATCTCGTGTCTATACGGCTAGGTGCGAGCTCCGGCTCGGCGCCTGAATAACTCAAGGAGTGAATGAACGTGAAGTTCGAACCAGGCGATATTGTTCCGGCCACAACTCTGGAATCCGTCACCGGCGAGTCGATCAAGCTCCCCGACCCCAACCATCTCGTCCATCTGCAACTCCGGCGATTCGTGGACTGCCCCATCTGCAACACGCACATTGCCGAGATGCGCGGGCGTGCTCGTGAGATCGAAGCGGCGGGCATCAAAGAGGTGATCGTCTTTCACTCCTCCCCTAAGTCGATCCGTTCGTACCAGAAGGATGTTCCGTTCGTGCTGGTTGGCGATCCGAAGAAGGCCCTCTACAAAGAATTTGGCGTGAAATCGTCGCTTGGCTTCATTAGCCTCAAGTCCCTGGGCGCTGCCACGCGCGGGGTGGCGCATGGCCATTTTGGCTTGCGGCTTTCGGGAGGCCCGTTCGGCCTCCCGGGCGACTTTCTGATCGCGCCGTCCGGGCGGATCAAAGCGGTGAAATACGGGACCCACGCCTATGACCAGTGGTCCGTAGATGAGTTGATCGCGCTTGCCAAGGGCACCGCTCGGCAGGCGGCTTGAAAGGAACCGGGAAAGGTTCCGGGCGCCGAGATCGCATAAAGCTGTGAGGGCGGTACGGTATCCCCGTATCGCCCTTCCCCACCACGGACTCAACTGAGCAGCCTGCATCGCCCATACTCCCCCGATGAGCGGGGTGCCTCTGGTCGACGCCGGCCCCGAGCTGATCGAGCGCGAGCAGGAGTCCGCAGTCCTGGACGCGCTGGTAGATCGTCTTCGCGACGGCGGGGGTGCGGTCGTGGTGAGGGGCGAGCCCGGTATCGGGAAGTCGGCGCTGCTCCAACGGGTGCGCAGGCGAGCCGAAGCGCAAGGTGTTCGACCGCTTATCACCGTCGGAGTTGAATCAGAAGCCGAGTTCGCCTTTGCCGGCCTGCACCAACTCCTGCGCCCGGTCATCGGCGCGCTGGCGCAGCTGCCCGAGTCGCAGCGGCAAACGCTCGAGGCGGCACTCGGCCTGGGCCTCGACCTCAAGCCTGATTCGTTCCGCGTTGCGGTCGCGGCCTTCCAGCTCATCTGCGAAGTGGCTGACTCGGCGCCGCTGGTTCTCGTCGTCGACGACGCGCACTGGCTTGACCGGTCCACCCTGAGCGTCATTGCTTTCATTGGTCGCCGGCTGGAAGTCGAGCACGTTGCGCTCGTCGCGGCGATCAGGAGCGGGCAGTCGGCAACGCTTGACGACGCTCGGCTGCCTACGCTCGATCTCGAGCGCTTGAGCGCATCGGCGGCTGCACGTTTGCTGGATCGGAAGGCGCCGGAGCTGCATCCGGTTTTGCGCGCGAGGGTTCTCGCAGAGTCGTCCGGCAACCCCCTGGCGCTCGTTGAGCTCGCACGGAGCATGGGGCGATCGGGCGAGCAGCTTTCGCCCGCGCCCACCAACCTGACAGCCCGCCTCGATCGCGCGTTCGCAGGCCGGCTTGGCGAGCTTGGCTCGGACACTCGGCCCGCACTCCTCGCGGCGGCGCTCGATAGCCGAGCCTCGCTGGCCGAGATCGCGCGATCCAGCCGAGCGAGCGTTGAATCCCTTCAGCCGGCTGTTGACGCTGACCTGGTCGAGATCGTCGACGACGGGGTGCGCTTCCGACACCCGCTGATCCGCTCGGCAGTCCGTCAGGCGGCCTCCGCCCAGCAAGTTCGTGAGATGTATAGGGCTCTCGCCGAGGTGGTCACCGATCCGGAGCGTCAGCTCTGGCATCGCGCCATGGCAGCTCAGGGACCCGATGAGAACATCGCTTCCGCGCTCGAACAGCACGCCCGCCTGGCCGCCGCTCGTGGCGCGGTCACAGTCGCGGGCGCGGCCCTCGAGCGTGCTGCCGCCTTGACTGCGGACTCGCGAAGCAAGGGAGGGCGTCTTGTGGCCGCCGCGGAGATCGCCTATGAGCTGGGTCTCGTCGAAAGCGCTCGCCGCCTGGTGGATGAGGCGACATCGTTCGATCTCAGCGCACGCGACAAGGCCCGCCTTGACTGGTTCGGCCAGATCATCAGTGGGAGTGTCTGGTTCGAGTCCGGCGCCGCCAGGACCTTCGTCACGATTGCCGAGCAGCTGCGTGACGGCGGCGACGCTGACATGGCGTTGCGTTCTTTGGTGCCGATTGCACATCGGTGCTGGTGGACGCGCACGAAGACGAGGACCCGGGAGTATCTCGTCGAAGCCGCCCTGGCGATGGGGCTGGCGGACGATGACCCGCGCGTGCTGGCGGTCGTCGGTCTTGCCCATCCCGAAGAGACAGGGCCAACGATCCTGAAACGAGTCTCGCGTCTGCGAGTGCACGAGATGACCGAACCGATCGCTGCCATGTATGTGGGAATCGCCGCCGAGAAAGCCGGCGATTTCGCAACAGGAGCGCGGTTTCTGGCTTCCACGATCGACGGCCTCCGTGAGCAAGTGAGATTGGTCCCTCTGACGCAAGCTCTTGTGCACTATTCGTGGGCGGCGACCCACACCGGCGAGTGGCCGGCGGCCGCCGCGGCAGCACACGAGGCGGCCAGCCTTGCGCGGGACACTCGACAGCCTCAGTACGGGCTCACCGCAGAGCTGGTAGGCGCTCTGGCGACGGCGTTGCGCGGAACCGAGGCCGGCATCGAATTCTCTCTTGCTGAACCAGAGCGGGCGTTGCTTGCCATGAAAGGTGGACCACTGCTCGCGACCGCGCATCTTGCCCGCGGCGCTGCGGCGATCGGCGACGGACGGCACGAGGACGCGTACCACCACCTGTGGCCCGTTTTTGACGAGACCGACTCAGCGTTCCACCGCTTCATGCGCTGGCCGGCCTTGCTGGACATCGTCGAGGCTGCCGCCGGCAGCGAACGGACCAGCCGGCTCACCGATGTGATCGTGGAGCTCGAAGCAATCTCCCTGCATTCAGAGCCACCGATCCTCCGCCTCAACCTGGCGTGCGCAAGGCCACTCCTCGCCGCGGACGATCAGGCGGAGCCCTTGTTCATCGCGGCGCTCGCTCAGGACTTGGCAGGCTATCCGTTTCTTCGAGCCAGGACATTGTTTTCGCTCGGGCGCTGGTTGCGGCGGCGACGGCGCAGCGCCGAATCGCGATCGCCGCTGAGGGAGAGCGTGGCACTCTTCGATGCTCTGGGCGCCGCCACTTGGAGCAGGCGAGCGAGACAGGAGCTGCGGGCTACCGGAGAGAAGGTTGGGCGGCGTGCGCCTGATCTCCGCGACCGCCTGACCGCCCAGGAGCTGCAGATCGCTCAGCTCGCCGCCGACGGTTTGTCGAACCGTCAGATCGCAGAACGCCTCTTCCTGTCACCGCGAACAATTGGCGGCCACCTGTATCGAATATTTCCGAAGCTGGAGATCACAGCGCGGGCCCAATTGCGAGATGCGTTTGCGGACCGGGTGGGCGATTAAGAAACGAGTCGGTTGACTCATGCGAAGCAGCCGGCTCCGCGCGGACGATCTTCAGCATGAGTGACAAACCGAACGTTGTACTCGTCCACGGCGCCTGGGCAGATGGTTCGAGCTGGAGCGATGTGATCCGAACGTTGCAGGCATCAGGATTTACCGTCACCGCGCCGCAGTTCCCGGAGACTTCGCTTGCTGCCGACGTCGCCCGCCTGCGCCAGGTCTTGCAGCGCCAGACGGGACCCACGATCGTGGCCGGCCACTCCTACGGCGGGCAGATCATGACCGCGCTGGGCACGGATGCGCCGAACGTTGTGGCGCTCGTCTACATCGCCGCCTTCGGTCTCGACAAGGGCGAATCGCTTGGTGGACTGCTCAGCGGAGGCCCTCCGACGCCGGCGCTCGCCCATCTCATCGTCGATGAGCAGGCTTTTGCCTGGATACCCGAGG
>WNGL01005864.1_pt1 | contig 14890 bp, 15 predicted proteins | sample 5400591 | NCBI WGS metagenome assembly WNGL01 (sample SAMN13153377, study PRJNA577476) | soil metagenome | isolation source: 80 cm soil or saprolite under Garry oak tree replicate 1 | place: USA:California | collected 2016-06-15
CTCGAACACGCTGCACTCGCCAAGATTCGCATTCTGTACTGCACGCGCTGCCGCGGAATGCTCATCAACATGGCCGTCTTCATGCCGCTCGTTGATGAATTACGCGCGGGTCAGCCCGGTTCGCTGATCGCCGCTACGCCCGACTCGCATGACCTTTCGCGGAAGATCGACTGTCCCCACTGCCATCGGCGCATGGACACCCATTTCTACAATGGCCCAGGAAACGTGATCATCGATGACTGTTCGCAGTGTTTCCTCAATTGGCTTGATCACGGCGAACTAATGCGCGTCGTCCGCGCGCCAGACTACTCCCATATGAAAGCCGAAGACGTGCTTTAGGGAACCGCTGAACAAGCCGCCGTTTTGAAGGCGGTTTTATGGGACGCTGGCAGTGGCCGCTGGCCAACGCCCGCCTCCACAGTCCTACAGCTTTAAAGTTTTACAGTCGCTCTTTTTTCGATGAGCGGATCGATGAGCGCATCTACCTGTAAAGAGCAGAGTTAGCTTCTCTACACGGGTGATTTTGTGGCACATTTTGGTCGATTTTGGCACGTTTTTGGCACGCTATTCGTCCTTAATGGCCATGCTTTGGCATGGGAAACTGCACTCCGGGGTACCCCCTCCCATCTCTGTAAGGAAGTTACCTGTTTTCAACAGGTTGCGGACGACGCATCGCCCCAAAGTCCTCTTGGTAAAGGATCTATCCGCAGAATCCTCTAATGAAAGGACTTGCGGGGTTTTGGTCTTTTGGTCGCCGCCGAATCTTCTTTCTGGAGCTTTCTCATCTCCGATTATGGAGAAACAAGAGAATTAATCTGCAAAGCCTTTAGCCGCGCCGTCGATACCGCAAGATCAATGTGAGCTTTAGAGGCTGCGGAAAAAGTCCGAGTTTCGAGCAAAATGCCCCAAAAGGCGTCCCTCAGGGGCTAAAGCCCGACGTATTTTCAGCAGTTTTACGGCACGGCTGAAGCCGGCCCTTTCAAAACCGCGAGTTTTTCCGCAGCCTGTTTAGTCCCTGGGGAATGCTCTGGTAAACCTTTGAACATAAGTCTGAGACTCCTTAGTGATTGTCATTTGGCCAATCCGCTAACTTCAAATCTCCGCCCGCCGTTGAATCTTCTTCGTGCGCAACCTGGATCCTCTCCCGAACGAGCGATTCCTTCACTTCCTCGATCAGTTGCATCAGTTGTTCCCGCTTGCGCTCGCTGATGTCGATGAATCGAATGCCGACGCTGAAGGGATCGTAAATGGCTTGGGTCACGCCGCCCAGACGGAAGGGCAGACCTTCGAGGTGGAACTCAGTCTCGACTCGCCGGAAGATTCCCAAAGGAAATCGTCTTTGAGTACGAATGCGGCAACCGCCCATGCTGAGGTCGACGATGCGCCCCTCGACATTCGCCGCGAGATCGATCAAGCGAATGACAGCGCTGGTGTTAACACTGAATCGGGCATGAACGCGGCGTTTGTCTGTTGTCAGGATTGCTCCGGCGCGCCCCGGAGCGAGGGTCGGCTTTCGCTCTGCTTTGCTGTCCAGTGCCATGGCTTTCCGCGCAGATGCGAGAGCGTTTGCGGGAGCGTTTAGTGATGACCCGAGCCCAGCTCCCAGGGACGAGCCGGTGCGGGCTCCTCTTCTTCACGCCCGCGTAAACGGTCGTATTGATACAAATCGCTCGTCGTTCCAAGCGATTCGTTGTAGAGGCTTATGCCGCCTGTCAATTGCGTCAGTTCCTCTGTAAACGCGTGAATCGCATGCAATTGGCTGGCCGAAGCGGGCAGTTCAAATTGAGAAGTCTTAATGAACTTCTGGTAGCCGCGATCCAGTAGCCGCGCCACTTCGCCGCGCACTAAAATCCCAGGCCGCTCCGCAAACGCTGCATAACTCTCTCCTTGGGCAGGAACCAGCACCGCCGCGGCGCCATGCTTGCTCACTAGCATTCCTCCCGCGACTCCCGCGAGGGCCGTAACATCAAACGCGTGAGCACGGAGCGCCTGCAGGATCTGTTCGAAGCTCGGTTTGGTGGTCTTTCGGGCCATATCCTTCCAAGTCTGCGAAGATTAAGAATGTTGGTCTGAGAGTATTTCTCCTCTCCAATCTCGCACACCGGGAGCATCCGCCGCAATTTATGGTCACTGACCAGTCAAACACGCGCCTCGGTTCATCGCTGGCAGAGCGCATTGGCAACACGCCGCTGATTCGGATTGAACGTGCGGTCAGTGCGCTACCCGGCATCACGCTCCTCGGGAAAGCGGAGTGGGCCAACCCCGGCGGCAGCGTCAAAGACCGGGCTGCGGCCGCGATGGTGCAGGACGCGCGGACGCGCGGCCTCCTAACTCCCGGCAAGACCCTGCTCGACGCAACCAGCGGCAATACTGGAATCGCCCTCGCCATGCTCGGCGCTGCCTTGGGCTTTCCCGTTCACCTCGCAATGCCATCGAGCGTGTCTCCCGAGCGAAAGCGCATTCTGCGCGCCTACGGTGCCACGATCGACTGGACGGACCCCGATCAGGGCTCTGACGGCGCCATTCGCCGCGCCCGCGAACTGGCTGGCAACGACCCCGACCGCTTCTGCTACGTCGACCAATACTCCAACGATGCCAACTGGCTTGCGCACTACAAGACCACCGGCCCCGAGATCCTCGCGCAGACCGGCGGACAAGTGACCCACTTCGTCGCTGGCCTCGGCACCAGCGGAACCTTTATGGGAACCACGCGCCGCCTCAAAGAACATAACCCGGCTCTCCAGGCCATCGCCGTTCAGCCCGACTCGCCCTTCCACGGCCTCGAAGGTTTGAAGCACATGAGCACTTCCATCGTCCCGGCGATTTACAACCCGCATCTCGCCGATCGTCAACTTGAAATCGAAACCGAAGCCGCTTACGACATGGCCAAACGGCTCGCTCGTGAAGAGGGCTTGCTTGTGGGAATTTCGGCGGGTGCTGCCGTTGCGGCCTGCGTCAGAATCGCCGAAGAAGAGTCCGCCGCTGGTCGTCGGGCGGTGATCGTGACTGTACTGCCTGACGCCGCGGACAAGTACCTGAGCGAACGCTTTTGGGAGGAGGAAGGATGGGCGTACTCCATTTAACGCGAGAGGTGTACGACGCGATTCGTGCACATGGTGAGCAGACCTACCCCCACGAATGCTGCGGTGCTCTCCTTGGCCGCCCAAGCTCCGAAGGCTGGCTCATCGACTCCGCCATCCGCGCTGGGAACATCCGTACAGATTCGGCCCACAACCGCTACCAGATAGCCCCAGTGGAGTTAGTAAAAATCGAACGCCAGGCCCGGTCCAGCGGCCTTGAAATCGCCGGCTTTTACCACTCCCACCCCGATCATCCCGCACAATGGTCGTCGACCGACCTTGTGGAAGCGCACTGGTTGGGCTGCTCCTATGTCATCACTGAAGTCGCACAGGGCAAAGCGGCAATCACCAACTCGTTTCTCCTCGCCGGCGCCACGGAAGAGGAAAAACACTTCGAGTTGGAGACGATTCAGATTGGCGAGTAGTCTGGGTCTCAACCTCAACCCGCTCAAGGTGTGGCCGGCTTTCATAAAATGAAAATCTTGCACCATCCCGCAAATGCTCGATCAATAAATTAGAACTTTCTTTACAGTACGTAGGCCCAGGGGTAGTATTCGGCCTGCTCCAAGAACACAGCGCTATCCGTACTCTCTCGCCGCGAGTGATCTCAGAGCACGGAGGTATTTCCATGAAGATCAGTCCAATTCTGTTGGGACTGTCTCTCGCGGTCACAGGCAGTTTTGTTGCCGCGGGGCAAGAAGCATCCACCTCAACACCACCCCAAATCCTGCAAATCACACGCGAGTTCGTCAAAGCGGGCAAGGCCGGCCAGTTACACGACAAATCGGAAGCCGCGTTTGTCTCCGCCATGGCTCGCGCCAAATCGCCAACACACTATGTCGCGCTGACGTCGCTCTCCGGCAAGTCACGTGCTTTGTACATCACTCCCTACGCTTCGTTTGACGCTTGGGAAAAAGACGTTGCATCGCAGACCAAAAACGCGACTCTTTCTGCCGAGCTCGAGCGCGCTTCGGTCGCCGATGGCGAGTTGCTCGACTCGCTCGACCAGGCGATTTGCCATTTCAGCTCGGAATTGAGTTACAAACCAAAGTCGGATCTGTCGCAAGCCAGATACCTTGAAGTCTCCGTCTTCCACGTGAAGCCCGGTCATGGCGAGGAATTCAATGAGCTTGTGAAGATGGTGATTGCCGGGCACGAAAAGGCGGGAACGAGCGCCCACTGGGCCACATTCCACATCATGTATGGACGCGAGGGCGGCAGTTACCTTGTGCTCAGCTCCGACCATTCCATGTCAGAAATCGACAACGGATTCGCCGACGACAAGAAGTTCGGCGAGGCGATGGGCAAAGATGGACTAAAGAAACTTGATCAGCTATTCGCGTCCTCAGTCGACACGTCAGACAACGAGTTGTTTGCTGTTAACCCACGCCAGAGCTACGTTGACGAGTCCTGGACTAAGGCAGACCCGGACTTCTGGAAGCCGAAGTCGACTGACATGGCCTCCGCCAAGCAGGCAGCAAAGCAAGCCGCGGCCGCTGCAGCCAAAACGGCCAGCGCGACTCCTAAACCCGCTTCACGCTGAACCTCTTCAGCCTCTCTACTCACAAGCGGCTCCGGTGCTTCCGGAGCCGTTTCTCATATGGGATGCAGCATTCTTGATCCAATCCGCTCGCTGCATCCTTTCATGAAGAAGAGATAGAAACATTCCGCCCTGGAAACAGCCCTCTTTACAGCCCATTGGGCAGGGAATACTATTCGGCCTGCCCCAGACCACATGCGGTAGCCCCGGTCCTCCCCTCATCGCCAGTGATCTCTGAGCAAGCCAAGGAGGCTCACTCATGAAAGCCAGTCCAATCCTATTGGGACTATCCCTCGTGTTCACCACCAGCACGATGATCGCCGCGCAAGACTCATCCACCACAACTTCCGACAAGCCGCCGGCAGTCCTCCAGATCACGCGGGAATGGTTAAAGCCAGGCAGGGGCGGCATGGTTCACGACAAATCCGAAGCCGCTTTCGTCTCTCTCATGAATCGCGGCAAACTCCAGGGTCACTACGTCGCGCTAAACTCCATGACCGGGAAATCGCGTGCCCTCTACATCACGCGCTATCCCTCGTTCGAAGCCTGGGAAGCCGATAACAAGATCTTCGAGAAGAACACCGCTCTTGCAGCCGAGTTTGATCGCGCCATCCAGACCGATGGCGAACTTCTCGACGGCCTCGATCAAGTCGTCTACACCTACGATGAGAAGCTGAGCTACCATCCTCATCCCGACGTCTCTCAGGCCCACTACTACGAGATCACCATCTTCCACGTCCGCCCCGGCCATCGCAAGGACTGGTACGACGTCACCAAGGCCTACAAGGAAGCCAACGACAAGGCCGGCACCACGGCGCACTGGGCCACCTACGAGATCGCCTTCGGCGGGGAAGCCGACACCTTCATCAGCATCACCGCGCGCAAGTCGCTCACCGAGGTAGATACCGGCTTGGGAGAAGGGAAGAAGATCGCCGAAGCACTCGGCGGTGAAGAAGGAATGAACAAGCTCGACACGGACTTCTGGCAAGCCATCGATTCTGCCCGCACCGAACTGTTTTCGGTAAACCCGAAACAGAGCTACGCTGAAGAAGCCTGGATCAAAGCCAACCCTGAATTCTGGAAGCCTAAAGCAGCGGAGGCTACAAAGTAGACCGAGCCCGCCGCAAAGAACATCCGCGATATCCACTCCCCCTGCGGTACCCAGGCCCGCGTCGCGGTAACCTCCTGACAAATCAGCACCTGATCACATGGAACGGCTCCGGCGCCCCCGGGGCCTTTCCTCTTTGAACCACGCATTCTCCATCCGATCCGCACTCTGTGTCATCCTAAAGAAGAGACTTAGTAAGGAACGAGACGCATGACCATCTTCATCCCCACACCGCTTCGCGCCTTCGTGGGAGGGCAGGACTCAATAGAAGTGAATGCAGCCACAGTCGCTGCCGCTCTCGCTGAGCTGACAGCGGTCCATCCGGAACTGCGCAAGCATTTGTTCACCAACGAAGGCAATGTGCGCGCCTTTGTTAACCTGTATTTGAACGACGAGGACGTGCGATACCTTCCGGCGAAAGAGTCAACCCCGGTCTCAGCCGCAGACACGCTCTCCATCATCCCCTCAATCGCCGGGGGCTTGCCGCCCAGGCGTGAGCGCCTTGCGGCGCATCGATTCCACGCTGCTGACTGACAACTTATAACTGATCACTGAGAACTGAATCCCATGACTACCATCGCCGAACCGATCCAGCTCCCCGAACTCACCACCGACGATCTCTCCCGTTACTCACGACACCTCATCCTGCCCGAGGTAGGCTTGGAGGGTCAACAGAAACTCAAAGCTGCCAAGGTCCTCTGCGTGGGCACCGGTGGCCTCGGCTCGCCGTTGGCATTGTATCTGGCCGCAGCCGGCATCGGCACCCTGGGCCTCGTTGACTTCGACGTGGTCGATGCGAGCAACCTGCAGCGCCAGATCATCCACTCCACCAAAGACATTGGCCGCAAGAAGCTCGATTCCGCCGAAGAAAAGCTCAAGGCGCTCAATCCGGCTCTCAATGTCGTCAAGCACGACACCATGCTCTCCAGCGCCAACGCGCTCGAGATCCTCAAGGACTACGACATCGTCGCCGACGGCACCGACAACTTCCCCACCCGCTACCTCGTCAACGACGCCTGCGTCATTCTCGGCAAGCCCAACGCTTACGGCTCCATATTCCGCTTCGAAGGTCAGGCCAGCGTTTTCGCTACGAAAGAAGGCCCATGCTATCGCTGCCTCTATCCCGAGCCGCCACCTCCGGGCCTTGTTCCCAGTTGCGCTGAGGGCGGAGTGCTTGGCATTCTCCCCGGTCTTGTCGGCGTCATCCAGGCCACCGAAGTCATCAAGCTTATCCTCGGCAAGGGCAACCCACTGATCGGCCGTCTTCTGCTTGTCGACGCGCTCAGCATGCGTTTCCGCGAACTCAAGCTGCGCAAGAATCCTGAATGCCCCGTATGCGGTGAAAACCCCACTGTTACCGAGCTCATCGATTACCAGCACTTCTGCGGAATCCTACCCGAAACAAAGGAAGAGAAAGCAGTGAAGAACGGTGTTCCCCAACTCAGCGTGAAGGAATTCAAGCAGCGCCGCGACGCCGGCGAAGATGTCTTCCTTCTCGATGTCCGCGAGCCGTACGAATACCAGATCGCCCATATCGGCGGAACGCTGATCCCGCAGAACGACGTTCCCAATCGCCTCGCTGAGATTCCCCGCGACCGCGAAATCGTAGTGCAGTGCCGCTCGGGCGCGCGCTCGCAGCGCATCGCAGAATTCCTAAAGCAGTCCGGTTACCCGAAGGTGGTCAACCTTGCCGGCGGCATCCTCGCATGGAGCGACGAGATCGACCCCAAGGTCCAGAAGTACTAACGAGAGGGCCTAGTCTTCACGCGCGAAAGGGAATGATGGTCAAGGTCAGCGTTCTTTATCCGAACAAGCCCGGTAGCCGCTTCGACGCGAATTACTACCTGACGGTCCATATGCCGCTGGCCATCAGGCTCCTAGGCCCGGCGGTGAAAGCCGTCACCGCTGAGATCGGCATCAGCGGCGGCATGCCTGATCAATCGGCTCCCTACGCTGCCATCGCCGGCTTCACCTGCGAAACGGTGCAGGCCTTCACGGATGCATTCTTGCCCAACGCCGCCGAGCTTCAAGGCGACATCCCCAACTACACCGACATCGCACCGGTTCTCCAAGTCAGCCAACTGAGCGACTTTGCCGTCGCTTATAACGTCGGCACAATCCAATAAGCGTGCCCATATGATCGACCTCGCTTTGGGCAAGCCTTCCCCAAGCAATCCCGGAGGTCTCCCCGTTTTGCATCCCATTACACCCATGACCTTGCGAGGACAATACATCCACCTCGCGCCGCTTGAGCAGCATCATCTGGCTAGCCTGGTCGGGGCCGCATCTGCAGATCCAACCCTTTACCAGTGGAGTCCCGTGCCGCAAGGCAAGGAAGAAGCCGCCGACTACATTGCCACCGCTCTTCGATGGCAGGGTGCGGGCCATGCATTGCCGTTTGCAATCATTCGCGAGCACGACGGCGCATTCGTCGGATCAACCCGCTTCTGGAACATCGAATACTGGGCTTGGCCGCCCGGCCACAAACGCCACGGCCGAAATCTGCCCGACGCCTGCGAGATTGGACACACTTGGCTTACCCGCTCTGCGATCCGCACCGCCGCCAACAGCGAATCCAAATTCCTGATGCTGACCCATGCTTTCGAGACTTGGGGCGTGCTGCGCGTATGCCTGCACACCGACGCACGCAACTTCCGTTCTCAGAAAGCAATCGAACGCATCGGCGGCAAGCGCGAAGGAATTCTCCGCTCCCATCGCCTGGCTGCGGACTTCACGCCCCGCGATTCCGCGCGTTACTCAATCATCGCGTCTGAATGGCCCGGCGTAAAAGAGCGCCTCAGCCGCTTGCTTTACCACGGCTGATCTCGTCTGGTCTGAGCCACGACAGTAGGTCCCGGTTCTCGTTCGCCACGGCGGATCAACCCGGAAGAAGCTAACGTCCGTTTAGCCCGTCATCCGGCCGGAATGCGCCTGAGTGCCGCTGCATCGGATACCGGGGACCACAAACTGCAAAAAGCAGTAGCCGGGGGATTGGCAGGCGAGATATGCTTTCAGCGACCCAAGTCCGGCGCACGTACTTTTGGTTGCTGGATTGGTCCTCGGCAGGCCTTGTCATCCCCGGCGTTTCCCACCGCTCACTGGAGTTCTTCCGTAATACTTTTTTGCGGGCGGGTCTGCTTCACACTGTGTAAGACATCAGCCGGTAGATCCTTCACCATGACTCTTTGCCAAAGGAGGATATGAATATGTCCATGATGCCGGATCCAACCTTTTACCCTTCCCCGGGCCTGGCGAAGCAGGCGCCGCCGGAACGCATCGCTTACGTAGCTCTGCTCAACGTAGGCAAGAGTGGGAAGCGGGACGCCATGGGCGTCATTGACGTCGACCCGAGCTCCTCCGCTTATGGTCAGTTCGTCGGCCAGGTGGATTTCCCCAACGACGATAATGAGTTGCATCACTTTGGCTGGAACGCGTGCAGTGCGTGCCTCTGCCCGCAAGCCCCCCACCCGCACATGGAGCGTCGTTACCTGGTTGTGCCGGGCATCGCGTCGTCCAGGATTCATATCCTGGATACGAAAGCGGACCCCAATCAACTCAAGATCGTGAAAGTGATTGAGCCTGAAGAGTTCATTAAGAAAACGGGCTACACATCGCCACACACCATTCATTGTGGCCCCGACGGCATCTATGGCAGCGCGCTCGGTTCGGCCAGCGGCGACGGCCCCGGCGGCATCTTCCTGATGGATGCCAACACGTTTGAGCTGAAAGGACCTTGGGAGAAGGACCGCGGCCCACAGAATCTGGCCTACGACTTCTGGTGGCACCTCGGACACGACACCATGATCACGTCAGAATGGGGCACTCCGAACATGGTCAAGAACGGCCTGATCCCGGAGTTGCTGCTGGGCGGAAAGTACGGCCACAAGCTGCATATTTGGGACCTGGATAAGGGCCGCCATCTGCAGGAAATTGATCTAGGTGGGGAGCAACAGTTGGTGCTCGAGCTTCGGCCCTCACACGACCCCCAAAAGACTTTCGGATTCGTCGGCGTGGTCATCTCGCTGAAAGACCTTTCGTCCTCCATCTGGATGTGGCATCGCGAGGACGGGGGCAAGGAAAGCAAATGGGCAGTTCGCAAAGTGATCGAAATTCCCGCCGAGCCTGCCGATCCGGAAAACCTCCCACCTCTGCTGAAGGGCTTCAAAGCGGTGCCGCCATTGGTAACCGACATCAACCTCTCGCTCGACGACCGCTTCCTCTATGTTTCGTGCTGGGGGACAGGGGAATTCATTCAGTACGACGTATCCGATCCCGCCAACCCGAAAAAGACCGGCTCGATCCACCTCGGTGGCATCGTGCGCCGGGCAGCTCACCCGAAAAAGCCCAGGCAAGCGCTCAATGGCGGTCCGCAGATGGTTGAGATCAGCCGCGACGGCAAGCGCGCCTATTTCACCAACTCGCTCTACTCCCCGTGGGACGAGCAGTTCTATCCCGATGGTGTAAAGAGTTGGATGGTGAAAATCGATACCAACCCAACGGGCGGGATGAAACTCGATGAAAAGTTCTTTGTCGAGTTCGACGGGTTGCGTGCACACCAGCTTCGGCTGGAAGGGGGCGACGCATCGTCAGACTCCTATTGCTACTCGGACGCGAAATGACTCACGCGGGGCTGACTTCGACGACGTTGTGGCTGATGCTGCTCCTTGGCGCCTACCACGGACTCAACCCAGGGATGGGCTGGCTCTTCGCGGTGGCGCTGGGGATGCAGGAGCAAAGGGGCAGCGCAGTGGTAAGATCGCTCGTCCCCATTGCGATCGGCCACGCCCTGGCCATCGGAAGCGTGGTGCTAACGGCCGCGGTTCTCGGCATGACGCTGCCGCTTGTAGCCATCCGCTACTCCGTCGCTGCGGTCCTGGTTGGCCTTGGAATCTTCTGCCTGGTGCGACATCAGCATCCGCGGTGGGTCCGTATGCGAGTGGGCTTCCGCGACTTGACCGTCTGGTCGTTTCTGATGGCCTCCGCACACGGCGCCGGTTTAATGGTAGTGCCGGTGCTGCTGGGCAGTACCACTGTCGAAGCACAGGGTCAAATGGCAGGTCACCATCACATGTCTCCGACCGCCGGTCCGGTAGCGGGGATGCTGGCCACCGGTGTTCATACGGTTGCCTATCTTGTGGTCACTGGGCTAATCGCCTGGGTGGTCTACCGAAAGCTCGGCCTCGCACTTCTCCGTAGGGCGTGGTTCAACTTCGAATTGGTATGGGCAGTCGCCCTCGTGGCAACGGGTCTTGTCACCATCCTGATATAGCCTGTTGTGCCCTCTACTGCTCATGTACGCTCTGGATCTATTGCCCGTCTCGGCTCACTAAAACCGATTAAGCGTTCGGATGACAACCGGGACTCTTACTGTTCATGAGCCACAGTGGTAACGATTCTTCTTGATCGGCAAGCCGGAGATTACTGGTTGGCAAACATCACTACCTGGCGGAGTTCAATTGCCTCGTGCCGCAATTTCAAGACGAATTGAAACGTCAACCCGGTTTGCAGAGAATAATCTCCCGTTGGCGCACAATCACAGTTGGGCTAGGACGAATCAATCTCCTGCGCAAGCGGGAGAGGCGCCCCTCCCCAGTTTATTGTGAAGCTGTACAGCCGCGAACCGAGGTCAGGGTGTGAGAAGCCCCGGCCGCACGGAAAATTTAAATTAAACGCGAGGACTGTGGTTCGCAAGCTTCAATGCTTGCGCGTGAGCGGGAGCGCAACCTTACCGCGCCAATTCCAACGGTCCTGCCTTGCTGCCCGGCTCAATGCTCTTCCCATTCTCTTCCATCTTGCCGAAGATCATCTTCCCGCTGGCGGTCTGCAAAACACTGGTGACCGATATCTCCACCGCCCGCCCAATCATCTTGCGCGCGTGGTCCACCACCACCATCGTGCCGTCGTCCAGATAGCCCACGCCCTGGTTGTACTCCTTGCCTTCTTTCAGGATGAGCACATTCATCTTCTCGCCGGGCAGCACCACGGGCTTCAGCGCGTTCGCGAGATCGTTGATGTTCAGCACTTCAACGTGGTGCAGGTGGGCCACCTTGTTCAGGTTGAAGTCGTTGGTGACAACTTTGGCTTCCCACTTCTTCGCTAGTTCCAGCAGCTTCAGATCCACTTCGCGAATGGAAGGAAAATCGTCAGGAACAATCTGCACCTGGATATTCGCGTTCGACTGCATCCGCTGCAGCATATCCAGGCCGCGACGTCCGCGCTGTCTCTTTGAGCCGTCCGTCGAATCGGCCACGATCTGCAGTTCACGCAACACGAACTCCGGCACCACCATCATGCCGTCGATAAATCCGGCCTCGGCGATATCCGCGATGCGCCCATCGATAATCACGCTGGTGTCGAGCACCTTGGCGCTGCGCCGCGTAGGCCGTTCGGTTGCGAAAAGCGTGCCAAGAGCTGCGGGGTTCAGTAATTCACCCTTATTGGCCCCGACCAGAAGACCAACATATGTCATCAACAGCAGCACAAAAATCTGTAGCACCGCAGAGGTCGACGGATTCAACGGAGCCGACCGAAGCACCAGGCAAAACAGCGCCGCGCCAAAGATTCCGAATATGCTGCCTGCCACCGCGCCAATCAGCCGCCGCAAGCTGAGCGCCCGCACACGCAGTTCGAACACAATCACCGCGCATGCAGCTGCCGCCCCTCCCGCCGCTCCAATCCAACCGGTAACTCCAAAGGGGTGAAGGAAATAACAAACTCCAGACAATAAGGCAACAAAGAGAAGACGAACAAGGACGAGATCCATAAAAGCCTACTTCCACTGATGCGAAAGAACATACACCAGACTGGGCACCGTTGGCGAGTATGCCCATACGCGCTCAGGATCGTCAAGAGGCCATAAATGGACCGGGAAGGGAAGGGATCATCGAAGAGAGAACATGGAGCCAGCCAAAGAAAACACCGTCACCGCACCGGCGACTTAACCTCCGGAGAGATTCCGCTCGCCGCCGGAGGTCAATACCCGCCACTTCCATCGGTAACCGGATCCGCTGATCACTGACACCTGACAGCTATCTTACGAAGCCACGGCTAATTCCGCTGCCACCAGCCGCTGCACTCCCTTTCGGGGGCCGCGCTTGCGGGCGCTCATCACCTTGATCCGCTCCAGAAGCTCCTGGGGAGTGCAGGTTTTCTTAGCCAGAAGGGCATCGGCGCCGTGGATATGGCCGTTCATCTTTTGCGGGTCTCCAAGCAGCACCATCGGCACGTGGGCCGCGATCTGTTTGAGCTTCGCCACCATCTGTTCTCCGCTCATCTGCGGCATGGCGTGATCGGCCAGCACCAGGTCGATCGCATTGTCGGCAAAGATCTCGATTGCCTCCTGGCCGGTTGTTGCAGAGAGCACTCGGTAACCGTTTGTTACCAGCATGAACTTGAGCACTGAGAGTTCCTGTTCGTTGTCGTCTACGCAGAGAATTATTTTCTTCGGCCGCATGATTAGAGTTCCCGCTCCTAGCTTTTTTGAAGTCGTCGGCCCCCTCACTCGGACACACAGCAGCTTTGCCCGTTCTTTTGGCGGGCGTGGCTCGTTGAGTTCCGGGGCCGTCGGCCGCAGTGAGGTCCGTTCTCGCACGGTCGATGGCATGCGGAGTCGTCGATGTGGTGCGCACCGCATTCGCGGTAACACGCTCCCCACCAGACGACCTCCGGCAATCAATCCGTCAGAGGAAGATCCTCACTAGCGGTCAGATTGTGAATGAAGCCGTGTATTAAAAACCGGCGATAAATCCGGTTGAATTATTCCAATGCTTCGCAAGAGTACGAGCATAGAAGTGTCATGGGAAGAGGGAATAGCAAGCGAAACCGAAAATGAAAACTGACCTGTAACAAGTGAAAAATTGATAGAACGTACACACTGAGTAACTTGCCTTGATTAAATTCTGTTGAAACCGTGTGCATTACGGCAGGAAAAGCTGTCCCTTTGCAACAAGAACAGTGCTGCCCGCGACGCGCACATTCGTCACCCTCGCCGAAGTCGATTTTGCGGAGAGAAAAAGATCGCTCGTACGGCCGATCTCTACGCCCTGCTGAACGTGGATTCGCTCATCCGACGCGACCAAACCGTGTCGCACAAGGTAGCTGATGGCGCATCCCGCTGCCGATCCAGTTGCCGGGTCTTCGCCACCATAGAACTGCATGCGCGCGCGCCACGAGGGCTTCACGTTGCCAGTAGGCCCAAGCACGTAGAACCATCGCGCCCCGCGCTCGCGCAGCCACGTTGTTGCTTCCTCCTGATTCACGCGCAGCCGTGCCAGCGCCTCCCATGAACGCAGCGCCACAATCGCGAATGCCGTTCCCGTCGAAACCACCTGCGGCGGTGCCGAAGCCTCAAGGTCTTCCTCGCGTAAACCGCACAACCGCGCAACCTCTTCTCGCGCCAGCTCCGCGCCAAACTCCGGATCTCGCTGCGTCATCTCGCCGAACAAACCTTCCTGTTCAAATCGCACCGGCACCGCACCGACATTCAGCGCCAGCGTCACCGTGTCGCCCTGCATCGTCTCGGGCATCTTCATCTTCAGCACGCTCGCCGTCCCTAACGTAGGGTGCCCCGCAAACGGAAGCTCCTCCTGCGTGGTGAAGATGCGCACCCGCACGCCCCCTGCCCTCTCAACTGCTGCATCCCTGCGCTCCACAAACGTGGTCTCGCTCAGATTGAACTCTCGCGCAATCGCTTGCATCCGCTCCGTTGGCAGCCCAGCAGAATTCATCACCACCGCGAGCCCATTGCCCTTGAGCGCAGTCTTCGTGAATACATCCACAATGTAGTAATCCAGATTTAGCCGCTGCACATTTGAGGAAGTCGCCATGGCATTATTATGCGAAGAAGATCCACCTATCGCCAACGAGCGAGCTTCAACTCATCAACAGTTATGGCTCACACCTTGCAAGGATCGAACAGGTTTCATTTTTGAGCAGCACTTACAACATCATCGTAAACGGCGGCGGATTCTACAAATTCGGACGCGAGGACGAAAGCAAGAACGCTTGGGTGTGCAAGGGAGAAGGAGAAATCTTTCAAATCTTCGAGCACAGCAAAAGAACCTATTCCATTTCCCAGGGCGATGGCCAGATAGCCGAATTCTCAAAGAGCCGATTCGACAATCAGTACGCCATTCACGCAGATGAACGGGCAAACGTAACGTT
>WNGL01005614.1_pt1 | contig 14885 bp, 10 predicted proteins | sample 5400591 | NCBI WGS metagenome assembly WNGL01 (sample SAMN13153377, study PRJNA577476) | soil metagenome | isolation source: 80 cm soil or saprolite under Garry oak tree replicate 1 | place: USA:California | collected 2016-06-15
GAGCTCGATCTTCTTGTACGTGCCGGACATGTAGATCCCCTTGGGCGAGGTGGTTGTACGTCTGCAGTTAGCACGTCGGCGCGTGACGCGGAGTCGAATTCGCGCGCTGGACCCGCCGGGGAAGGCGCAGCGCCGGGTACCGCGTCGATCGGGCGAAGGCCCGCACCCCCTCCGGCCTCCGCCGCCACCAGTTCATGACGAGCGCGAGGCGTAGCGGCGTCGCCTCGGGCAGCCGGCCGGTGGGGACGGCGTTGTGGGCATCGAGCACGCCATGGGTGGCATCCCCTGGAAACAGGACGAGCCGGTTCGGCCAGGGCCGCACCAGATCGGCGTCGAGGGGGTCGGGCGCGCAGGCGGGGTGCGCCTCGTCCGGCGGAGCGCCGGTCACCGCGAGGAGCCCGCCCCGGCAGCGGCCGAGGTAGAGGACGGAGGAGCAGGCGGGGTGCACGGTGGCGCCGGTCCGGGCGAAGAGCGCCGTGTCGCGGTCGCGGTGGAAGTCGACCCGCACGTCGCTCGTCCGCATGCGCGAGAGCCACCACTCCACCCCGGTGACGCGCCGCCGCGCCGGAGCGGGGAGCCGGCCGCGCAGCGCCAGGATGGCCTCCTCCGGGAGGGCGGCGGGCCGCCCGAAGTCGAACCAGAAGGTGGTCTGATACGTGTCCCGCAGGCGCTCCGTGCCGAGCGCCCGCACCGCGCCGGCGAGCCGCGAGAAGAGCGTCCGCGGCAGGGCGTCGTCCGTGACGGCGACCAGGCGGGGTGGCGGAGCGGTGCCGGGCATGGGGGGGTCGTAGCGCCCCGAGGGGCGGTCCGCTGCGCGGCGTGGCTTCAGCCCTGCCCAGCCCGTCGACGGCCGGCTACACACCCGCCAGATACGTGTACCCGCGCATCACCTGCTCGAAGAAGTCGGCCAGCAGCACGCCCTCCTTCGGCCGGATGGCGCCGTCCTTCACCTTCTGATCGAGGGCGTTCTTCACCCGCCGAGCGAGGTCGTCCGGGCCGTACTGCATGCGCGACAGCACCTGCTCGATGCGGTCGCCGGGGATGACCTCCTCGATGTAGAAGTCCTCCGGGTCCTCGTCGTCGACGAAGACGTGGATCTCGTTCACCCGACCGAAGAGGTTGTGCATGTCGCCCATCACGTCCTGGTACGCGCCGGTGAGCATGAGCCCGAGGAAGTAGGGCTCGCCGGGCCGGAGCGCGTGGAGCGACAGGGTCTCGTCGACGCCCTCCCCTTCGATGAACCGGTCGATCTTGCCGTCGGAGTCGCAGGTGATGTCGACGATGGTGCAGTCGCGCGTGGGCGGCTCGTCGAGGCGGTGCAAGGGGACGATGGGGAAGAGCTGGTCGAAGGCCCAGTGATCGGGGGCGCTCTGGAAGAGCGAGAAGTTCGCCATGTACTGGTCGGCGATCTTGTCGCCCAGGTCGCGCGTGTCGCGCGGCAGCCGCTTCTTGCCGCGGTTCAGGGCCACCAGCCCGCGACAGAGCTTCCAGAAGAGGCTCTCCACCGCGGCGCGCTCCTCCAGGCCGAGGATGCCCAGCTTGAACATCTGCAGGGCCTCCTCCTTCTTCGCCACCGCGTCGTGGTAGGCCTCGGCCTTGTTGCGCGGGGTGAGGCCGGCCACGATCTCGCGCATCTCCCGGACGATGCGGGTCTCGTTCGGCTCGGCCACCGAGGCGGCCGCGATCTCCTCCGCCGCGCCGATCTCGATGTGGCCGAAGACGTTCATCACCACGCAGGAGTGGTGCGCGGTGACCGCCCGTCCCGACTCGGAGACGATGTGCGGCTCGGGCACCTGCTCGTTCTGGCAGACGCGCTGCAGGTTGTAGACGACGTCGCCCACGTACTCCTCGAGCGTGTAGTTGACCGAGGAGGCGATGGTGGAGCCGGGCAAGCCGCCGTTGCCGCCGGCGGTGCTGCGCGTCCCCACGTAGTCGACGCCGAGGCCGCCGCCGACGTCGAAGTACTCGATGGGCAGCCCCATCTTGCGCAGCTTGGCATAGACGCGGGCCCCCTCGTTGATGGCGTCCTTCACCACCCGGATGTCGGTCAGCTGCGAACCGACGTGGAAATGGAGGAGCCGCGCGCAGTGCTCCTTCCCCTTCTCCTTCAGGATGCGGACGGCGTGGATGAGCTCGGGGACGGTCAGGCCGAACTTGGCGAAGTCTCCCGACGACCCCTCCCACTTGCCGGTGCCGCGGGTGGTGAGCTTCGAGCGGAGCCCGATCAGCGGCTCGACGCCCATCTCGTCGCCCAGGCGGAGCAGGTGGGGCAGCTCGGAGAGCTTCTCGATGACGACGATGACCTTGCGACCGAGCTTGCGGCCGAGCAGCGCGAGCCGCAGGAACTCCTCGTCCTTGTAGCCGTTGCAGACGGTGATGGCTTCCGCGTCGGTGTTGTACCCGAGCACGACGAGGAGCTCGCCCTTCGACCCGGCCTCGAGCCCGTAGTGGTAGGGCGCTCCGGCGTCGAGGATCTCCTCGACCACCTCGCGCATCTGGTTCACCTTGACCGGGTACACGCCGTAGTAGCGCCCGCCGTAGCCCTGCTCGACGATCCCCTTGGCGAAGGCCTCGTTGATCGCCTTCACCCGCGCGCGCAACACGTCCTGGAAGCGCACCACGCAGGGGAACCCGAGCTTGCGCTCCTGGATGTCCTCCACCACGTCCATGATGTCGATGGTGGGGCCGGGCTGACCGTGCGGGTGGACGACGAGGTGGCCCTTCTCGCTGACGGAGAAGTAGCCGGCGCCCCAGCCCCCCACGTTGAAGTGCTGCGCGGCCGTCTCGACCGACCAGCCGGAGGCGGGCGTCACCGCCGTCGCGTCGCTCTTGTGCTCGGGGATCCGGGTCTCGGGGGTCGCCATCGCGGTCTGTCTTCTAGATCGCTGGCGAGGAGAAAGAAAGGTCGCCTGGCCACCCGGAGCGAGTTATCGAGCGGGCGGCGTGCCTGCCTCCCACCCGCCCCCTCCTCGACCTCCACCGCGCCGCCGCTCGCTCGCGGAGCGCGCGCGCGAGCTGCGCGCCGCGTTCGGCCAGGTCCCTGGCACGTTCGCGCTCGTCTGGCGCGCCGATCGCGGCGGCGCCATGCTCCTCGCCGCGCTCACCGCCGTGGCCGCGGTGCTGCCGGCAGGCATCGCCTGGCTGGGGAAGCTCATCGTCGACGCGGTGGTGGCGGCGAGCCGCGGCCAGGGCGACCCGCGCCGGGTCACCGCGCTCGTCGTGGCCGAGCTGGGCCTGATGGCCGTCTCGATGGCCGCCGCCCGCCTGCTCGGCCTGGAGCGCGAGCTCCTCCGGGCCCGGCTCGGGAACGTGGTCAACGAGCGCATCCTGGCCAAGGCGCTCGAGCTCGAGCTGCGGCACTTCGAGGACGCCGAGGTGTACGACAAGATGCAGAACGCGCGCCGCGAGGCGTCGGCGCGGCCGCTGTCGCTCGTGGTGCAGGGCTTCACCATCGCGCAGAACGCCATCACCCTCTCCGCCCTCTCGGCCCTCCTCCTCCGGCTCTCGCCCTGGAGCGTCCTGGTGGTGGTCGCCTCCTCCATCCCGGCCTTCCTGGCCGAGGCGCGGCTGGCGGCGGCGTCCTTTCGGCTCAACTCCTGGCGGGCGCCGGAGGGGCGGCGGCTCAACTACCTGGAGTGGATCCTCACCCGCGACAGCCACGTGAAGGAGGTGAAGCTCTTCGGGCTCGGGCCGCTCGTCCTCGGCCGCTACCGCGCCCTCTTCACGAAATTCTACGCGGAGGACCGCCGCCTCGCGCTCCGGCGCATGGCGTCCGGCATCCTCTTCGGCCTCGTCTCGCTGGCCGCCTTCTACGCGATGTACGTGCTCGTGGCGGCCCGCGCGGCGCGGAGCGAGATCTCGCTCGGAGACCTCACCCTGTACCTGGCCGTCTTCCGGCAGGGCCAGGGGGCCGTGCAGAGCATCCTCTCCGCCATGGGCGCCATGTACGAGGACGCCCTCTACATGACGAACCTCTTCGCGTACCTCGCCATCCCGTCCGGGGGCGAGCAGGCGCGGCTCTCGACCCCGCTCACCCTGCCGCGGGGCCGGCCCGGCCGCATCGAGCTCGAGGGCGTCTCCTTCCGCTACCCCGGCCGGGAGGACTGGGCGCTGCGCGACCTCTCCCTCGCCATCGAGCCGGGCGAGAAGCTCGGGCTGGTGGGCGAGAACGGCGCGGGCAAGAGCACGCTCGTGAAGCTCCTCCTCCGCCTCTACGATCCGACCGAGGGACGGATCCGCTACGGCGGGGTGGACCTGCGCGACATGGACGTGGCCGACCTGCGGGCGCGCATCGGCGCCGTCTTCCAGGACTTCGTGCGGTACCAGTTCACCGCGGCCGAGAACATCGGCCTGGGCAGCCCGGACCACGTGGAGGACCGCCCGCGCATCGAGCAGGCGGCCCGCCGCGGCGGCGCGGCGTCACTCGTGGAGGCCTTGCCGAAGGGGTACGACACGGTGCTCGGAGGCTGGTTCGAGTCGGGCCAGGAGCTCTCCTCGGGCCAGTGGCAGAAGGTGGCGGTGGCGCGCGGGTTCATGCGGGAGACGGCCGAGGTGCTGCTCCTCGACGAGCCGACCGCCGCCATCGACGCCGGGGCCGAGCACGAGCTCTTCGAGCGGTTCCGCCAGCTCGCCGCGGATCGCACCGCCATCGTCATCTCGCACCGCTTCTCCACCGTCCGCACCATGGCCGACCGGATCGCGGTGCTGCACGGCGGCCGGGTCGAGGAGCTGGGGAGCCACCGCGAGCTGCTCGAGAAGGACGGCCGCTACGCCCACCTCTTCCGGCTCCAGGCGCAGGGCTACCTGGACTGAGGAGCGCCGCGCAGGATCGCCAGCGCCGCCGCGAAGTCCGCCGGGGGTGGCGCCTCGAAGCGCACCGGGGCGCCGGTGCGCGGGTGCGGGAAGGCGAGCCTGCACGCGTGGAGCGCCTGCCGTCCGATCGCCTCGGCCGCGCGCCGCACCGGGTCGCCCGGGGGGAGGCGCGCCTCGCGCTTCCGCCCCCCGTAGGCAGCGTCGGCGAGCAGGGGGTGGCCTTGATCGGCGAGGTGGACGCGGATCTGGTGCGTGCGACCGGTGTGGAGCGCCACCTCGGCGAGCGTCGCGCCGGCGAACGCCTCGCGCACCCGCCAGGCCGTCACCGCGCGCCGCGTGCCCTCGCGCAGCCGCGAGGTGTAGCGGGTTCGATCCCCGGGGTGGCGGCCGTACGGCGTGTCGAGGCGGCCCTCGGGCGCGAGGCGGCCGTGGCACAGCGCCAGGTAGGTCTTCTCGACCTCCCGCCGCTTGAAGGCGGCCTGCAGCGCCGAGAGTGACGCCTCGGTCTTCGCGACCACGAGGCAGCCGGAGGTGTCCTTGTCGAGCCGGTGCACGAGGCCGAGCCGCTCGCAGGGCGCGCTCGCCTGGCCGAAGCGGTGGAGGAGCGCGTTCACCACCGTCGAGTGCGGCGTACCGCGGGCCGGATGCACGACCATCCCCGGAGCCTTGTCGAGCACGAGCAGGTCACCGTCCTCGAAGAGGACCTGCAGCGGGAGGTCCTGCGCCACGAGGCCTGACGGCTCGGGGTCGGGCAGCGTCAGGACCACCTCCTCGCCACCCCGCAGGCGGGTCGCCGGCTTCGCGGCCCGGCCGCCCAGACGCACGTGGCCTTCGTCGAGGAGGCGCTGCACGCGGGCGCGGCTCAGGTCGGGGGCGAGGCGCGTCAGCGCCACGTCGAGGCGAAGGCCGGCCAGCTCTGCCGGCGCGGTGAGGCAGCGCGTCTCGCTCACGTGCCCCGCGCTACCAGATGCGCGACTTCACGTGGCGCTTCGAGCGCAGGATGACGTCGACGATGGCGCGGTCGTAGAAGTTCGTCTTCGCGTAGAGCTCGGGGGCGAGCCGCGAGCGGTACAGCTCCCGACCCTCCTCCAGCTCGTCCCGGAGCACATCGAAGAAGTTGTCCTGCTCGATGCCGCGGACGATCTTCTCCTCGTTGTACAGGGAGACGTCGGAGCAGATGGCGCGGGCAAGGCGGGTCGCTTGCTCGGGCGTCTCGATGAGCGGCATGGGCGAAATGCTATTTCAGGCGCCCGGCACGGTCAACGCGCTCGCCTCAGCGGGCAGGCGGCGGCCGGGCACTCGCCATGAGCTCGAGGTAGCTGCGGGCCACCTTCTGGCCGTCGAGCCGGAGCTCCTTGGCGAGCGCCATGAGGATGCCCCGCAGGTAGACCGCCGCCGGCAGCTTGTCGTAGCGGCCCGCTTCCAGGTTCTCGACGTGGTGGCGCGAGATCTTGGTGCGCTCGCAGAGCTGCGGGAGCGTGATGCCGCGCTGCTCGCGCGCCCGGCGCAGCATGTCACCGTCGAAGCGCGTCCCCTCGGCGACCACCAGCTCCTGCGGCCGAGGAATGGGCGCGGCGCGCGGGACGAGCTCCGGCAGCGCGCTCGGGGTCGCGGCCAGGGGCGGCGCCTCGGTCGCGGTCGGGGTCACAGTCGGGGTCGGGGTCGGGGTCGGGGTCGGGGTCGGGGTCGGGGCAGCGCTCTCGGTCGCGGTCTCGACGACCGCCACCCGCTGCAGCGGGATCGGCTCCGGCTCGACGGCGGAGACGGTGGCCTCGGCCAGCGCTGCGGCGGCCACCAGCTCCTGCGGTTCCTCGAGCGCCGCCAACGGACGGAGGACCGGGGGCATCGCACGCGCCGGGATGATGGGTGGCAGCCGCCTTCGAGCCGGACGCACCTCGCCGCTCGAGGCGTTGTCGCTGCCGCCCCGGCGCGGGGCCGGCGTGGGAGAGAGCTGAGCGTCGTAACGCTGCCGCTCGGTGGGGTCGAGGAGGATGGTGAGGGCCTCCTCCAGCCGGCGCCCCAGCAGGGCCGCCTCGTCGGGCGGCATGAGCGTGTAGGTGGCGAGCGCGCCCGGCACGCACAGCGCGCTCACCCGGTCCCACGCCTTCACGATGTCGTCCTCGGGCGCGTCGCAAGGCACCTCGAGGATCTCGTACAGGTTCTGCTCGGACAGGGGCTTCAAGTCGTTCTCCCGCTTCTGCCGGCCGCGGCGTCGAGCGCCGCCAGCTGGTCCGCGATCAATCCGATGCTCCTGGCCGACGGCGCGTCGGGCGCGTGCACGAGCAGCGGCCGCCGCGCCCGCATCGCGTGCCACATCTCCGGGTCGTGCGGGACATGCCCCAGGTAGTCGAGCTCGAGGCCGAAGAACTTCCGCCAGGCCATCACCACCGCCTGACCGACTTCGGCGTCCTGCGGGGTGCGCGTCTGGTTCACCACCAGGCGAGGCCGGAAGACCTCCAGCTGCTGCGCCAGGAGCGCGCCCGCCAGCGGGTGCTGCGTCGAGAGCGCGCGGAGGATCTCGGCGGGGCTGCGGAAGGTGCCGTCGGCCATCACCGCGCGGAGCTGGGCCTCGAGGCCGTGCGCGGAGACGACGTTCCGGACGCGGCGCCAGAAGGCGGCCTTGAGGAAGCGGTAGCCGTTCTCCACCGAGGCCGGCTCCGGCACCAGCACCAAGAGGCCGTGGTCGGAGACGAGGAACAGGTCGAGCACGTCGAGGTGGGTCCCCGCCCCGAGGTCGACCACCACGTGATCCGCCTGCAAGGCGGTCAGGCTCTTCACGAGGCGCGCCTTCTGCGCGTACTTCGGGTGCGCCGAGTCGACGCGATCGATGGCGCCGGACACGAGCGCCAGGTTGGGGAGCCCGGTGGGCGTGAGCACCTCCTCGATGCGCCGGGCGCGGCCCTCCAGGAAGTCCTGCAGCGTGCGCTTGGGCGGCTCGAGCCCGAGTCCCGTGTGGAGGTTCGCGCCGCCCAGGTCGGCGTCGACCAGGACGACCTTCTCCCCGCGCCGGGAGAGCTCGATGGCGAGGTTCGTGGCGACCAGGCTCTTGCCGATTCCGCCCTTTCCGCCGCCGACGCTGAGGACGCGGCCGAGCCGGGGAGCGACGCGCACGGCTCGAGCGCGCGGAGCGTCCGCGGGTCCGGTCACGAGCTTCAGGCTGCGGGCGTCCGCCACGGGTCCGGATGCTAACCCGCCCGCCCGTGGTTCCAAAGTGAAGTGCTTGTCCTACTCGACGAGCTCCGCGTTCCAGTAGGCCGCGTCGACGAAGGACAGGAACGGACGCCACTCTCTGTAGAAGGCGCGGCGCGTGGCGGAGCGAAACATCGGCGTCCAGCGCGGCCGGGCCGGCGCGCGCAGGAGCCGCAGCCCGGCCTCCTCGGGGGTCCGCCCACCTTTCCGCAGGTTGCACGGCACACACGAGCACACCACGTTGTCCCAGCTGGTCCCCCCGCCTCGCGAGCGCGGCACCACGTGGTCGAGGTTCAGGTCGGCCCGTGGCAGCCGTGACCCGCAGTACTGGCACGTGTTCTCGTCACGCGCGTAGATGTTGAAGCGCGAGAAACGGACGCGCGTCTTCGGCATGCGCTCGTACGCCATGAGCACGATGACCCGCGGCACGCGGATGCGCCGGTCGACCGTGCCCACCGCGTCCTGGTGCGCCGCCGCGGCCAGCGCCGACCAGCTCGGGAAGTCGAAGAGCTGGAACTGCTCGTCGATGGCCTTGGCCGCTCCCTGGTAAAGGAGCGAGAAGGCCCGCCGCACCGAGGTGATGTGGACGGGCTGGTAGACTCGGTTGAGGACGAGGACGCCGGTGTCGAGCACCATCCGGATGATCCTAGTCAAGTCGCCGCGAGCCTGCACGACGGGCCGGCTGCCGCGTCAGTCCAGCCGGGGCAGCAGCTGGCCGAGCAGCACCGGCTTCTCGCGCTCGCCGCCGTAAAGGAAGCGATAGGCCGCGTACGAGCGCAGGACGCGCTTCACGTAGCCACGCGTCTCCTGCACCGGGATCTCCTCCACGAACGCGTCGAGCGGGAGCGTGCCGCGCAGCCGGAGCCAGTTCTTCACCGGGCCGTCGCCGACGTTGTACGCCGCCAGCGCGAGCGCCTCCGAGCCGTCGTAGCGCCTGAGGAGGCCCCCGAAGTAGGTGGCGCCGAGCCGGATGGAGAGGGGCGGCTTCATGAGATCCGCCTGCCGGACCCGGCCGAGCTTGAGCTTCTTCGCGACGTCCTGGGCGGTCGGCAGCATGAGCTGGGTGAGCCCCACCGCCCCGGCTCCGGACACGACGGTCGGATCGAGCCCGCTCTCCTCCCGCATGAGGGCGAGGAGCAGGTCGGCCGGGACGCCATTCGGCGGCGCCCATCGCTGCACCTCGCCGCGGTACGCGGCCGGATAGGCGACGCGCCAGACGCGCAGCGACGCGCCCTCGGGCCGCTTCCGTAGCGCGACGCGCCCGAGCGAGCGGATGAGGTGGCTGGAGGTCTTGTGATCACCGGCGCGGTCGAGCAGCTCCGCCACGAGCAGCAGCGGCTCGCCGCCCTGAAGCGCCTTCCGATCGACCGCGGCCAGCTCGTCGGCGGCCGCCCGGACCAGGCCCATGCGCAGCAGGAGCACGCCCGCGCGGAAGTGTCGGTCGCGCCGGAGCGCTCCCGGCTCGTGGCGCAAACCCTCTTCGCCGGCGCCCGCCTCGGTCCGGGGCCAGGGCGGCGCAGAACCGGGCTTCGCCTCCTCCAGCCGGGCGCGTGCGAGCAGCCCGTAGTAGTCGGCCGGATAGCGCTCGGCGATCGCCTGCCAGAGCGCCTCGGCCCGCGCGACATCGCCGTCCGCGCCGCGGTCCCGCAGGATGCGCGCGTGCCAGTAGGTGGCGCGAGCGTGCTCGTACGGATCGCTCGCCTCGTAGTCGCGCTCGAGGCGCGCGAGCGAGGCGAGCGCACCGGCGGCGTGGCCGGCCGACCGCTCGATCCAGGCGATGCGGAAGAGCGCCTCGGCCCGGAAGTCGCCCTTGGGGTACTTCTCCGAGAGATCGGCCAGCGCGGCCAGCGCCTCCTCGGGATGGCCCGAGCGCGCGAGCAGATCGGCGGCGTAGAAGAGCGCGTCATCCGCGAACGGATGGGCCGGGTAGTCGCGGGCGAGAGCGCGGTACCAGGCGACTCCGTCCTCCGGCGCCACGATCGACGAGGCGCTGGCGAGGACGTAGACCGCCCGCACCCGGAGCTGCGGGTCCTCGCATCTCTCCACCACCGGCTTCAGGATCTCGATCGCTTTCGCGTGCTGCCGCTCCTTGCGATACGCCTTCCCGAGGGCGAAGCGGGCCCGGCATGCCAGCCGCTCGCCGTCGCCTGGAGGGGGCAAGGTCGCCACGAGCTTCGAGAGCTCCGCCAGCGCGGGGGCGTTGCGGTTCGCGTCGAGGAGCGCCTCGTCCCGCCGCAGCGCCTCCTCGGCGGTGGGGGGCGCGCTGGCGGGGCGCGGCAGCTTCTTCAGCTCGGCGAGGCAGAGCTGAGAGGCCGTGGAGAGCGGGTGCCCGGCCCAGCACTCGATGAAGGCGCGGCGCGCCCAGGCGAGATCGGCCTTCGCCTTTCCCGCCGCGCGCAGGCGGCCATCGAGGAGCAGCGCCTCGGAGGCGGTGTCGCCGCGCGTCACCTCCTCCGGAGGCGGGAGGGAGAGGATGGGAGCGAGCGCGTCGAGGGCCGCGGAGCGATCGCCGGCCGCCTGCAAGGCGCGAGCGCGCGCGAGCTGACCGTCGGCCCAGAGGAGCGAGCCCTCGCCGACGGCCGCGTAGGCCGCGGCCGCCGCCCGGGCCTCGCCAGCGAGCTCGTGCGCGCGGCCGCGCCAGAACGCGATCCGGTCCGACAGGTCTGGCAGCTTCTCCTCGAGGCCCGCGAGCGCCTTCAGCGCCGCGGGGGCGCGGCGCGCCTCGACCAGCGCGACGGCGCGCAGGTATCGCGCCTCCGGCTCTACCGCGCGCTCGAAACCCTTCGCGGCGACGTCCCACCGCTCCGCCTGGAGGTCCGCCCGCGCCTTCGCCAGCGGCCCCGTGGCGAAGAGCAGCGCGACATCCGCGTCCGTGAAGGCGCTCGGGGTCGCGTTCGGGGTCGCGGTCGCGGTCCCCCTCTCCCCTGCCGGGAGAGAGGGCTGGGGTGAGGGAGCGGTCGAGGTCGTAGCGCTCCCCGCAACCGCGGTGGCCAGCAGGAGGGCAAAGGTCGTCTTCATCGGTCGGGCACGTTGCGCCGCAGACCACCGCCGGTCAAGGAGGCGGCTGGCCTCTCGCCGCGGCGGTGCTTCGCCTCCATGCAACCCGCGCGGCGAGCCCGGCATTTCGGCCCGCGCGGCGACCAGGCGTTCGCGGTTAGGATGTCCAGCGGTGGACATCCACACCCAGGCCACGCTCCTCGCCGCCATCGTCACGCTCGCCCTCTCGGGCGCGGCGCTCCTGCGCGACAACCGCCCCCGGGTCTTCACCCTCTTCGCGATCTTCTCGGCCAATATCGGCCTCTACTCGCTGGCCGACTTCGTCCATCGCTGGCCGGGCGCGGAGCTCCGCTACGACGGCTGGGAGCGGCTGGCGGTGGTGACGGGCGCGCTCCTCCCCACCTCCGCCCTCGCCTACTTCCTCGAGTTCCTCGGCGTGGCCCGCCGCCCGGCCCGCCGCGCCCGCAATGTCATGCTGGCGGGCTCGCTCTCGGGGCTCATCGTGGCGACGTCGCCGCTCGTGCACGTGGCGGTCGCCAAGCTGGCGGTGACGCTCTACGTGGTGGGCGGATTGGTGGCGGTGCTGACCGTGCTCTGGCACCGCTTCCACGCCGCCCCGACGCGCGTCGAGCGGGCGCGCCTGCTCTACCTGTTCGTGGGCGCCTGCGTGTCGGTGGCGCTCTCCACCCTCGACGTCCTGCCGCGCTTCGGCGTCCCCTACCCGCTCGAGGGGCTGGGCGCCATCACCCTCACCATCTTCATGTTCTTCCTCTCCCAGACGCTGCTCCGGCACCGCCTGCTCGATCTGCACGAGTTCCTGGGGAAGATCGTGGTGGTGACCGCCCTCGGCCTCGTGCTGGTGGCGATCTACGGCGGGCTCGTGTCTTGGGTGGGGAACCGGCCCGAGCTGTTCTACTTCAACACGCTCGTCGCCTCCTTCGTCATCCTCTCGCTCTTCGAGCCCATGCGCGAGAAGGTGGAGGAGTGGGTGATCGTGACGCTCTTCAGGGAGCGCTACGAGCTCGTGCGCCACCTGGAGCAGCTGCGCGAGCGCATCGCCAACGTCATCGATCCCCCCCGGCTCGCCGCGGTGCTGCTCGACGCCTTGGCGGAGACGCGGCGCGTCACCCACGCCTCGCTCTGGCTGCTCGCCGAGGATCGGCCCGGCTACCGGCTCCTCGACAGCCGCGGACCGCCGCCAGCGCCCTTCCTGGAGCCGGGGGTGGCGCGGGCCCTCCTCGGCGCGGCGGGCAGCGGCCAGAAGGCCATCCTGCTCGAGAACATCGACCGGCGCCTGGCCGAGCTGCGCGCCTATCTGCCCCCGGGGCCCTCCGACGCGGACGGCCGCGGCGCGCCCGCGGTGGTGGGCGAGGAGCTGAAGCGCCTCGGCGACGCGCGCGCCGCCATGGCGACCATGCGCGCCGGGATCGCCATGCCGCTCGCGGCTGGCGACCGGGTGGTCGGGTTCCTCGCCTGCTGGGACGAGCGCGTTCCGGAGGCGTTCGCCTCGAACGAGATCGCCGCCCTCATCGAGGTGGCCGAGCGGACGGCGCTCGTCATCGAGAACTCGAAGCTCTACCAGCAGATGAAGGAGCGCGATCGCCTGGCAGCGCTGGGCGAGATGGCGGCGGGCCTGGCCCACGAGATCAGGAATCCGCTGGCCGCCATCCAGGGCGCCATCCAGCTCCTCCTGCCTCAGGGGCCTCCGCGCCCCGGCGCCGAGGGGCGCGAGCTCGTCCCGGAGGGCGCGGGCGAGTTCCTGGGCATCATCGCCGACGAGGTGAAGCGTCTGAACGGCGTGGTGACGCAGTTCCTCGACTACTCGCGCCCGCTGCGGGTCGCTCTCGCGCCGGGCGACGTCAATGAGGTGCTGCGGCGGACGGTGGCGCTCCTGCAAGCCGACCTGCCCGCCTCGGTGAAGCTGACGGTCGAGCTCGCGCCGGAGCTGCCGCGCGTGTCCTGCGATCCGGAGCAGCTCCGCCAGGTCTTCCTGAACCTCGGGCTGAACGCCATGCAGGCGATGCCCGAGGGGGGCGAGCTGCGGATCTCCACCCGGCTCGCGCGAGACGAGGTGGCGCTCTGGCGCGACACGCCGCGGCGGAGCGATCTCGTCGAGGTGCGCTTCCGGGACAGCGGCCCGGGCGTGCCGGAGGACGCGCGCGAGCACATCTTCGTGCCCTTCTACACCACCAAGGAGAAGGGCACCGGGCTGGGGCTCGCCATCTGCCAGCGCCTCGTGAAGACGCACGGCGGCACGATCGGCGTACGCTCGGCGCCCGGCGAAGGGGCCGAGTTCGTCATCGCGCTGCCGGCATTGTGGGAGCGCAGCGAGCGGCCCGAGCTGCAACCGCCGGAGTCCGTGGATGGGCCGAGCGTGAAGCGGCGCAGGCGAAAGAGGCCCACCCCGAAGCCGGTGTGACGCGCTTCGCCCCGCCGGGCATGCGGTAACTCATCGGGGGATGGGTGCATTTCCTGGCCCTGCATTTCTCCGGAGCGCCGTGGTAATCACGCTCCGTGCCCCACGTCCTCATCGTCGACGACGAGCTCAACATCCGGCGCGTCCTCGCCGCCATGCTGGCGCGCGAGGGGTACGAGGTCACCACCGCGGGCAACGGCGAGCAGGCGCTGGCGGTCTTGCAGAAGACCCCCGTGCACGTGGTTGTGACGGACCTCGTCATGCCGGGCATGAGCGGGCTGAAGCTCCTCGAGCGCGCGGCGGTCGAGTTCCCCGACATCCCGGTCATCATGATCACGGCGCATGGCACGGTCGACAGCGCCGTGCAGGCGCTCAAGGCGGGCGCCTTCGACTACATCACGAAGCCGTTCGAGCAGGAGGAGCTGAAGAAGGTCATCGCCAAGGCCACCCGCGCGCACGAGCTCGAGCGGCAGAACGTGCACGGGACCGTCGCGCCGGCGCCGCTGGTCGGCCTCTCCCCGCCCATGCGGCAGGTCTACGAGATCGTGGGCAAGGTCGCCGACTCGCCCTCGACCGTGCTCATCACCGGCGAGAGCGGAACCGGCAAGGAGCTCATCGCGCGCGAGCTGCACCGCAACTCTTCGCGCCGTGACAAGTCGCTCATCAAGGTGAACTGCGCCGCCATCCCCAAGGATCTGGTGGAGAGCGAGCTCTTCGGCTACGAGCGGGGCGCCTTCACGGGCGCGGTCGGCTCGAAGCCAGGCCGCTTCGAGCTCGCCGACGGCGGGACGCTCTTCCTCGACGAGATCGGCGAGATCCCGGTCGAGACGCAGGTGAAGCTCCTGCGCGCGCTCCAGGAATCGGAGTTCGAGCGCGTGGGCGGCATCAAGACCTTGCGCGTCGACGTGCGCCTCATCGCCGCCACCAACCGCGACCTCAAGGCCCTCATCGCCGACGGCCGCTTCCGGGAGGACCTCTACTATCGGCTGGCGGTGGTCCCCATCGCGTTGCCTCCGCTGCGCGATCGCAAGGGGGACATCCCGCTGCTCGTCGAGCACTTCATCCGCAAGTACGACCAGCGGCTCGGGAAGAAGGTGGAGCGCGTGGACGAGGAGGCGCTGCAGGTCCTGCTCGCCTATTCCTGGCCGGGCAACATCCGGGAGCTCGAGAATCTGATGGAGCGCTCCGTGCTGTTCGCAGACGGCCCGGTCATCGAGGGCGCCTCGCTGCCGGACGCCCTCCGCGAGCGGCTCCCCGGCACGGCGGTGCCCATCGCCGCGGTGGGCCCGCTCGGCGCCATCGCCGCCCCGAGTGGCGCCTCGATGAAGGAGATCGTCCGGCAGGCGCAGGCCGAGCTGGAGAAGGAGCTCATCGCCCGGGCGCTGGAGGAGACGGGCGGCAACGTCACCCGCGCCGCCAAGCGGCTGCAGATCAGCCGCAAGTCGCTGCAGGTGAAGATGAAGGAGCTCGG
>WNGL01010204.1_pt1 | contig 14885 bp, 11 predicted proteins | sample 5400591 | NCBI WGS metagenome assembly WNGL01 (sample SAMN13153377, study PRJNA577476) | soil metagenome | isolation source: 80 cm soil or saprolite under Garry oak tree replicate 1 | place: USA:California | collected 2016-06-15
TGCTGGTGTCGTTGTAGTAGTAGCTGGTCAGCGGAGCCGTCGGACCGAGGCAGAAGCGGCTGCACGACACCGGTGCGCGTGCGTAATTGGAGTACTCGAGGTCGTAGGCCATGACGAAGAAAGAATCAACGCTGCCAGCGAGCCCTCGCACGTCGAAGAATCCCAGCGAATCGAGGGCCGAGCTGGCGTACGTGTCGATCGACAGGTAGCTGCCGGCCGGCATGGCCCTGCGCATCGCCACGGCGAAGTTGGTCATCCCGTGGCGCGCCCCCGAGCTGTCGGACGTGCCGCAGCTGCCGTTGAGGCCTTCGTAATCGATGTTGATGCCGTCAACGCCCTTCGACTTGATCGCATTCACGGCAGCGGTGATGGTGGTGCCGCCATGCAAGAGGCCCGCGCACATGTGCGGTGTGCCGGGACTGAAGTCCTGGAGGATTATCGTCAGCACCACCTTCACGCCGTGCGAGTGCGCCGTGGTGAGCAGTCCGCTCAGCTGGCTCGAGTTCCATACCGTGACACCCGCGTCGTTGACGAAGTTGCCGTCGTCCTGGACGTGAATCCCGAAGTACGCGACTGTCGTGAGCAGCGAGAAGTCCCACGTCGGGTAGCCGACGCTCGGGTCGGCGAGGCTGCTGGCCAGCGCGAACCCGAACACCTCGCGCTGGGGCCCACCGCCCGCTGCGCCGACCGCCACCATCTTCGGACCCGCCTGGAACGGCGCTGTCGTGCCGACGTTCGCGGTGGCCACCTGGCGGGCGGCCTGCTGCATCACGTAGGGATGCGCCGCGTCCGACGGAGCCAGCGTCGAGGTGGCCGCCGAGGCGCTCTCGGGCCACATGCCCAAAAGCCAGATCAGGAGCATCAGTACCGGTACGAAGTATTTGATTCGTTGTAGCGACATAGGCGGGATGCGGACCCCGCACTCTACACAAGGCCCCCCGAGGGGGTCAAATAAGGCCGCGGCGCGTCCGAGGCGTGCGAGTGCCGGCACTCGACCGGGCGCAGGGTGCTAGATCAGCTGGGCGCTCAGCCTCGTCGGCGAGTACAGGCCTGCGATCGGACCGGCCCCGGCGTAGATGGTGACGCCGCCCGCGGGGCGGTTCGACTTCCACTTCAGCTTGAAAACATACGTGCTGCCCGCCGACAGGCTGTAGAAGCCCTGCACGAACGCCGCGTTGGGCGAGAACGTGCCCGCGAATCCCCCACTCTCCTTCCAGGCCACGAGCTGATCGGCGCCGCCATTCACGCTCACGAAGATGCCGATGTCCTGGTTGTAGCCGGCCTCCGCGGTCCACAGGTCGACGTTGGCGCCAAGCACCGCGGTCATCGCCGAGCTGGGGCTGAGCGAGAGCTCGAGGTGCGCCGGGTCAACCTCCACCCAGCTGGAGCCATCGCTGCTCCCCAGCCAGTACTGGGGCGCCGTGGCCGCGCTCACAGAATCGCTCGTAGGCGTGACAAGCAGCGCGCTGAGGCGGGTTGGCGAGTACTGGCCGCCCAGCGGCCCCGCCCCCGCGTAGATGGTCGCCGCGCCCGCGGGCCGGTTGCTCTTCCATTTCAGCTTGAACACGTACGAGCTGCCCGACGCGAGGCTGTACACCGCCTGCGCGAACGCGGCGTTGGGCGAGAACGTGCCGGCGAAACCGCCGGACTCTTTCCATGCGACGAGCTGGTCGGCGCCGCCGTTGACGCTGACGAAGATGCCGAGGTCCTGGTTGAAGCCCGCGGTGGCGGTCCACAGGTCCGCGTTGGCGCCCAGCACCGCGACCTCGTTGGACGTGGGCGCGACGCTCAGCTCGAGCCTGCTCGGATCAACCTCTGACCATGCCGAGCCGTCGCTGCCGGACAGCCAGTACTGCAGGCCGCTGGCCGCGCTCACCAGGCTCGCAGAAGGAAGCAGCTGGACCGTGAGCCGCGTGGGCGAATACTGCCCGCCAATCGGACCAGCGCCGGCGTAGATGGACGCGCCCGGCGCGTTCTTGTTGGTCTTCCATTTCAGCTTGAAGGCATACGCACTGCCGCTGGCGAGGCTGAACGCGCCCTGCACGAAGGCCGCGTTGGGCGAGTACGTGCCCGCGAAGCCGCCGGATTCCTTCCATGCCACAAGCTGGTCGGCTCCGCCGTTGACGCTCGCGAAGATGCCTAGATCCTGGTTGAAGCCGGCGTTGGCGGTCCACAGGTCGGCGTTGGCGCTGAGCACCGCCACCTCATTGGCCGATGCGGTCAGGCTCACCGCGAGCCGGCTCCCGTCGATGTCCGACCAAGCCGATCCGTTGCTGCCTTGCAGCCGGTACTGCAGCGAGCTCGATGCATTGAACGGTCCATTGCCGGACACAGGTGTCGGCGAAGGCGAAGGCGTCACCGAAACGAAGACGTCGGTCATCAGCGCCGCACCCGCGTCGTTGGACGTTAGCGTGCCCAGCCCGCGGGCGGCCTCGATGGTGTGCAGCAGCGAGTAGTGGTTGTACGAGACTGATGTCGACAACCCGGCGACCACGCCGGTGCCCATGAGTATCAGCGGCACCCGGTTGCCCGCGGACGAGTCGTCCTCGTCCCACGTGATCGCCAGCAGCGAGCGCTGCGTCTTGAACGCGGGCGAGTTGAGGATCGCGGGCACCTGCTGCGACAGCCACGCGTCGCCTGTGCCAACCGTGCAGTCGTGCATGTCGTTGCACATGTTGGGAGTGATGAACGCGTAGTTCGGCGTGGCGGCCGCGGACTTCAGGTCGGTTGCCATCTGCGTGAACGGCACCACGTGCGCCTGGCACCGCGCGGTGTTGGTGCGAACGTCGTTGAAGTAGATGAACGGGTCGTGCTTCTGCGCGTATGGGTAGCTGTCCCCGACGAAGCAGGCGGTCGGCATCGACTCCTCGTAAGCCTTCCAGGTGCTGCCCGCGTTCTCCAGGCCATCCGCGAGGTTGGAGGCCGACACCCAGCACGTGGTGCAGTCAGACGTGATGCCGTACGTGCTGCCTCCGGTGAGCGCGAGATAGTTGGGCAGGCTAGGGTGCGCGACGGCGAGGTAGCTGGTGGCCAGCGCGCCCGACGGTAGGAGGCTGTTGATGTAGGGCGCGGTCGAGCTGCCGATGATCTCGCCGTACGCGTGGTTCTCCATCACGATCACGAACACGTGGTCGTAGGCAGGCACGGTCGTGGCGGCCTGCGCCGGCTTCAGCTGATGGGCCGCTCCGAGGGCGACTCCGAGGGCCGCGACGCTCGCGAGCCCGATGGATCCCAGACGCCTGAAGGACAAACCGCGCGGATTGTGCGCACGCTGTTACTGCGGTCCGGGAGCAACCGCGTAAACACACGTAAATTGGGCCGCGAGGTCAGCAGAAAAGCTGGGCGACGAGGCTCGTGGGCTAGTAGTGGCCGCTCTTTCAAGCGATCCGAGGATCAGCCAACGGCTCCGCGCCAGGCGGAACCGTTGGCTACCCCGGGCGACCTAGCAGCCGACGGGCTGCAGGGACAGTCGTGTCGGCGAGAACTTGCCCGCGATGGGCCCGGCGCCAGCGTAGATGGTCGCGCCGGAGGCCGGCTTGTTGGTCTTCCAGACCAGGTTGAAGGTGTAGGTGTGGCCGCCGGACAGCTGCGTCGTGATCTGGACGTAGGCGGCGTTGGGCGAGAAGGTGCCGGCGAACCCGCCCGATTCCTTCCAGCCTTCCGGCTGGCCCGCGCTGCTCGGGAAGCTCGTGTCGTTGACCGTGATGCCGATGTCCTGGTTGAACCCGGCGTTGCCGGTAAAGAGGTCGACGTTGCCGCCGAGGATGACCTCGCAGTCGTTGACCGGCGTGTAGCTGAGGGTGAAGGTGAACGTGTCGACAGCCTGCCAGGTGCTGCCGTTGCTGCTGGTCAGCGTGTACTGGCTGGTGCTCACCTTCTCAATGGCCGCGCTGTTGGCGGGCAGGAAGAGAAGGGTCAGCTTGGTCGGCGAGAAGTTGGCGTTGATCGGGCCCGCGCCGGCGTAGATCGTGTCAGTGCCGGCCTTGTTGGCCTTCCACTGGAGCTTGACGGTGTACGTGGTGCCGCTGGCCACCCCGAACGAGCCCTGCACGAAGGCGGCGTTGGGCGAGAATGTGCCGCCGAATCCACCCGACTCCTTCCAGGTTTCCGGCTGCCCGGCCGTGGTCGGGTAACCGCCGCCGGAGATCGAGATGCCGATGTCCTGGTTGAAGCCCTTGGTGCTGGTCCAGAGGTCGGAGTTGCCGCTGACCAGGATCACGCCGGCCGCGCTGGGCGTGAAGGTGAGGCCCAGGTTGGTCGTGGCCATGTCCTGCCACGCCGAGCCGTTGCTGTTGATCAGTTGGTACTGGGTCGTGCTGGACTTCGCCACCACCGAGGGCAGCGACGTGACCAGGCGGAAGTTGACGCAGGTCTCGCTGAAGCGGCCGCCGATGGGGCCGGCGCCCGCGTAGATGGAGCCGGAGTCGGCCTTGTTGGCCTTCCAGACCAGCCTGGCCGTGTAGGCCTGGCCGCCCGTGACGGGGATGACGGTCTGCACGAAGGCGGCGTTCGGTGAGAAGGTGCCGGCGAAGCCGCCGGACTCCTTCCAGGCCTCGGGCTGACCGGCGGAGGTCGGGAACCCGGTACCCGTCACCGCGATGCCCATGTCCTGGTTGAAACCGGTGTTGGCGGTCCAGAGGTCGGCGTTGCCGCCGAGGATCGCGTAGCCGGTAGCGCCAGCCGTGAATGTGGCGCTCAGGCCGGCACTCATGTCGACCCACGTCGAGCCGTTGCTGCCGGTGAGCTTGGGCTGGGTGGTGATGCACTTTGCAGTGGATTGAGTCACCACGAACGTGAAGTGGTCGGCGGGCGAGGTGGCGCTGGTGCCGAAGGCGTTGGTGACAGTGACGTCGACCGTGCCCGCCGCTTCGGCCGGCGTGACGGCCTGCATCTCAGTGTCGGAAATGATGACGAAGCTCGACGCCGCGGTTGATCCAAAGTCGACGGCGGTCGCCGTGCAGAAGCCGGAACCGGTAATCGTCACCTTGGTTCCACCGGCGGTTGAGCCGCTATTCGGAGTGACGTTGGTGACGGTTGGAGCGCTCGTGCCGCCGTAGCCGACGTAGCCATAGCCGCAAGCTGGAAGCTTCGAGCTCGCCAGCGGTGTCGCAAGGAAGGAGCCACTGAGGACGACGAAAACGATGATGGTGGGCGGAAGGGCCTTGATCGCGAGGGCTTTGAGCAATCGTGTCCTCCCTATGGGTCCAAATGACTAATGAATCAGGACAGGCACTGCCCGCGGGCGTACCACTTCCAGCCGACGGGCGCGGCTAACTTAGGCGCCGCTTTCGACGTTGTCAAGTACGAAGCTCTTTACGCCTCATAAATCGTACTTAACGGTTGTCGGCAGACGGTAGTAGCTAGGACTTGATAGAGATCTATGGATCCGTAGTCGCCCACCAACGCGATCCCGGGCGTGACGTTCAGGTAGTCGTAGCCCTGCCAGTCGAGTTCGTGAGCGACCAGGATGTAATCGACCCTCAGCCTCGGCAGGACGCTCTGCCAGCTTCCGTCGCGTCCCGACGCGATCAGCTGCCGAATCGCCGTCTGGTCGAAATCACGTGGCGGAGCAACTCCCGCAACCTCCGGGTCGGCACTCGACAGGATCGGAACCGAGAAAAAAGTCGGGGCCGGCGAGGCAATGACGTTGTTCTGGTTCTTGACAAATGAGTAGCTCATGTACTCGTGCCACGGTAAGAACAACGCTCGGCCAGCATGCTGGTCCGAGGAAAGTTGCCGATCAGCCGCGTACCAGCCCGCTGGGTAATCGGACGGCTGAATCGTCCCATGTGCCCCATACAGCAGACCGTTTCCGTAATAGAGGGGCGCCGCCAACAGGACCGCACCGACAATGCCTCCCACGAGTTCAGCGCGAGGCTGGACCACCGGTAACCGAGCGGACCAACCGCGCAATGCGGCGACGCCTACTGCGAAGAGTTGCGAGTACGCGAACGCCAGGATCACAGCCCACTTTCCCGCGTCACGCATGCCTCGGTACACAGGAAGGTGACCGTCCAGCCAGTTCACGAGCTGACCGGTTGCCTGATTCGAGACTCCAATTTCGAGGGCAAGAGCGATTATCGCCGTCACGATCAGGGCGGCTACCCACTGTGCTGCGGGGTCTGACCTCCTTCGGAGCGCGGACGCCGCTCCAATGGTGCATACGAGCAGTACGAGAACGAGCGCTAGCGGCCAGCCCGGCACGAAGAACTTCATCGAGGTGAACCGTCCGCTGTTCTCGGCCCAGAAGCCGTACAAGCCCAGGAGGTTTGGCACAAGTCCAAGCGCAGTATCAGGAACCGCGGCAAAAGCCCGAAGATCCGCCTGGCTGGCTCGGCCAATTAGGCCACCCTCATAGCCCCGTCCGGCTATTACGGGTATGAGCCAGAACGAAGAAAGAACGGCGGTGCCACCAGCGATGCCTGACAGGGTGGCGGCGAGACGTCTGATGCGGGCCGCATCTCGGCAGGAGGCGAGCACAATGGCCCCAAGCACCGCGGCCAACACGGACGTCATCAGAAGCGCGTGCGGACTCAAGATGCCGATCAGGGTGAGACCCACTGCAGCCCACGCCGCGTCCTTCAATGTGAGCCGGCGGAGCGCAACCAGGATTCGGTTTGCCACCCACGGCAGCAGCGCATACGCCGCAAGCAGGTACAGCTGTCCATATTCAAGGCGGCCGTACATGAAGGGATTCATGGAGTAGAGGAGTGCAGATCCAGCCCTAGCCACGAATCCATCCGCTGGCGCTGCGAGAAAGGCCCCCAGGGCTGCACCGAAGAGGATCAGAATTACTAGCAGTTTCCCTACGAGCTCAGCCTGTACGACGACGGCAACCGCCGCGAGCAACGCCTGCAACGGGGCCGAGCTCGAGATGCCGGTCGGGAAGTCAAACCGACGTGGGCCTGGCCAATCGGTGCCGAAGAGGTACCCACCGCCAAGCCACGGCCCAACTACCATGAACGTTATAAAACCGGCCCAAAGGACGCCGTATACCGACGATCGCGAGGGCCTGTTAAGCACTGAGATCGGGTCGCGCGCAACCGACCTCAAGGCCATATAGTATCGGCTCACTTTCATCTGACCCGGGACGGACGGTATTTGTGATACGAGGTGCCCACCACCTCGTCATGGGGGACCAGTGACTGAATCATCGATCTCGGACATCGTCCGGGCGAACGGGCGATTTGCGTCACTGCTCAAGGGCGATCGCCTAGTGGCACACAACCTTATCGTCGGCGCCGGAACCATCGCGGCCGGCGTGCTCGGAGTGGCTTTCCAATCGCTGGCGTCGCATCAACTACATCCGGCTGACTACGGCGCCGTCTTCGCGGTGGTAACGCTGATCACTTTTATCGGGCTGCCCGCAAGCGCTTTCACGCTTCTGATGGCGCGCGAAACCAGCCGCGGGCTGGCGAGCGGGCAGCAAGCAGCGAGCGCGACTCTGCTGGGAAGGGGAAATCGAGCCCTCCTACTGATCGGAACGGCGATCGCAGGCACGGTGGTGGTCGGCACACCGGCCTTGTCGACGTTTTTTAACGTCCCATACGAATTGCTCTGGGCGGCTGCACTGGGCATTCCATTTGGTCTCGCCCTGCCGCTCCTCCTCGGTGAGCTCCAGGGCCAGCAACGGTTCATTGCGTACACGGTCCTGACGATCGGCCAAGCTGCAATCAAGCTCATCATGGCCGTCGGCCTCGGATTGGTTCTCGGTCCTCTGGGGATCGTCGGCGGTATCACGGTGGCCACGGTCGTGGTGTACGTGGTCGCCCTGCGTTTGCTTCGCCGGAAGCTGTCGATTCGGCCCAACTTGTCGTGGTGGCGACCCGCAGTTGGTTATCTCGCCGTAATCCTCCCGAGCACGGCCGCGGTCGGCGTGCTTTTGAGCTCAGATGTGCTGCTCGTCAAACATTTCTTCCCGACTCAAGCGGCGGGCCAGTACGCGGCGGTCGCGGCCCTCGGCCGCGCCATTTTCTGGGGAGCCAGCGCCGTAGCGATTGTGCTGTTCCCCAAGATCACATTTCGCAGATCCCAGGGCAAGAGCGGCACCAGCCTCGTCTCGGCCTCACTAATCTTGGTGGGTATTGGCGGACTCGCAGGCTATTTGCTGCTCTCGGTGGCCTCGAAGTGGCTTCTGTCCGCATTCGCGGGGACTGGTTATGCCGGAGCGTCGGGATACCTTGCCTGGTACTCGATCGGAATGCTGCTGCTTGGTGCAGCCGCGGTACTCATTGCCACGCAGCAGTCGCGAGGTCGGCCCGACTTTCTGGCCGTCCTCCTCCCCTTGTCAACCATGGAGCCCTTTTTGATCCTCGTGTTTCACCAAACTCTGACTCAGGTTGTGCAGATAGTGGATATCTCGATGCTGATCTTGCTGTCGGGACTCGTGGGCCTTTACCTGCTTCAAGAGCGCCGTAGCCCCGATCGAGATGCTTTCGCGCCAGGTCTAGGTACCGCCCTGCCCCAGCTCCAAGGGAACTGATGACCACGAAAACAATCGAGGGCACCAGTCCATCAGTAGAAGCCGGGGCCAAAGCTGTCGCGCAGACGATTCAGTTGTCGGTCATCGTTCCGGCCTACCGCGAAGGTCGCCGAATTCACGACAACCTTGCCCATTTGGTTCGCGAGCTCGACACGCTGGGCATTGGTTACGAAGTGATAGTCGTCTCGGACGGAAACACCGATGCGACCGTCACCGAGGCCCGTCGGCTCTCTTCTCCAGCCGTCAAGGTCTTCCACTATCCGATGAATGTCGGCAAGGGCTTTGCCCTGGCCCTAGGAGTAGCTCAATCCACTGGTCCGCTGGTGACGTTCATCGACGCCGACATGGAGCTTGACCCTGCCAATATCAGGGTCTTCATGGATCTGATGCAGCAGTCTGGGTGTGATGCTGTCATCGGATCTAAGCGACACCCACTGTCGAAGGTTTCGTACCCGGCGTTCCGGCGATTTCAAAGCGCTGTTTACCAGCTTTTCGTGCGCGTCCTGTTCAAACTCGATGTCCGGGACACGCAGACGGGCCTGAAGCTCTTCCGTCGAGAGGTCCTCGAGCAAGCAGTTCCTCTCCTGGCGATCAAGAGATTCGCATTCGATCTTGAGCTTCTGGTCGTGGCGCGCTTTCTTGGTTTCCGAAAGGTATGCGAGGCGCCAATACGGCTCGACTATCAGTTCGAAAGCACAGTGAACTTGGCCTCGGCCGGGCGGGTTGTATGGGATACCGCGGCGATTTTCTATCGTCTGCGGATCAGGCGCTACTATCAGATGAGGCGACAGCAACTTTTGGCTGGCGAACAAAATAACAACACTGGGGAGCTCGCCCGAGGCTAAACCCTGAGGATCCTGATTCTCAATTGGCGCTGCCCGCGGAATCCGCTCGCAGGTGGTGCAGAGGCGGTGACGCTTGAGGTCGCACGGCGCTTAGCCCTGCGCGGCGACAAAGTCGAGTGGTTCGCCGCTAGTTACCCCGGTGCGCCCGACGAAGAAGTTATCGATGGCGTCCGGATAGTCAGGTCTGGGCGCCAGTGGTCGGTCCATTGGAGAGCATTTCGCCGCTACCGCTCCAATGCCACGCAGAACTTCGATGTGGTCGTAGATCAAGTCAACACCATGCCCTTCTTTGCGCCGCGCTGGGCCCACGTCCCGGTCGTGATGTTCATCCATCAGCTGGCGCGAGAGGTCTGGTGGTACGAGTCCAAGTTCCCCATTAGCGCAGTAGGCTACGTAGCCGAACCGCGATATTTGAGGACGTACAAGGCCGTGCCCGTAATTACCGTATCGGACTCAACCAAGGCCGACCTTGTGCGACTCGGACTCAATGGTCCAATCACGGTGATCCCAGAAGGTTTGGAAGCTGTGGGATCGGCCAGGGCCGTGCCCGCTGATACTCCATCGTTCGTTTATGTGGGTCGCCTCAATCGCTCGAAGCGTGTCGATGACATCATCCGAGCCTTCGGAATCTTCGGCCAGACCGTTGAAGGTGGCTCGCTGACATTGATTGGCGACGGGCCGCCCCCGTACGTTGACGAACTCAAGAGGCTTGCCAAGCGGCTTGGAGTGAACGATCAAGTACGTTTCGTAGGACGTGTGTCCACTGAACTGAAGCACCTCGAACTGGCACGTGCCCACGCGATACTCTTGGCGTCGGTTCGCGAGGGCTGGGGGCTCGTGGTGACTGAGGCCAACGCGATGGGCGTGCCAGCGATCGGGTACGACGTGCCGGGACTGCGCGACTCCATCAGGCACGACAGCACTGGGCTGCTGGTCGATGCCTCGCCAGCATCCATGGCTAAGGGAATGCTTGATATGTGGGTTAGTCCGGTGCTTCACGACCGACTGTCCGCTGCTGCTCTTGAATGGGCTCGCAGCTTCTCGTTCGACAACACAGCTCAGGCCTTTCGCGCAGCGCTGGAGGCGGCTATTGGCAGTCAAGCCGCGCCAGGCAAGGGCCTGCGCGAAGTCAAGATGGACATTCCAAACTCCCCGGCGGTCTCCCACCAAACTGGACCGCAGCCTCGCGATGACTAGCCAAATGCGCTCCGCCCCGGAAAACGTCTCGCTTGAATGTCGGACGGACATGGTGTCAGTCGTGGTACCGAGCTTTAGTAGGCTCGACCGCTTGATGCAGTGTTTGGACTCTGTGGTGAGATCCGAACCTCAACCCCCTGGTGGAATTGAGGTCATCGTTATTACGTCGACCTACAGCGACGACGAAGTGGCCGAGATCGAAAAGCTTGGAGCAAGGGTCGTGCGTCGCGACGGCACCGTGTGGGTAAGCGAAGCGCGCAATATCGGAGCTGGTGCAGCAAGCGGTGAGTACCTCCTGTTTCTGGACGACGACAACACTCTTGCCCCGGATTGTACTACGGGTCCGTGCCCCTCAAGATCTGGTGTGCCGGAGTTAGCCGTAGTCGCGTCTTCATGAAGACGCGCCTATCCACCTCGTTGCCGATCCCAACACCCGAGCGCCTCGAGTCAGAAGATTTTCCGAATTGCTTCATGGTTCGTGCGAAGGACTTCCGAAACGTCCACGGTTTCGACGTCGAGGACTTCCCGCAGCACATGGAAGAGAGCGATCTGGCTCGACGCCTTCGCGCGCAGAAGGGTGGATACGCCTACTGCGTCACTGCCGCAAAGGACTGGCACTACATCGGGGCCAGTTTTGCCCGGCGTCTCCATATGCATGATGCGCGCCGGGCATTCTGGATCGCGCGGGGGCGCACCTTCTTCACAGCCGTATACGGAGATCGACTCCAGTGGTTCGCCTATGTGGCAATCGGGCAGTGGGCCCTCGCGGCGGTCTATCTCGGAGCAACCGTCCTTCAGGCACCGGACCGAATCGCCGTGACTCTTGCGTACTTACGCGGGATGCTCGCGGGCTTCAAGCTCGGTTGTCCATTGATTAGAGCGTTTCGCTCGGCCCGGACTCGGATCGAACCAGGCTAGGAAGTCATGGGAGCCTACGCACGACTCAGCTGGCTTCGCACTGAAATCAAGAAGAGAACGATGATGACGGCGCTCGACCCCATTGCTACGCGTTTCGCACGTGCGCTTTCAAGGGTGGGCCCGAAATTGGTTCCAAGTCCGACGCGTGAAACCGAGATTCGGCTCGACGACGACTCCACGTTAGTTCTTCCGGCAGGCTTGCCCAGCGCAAGGCGGTTGGCCGCGGCTGTGTATGAGCCTGAAGTTACGAACCTGGTGCGTTCACTGCTCCGACCGGGCATGACCTTGGTGGACGTAGGTGCCAATGTCGGCTACTACACGGTATTAGCCGCATCGTTGGTCAAGCCGACCGGGCACGTCTTCGCATTCGAGCCAGAGTTGGATGCGTATCGATATCTGCTGTTGAACATCGATCGGAATGCTGCGGCCAGGGCCGTTGCGAGTGCGGTAAACAAGGCTCTGGCTGATGTGGATGGAACGATGAGGTTCATTCCCAGCGCGCTGGAAGGTGGCTTCTTGGCCAAGAGCGGTGACAATGCAAGTCATTCAGCTGAGGACTCGCGATCACTCGACGTCGAAACGACCAGCTTAGATTCCTTCGTTGCTGAGCGCGGTTGGCCCTCGATCGACCTTGTCAAGATCGACGCAGAGGGCTCGGAGGCACTCGTTCTGGCTGGAGCGAGCAGAGTCGTGGCCAGGAACCCAGACATGAAGGTGATCATGGAAGTCAACCTTCGCGCCTTAGAGCGGGCCGGCACGACATCGCGTGACCTTACTGAGCTATTAACGAAGTTGGGCTTTCGTACCGCGTGCGTCATTGAACAGGGCCTAAGGCCAATCAACCTAGATGACGAGTTGCCCAGTAGCGGCCTCATATACAACCTGCTCGTCAGCAAGCAATGAGTCTCCGGATGGCTCCCGCATCCCGTGCGCAGGGGAACGACAGGGCTGCTGGGGCTCGGCCGCGCCAATCGAGACGTTGGCTATACCGTACCAAGTGGTGGCTTGGGATTGCCGTAGCCTTCCACCTTGCCTGCGCCGCCGTCTTAGTTCCGGTCGCATCACATCCGTACGATCTGGCTGTCCTAACGGGTAATGCCGAGGCTTGGCTGAATTGGGGATTCTCTCCTTTCTACAACTGGAAATTTGGTATCGACTACGCAGCCTTGGCGGTACTGGCCCAATCGTTAAGAGCATTTCTGTCTGCACTCGGGGTACCGGGAATAGCCGCTCTGCACATCGCTTGGAAGCTGCCGCTAGTGGTTGCGAACCTACTCACGGCTGGTGTCATTTACAGATTGGCCCTCAAGATTGGCCCCAATCGGGCGCCCGTTCTGGCAGCACTTTGGCTCGTTAACCCAGCTGTTCTCTGGATCTCCGCCGGTCACGGCCAAGTCGAGTCGATCGCTGTCCTTACTGTCTTTGCGGCAATGCTGTTCGCGTTGGAGGGACATCTGACGCTCGCTGGCATCATTACGGGGCTTGGAATCGGCATTGAATATTTTCCAGTGGCGGTGGTGGGGGCGGTCCTGATGTGGTGGAGGGGCGGGCATCTTCGTGGTCGACGTCCCTTAGTGGGCTATGCGGTTGGACTCTCAATCGCGCTAGTAGTTTGTTTTGTTCCTCTGTTGCTGGATCCTGTCGCGCGCGCAGGACTCTTTGGCGGCCTCGCCGCGAGTTCGGGATTGTCGATTCCGAGCGCGTCATTCTTGTCTGCCTGGGCATGGGTGAACTTCCAAGGGTCTGGCATCTGGCCAGTCATGTTCATTGCATCCACTCTGCTCTCTGGGACCATAGCTTGGCGTTATGCGTCAAGGGGAATGTTCGTTGGTGTGGCGTTTGTCGCAAGCGTACTTCTCCTGGCGGTCCTCTTAGACGTCAACTCACTTGCATTGTTCGCAGTGATTGCGGCTGCCGGGCTTTGGATGTTCGCGATGGTTGTTCCGATTGCGCCCGTCGCGTTGGTGTTGCTCCCAACGGCTGGCGCCGCAACCGCATTTTTATGGCTCGACGGTGGCGCAAGCGATGCAAACGCGTACTTCTACGACGACTGGGCTAATACTGGTGCGGAGTTGTGGCGGGTGCCCCAGAGCGAGCAGTTGGCGATCTTTGCGGGACATCTGTTCTCTTTGGGCCTGGTTGTTGCTGTCGTCTATGCGATCATGCGAGGACGAGCTGCATCTCGTCGCAGCTGGACGACCAGCGCCGCAGTCGGCGCGACAATATGCTTGGCCCTTGTCGTATGGGCGTCTCAGCCCGCAATCTGGCAATCGGCTCTTACCTCAGCGACCACGGCAAACCTGCCGGATTTTCAGCCGTTTGTCGCTTCCAGGGCTGGCACGGTGACAGCGGTGGACCGAACCACGGTGAGGGTGTCGTACCCAGAAGCACTCGTGCTGGCGGCCAAGCGAAGTAGCGTTCAACCCTCGGCTGCTTTGACGGTCTCGATGCAGGATCTATACAGTCGCGCTGCTTTAAACACCGCCCGACTCCCTCTGGCTTGGACAGACCGAACTGTATTGATACCTGGGTGGGGTCACATTCAAGCATCACTCCAGTCTGTTTGGGTCCAGTTGTTGCTGGGTTCTACTGACTGGTCCGGGTTCGGTCCGCCCGACGCCTCTGGCCTTGGGCTAACCGTCAACGGCGTGTTCACTTCTCCTAGTGGGTTTAGGCTCGTTGCGGCTCAACCAGGCTTCACGGGCTGGGCATTGGTGGACTTTCGAGTGCCGACATCCGACATTGACCAGTCCGGCAGAATGGACCTTCTTCCTGCGCCGCTGTCAGTCCTCTGGAACGGGTCGGAGGCTGGGCCGTGGGTCAGGGTCGCGCCTGCATCCGGGGCGTTCGATGCGGTCATCGACGACTCGCCGGCACGGGTGAGCATTCAAGCCGAAGCCTCAGGGAACGGCTATCTGTCCGGCGTACCAATGAAGACGACGTTTGACGTTTCCGCCAGTGGAAGTGCTCTCCCGTTGTATCGAATTACAGGCGCTGTACTTCGTTGGCCAGAAACGCCTGAACTATGGCAACTCAACCCGTGGATCCGCGCTCTTGGGGCGCTCTACGGACTCCTTTTGGCGGGGAGCTGTACATACATGCTTCGGCTTGCGCTGAGAGCCAAACTGGTTTGGACCACAGCATCTCCATATCCTGCCCACGGGCGCCCAAACTCCACGATTGCGCCTCACTGGCCATCACCTTCACGCGACACGCCGGGCTCGGAGGCGCATTAGACAAGTTCCTTCCATGTGGCTGCGCCCTTACGAATGGCAACGATGTTATGGAGGAAGAACAGCTCGTGGGTTCTTGCATGGTACGTCCCCAGGGGCGCGAGGCCGTCAACAACCATCCTGTAAAGCGTGAAGTCCGACAGCAATTCATAGAAGTCACGCAGAAAGACTCGGCTAATCACGTTCATCTCATTGAACTCAAATTGGATA
>WNGL01008119.1_pt1 | contig 14884 bp, 8 predicted proteins | sample 5400591 | NCBI WGS metagenome assembly WNGL01 (sample SAMN13153377, study PRJNA577476) | soil metagenome | isolation source: 80 cm soil or saprolite under Garry oak tree replicate 1 | place: USA:California | collected 2016-06-15
CTTGGCATCGCCGACATTGCGGAACACCATCGGGCCCACGAGACCGGCGAGGATCGCGATGACGGTGATCACGACAAGCAGCTCGATGAGGGTGAATCCGTCGGACAGTCGGACGGTCTGACGGTCTGACGGAAAACCCGACCATCGCATAACCGTCCGACAGTCCAACCGTCCAACCGTCCAACAGCTAGTGCGCCGTGACACGCAGGACCTCCTCCACCGTCGTGATCTCTGCTTGTACCTTCACCCAGCCGTCGTGTCTCATCAGCTCCATGCCCTCCTTCTCTCCCAGCTCGCGGAGCCTCGCGAGTGATTCGCGGGACGTGATGGCGCGATTCAACGTTTCGGAGACGACGAGCAGCTCGAAGATGCCGATGCGGCCGAGGTAGCCCGTGCGGTGACACGCCTCGCAGCCGCGCCCACGCACCAGGTGCGGCGTCCCTTTGGGCTCACCGGAGACAAACGACACAACCTGCGGATCGGGGCGATAGCGCTCGCGGCAGTGCTGGCAGATGCGGCGCACCAGCCGCTGCGCGAGCACACCGTTGATCGTCGCCGCGATTTGATACGGGGCGACCTGCAAGTCGAGCAATCGCGTGACTGCGCTGGGCGCGTCGTTTGTGTGCAGCGTCGAGAAGACGAGGTGACCGGTCATGGCCGCCTGCACCGCGACCTCCGCGGTCTCCGGATCGCGCATCTCACCGACCATCATGACGTCGGGGTCTTGCCGCAGCACGCTGCGCAGTGCCGAGGCGAACGTCATGCCGGCTTTGCGATTCACGGGGATCTGCGTGACGCCCTGGAGGTGATACTCGACGGGATCCTCCACCGTGATGATTTTCTCCGCCGTCGTGTCTCGCAGGGCCAGCGCGCTGTAGAGCGTCGTCGTCTTCCCACTGCCCGTTGGGCCGGCGGCGATCACGATGCCTGTGGGACGCGCGATGATGCGGTGGAATTGCTCGAGGGTCGTGGGCGCCATACCCAGCTCGTCCAAGCTGACCGGCTGACCGCCGCGGTCGAGCAGGCGCAGCACGACGGATTCACCGTAGAGCGTCGGCACTGTCGACACTCGGATGTCCAGCTCGCGCGACTCGAGACGAATGCGGAAGCTGCCATCCTGCGGCGCGCGCCGTTCCGCGATATCCAACTCGGCCAGCAGTTTTACGCGGCTCACGATCGCGCTTTGCGCCTGCTGTGGGGGCGCGGGTGCGTCGGCGAGGACGCCGTCCACCCGAAACCGCGCGCGCAGCCCCTGGGGTGTCGATTCGAGGTGGATATCGGACGCGCGCGCGTCGTGCGCTTCCTTAATGAGCAGGTTTACGTACTTGACGACGGGGGGTTGGCTCGCGAGATCGCGCGCGTCCGCCAGCTCGCGATCGTCATTCCCTGAAAACGCTTCACCGTCCCGCAAGTCGTTGACCACTTCTACCATCGATTCGGCCGCAGCGTAGGCACGCCGGATGCCGTCGGCCAGGTCTTCTTCGCTGACCGGAACGAGCTCGACCGGTCGGCCGAATTCGCGAGACAGGTCAGCGAGGACGTCGGGATCGGGATCGCCCGAGACCGCGACACGCACGTGCGTCTCGGTGGTCTCGAGGGGGAAAACGCGGTTGTACTCGAGGTAGCAAGCCTCGAACGAGTCAGGCAGAGAGAGTTGCGACTGGAGCATTTTACACGTGTCTTGGCAGGGACTGTGCCGCGCAGACGCGCGCGATGCGTGCTTCGAATGCAGGCGTCGCGAGGGTCAAACTTGTCAGACTGACAAGTTCGAACACTCCAACTTGTCACGTAAAGAGAGAGAATTCGTGCTCAAGAACGGGTGGACTTGTCACGGTGACAAGTTCATACGGTCGAACTTGGCACCGTGGAGGGATGTTGGGCGCTGCATCGTGCTCAGTTCAAGATGGCACGGGGAGTGCTTAGGGCGGGGACGCTCCGGGCGTCCGGAATTCTGGTACTCGAGTGTGGGAGTGCCCGATCGTGTCTCACCCCCTCCGCCGTCTACCCCTCGTCACGGCCACAATCCTGTTTTCCCTCTTAGCAGCAGCGAGACGTTACGTCCTGGTCGGCGTCAGCGTGAGCCCCGACGCCGGCGGCTATCCCGATGCGACGATCCGACTGGCGAACACGACCGGAAACCAGGTCACCTTCACGGTGACGAACACCGGGGACATCGACACGCGGTATTCTGTAACGTGCACCCCAGGCGTGGCGGTGTCGTCCATAACCGCGTGCCCCACGATAGGCATCATCGCGGCCGGGAATTCAAAGCCCGCGTCGGTGTCGTTCACGACGGGATCCGCCGGCTCCGGGAGCGTTTCGATCTTGGTTACCGCGACGACCCCGACCGGCGCGTCAGCCACGGGTAAGTTCAACGAAACGGTCGTCAATCCAGCCGCGTCAGTGACGCCGGACGGCGGGAGCGCCGCGTTTGCTCCGAACACGGCGTCGTCGTACAGCTTCACGGTGACGAACACGGGCACGGCGCAAACGACGTACACGCTCGCCGCGGTGTGTTCTGGGACCGGCGTCACGGGATGCTCGCCGAGTCCCGCCAGCGTCACGCTTTCCGCCAACCAGTCCCAGCCAGTGACGGTCTCCTTCACGACGCAGGGCCAAGGCACGACAGGAGTCGTCGAGCTAGATGCGCAGTGGGGCGGCTCCACGCTCGACGCGGGCACAGTCAACGTCACGGTCTATACCTACGGCGTCGCGGTTACGCCTGACGGAGACGCCACGCCGACGCGCCCGGCGAACACGAGCGGCTACAGCCAGGTGTTCACCGTTCACAACACGGGAAGCGCCCCCAACAGCTACGCGCTCACGTGCGGTGGTTCCTCGAATGTCACGTGCACGAGCCTGAGCCAATCGAGCGTGCCGGTCGACGGCTACACGTCCGCCAACATCACCGCGTACTACAACGTTGGCCCGGAGGGCCTGGGGACATTGACGCTGAGCGCCGCGGGGACTAACGCGACGGACGGTGGATCGTGGAGCGTCCACGTTGAGCGCTACTCGGTGGCCGTGATCCCGGACGGCACCGCCACGCCGATTCGGCCCACGTCCTCATCGTGGAGCGAGACGTTCACCGTCCAGAACACCGGTACGGCGGTCACCGGTCCGGCGTCCGACACCTATACCTTCTCATGCAGTATTCCAACCGGTCCGCTCACATGTGGGACGGTCAGTCCGGCGAGCGCAACCCTCGCCGTGGGCGCTCAGCCGATAACCGTGACGGTCAACTACTCGACCGCGAGTACGACCGGCACAGGCAATCTCACACTCACGGCAAACGGAGTCGCCAGTGATCCCGGTTACTACTCGGTGCAGGTCGAACGTTACAGTGTGGCCGTTGGGCCAGACGGTTCGACTACTTCGCCGCGCCTAACCAACACTGGTGGTTACCGCGAGGTTTTCACGGTCCAGAACACGGGGAGCACGCAGAACACCTTTTCCCTCACCTGCAGCGGCTCGTCAAACGTTACGTGCACCAGCCTCAACCCGACCAGCGTAACGCTGGCCGCGAACGCGTCCACGACCGACACGGCGTCTTACAACGTCGGCTCGACAGGGACGGGCACGCTGAGTGTGAACGCGTCGGGGATGAACGCGAGTGACAGCGGATCGTACTCTATCCCGGTCATCTCCTACGGCGTCGCCGTAACGCCCGACAGCGGCGAGGACCTGCGACGAAACCCTAACCGTGTGAGCCTCGGCGCAACCTTCGCCGTCAAGAACACCGGTACCGCCACCGATACGTTCACGTTCGGTTGCTCTGCAGCAGGCACTATCACATGCACACGTGACGCCTTCGGCAATTACCTGATATCACCGGCTTCCGCGATACTTGCGGGCAGCGCACAGACCAGCGTGGCTGTCACCTATAGTACCGGCAGCGAGACAGGGACCGGGCGCGTCTTCCTGAACGCGATTGGCCACCATTCCACAGATCAGGGATGGTTCTGGGTGCCGGTGAGCAATTCGACGGTCGGCGTGACGCCGTCGAACGGGTGGACGAAAGGTGCATTCACCGCTACCAGCTATACCGCCACGTTTGTCGTGAGCGATCCCGATACCCTCGGCCATTCGTACGCGCTGGACTGTTACGCCAGCGACGTGAATATCACATGTCCAACTTCGCCGCTTGGCACACTCGTGCTCGCAGCGGGGCAGTCTCAGAACCTCAGTGTAGGGTACTCGGTCGGCGCTGGTGCGAGCGGGGACGCCTACATTCACCTCTCGGTAAACGGGAACGAACTCGGTCCTGGGAAGCTCAATTTCCATGTTTGGCCTAGCGTAGCGCACGCTGTTTCCGTGACGCCGACAGTAACCCCCGGTCCGGCTCGCAGCAGCTTCACGAACGGCTACAGCTCGACATATACCGTGCGCAACGTCGGAACCTCGAGTGACACGTACACGTTCACGTGCGTGGCGCCCGCCAACGTCACGTGCGGCACCGTCACCCCGGGAAGTCAACTACTCGCCTCCTTGGACAGCTCCGTCGTCAGCGTGAGCTATAACGTCGGCGCGAGCGGATCCGCCTACGTGAGTCTCACGGCATCAAATGCCAACGCGAACAACACCGGCCAAATGAGCTTCAGTGTGGTGCCAGCGGCTGCCTATGCGGTGGCGGTCACGCCGGACGCGAAGGACGTGGGTGTCCTGGCAAGCACGGCCGCGTCGTATCCCTACACCGTGTGGAACCGCGGAACATCGCAGAACACCTACGCCATTGCGGCGAGCTGCACCGGCAGCGCGATCGCCAGTGGCTGTACGCCGTCCGCGACATCGCTCACGATTCCGGCCGGCGGCAACAGCGTCGTCTCGGTCTCCTACACGTCCGGTGGAGCATCAACGACAGGCAAGATCACCCTCACGGCTACACAGTCGAACGATGCCGGCGTGAAAGACAGCGGATGGGTGAACGTCGCGACCGGAACGGCGCAGCGCCCCACAGTCAGCGTCAGTACGGTCAATCCGGGGCTCACGCCCGAGCGGGACTTGTGCATGACAGTGGCCCTCGCTGGCGGCGCGGCCTCGGAGTGCGGAGACCTACGGCTGGCGCATGGGCTGCCCGCCGTTCGCACAATGGGCAAGGTGCGCGCACCGACGCTCGTGTACTCAAGCGCGCTCGCGCATCCCTATCCGCTGCTCGCCGCCGAGGTAACGCTCCCCACCGGCGCGGCCAATCCCGACTCGGTGGAACTGTCATTCAAGTTGAATGGAGTGGAGCGGCGCAAGGCGCGTTGGGCGGGAAGCGCGTTCAGCCCGGGTCGAGCGAATCGTGTCGTCATTGGGTTTGATGGCCTCAACGACACGACGGGCGTGTACTCCTACACGCTGGATGTCACCAACATCTATCCGGGCAGCTCGTTGTCAGCACTCACCCCGGGCTCAGGCGAGATCATCAACGTCAACCGGTCACAGACCGAATTCGGAGCCGGGTGGTGGCTCGCGGGGCTCGAGCGCCTCAAACTCGACTCGATGCTCTGGATCGGGGGCGATGGCAGCGCCCGCGTGTACCGCTCGGCTGGCACGAATGTCTGGGCGGCCGCGGCCGTGGACCGGCCCGATACGCTCAAGAAGGTGGGCACAGAATACGTGCGCCTGCTACCCGGCCAAGCCGAGGTGTGGTTCGACGCCACGGGTCGGCACGTGCGGACCGTTAGCCGGCTGAGGCACGATACAACGTTCTTCCATCGCGATGCGAATGGCTTGGTTGATACGATCAAAGTTGCCCCAGCGAGCCAGGGACGATACTACCAGTTCTTCTATAGCGGTTCGCCCGCACGTCTCGATTCGGCAGGTGCACCACCAGCGGGAACGCTGGTCCGGCGCACGAAGCTGACTCGTAATGGTGCACTCGTCACCTCGATCACCGACCCCGATACGAGCAGTGTGAGCTTTGCATACGACGGCAGCTACACAAATCGAATCATCACGCGTACTGACCGTATCGGGACAGTCGCGAGCTATTTCTATGACGCGGCGGGCAAAGTAGCGCGCGATAGCCTGGATCCTGGCTCGAGCCAGCCGGTCATCGTTACACGACTCCGTGCGCATGAAAGCGCCGGATTCGTAGGAACTGCGGCTGCCGATACCGCGGCGGCTACGGCCGCCATCGACGGCCCTCGCACAGACGTCGGTGACTCGACGCTCTTCTGGGCGGATCGCTTTGGGGCCCCGCGACGCATTCGTAACGCCCTTGGCTATGAGACGACGGTCAGTCGCGAAAACGCGACGTATCCCGCACTCGTCACGCGATCACAGGGACCCACAGGCCGCGTCATGCGCGCACATTACGACACTCGCGCCCACATCGATACGCTCACCGATTCTGCGACGATCGTGAACGGACAGCCGGCGGTGACGCGGTATGCTTGGGATGCAAGCTGGGATGCTGTGACGCGAATCGTCCCGCCCGAAGGCGACAGCACAGTCATCGGTATCGAGACCTCAACAGGGCACCGGATCTGGCAGCAAGACGCGAGCGGCAGCGTCAGTCGCGACACCTTCACGTATTACGCGAACGGCCTACTGGCGACGGCGCGCGAAGCCGGAGCGTCGGCCGTGACGACGTTGAACTATGACAGCCGCGGCAACCTTCGGGAACAGATCTCTCCGCTCGGATTCCGAGATTCCGTCTACACGGACAACCTCGGCCGTGACACGCTGACAGTTTCGCCGCCCCTCGATTCGGCTGGAACGTCCAAGTTTCTGCGCGCTCGCAGCGTCTATGACCTCATGGGTCGCGTGACGAAGGCGGTGAGCTCAGCGCCGGCGATGCCGTACACGGTCACAGTCAGTGGTGTCACGGCGGACGCACAACCGGTCATCGCAGACAGCGTCGTCGTCCAAAACACGTATGACCGGGAGGGTCGGTTGATCGAAGTCGACGGTCCGACTGTGGAGCTCCGCACATACGATCGTGCCAATCGTGTGCTTACGAAGCGCGTCGGATCGGGACCAACGGGATTCGTCTATGATGCGGCCGGAAATGTGATTAGCGAGAGCTACCGCAACGGCGGAACCGTCTCAGCGCAGTTCGATGCGCTGAACCGTCTCGTGCAGCGGGTGGTTCCTCGGGCTGCATACCCGAGGACAGACTGCACGGGACACGCCAACGGTCCCGTTACCGGCGATGGGGTTTCGTGCGGGTACCTTACTCCGTATTTCACTAATCTGCTCGGCGACTCTCTCCTGATACCCGCCGACACCTTGCTGTTCGCCTTTGATTCAGCCGGCAACATGGTGCGGGCCGACAACCGTTATGCCGAGGTGCGACGCAGCTACTATCTCAATGGCGCGCTCGCCACCGACACGCTGCGGCTGCGCGATTACAGCGACAACGCGTTTGGGCACACCTATACCTTGAGCTATCGTTACGATCGGGACGGTCGACGGGCGTGGATGAATTTGGTGGGGCTAGCCGCGGCCGACAGCTTTACGTACGCCTACAGCGCCGCAAACGGTGGCCTGGCGCAGATCACCGATGGCGCCGGCCGGCGATACGCAGTGACCTACAAACCTAACGGGCGGCTAGACAGCCTTAACGTCTTTGCAGCCGGTGCGGGAACACCGGGAATCAAAGAGTCTTACCAGTACGACGCCGATGGGCGCCTCACCGTACGGGAACGGCGCACGGGCGCAAACGCCGTGTTACAGCACGACAGCTTGACGTACAGTCCGACCGCGCAGGCCCTCAGAGCGAGTACGAACTCGGCCGCCGCTTCGCAAGGCACACAGTACATTCGGAACGCGTACAACGGACTCGGTGCCGTCGTCGCGTCGGAACTTCAGAACAGTGGCACAGCCTACTGGAATCTTGAAGAATTCCGCGCCGACAAGATCGGCAATGTGTGGTACCAGCACACGCGCTACGCAGTACAGTCAGTCCGTCCCTCTTCTCAAAGCTTCTTCACGGGTGATGGACTTTTGTACGCGCGCTCAGGAGCGTTCCCTGATGGGTGCCCCCCCGGCACCGTATACCTCGACACGCTTTATCAAGTCGCCGATGCTGCCGGCAACGTGATCCGCTCCGGCGATCGCCATCATAGCGGTTGTGACAGTCAGGAGACGCAGACGGCTAGTAACTCTTACTACTCGACGGCCAATCGGCTAATGGTCTTCCAACGGTGGACGATGGACGGGCAGAATTGGGAGGAATACTGGTACGACGCGTTGGGCCGGCGCGTCTTGACTCGGACGCGGCATGATTCGAACAACTGCTGGCAGCAATCTGCGCTGCCCTGTCCAGGGTTTGTCGAGCGCACGGTATGGGACGGCGACCAGCTGCTCGGCGAGGAACGCACGAGTGGTTTGGACCAGGTGATGGGCGGTGCGCCGTACTACGGCACAGTGCGCTACGTGCACCTGGTCGGGATGGACGCGCCTGTCGCGATCCTCGATAGTCGCTTCAGCGACGCGCGCGTGATTCACTACAATTGGCGGGGCCTCGCCGAGGCGTCGAGCTTTACCAATGGTAGCCCCGCCGACTGTGAGCTCACCGGTGGGAGCTGCACGCGGATCGCTTGGAACGCAGGCGAGGGGGTCTACTTCATTCGGAACACCAATCCCTATGCAGGAATGACCCCCACGTGGATCGGAAGCTTGCCGGCGAATGGCAAGGGAGACGCAGGGCTCTTATATAGAAGGAACCGGTTCTTTGATCCAGCGAGTGGGCGGTTTACGCAGGAAGATCCGATTGGGCTTGCGGGCGGCCTCAATCTGTATGGGTTTGCGGGAGGAGATCCCGTCACGTTCTCGGATCCTTTCGGTTTGTGCGTTCCGATGCCATGGTGCATGCAAGGCGCACTTCAAAACGTCGCGGCGAAAATAGGTCACTTCGTTGACAAAGTGAACCAGTTTGCAAGGGAAGAAGCCGCCGGTTTTGCTTGCGGCGCCCAGGCCCTTGCCGGGTGTGAAGTACCACCCAGTGGGCATTTTGGTGCCGAGCTCGGACTAGCGCTGCTGCTGACTGGTATGAAGGCTCCGGTAGCCAGCAGTGCTGGTGACCTTGAGCTTGGCACAGCTGTTAGCGCTGATCATGCTCCCGGTTGGCCTGGTTCCGCAGAAGAAATGGATCAGTTTCTTGGGACGCAAGGAACGCGTGTTCCAGATGGGCCATCGACGCCTGGGCGCGGGAAAGTCGTTTGGCAGCCGAACAGCAACACGCGTATCACGTTTGAGCAGCATCCCTACGATGTTAACGCTCCCAATTGGCACAAGGGACCACACTGGCATCTTGAGACACCGGGCACGCCGCATGCGCGGTATCTTCCAGGTGAGCCAATTCCAGACTAGCGGGGGAGAGACAACATGCCACTGAAGCAAATAGCGACGATAAAGTTTGAAGATGTTGAGACCGGTGCTCCCGGTGTTGCAATTATCAAGGAGCATGACGGCAACATAGGACTTAGCCTTTCCCTTGAGGCGGATGGCGACATTGGGGTATTTCTAGGCCCCGGCGATTGTGACCGCATAATCCGAGCTCTCCAGGAGGCCGTGCAAGCTTCTTCCGCCTGATTGCGGTTTACCTCACCGGGGCTTGGCGTTTGCGGGGGATTTGAACCATCGCTTGAACCAAGTCTGGCGTTGAAGCGCTCGAGCGCGTCGTGTTATCCGACCTTGCCGCTCGCAGCGTCGGCTGGGTCTAAACTCACGCGCTCGAGCCAATGGGTCTTCCGGACCTCATCCCTCGATCTGGCTGCCCAGCCAACCTTAACGCTGGCCCTCGCGAAGCACAGGGCGATTCGGGCTTGGGCTGAGAGAGAAACGGGTCGATTCTCCACCGGTCCTGGTCGGCGCAACGGGGTCGCCGGGCCTGACGTCCTCAGTGACGAAGTAGTGGGGTGCCTCAGACGGGCGCTGCCCGGCGGCCGATTGCTCGGCCGTCCCCACTGAATCGGCGTGAGCCAAAGCTCCGCCACGCGGGGAAGCGGAGGTCACCCCACCACCGCTTCCCCAAGCTCATATCCGGTACAGCGATTGTCAAAGAGCGCCGGACGAGCTGCGTGCAACGGGACGTCGCGCCACCCTCACAGATCGTCGGAGCTCAGGGCCCCACGCATCTTCATGGACGCTGCTCGTCCGTACCGAGCGGGCCAGCCATCAGTGAACGCGGAGATCGCCTGAAGGCGTCTCGAGACTTGGTCCGGGCACCAGCTCGGCACCACGCGCGGCTCTTGGATCAATGTGTGAGCGCCGGCTGATGCCGAGCTGCCTGCCAGCGAGTCTTATCGAACGGCTCGCCTCGCTGCAGAACGGCAAGCACCAGCGGCACCAGCTTGCGCGCGATGGCGCAGACGGCTTTGGTCTTGAGCCCGCCATTCCGTGCGAGCAAGGCTTCGTAATAGCTGCGATACAGCCCGCGGCGCTGGCACCAGCGGCCCGCGAGCAGGAAGAGCTGGCGGCGCAGCATGGGGCGGCCGCGCTTGGACTGACGCCGGCGGCCTTGGCTCGATCCGCTCGATTTCTCGATGAGATTCATCCCGGCGAGCGTCAGTACCTGGCGTGGGTGCGCGTAGTCGTGCGGCGTGCCGAGCTCGGCCAGGATGGTCGCCGCACAGACAGCGCTGACCTCGGGCACGGTGAGGAGCGCTTGGGCCGACGACAGTCGCGCCATGAGCTCCGAGATGCGGGCCTCGGCCTCGACCATCTGTTTGCGCACCAGGCGCCAGCGCGCGAGCGTCGCCTGGATTTCCATCCGGCGCTCGGCCATCGCTTGAAGTAGCGCGATCGTCTGCTGTGCACTCGTGTAGAGGCGCTCGAACCGCTCGGTGACAAACTTGCCCTTGGAGATCTTGCGCGCGTACGCCCGCACCGTCGCCTTATGGGCAGAGAGTAGGTCTTGCGGCAGCGGCCAGCGCTCGAGCAAGCCGATCGGCGTGTGCTTGGCGAGCGTCGAGACCTGGGCTACGAACTCCGGCCAGGCAAGATCGAGCAAGCCCTGGAGGCGATTCTTGAATCGCGTCGCCTCGACCGCCAGACGATGCCGATAGCTCACCAGGACCCGCAGCTCGGCATAGGGCGATTCGAGAAACGGGAAGCGGACGAACGTACCGTCGGCCACGAGCTTGCAGATCACGGCGGCGTCTTTGGCGTCGGTCTTGAGCGGGCTGTTGTCCTCGAGCTCTTTCGTGCGCTTGGTGTGCGCGGGCAGGACATTCACGATCGGGTAGCCGCGGCTCGCGAGGAAGTGGGCAAACGTGAAGCCGTGATGGCCCGCGAACTCGAGGCCAATGAGCATCCGCGACCGCTCGGTGTCGGGAAACAGCGCCTGGAGCTCGGCATCGGCGCGCTCAAACCCCTCGCGACTGACCAGCACCTTCAGCGGTTTACGACGCAGGCCATCCGGTCCGCGCGCCACCAGGACGTGAAAGCGCTTACCGGTGTCGACGCCGACGTGGACGAGGAAGGTGCGAGCAAAGGCGGCCTTCTCATCAGGGCTCATAGCGCGGCTCTCCAGGGTGGGAGCCGGAGAAGCGACTACGTGCTTGCGGGTCGGGTCAACCGGGAATAGATGTCTCAACTTCAGCGACCCCTTCGGACTCTGCTCAGAGGAGCAGAGGAAGAGTGGAGGCTGCCCGCAGAAGGGTGACGTCGCCGATGTGCAAAAGCAGACCTGGGTGAATCCGACGGGTGGCGCGGTGAGAGGATGCGATAAGCAAGGGTGCGGCAACTTTGGCGCTCCTCGCGGAGACAGAACGCACGCGGGTGCAGATTACGTGGCGCGGACTGGCCAGGACGTAGTCGCGGTTACCGGCGGCGAAGTCACCAACGTGGGCTACCCGTATGGCGACGATCTCTCCTTCCGCTATGTTGAGATCACAGGAAGCGACGGGTATGTAGCGCGCGAGTTTTACATTCAGCCTGGGGCGAACGTTCAGACAGGAGCTCGTGTCCAAGCGGCCCAAGTACTTGGAACCCAGCAACGACTTGGCGGCCGTTATCCGGGTATCACGGAGCACGTGCACGTAGAGATTCGTCGCTCGGGCCGCCTGATCGACCCCACAACACTGATCCCCAACCCGGTGCCGTGATATGATTTCAAGAGCCGCATTAATAGTCGCAGTGGTCGTATGCCTTGCATGCAGCGAGCAGCGTCCTGCCGCCGCGCAGAGCGCCGCACCCTGCAGCGAGCCCGAGGTCATCCGGGGTGCCACAGCCTATAACGAGTTGGTGTGCGCAGGCATCGACAAGATGCAGCACGGACAATTTCAAGAGGCGATCCACGACCTGGAGCAGGCGACAACCCTTCGCCTCTCCGAAATCCCGAACTTTCGGTTATTTTCGCGGCTTACCGGGCGAACCTCAATCTCGATCTAGGTCGCCTCTCGCTCTCGCTGCTGGTCGGTATTTATCGCTGCCATCAGGCGTCGACGGGTTTTATTCTCCTAGACCAGACGGGTGCGCCGGTAGAACACCCGCAGGCCAAGGAAATCACCCGCCGGATGTGCGGCGCCGCGTACGAGTATGCGTATTCGCGGAACTCCCTCGAGGACTTCGTTCATGACGCGAGTCTCGTGGAGCACTACCTGGCGATCGCCAAGGAAGTGAAGGGCGGGTAAGTCAGCTTCACCCCAAGTGCCTCCGCCCCTCCTAAGAGCCCGGCCCCCCGCGGTCGGGCTCTTCCCGTATCACCTGCTGCCGGTGCGCCGCCGCGTCTCGAGGAGGGCGTCGACGAGCTTGAGTACGGCGCGTCGATCGGCGGCAGGCAGGGATTCAACTCTCTTGACCCGCTTGAGGAGCCGCGCCGTCTTTGGTGACGTGCTGTCCTTGAGCGGCTTCACGCCGAGCAGCTCGTCGGTGCTCACCCGCAGGACTTGAGCAAGGTGCACGAGCACCGCCCCGGGGGGCAGCGCGTCGTCGCGCTCATAGTAGGTGATCACCCGCTTGGAGACGCCGACGGCCACACCCAGCTCGGCCTGGGTGAGCCCCCGGCGCTGACGGATCTCGCGGAGGCGTTTCCCGAACCCTGCGACCGTCCGCTCTTTCACGAGCGCGACACTCCCGGTAGCTCGATCTCCCAACGATACGGGGCGCTTCCCAGAGCCGGGGCCCGAACCCCTCCGGTCTGGGACGGCGATCGAATCCTCGCCGAGACTCAGATGCAAGGCAGGACACGAGGCGCGACACGCCCTACTGTGGGAAGACACGGCCGCAGTTCTTAACCTCTATTTCCGACCGGCAACGACGCTCGAAAGTAATCATGGGTTCCGCCGGCGTGCCGCATTGACTGTCGTTCTGCTCACACCAAGCAATTGCGCTGCCCTCTTCACGTTCCCACCAGTCATTCGCAGCATTCGTTCGACGGCCGTCCGGTTCGCTTCAGGATTCCCACGTCGCTTGTATTGTAGAAGGGGTTTTGATTCGGCTCGCAAATGTTGTACGTCGATCCCTGACGCCCCAGAGCCCCTCGCCACGAGATACGCGCTCAGCACGATTCCCTCGAGCTGCCGCACATTGCCTTCGTACGCGCCTTCACCCAACACGTTCATCGCCGCGTCACTGAATTCGGTTGGACCATCAACTCCTGTCTTCTCGGCGCAGCGCTGAAGGGCTCGCTCGGCGAGTAAGCGAATCTCTGTCCTTCGCTCACGCAGTGGCGGGATCCCGATGCCGCAGGAACCAAAGCGATACCGCAGGTCCCTCAGCAACATGCCACTCCTCATCAGCGTGTCGGGATCGTCCGTCATCGCCAGAATGACGCGACATGCCACCGATTGCACCCGGTCTGATCCGACAGGACTATAGGTCCCCCGGTCCAACACCTGAAGCAACTGCTTCTGGACGCCAAGATCGACGGTATGCAGATCATCGAGGAGCAACGTCCCGCCGCCGGCTGTCGCGATGCGACCAGTCCGCATCTTCCGAGCATCGGTAAAGGCGCCCGGCACATGCCCAAACAGCTCGTCGAGCGCGAGCTGCGGCGCCACAGTTCCCACGCTGAATGCGTGGAATCCGCCGGAGCGCCCGCTGAGCTGATGGATGTATTCAGCGAAGAACGTCTTTCCGGTGCCACTCTCACCGTAGAGAATGACCGGAGTCGCCGCGGGCGCGAACGCGTGCGCGCGAGAAATGGCCTCGACCATCGATGGAGCCAATGCGATCGGCTCGTTCGACGGCGACACCGGATGGCGATGCGATAGTAGACGAGGTGTTGTCACGCGACGATGATGTACCGTTCAGACTCGGTTCATTCGTGACTTAAATGCTATTAGCTCTGCCCCGTTGCGGGGGTTATCAACCGAAAGCATTAGAGCTTTCTAGACCGCTGGATGTTGATCGTAGGAACGGTCTTGAAAACGCGCGTCCTCTCGCCCCGTTTCTTTCCAATGCTCAAGCGTGTCAAGAAGAGTACTCCGCCCACTTCGCGGCTTGCCGCAAGACCGCCGAAAGTGTTTGCCGTAATGTTTGCCGGTCAGTGCCCGCCGATGGGGTCAAATACGGTCGCGTCGTGCCGGTGCCGGAGCACAAAACGAGGGGCCCGCACGGGACCCCTCGTCTTTTCAGTCCGCTGCTCTACCAACTGAGCTACCTGGCCGAAGGACGCGAAACTTCATGAGCGACAACCACTTTTGCAAGCGGGAGCGGCAACGATCAACCCCTCTCCCGCGGCGCGAGATTGGGCGCAAGGACCTCTGCATAGCGAGCAGGGTTCCGGATTCCCTGGCTGTGCATCCATGCGTCGGCCGTGTGAACCAGCGAGCGCCCCTCGTCGCCACTCAACGTCTCCCCCAGGCGGCGTCGCACGACGTGGGCGTGCACGGCCATTTGCGCCGCGTCGAACGCCGCGGTCGCCCGCTCCAGCAGCGGGACGACGTCGGCTACGTCGCCACGCGCAGCCGAGAGTCCCGCGCGTAGGAGCAGCGCGAGCGCGTCG
>WNGL01005619.1_pt1 | contig 14878 bp, 12 predicted proteins | sample 5400591 | NCBI WGS metagenome assembly WNGL01 (sample SAMN13153377, study PRJNA577476) | soil metagenome | isolation source: 80 cm soil or saprolite under Garry oak tree replicate 1 | place: USA:California | collected 2016-06-15
CGCGACCTCGCGGAAGTCGATCGCGTGGACCTTCCCCGCCTTCGCGTCCCAGACGAGCGCGAACCCGCCGCCGCCGATCCCGGAGCTCTGGTTCTCGACGACCGAGAGCGCGAAGGCCGAGGCGACCGCCGCGTCGACGGCGTTCCCCCCCGCCCGGAGCACGGCCGCCCCGGCCTCGCTCGCGAGCGGGTGCGCGGTGGCGATGGCGCCGCGAGGGGACGCGGCGGTGGTGGACAGGGCGACGGCGAGCAGGGGCGCGAGGATGGTCATGGCCTCTCCGCCGCCGAGCGTACCGGATCGGGCCCGCCGCAGCGCTCCGCGCGGGGAAGGGTTCTCGGTCTTCCGGGGCGTCGCGCCGCGCGCCGCCGCGGCGCCCGTGGCCGCACCCGGTCGCGCGTGCCAGCGTTCCCCTGGGGGCGGACCGCGGAGGCGGCCCGCGAGGGGGAGCGAGATGCGGATGCTCGGGTGGGGCGCGCTCTTCGCGCTGGCGCTGGTCGGGTGCACGACGGTGAAGGTCGCGAAGCGGGACGGCTGCTGGGTCCAGCGCCGCGAGAACGTCTGGGGACAGGCGCACGAGGACGTCGGTCCCTGCTCGCGCCCGCCGCCGAAGTGGTCCGAGGACCGGCTCACCCGGCTCGTGCAGGAATGCGTCGCCGACGCCGACTACCGCTGGAATGCGCGCGCGGTCGAGGCCTGGGCGAAGCGGCAGCCCGAGCCGCCCCAGCCCGAGCACGAGCAGCTGCTGCGGGCCTGCATGCAGGAGGCGCGGGACGCGATCGCAGCCGAGACCGACGCCGCGACGCTCCGCGCGCGGCTCGCGGAGCTCTCCACCGAGCGGGACGCGCTCCTCGCCGACCTCGCTCGCGACCGGGCGAAGCTGCAGGAGAGCCACGCGCAGATCGCAGAGTGGCTCGGGAAGGCGGCGCAGAAGCCGCCGGGGAACGCGGTCGCGACCTCGAGCTCCACCGCCACCGGCAACGGCAACGGGCGGTCCGGGAGCGACGGGGGTGCGACCCTCGCCGTGCGGGGGCGCGGCGCGCCGCTCGCAAGCTCGACGTCGACCCCGACCCCGACGTCGACCCCGACGTCGACCCCGACCTCGACCTCGACCTCGACCCCGACCCCGACCTCGACCCCGAACTCGACCTCGACCTCGACCGAAACCTCGAACGAGACCTCGACGGCGACGTCGACGGACGGCTCGAGCGCCGAACCGGCGCCGGCCGGGGGCCGCTACAGCCGGAAGCCGATGCCGAGCCGGACCAGCTCCGTCCCGAGCTCGAGCCGCAGGTCGAGCGGCTGCAGCCGCCAGATCACGCCGGCGGCGAACTGCGCGAACAGCCCGCCGTAGCGGTGGCGATCGTAGTACCCGCCCCAGTACGGGTCCCATCCGCTGTACCAACCGGTCTCGAAGCCGAGGTCGATCTTCGGGTAGAGCGCGAGCTGCGGAAGGAGCCAGAGGTTCCACTCGAGCCCCGCGACCGCGGCGATCCCGCTCCAGCTGTAGTTGCCCCACCAGCTATTCTGCTCATAGTGCAGGTAGTCGCCGCCGATCTCAAGGACGAGCTCGTCCTGGATCCTGCCGCCGCGGATGAGCCCGTGCGGCGCGATCGGGAGCCCGATGCGGAAGCCTGCGCCCCAGCCGCCCGGGCCCGGGTCGAGGTCGAGCGCGAGGGACAGCGTGGTGGCGCCGGTGGCGCCGGTGGAGCCGGTGGAGCCGGAGCCGGGCTGGTGCTTCGCCTGCGCAGGGGCCGCTGCGAGGGCGATCGAGAGCGCGAAGGCGGCGAGGATCGTTCGGTTCATGGCGGGCCCGTGAATATCACGTTCGCGCGCCCGTACCCAAGCCCAACGACGCGCACGTTTCGTGACACTGAGGCCCGATCGGTCCGTCAGTCGAGCTTGCGCGCGTCGACGACGCGGCGCGCCTTGCCGGCGCTCCGCTCGAGCGTCTTCTTCCCGACGAGCTTCACGGCCACGGTCACGCCGAGCTCCGTCGCGAGCCGCTTCACGATCGTCTCCTCGAGCTTCCGCTGCGCCTTCATCTGGTCGAAGAAGATGTCCTCGGAGCCCCGCTGTCCTCGTCGAGCTCGCTCCCCAGATACGCCCGCTGGACGTCGCGGTTCGCGAGCAGCTCCTCGGCGGTCCCCTGCAGCACGATGCGCCCGGTCTCGAGCACGTAGCCACGGTTCGCGATCTGCAGCGCGCTCCGCGCGTTCTGCTCGACGAGGAGGACCGTCGTCCCCTCCTCCCGGATCCGCTTCACGATCGCAAAGATGTCCTTCACCACGAGCGGCGCGAGCCCCATCGACGGCTCGTCCAGCATCATGAGCTTCGGGCGGGCCATGAGCGCGCGGCCGATGGCGAGCATCTGCTGCTCGCCGCCCGAGAGCGTCCCCGCGAGCTGCCGCGCCCGCTTCTCGAGGATCGGGAAGAGCGCGTAGACGCGCTCGAGGTCCTGCGCGATCTCCTGCTTGCGCCCGCGCGCGTGCTGCACGTGCGCCCCGAGGAGGAGGTTCTCCCGGACCTCCATCGGCGCGAAGACCTGCCGCCCCTCCGGCACGAGGGAGCACCCCAGCGCGACCACCTTCTCCGTCGCGAGGCGCGTCGCGACCTGGCCGTCGAACGCGATCTCGCCGGCGCGCGCGCGGACGAGCCCCACCACCGTGCGCAGGAGCGTCGTCTTCCCGGCGCCGTTCGCCCCGACGATGGTGACGATCTCCCCGGGGTTCACGTGCAGCGTGACGCGCCGGAGCACGGTGAGCGGCCCGTAGCCCGCGTCGACGTTCCGGATCCTCAGCACGCGTCGTCCCCGAGGTAGACCCGGATCACCTCCGGGTCGCGCTGCACGGCCCGCGGCGTCGCGTCCGCGATCTTCTGGCCGTAGGAGAGGACCGCCACCTCGTCCGAAACCTTCATGACGAGCCCCATGTCGTGCTCGACGATGAGGACGGTGACGCCGCGCTCGCGGATCCGGCCGATGAGCCGGGCGAGCTCGGCCGTCTCGCGCATGTTGAGCCCTGCGGCGGGCTCGTCGAGGAGGAGCAGCTCGGGCTCCGCGGCGAGCGCGCGCGCCAGCTCGACCGCGCGCTGCTGCCCGTAGGAGAGGCTCGTCGCGTCCGCGTCGGCGAGCTCTCCGGCCCCGACGAAGGCGAGCGCCTCGCGCGCCCGCCGCTCGACGTCCTTCTCCTCGCGCCAGGTCGAGGGCAGGTGGAGCATGCCCGCGACGAACCCGGCCCGGCTGCGCGGGTGAACGCCCACCATCACGTTCTCGAGCGCGGTCATCTGTGCGAACAGCCGGATCTGCTGGAAGGTGCGGGAGAGGCCGCGCGCGGCGATCCGGTGGGACGGCTCGCCGTCGAGCGGTTCGCCGCGCAGGAGGACCGTTCCCGCGTCGGGCGGGAGGACGCCGGAGACGAGGTTGAAGAGGGTGGTCTTCCCGGCGCCGTTCGGGCCGATGAGCGCCTTCACCGTCCCCCGCTCGACGCGGAAGGACACGTCGCGGACGGCGTGGAGCCCGCCGAAGCGCTTCGAGAGGCCGCGGACCTCGAGGAGGCTCACCTCGCCACCCCCTTCGAGCGATGCTTCTCCTCCGCTGCTCCTCCCCCCGGCTCGCGGGGGGAGGCAGGGAGGGGGGTCAGCCGCGCGCGGATCGCGGCGACCGCGCCGCGCGCGTCGAGCCGGAGCACCCCGTCCGGCGAGAAGAGCATGACGAGGATGAGCACGCCCCCGAACACGGCGTCGTCGAGCGTGCCGAAGTAGCCGCGGAGCGACAGGAACGTGAGCACGGCGCTCGTCGCGACGGTGCCCCACAGGCTCCCCATCCCGCCCACCGCGACGATCGCGACGTAGCGGACCGACTTCATCACCCCCGCCTCGCCCGGGCCGATCCCGGCGTTGAAGTGGGTGAGGAGGCTCCCGCCCACCGCGGCGAGCGCCGCGGAGAGCACGAAGGTCCGGAGCTTGTAGCGCGCGACGTCGACGCCCATCGACGCGGCGGCGTCCTCGGCGCCGTGGATGGCCCGCAGGGCCCGCCCCACCCGCGACTGGACCAGGTTCGAGAGGACGAGCAGCGCGAGCGCCACGACGACCCACGCGACGTAGTAGTTCGCGACGCGCCCCGCGCGGCCGCCGCCCACGGCGAGCCCGCCGAGGAGCGGGAACGGCGGCACCGACCCGAGCCCGTCCGCGGCCCCGAGCCGCTGCGACGCGAGGAGGACCGAGTAGACGATCGTGCCGAAGCCGAGCGTCGCCATCGCGAGGTAGTGCCCCTTCAGCTTCAGGACCGGCACGCCGACGAGCCACGCGACCGCGAGCGCGAGCGCGATCGCGAGGACGAACGCGGCCCACGGGTGGAAGGAGAGCGCCTCGCCGCCGTAGAGGTCGACCCTCGGCACGAGCAGGTGGAGCCGCTCCCCGAGCGCGACGAGCGAGGCGGACCGGGAGGACGCGAGATCGACGGTGGTCAGGTAGCCGCTCGCGTAGCCGCCGATCGCGAAGAACGCGGCGTGGCCGAGCGAGATCTGCCCGGCGTAGCCCATCAGCAGCGAGAGCCCCGCGGTGACGAGCGTGTAGTAGGCCGCCATCGTGAGCTGCGTGAGGAAGAACGGCTTGTCCGCCACCGCGGTGAGGAGCTGCACGAGGACCACCACCCCGAGGAACAGGGCGATCCGGCCGTAGCGCGATCGAGCGAACGTGACGGTCCGCCCACGCATCAGGCCGCCTCGAGCCGCGCGACCTCGCGCGAGCCGAAGAGCCCGCTCGGCCGCAGGAACAGGATCGCGAGCAGCACCGCCACCGAGATCGCGTCCTTGTAGGCGGCGGGGAGGAGCGAGACGCTGAAGGACTCGAGGACCCCCACGAGGAAGCCGGCCCCGACCGCGCCCATCGAGCTGCCGAGCCCGCCCAGGATCGCGACGGTGAAGCCCTTGATGGCGAGCCCGGTCCCGACGTTGTACGCGGTGTACGTGATCGGCGAGACCACGCAGCCGGCGAGCGCGCCGATGCCGGCGGAGAGGACGAAGGAGAGCGTCACGAGGTTCTTCGTCGCGATCCCGCAGAGCGCGGCGGCGTCGCGGTTCGCCGCGCAGGCGCGCATCTGCCGGCCGATCGAGGTGTGCTGGAAGAAGAACCGGAGAAACACCACGATCGTGACGCAGGTCCCGAGCGACCAGAGGACCTGGGGCGAGAGCCGGACGCCGCCGAGGTCGAGCGAGGAGACCTCGTTTCCGGTGAAGTACGGCAGCGAGCGGACCGACTCGCCCCAGAGCAGCAGCGCGAGCTCGCGGAGCGCGATCGAGACGCCGATGGTGATGATGATCATCCGCAGCACCGCGGGCTTGCGGAGCCAGCGGATGCAGGTGATCTCCACGAGCGCGCCGATCGCCATCGTCACGAGCACCGCCCCGACGATCGCGAGCGGCATCGGCACCACGCGGTGGAGCGAGACGGCGGTCATCCCGCCGAGCATCACGAACTCGCCCTGCGCGAAGTTGATGATGCCGGTGGTGTTGTAGATGATGTTGAAGCCCACGCCGACGACGGCGTAGATCGTCCCGTAGGTCAGCCCCGCGACGAGGTACTGGAGGACGAGCTCGAGCGACATCACTCGCCGAGCACGGCGAACTTCCCGTCCTTGACGGTCAGCATCTCGAACGCGTCGAGGGCGAGGCCGTTGTGGTCCGCCGCGCTCAGGTTGAAGACGCCGGCGGTGCCCACGAAGCCCTTCGTGCCCTCGAGGGCAGCGCGGACCTTGTCGCGGTCGAGCCCTGCCTCCTTCACCGCGCGGGCCAGGATCGTGAGCGCGTCGTACGCGTGGCCGCCGAAGGTGGAGACGTCCTCCTTGTAGCGGGCCTCGTAGGCCCGCTTGTAGGAGGAGACGACCGCCTTCTGCGGGTGCGTCTCCGGGAGCGAGTCCGCGACGACGATGCGGCTCGCCGGGAAGAGGACGCCCTCCGCGGCGGCGCCGGCGGCCTTCGCGTACTGCACGTTGGCGAAGCCGTGGCTCTGGAAGATGGGCACCGCGAGACCGAGCTGGCGGACGTTCTTGATGACGATCGACTGCGCCGGCTCGATGGACCAGTTGAGGATCGCCTGGACGTTCGCCGCCTTGAGCTTGGTGACCTCGGCGGTGAGGTCGGTCGCCGCCTTGTCGTAGACCTCCGAGACCGCGATCTCGATGCCGTGGGCCGGGGCGAGCTTCTCGACCTGGTCCTTGCCTGCCTTGCCGAACCCGGTGTTGGACGAGAGGAAGCCGATCCGCTTCACGCCCATCTTCTTCATCCGGCGGTAGATCATCTCCACCGCGAGCGCGTCCTTGGGGGCGACCTTGAAGACGTGGGGGGTGACCGGGTTCACGATCACCTCGGCGGCCGCGCAGGAGAGGAGGAGGGTCTTCCCCTCCTCCACGATCGGCTTCACCGCCATCGTCTCGCCGCTCGTCGCGGGCCCGATGATGGCGAAGACCTTCTCTTCGTCCATGAGCTGGCGCGCGAAGGAGACCGCCTTGGCCGGATCGCCGGCGGTGTCCTTCACGACGAGCTGGATCGGGTGGCCGTCGACGCCGCCCTTGGCGTTCAGCTCCTCGACCAGCATCTCGAGGGTCCGGGCCTCGGGCGCGCCGAGGAAGGAGGCGCCGCCGGTGACGGCGAGGAGCGCGCCGATCTTGAGGGGCGGCTTGTCGGCGGCGGCGGCGTGGGCGGAGGCGGCGAGGAGCGCGGCCGCCGCGAGGAAGCGCAGGGTCTTCATGGCTCGGGTTCTCCGGTGCGGGCTACTTCGCGAGGAGGACGAACTTCCCGTCCTTCACGGTGACCATCTCGAACGCGTCGAGCTCGAGGCCGTTGTGGTCCGTGGGTGAGAAGTTGAAGACGCCGGCGGTGCCCACGAACCCCTTCATGCCCTCGACGGCGGCGCGGACCTTCTCCTTGTCCGGGCCGACCTCCTGGATCGCACGCACGAGGACCCCGAGCGCGTCGTGGGCGTACCCGCCGAACGCGCTCACGTCCTCGCCATACCGGGCCTCGTAAGCCTTCTTGTAGGCGACGACGACCGCCTTCTGCGGGTGCTTCTCCGGGAGCGCCTCGGCGACGACCACGCGGCTCGCGGGGAAGATGACGCCCTCGGCCGCCGCGCCGGCGCCCTTCACGTACTGGATGTTGGCGAACCCGTGGCTCTGGAAGATGGGACCCTTGAAGCCGATCTGCCGCGCGTTCTTGATCACGATCGACTGGGCCGGCTCGATGGACCAGTTCAGGATGGCCTGCACGTTCGCCGCCTTCACCTTCGTCACCTCGGCGGTGAGGTCGGTCGCGGCCTTGTCGTAGACCTCGTCGGCGACGATCTGGATGCCGTGCTCGGGCGCGAGCCTCGCGATCTGCTCCTTGCCGGCCTTCCCGAAGCCGGTGTTTGAGGAGAGCAGGCCGATCCGCGTCGTCCCCGCCTTCTTCATCTGCTGGAACAGCTTCACGATCGCGTGGCTGTCCTTCTGGGCGGTCTTGAAGACCCACGGGGCGAGCGGGTTCACGATCGCCTCGGCCGCGGCGCAGGAGAGGAGGAGCGTCTTCGCCTCCTGGGCGACGGGCTTCACCGCCATCGTCTCGCCGCTCGTGGGCGGGCCGATGATCGCGAAGACCTGCTCCTCGTCGATGAGCTGCTTCGCGAAGGAGAGCGCCTTGGCGGGGTCGCCGCCGGTGTCCTTCACGATGAGCTGGAGCTTCCGCCCCGCGACGCCGCCCTGCTGGTTCAGCTGCTCGACCAGCATCTCGAGGGTGCGGGCCTCCGGGGCGCCGAGGAAGGCGGCGGGCCCGGTGACGGACATGAGGGCGCCCACCTTGATCGGCTCGGGGGGCGCGGCGCCGACGGCGAGCGCCAGCAGGACGGGGGTCAGGATGGTCATCGTCTCGATCCTCTTCGGTCGGGTTCGCTGCGTCCCCTCGAAGAGAGCTGGTCGACCACGGTGGTTCCCGGGGAGCCCGGCAGCATACCGCATGGGGCATGGCGCGCCCACCGTCTCCCGCCCTCCCCGCTCAGCGAGATCGGGCCGCGCAGCCGGAGCCGCCGGACCCGAGGGAGCCGCGGTCCAGCCCCTCGGCCCCCGGCTCGACGACGACGTGCCCATGGCGCAGGCGCGTCTTGAGCGCCGGGCCCTTCGCCACTGCAGGCGCCTCGTAGCCGACCTCGTACCGGTACTCGCCCGGCGGGAGCCGCCCGCAGGCCGAGGCGAGGTCCACCGTCACCGGAGCGGTCTCCCCCGGCGCGAGCGTCACGGGTGGACCGGGGATCGTGCTCGCGTCCGGCTCGACGCCGCAGGCGCGGTCGGGACCGGGTCCGAGGAAGAGCGTCACCCGCGCGCGCCGCGCCGCGGGGATCTCCATCCGCACCGAGCGGTCGGTGCCGTTCTCGAGGTCGAGCGAGACCTCCCGCCGAGCCCCGGTCCACCGGACCATGTCCGGGAGCCAGATTCGCACCGCCGGCTCGGGCGGCTCCGGACGGGTGGCGCGGCCCGAGAAGAGGGAGCACCCGGGGGCGAGCAGGCAGGCCAAGATCGCTGCGCGTGCCCCGCCCCACCGCATGGCCCGTCGCCGCTCCACGACCCGACGATGGGGAGCGCGCCGCCGAGACGCCCGACGTGAGGCGGCGAGCGGCCGCCCCGCCGGCCTTTCGGGTGCGCCGGCCCCCTCCCGGGCGTATGAAGGGAACGGGCGATTCCCCGCGTCGACAGCGGCCGGACGCCATGGTCCATTACCCGCATGTTCCAGCCGAAGCCGGACTCGCCCTACCCCGCCCTCGCGCAGGCCTGGTCCCGGTTGGGAGTGCCGGACACGGCCGCGCTCGAGTCGACGCGGGAGGCGCTCTCCGCCGTCCGGCCCGACGACCTGGGCGCGGTCCTGCCGCTCGCCGACGTGCTGCTCCGGAGGCTCGCCGACGGGCCCGACCGCGAGCCCGCGCGCCGCGCGCTCTTCGCCCTGCTCGACGGCCTCCGCCGGCGCGGCTTCACGACCGCGCTCGCGCCGGGGGACGCCGAGCCGTGGCTCGCGCTCGCGTTCCGGATCATCCGGGAGGCGGACTACGGCCTCGGGGAGCTGCTCCGCTCGCGCGAGGAGACCGATCCGCGCACGGTCGCCCTGCGCGTCCTCGGCAACGACGCCTGCGAGGTGACGGTCGCGGACCTCTCCCGCCGCACCCGCGCCATCGCGCGCGGCGTGCTCGGGCTCGTCGGCGGCGATCCCGAGGCGAAGGTCGCGATCCTCTCCGAGAACGGGCTCGAGGCGGCCCTCTGCGACCTCGCCTGCCTCTCGAACGGCATCGTGGACTCCCCGCTCCCCGCGAACGCGGTCGCGGAGCAGATCGTCTTCATGCTGAAGCACTCGGGCGCCCGGGTCCTGCTCGTCTCGGACGACGAGCAGCTCGCGAAGGTGCTCCCGTCGCTCGCGGCGCTCCCGCAGCTCGAGCACGTGGTCGCCTTCTCCCGCACGGCCGCGGAGCGGAACGGGCTCCTCTCGCTCGACCAGATGGTGAGCCAGGGGGCCGAGTTCGACGACGCGGCCCGCGCCGCCCGCGCCGCCGCCGTGAAGGCGACGGACGTCGCGACGGTGATGTACACGTCGGGCACCACCGGGAAGCCGAAGGGGATCGTCTTCACCCAGGAGAACCTGGTGTCGAAGCGGTTCGCCCGCGCGTTCGCGCTGCCGCACCTGAACGAGGGCGACGTCTTCCTCTGCTACCTGCCGCTCTACCACACGTTCGGAAGGTGGTTCGAGCTCACCGGGACGCTGTTCTGGGGCGCGACCTACGTGTTCGCCCGCTCCACCGCGCAGTCGCAGCTCCTCGAGGACTTCCGCAGGGTCCGCCCCACCGTCTTCATCTCCGTCCCGAAGAAGTGGATGGAGCTGCACGACGCGGCCGCCTGGGAGGCCTCCTCGGACGACGATCCCGACGAGCTCGCGGCGCACCTGCGCGTCATCACCGGCGGCCGGCTCCGGCACGGGCTCTCCGCCGCCGGCTACCTCGATCCCGTCGTGTTCAGGTCCTTCCACGCCGCCGGGACCGAGCTCTGCTCGGGCTACGGCATGACCGAGGCGACGGGCGGCATCACGATGACGCCGCCGGGCCAGTACGTGGACGACTCGGTCGGACGCCCGCTCCCCGGGGTCGAGTGCCGAATCGCCGACGACGGGGAGCTCCTCGTCCGCGGCGCCTACGTCTCGCCCAGCTACTACAAGCCGTCGCGCGAGGACGTCGGGCACGACCCCGACGGCTGGTTCCACACCGGGGACCTCGTCTCGGTCGATCCCGCCGGCCACTTCCGGATCACCGGCCGGAAGAAGGAGATCTACAAGAACCGGCAGGGCCAGACGATCGCGCCGCAGCGCGTCGAGAACCTCTTCCGCGACTTCGAGGCGATCTCCCAGGCGTTCCTCGTCGGAGATCACCGCGAGTACAACACCCTCCTCGTCTGGCCGAACCCGGAGTCGCCGCAGGTGCAGGGCAAGACGCCGGAGGTGCTGCGCGAGCTCGTCTCCTCGCTCGTCGCGAGCGCGAACCGCTTTCTCGCGCCGTACGAGCGCGTCGTCGGGTTCCAGATCCTGCCGCGGGCCCTCGACCAGGAGCACGGCGAGCTCACGCTCAAGCACACCTTCAAGCGCGAGGTGGTCGAGAAGAGCTGGAAGGAGCTCGTCGAGCGGATGTACGAGCAGAAGCACCTCGCCTTCCCGATCGAGGGCGGATTCCTGCGCATCCCGAACTGGGTGTTGCGGGAGACGGGGGTGCTCCAGCACGAGGTGTCGCACCGCGACGGCGTCCTGCGCGCCGGCGACCGCACCCTGCGGGTCGGCGGGACGCCCGAGGCGCCCGGGTCGGTGCGGATCGGCGACCTCGCCTACGCGGGCGACAGCACCGTGCTCGACCTCGGCGGCCTCCTCTCCCGGCCGTCGCTCTGGCTCGGGAACGACGCGCTCCGCCGGTTCGTGGGCGACGAGGCCTTCGTCTCGCTCACCGCGCGCTACCGGAAGGGCGGAGGGGAGCTGCGGATCGATCCGCGGCTCTGGGTCTCGCCCTCGCCGGAGCGGCTCGGGGAGCTGCTCCGCACGATCGAGGGTGAGCCGACGATGCTGACGCTCCACGCCGCGGGCGAGCTCCTGCGCGCGGAGCGCCCCGAGGCCCGACGGGCGATCGAGCACCTCCACGTCGGGATCCGCTCCGATCGGCCCGAGCGGGCGGGCCGGAGCCGGTCCCTGCTCCGCCGCGCCGCCGACGCGCCGGACGAGGACATCCGCCGGCGCGCGTTCCGCGTGCTCTTCCCGCACGAGGAGGCGGCCGAGACCATCGAGACGCTGCGCCGCTTCCTCGACCGGATGGGCCCGTTCGTGCTCCGCGACGAGGACCTCGCCTCCCTCCCCGAGCACGGGATCACCGAGGCGCAGATCTCGGCGCTGCTCGACTTCCTCGCCTCCGACGTTGCGCTCGGCGTGCCGGGCGACGTCTCCGACCGCCGCCTCGTGGTCGGCGCGATGCGGCTCATCGCCGCGACCGCGATCGCCCACCCGCTCCAGTTCGCGCGCGCCCGGGTGCCGCTCGCGCGGCTCGCCCTGCACGACGATCGCGAGGTCGCCGCGCGGGCCGGCGAGGAGCTCGATCGCCTGCGGCGCGGGTTCTCCGACTGGATCGGCCCGAACCTGCGGCTCGCGATCGACCCGAAGACCGGCGCCGAGTACGGCTGGCGCGACGTCCTCGCCTTCGACCCGAACGTCCCGCCCGCGGCCCAGCACCACCTCCTCCAGTCGCTCGAGGACACGACCGTGGTCCGCGCCTCCGTGTTCCTGCTCGGGCGCGGCGTGCTCCTCTCCCTCGCCGACATCCCGCCCGGCGGCGCGGTGGTCTCGCTGCTCGGGCGCCAGCACGGGAAGAGCGTCTTCCGGCTCTCGATCCACACGCGCTCGAACGAGACCTTCGACGTCGCGATCAACGTCGCGGACGACATGAACTTCGCGGCGCTCCGCGAGGAGGTGAGCTGGCTCCTCGCCTGCGGCGCCCCGCCGCCGCTGGTCGAGCACTTCGGCGGCTACTTCGCGGAGTGGGGCATCTTCACCGAGGAGTTCATCCCCGGCGACACGGTGGAGCGGCAGGTCGCGCGCCTCGTGCGCTCGGGCGAGCCGAAGCGCATCCGCGGGCTGTGGCCGTTCGTGGTCTGGACCTCGCTCGAGCTGCACGTCCGGTTCTGGGACCGCACCGGCCGGCGGCACGCGCTGCGCGAGCCGTCGCCGGCCGCGTTCATCGTCCCCTCGCACGACTACCACTCCGGCTCGCGGCTCGTGTCGATCTCCGACCGCTCCCCGTGCACAGGCCTCGACGAGCTCGTCGATCGGTTCGAGCGTGCCTTCATCCGGAAGCTCGAGGCGTCGCGCCCCGAGCTGCGCGGCGAGGTGGACGAAGCGCTCCTCCTCTCCGCCGTGATCGAGGCGCTCGGCCTGGAGCGCGGCGTCGCCCTCCTCTCCAGGGCGGCGCAGGCCTCGCCCCGCGCCGTCGCCATCGAGACCTTCCTCGAGCGGCTGCGCCAGGACGGCTTCACCCCGAAGCGGGTTCACTTCGCGGCGAAGCGGTTCGGACGCTGGCTCGACGTGAACCCCGCGGCGACCGTCGAGGCGCAGGCCAAGATGCTCGCGGACCAGTGGGGCACCTACCGGCTCTCCGAGGTCGAGGAGGCGTGGCCCGACACGCGGCTGCGCTTCTTCCGGAAGACGGTCTTCGCGAACGCGCGCGAGCCGCTCGCGCAGGCGCTCGACCGGCTCATGCAGCGGGCGCGGGCGCTGCCGGCCGGCGGGCTCGACCTCGAGGAGTCGGTCGCGGCCCTGCGCGGCGCGGTCGAGCCGACCGCGGAGGAGGACTCCTTCCTCGCCCGGCTCACCTTCCCGTACCTCTCGCCGAGCGACGACGTCGCGCTCGTCACGATGCCCGCGGGGGACCACTACATCACCGAGGTGGTCGTCGCCCTCGCCGACGAGGACGGCTCCCGCTACACGGTGCGCGCGCCGGTGTCGCCGCGCGAGGTGGCGCGGCTCCTCCACATGTTCCACGACTCCAGCCTGGCGGTGAAGTTCACCACCGAGCACGAGTTCCTGCTCTGCCTCGACGCGCGGGAGACCGTGATCGCCGGGCTCTTCTACAAGGAGAACGCGCCCGGCCGGGCGCACATGGAGAAGATCGTCGTCGGGCGCAAGTACCGGAAGAAGGGAGTCGGCCACGGGCTGATGCACGAGCTCTTCCGGCGCCTCGACGCGCGCAGGGTCACGAGGCTCGAGACCGGCTTCTTTCAGCCCGAGTACCTGGCCCGCTACGGCTTCCGGACCGACCCTTCCTCGGGCGGCCTCGTCGCGGAGGTCCCGGGCGACCTCGACCCCGCCACCGCGGCCCCGCCCGCAGCACCCTCCGGGAGCTAGCCATGGCCAAGCCCACCTGGCGGCTCATCGACACCACCCTCCGCGAGGGGGAGCAGTTCGCGCACGGGAACTTCCGGACCGAGGACAAGCTCGAGATCGCCCGCGCGCTCGACACCTTCGGCGTCGAGTACGTCGAGGTCACCTCTCCCGCCGCCTCGCCCCAGTCGGCGCGCGACGCGTCGCAGATCGTGAAGCTCGGCCTCTCGGCGAAGGTCATCACCCACTCGCGCTGCGTGGTGGACGACGTCCGGGCCGCGCTCGACACCGGGGTCCGCGGGATCGGGCTCCTCTTCGCCACGAGCCGCATCCTCCGAGAGTCGTCGCACGGGAAGTCGATCCAGCAGATCATCGACGCGATGGGCCCGCCCATCGAGCTCGCCCTGAAGGCGGGGCTCGAGGTCCGGTTCTCGGCGGAGGACGCGTTCCGCTCCGAGGTGGCCGACCTCATCACGGTGCACCAGGCAGCCGAGAAGATGGGCTTGCACCGCATCGGCGTCGCGGACACGGTCGGGATCGCGACGCCACGGCAGGTGTACGTGCTCGTCCGCGAGCTCCGGAAGGCGGTGGGCTGCGACATCGGCTTCCACGGGCACAACGACACCGGCTGCGCCATCGCGAACGCCTACGAGGCGATCTCCGCGGGGGCGACCCACCTCGACGTCTCGGTGCTCGGGATCGGCGAGCGGGTCGGGATCACCTCGATCGGCGGGTTCATCGCGCGGATGTTCGCGATCGAGCCGCAGGTGGTCGCGGAGAAGTACCGGCTCGGCCAGCTGCGCGAGCTCGAGCGGCTCGTGGCGCGGGTGACGGGCGTGGAGATCCCGTTCAACAACTTCGTGACGGGCGAGACGGCCTACTCGCACAAGGCCGGCATGCACCTGAAGTCGATGATGAGCAACCCCGGGTCGTACGAGATCATCCCTCCGGAGGCGTTCGGGCTCTCGCGCCGGCTCATCCTCGGGAGCCGCCTGACCGGCCGCCACGCCATCGCCTACCGGGCGAGGGAGATGGGGATCACCTTCGGCGAGTCCGAGCTCAAGGCCATCACGAAGCAGATCAAGGAGCTCGCCGACAAGGGCGAGCTCTCCGAGGCGCAGATCGACGCGGTGCTCCGCGAGTGGGTGACGGCATAACACCGCCGTCCGGCGCCTGCGGGCGCCGGACGGCGCGGGAGACCTTCTCGGGCGCGGTGACGTCCGCCGTCGATTCACGCGTGCCCCGTTCGCGGTCGCGGCTACACTCAATGCCGGTCACTTAGCGGCCGGCCGCTAACGGCGAACGCTCCCGTGGGCCTCGGGCATGGCCCCCGGTCCTCCTGCGCCGCCGCCAGGGTCGCAACCGGCACCGGACGGTCGAGCGGGTCCAGAAACGTAGACGCCGGCGCACGCCCGGGCGCGCCAGCTCCGCGCGAGAGCGTTCCCGTACGGTGGCGGGCACGGCGAGCGCCA
>WNGL01005622.1_pt1 | contig 14875 bp, 12 predicted proteins | sample 5400591 | NCBI WGS metagenome assembly WNGL01 (sample SAMN13153377, study PRJNA577476) | soil metagenome | isolation source: 80 cm soil or saprolite under Garry oak tree replicate 1 | place: USA:California | collected 2016-06-15
AATCCGACCGAGCCAACCAACTGCATGTCTGTCCTGGTGACGACGGCAAAAACGATTTCCTTGCCCTGGCTGCGGCCCTCGGTGTGCCGAGTGATCCAATCCCTGGCGTGCTGCTCTGAGTAGGGATGCGGAAAGGAAAATGTGGTGTCGGCGATTTCCCGCCGTCCAGCCAGCTTGGCGACAGCCGAGGCATCCGCCAAGGCATAGGGTCTGAGTATCAGTCGAGCTGTCGCTATGGTCGGCTGGTCAACGGCTGCAGGTTGTCCGCGTGACGTTTCACACTCGTGCTTCTGGCCAGATGATTTCGCTGCCTTCTCCAGAACCTGAGTGACGAAGGCTGCAACCTTCGGCTCTGGCGTTTCTCCTGTAGTCATCTGATTGCCTTTCGTTTTAGTTTTTATTCGTTGCCGATTAACGGTCAATTCATTTGAGTTCTCGGAGCAGTCGCTTCGGTGCTGTGTTACGCCAGGCAGTGATCAACGCTCGCCGGACTGAGTCTTCCTTGGCCAGCGGAAGACGAACGTTGGTGGCCCCGCGCTGTCCCCAAGCGCCGCTGCACGGATCAAACATTTCCGGTTCGGCTCGGATGAATGATTCTTGCTGTTCCGGTGTCAGCTTGACCATGCCCCAATCTTCACCAGGGTAGGCGAGCGTCGCGAAGATCTTGTTGCCCACTCGAAAGTCAGGATGGTTCATGTGCGCGCTCTCGCTTGTTTCCGGCAGGCTGAGGGCTATACGACGGAATTGGTTCGCGGTCATGTTTTTGGTTCGCACAAGATCCAAGGAAACGCAATTAAGAACGCGGTTACACGCGCATCGGCCGTCTGCGAAACGGGCGAGCGTTCGTTGACGGTCCGCGTCGTTCTGCGATACTGGCCGTCAACCATGGAAAAAAAGCGGAGACTCGCGCCGGCATTCGTGGCGCTGGCCGTGCTGGCCATCCTCGCGCTTCTTGCGTTGTCCACTGGCCGACCATCGGCTCGCCTGCCTCTGCCGAACCCAAATGGCTACGATGATTTTATCAAAGCGGGCGGCGCAATCGGTGGTGATGTCGCCAATTGGCCGGCGCTCGACCACGACGCTCTTCGTGAGTCGGTGTACACGAACGCTGAAGCCTTACACCTGTTGCGCCTTGGCTTGACCCGCCAGTGCGCCATTCCGATGGATTCGGTCACGACCAACGCCGGCAGGATGTTGAATGACCTGGCAAGCTTCAAACGGTTGGCACAATTGCTCGCAGCGGAGGGACGGTTGCGCGAGATGGATGGTGACCCTGCCGGAGCCGCTCTCATCTATGCGGAGATAATTCACTTGGGAAACGAGACGAGCCGTGGTGGGCTCGTCATCCACCGCCTTTCGGGAATTGCCTGTGAAGCGATTGGGTGCAGCCCGCTGGCGAGACTGGTGCCGAAGCTTAAACGCGATGAGGCCCGCTCAGTAATAACAGAGTTGGAGAAAGTTGATAGTGCCCGCGTCACTTGGGATGAAGTCCGGCGAAACGAAAGCAGGTTTTCCTGGCATCAACTGGGCAAGGGGTTCAATCCAATTACTTGGGCGACGACCGGGTGGCAGCTTTCGCGCTCAACGCAACGCGCGGCAGCGAGGCACAAAAAAGCCGTAGCCCATGAGCGCCTGCTCATGACCGAACTGGCTCTGCGCTGCTATCAGTCCGAGAAATCACGCCTGCCTGCTCGTTTGGACGAACTGGTGCCGAGTTACCTTTCAAAGACGCCGGAAGACCCGTTCAGTGGGCGACCTCTCATTTACCGCCTGCAAGGGAAGAACTGGCTGCTCTATAGCGTCGGACTCGACGGTAGCGATGACGGGGGCAAACCGGCTGGCCGGGGACTATCGGCCAAAGGCGATTTGTTTTACGATTCGCCGTGGTGACGTGGAGAATCGGACCGGGATTGGTGCCCCACAAAGTGCCCGCAGTGCGATTTCCCGTCTAATTTGAGTGGAGTGGTCAGAATCCGATAACGTCAGACATACCAGACTTTAATTGACTTAAGGTCGGCAATACCGGACAGTAATGGCATGTCAAAAACTGGTTCGATTCCGTTGCCCGCCGCGCAGGCGCTCCGCAAGTTGGGTCGCGATCTCGCGCTCGCACGGCGCAAGCGCGCCATCTCCACGAGCGATATGGCGGCTCGTCTCTTTGTCAGCCGCGACACGCTCTGGCGACTTGAGCGGGGCGAGCCCACGGTCGCCCTCGGCACATTGGCGACAGCAACATTCATCCTCAAGTTGCACGACCGATTGGCGAATCTTGCTGCGCCCGCGAGCGATGAACTGGCTCTCAGTCTGGACGAGCGCCGTCTGCCGCAGCGCATCCGCCGCCCCCGCCCATGAGCCTTGAAGTTCATATAGATTGGAAGGGGCAGACTCAGCTCGTGGGGCGGCTCCATGCGGCTGAACGGGGACCGTCCGTCTCGTTTGAGTATGCGCTCGAATGGCTTCAGCGCGCCGACGCGTTCGCCATCGATCCCACCTCACTTCCTCTGCAGCGCGGAGCGCATCATGGCAGGAGGCTCTTCGGAGCCATTCTGGACTGCGGGCCTGACCGCTGGGGTCGCATTTTGATCGAACGCGCCGTTCGTAAGAAGGTGCTGGCCCAAAAGCCGTATCGCGACATTGATTACGTGCTTGCGCTTGACGATGCGCCGCGCGTCGGCGCCTTGCGCTTCCGGTTCGACGCCAACAGTCCATTTCTCGCTCCCACCAGCGGCAAGCTCCCGCCTTTGGTGCGCCTCAACGCGCTACTACTCGCCACCGACGCAATTCATAGTGAGACGGAAACCGCTCAGGACCTGCGCTTTCTCCTCAGCGCTGGTTCGCCACTCGGCGGTGCCCGACCGAAAGCAGCGGTCAGCCTGGCGGCTGAACGGCTCGCCATCGCGAAGTTTCCCAAGCCCGACGATACCCGGGACATTGCTGCGGGCGAAGTCCTTGCGCTCACCCTTGCCGGTCAAGCGGGCATCCAGGTAGTTGAACATCGGCTCGTGCCTGTGGGCAAACAGAGCGCTGCCATCATCACCCGCTTTGATCGCTCGTCAAAGAATCGTATCCCGTTTATCTCCGGGTTGAGTTTGCTGGGCCTGCCTCAAGGCGATCCTGCCGCTTACACGTTGCTTGCCGACGGCATCCGACAATTCGGCAACGATGTCCCCGGCGACCTCCGCGAATTATGGCGTCGCCTCGTCTTCTCATTCCTTGCCAGCAACTACGATGACCACCTTCGTAATCATGGTTTCCTCATGCGTGAACCGGGGCGCTGGTCGCTCTCACCGGCCTACGACATCAATCCCGTGCCGGAAGTGGACCGCGCACGCATGAGCAAAACCTCAATCACTGAGGATCAGGAGGAACCCAGCATCGCCGGTGCACTGGCCGCCGCTGGACGCTTCGGTCTCAAGGCTGCTGAATCGAAGAAAATTCTCCGTGAAGTCTTCACTGCTGTTTCTGACTGGCGCAAGACCGGCCGACAACTCCACCTCAAAGCATCCACGCTCGATGCCTACGCCAGTGCGTTCGAGAACCCACTCATGGACGAGGCCAGACGCTTGATCGGCAGATAACGTTCCTCGCGCGACAGCGGTTTGAAAGTGTTGACTGAAATGTAGCGCGCTGTCTTATTCCATCTCTTACTTTTTAGTGGCCCGGCTACAAAACCATTGATTTACCGAACATTTTTCGACTGGAGCGGGTGAAGGGAATCGAACCCTCGTTATGATTCAAGCTCCAGATTACGACACAAAGCACTGGTAATTAGCCTGTTTCAGTATTTCTTGAGTCGAATGCAATTGGTATTGGAAATTCCGCCCCTTAAAGGGCCTGTTCATCGTGCGCATCCGCCTGTCTGGAAGTGAGGAGGGAAGAGGACGACTCTCCGCCACCCGCTCGGCTTGATTACTTCTTGCCGCGATTGCTGTGGACCAGGTCATTGAGTGAGCAATGCCCTCCTGCTTGAGGCAATTGCCCAACTCCATGTTGCTGCGGACACCAAAATCACAGTCATATTGCCGCTCAATCGTGCCCATGTGGGTATCATCCCGCTTATCGAGGAGCTGCCCATCCTGATTGCGGCTGCGATATCCGGCGGGAGCTTGCTCCATCATCCGTAGGTGAAAGAATCAGCCTGCGGAGCTGATCCAAGCTGCCATTCTTTTCCTTCCACCGGCTAATAGACTCGATAGAAGGCGAACGCGCCGGCTTGGAACTCGCCTGAGCCTGCGACCATAGCAAGCGGGTGCTGTGACAAGAGACACAACTCTGAGGAAATGCCACGCACGGTGCACCGCTTCCTTTGTCGTCCACCCTCAGAAGTCCCAAATCTTCGTAGCCGAAGATCGACTGTTCACCAGCGGAGACTGACCTTAGCCCGCCTCGTTTGCCTTGGAACAGCAGCGTGCGACTCATTTTCGCTTCGCGTGCAATGAGACGTTCGGAGGTCCATTTCTTCTGAGTGGTACGAAACTGAACGGACTCCACCACGGGCGTCGGCACCATCTGCAGGTCTTTGTCCAGACAGATCATTTCGCGTAGAAGAAGAAGCTGCGTTCCGGCCGGAAGCGTGTTGGCCGGGCGTTCTGGCGCTGGTTTCGCTTTCTCCCCTGCAATACGATTCGTGAGCCAGGTCGAATAACGCCGGCGCCAGTCCTCGATCTCGCGGAAATGATCTTCAAGAACATTCGTGGTGCCTGCCGGCGACTTGAAGAATGCCCGAAACACAGATCTTCCGTTGACTAAAAGCGTGTGTTGTGGCAACTGGCCGTTCAGTTGAATCTCAAGCCACGCGCCGTTTGTGGCAAAGAGGTCGTGAGGCAGAACACCATAGTCATTTGAGCTTGGATGGTCAGAAAACGCGCCTGAGCGGACAGCGGCGGCGTAAGTGTCCGGAAGACTTTGGATTTCAGCTTGCGAGAGTGCCAACCAGCGGATGGCCCGGGCCAGTTTCCTTTGCAGGATGATTCGATGTCGTTCATGCGAAGCGGTGGCGGATGCTAGCGAAGATTCTGCGGAGCTTCTCGTGATGGGACTGTGGTTCGTTGTGGCGAGCACATCGAACACAGCCCAAAGATCGCGTTGAAACACAGCGCGCTTCAGAGGATCGCGAATCAACTCAGCGCCTTGGCGGTCAAGGAATTCGTCGAGGGCCTCATCGCACTTTGCGAATGGTTCATCCTCGAGCACAAAGCGTGGGTGGTATCCAATGGGTGGATCCAACACGTCTGGGCCAACCCAGCGCGTCATCGTTTTGTCGCGTTTCTGGTTTATGTAACTGGAAACCTTCCGGTGATAAAAGACGGCGAAGAGCCTGTTCCATATATGACTTGGGTCAGGATCATAAACCGCTGCCGGCGATGAAGTGATGTTTTGATTGGTCACTGGCGCTGAAGCTCCTTGTCCCAGACCAGCAACCCCCCAAATGAGAGTCGCGAAAGCAACAGTCCTTTTAGCTTTGGCAGAATTCATTCCAGGTGTACCAGCGCAGTCACACTGTACCCCTGGGCAGCCGTCCGAGTAAATGCGGAAGCACTTCCGCCAGCGATGCTCGCGTTGCCTCACACGCAGTGCGCTCCATGGTTCAAGGACGCAGGAACTCTGAAAATTGACGAATCTGGTGAATGGAAAATCTGGATCTATTTTACTGCACTTTAACTGCACTGACTCGCAAGTCCCTGATTACCAATGGAGCGGGTGAAGGGAATCGAACCCTCGTGAATTTTACTGACGCGAGACGGCGTGTTTCATCGAACTCGCTTTGGCGCCTGCACCGTGCATAATCGCGCGTATGTCCAACCTCACACAGTTCCTGGGCGCCATGCACGCCTGCGATCCGAAGGATACCGAGGAGTCGCTGCCGTTGGTCTATGACGAGGTGTGCCGCCTGGCTGCGCACTAGATGGCAAACGAAGTTCCGGGCCAATGCCATCACAAGTATTCGTCCGGATGGATGGACGAAGCTGGCCGCAATCTGAGGTCGAATACCTTTCGTGAAGCACAAACCTCGTATGAACACGCTGCAAACAAAACTTTGGTGGGTGTGGGCCCCATTGGTGTTCACGCTTCAGATCCGTCAGTCGTTGCCGGCGCCTTGGACCGCGGAGCTGTGTTCCAGCATCTGGTTTACTGTCCAGACTTTGCTGCGGGCAGTGCGGTTTGAGGCAGTGTTACTCGCGTGTAGCGGATCTTGCGCACCCTTCCACCGGACACTCTCATTTCGGTAATCTCGGAAACCGAGTTGCGCGTGAACTCAAGGACGAATCCGTCAGCGGCATCGAAGCGGTCCGTTTCTGTGGGCATGAGATAAATCCAGTTTCCGGAACGCTGGCGGCTTGCCAGTTTCCCATCCTTAATCTCGATGCGGCCTGCGACTCGCAGTTCCTCGCTCCAGTAGTCACCGACATATGCCGCGAGACGGTCCGGCGTGAGTTCCGGGAGGTTCAATTTCGGCGCGTTAATGCCGCGGTAGAGCAGGTTCGTGACCTGCCCGCCATTACCTCGAACAAATTCAACTGCCGCTCCATAGGCTTCCACAAAAAAGCTTCGGTCGGAGATCGGCGTCATCCCGAACTTGTCTTCGCGACTCGCCTGGGCCATGAGTTGGCCGCCTTCGCGTGTGATGGTGAGCAGCCAACTCGGCCCCAGCCGGTATGTTCCCAGAAATGGATTCCACGTGGCAGGATCGGATTTCACCGTTCGAGGTGTTTTGTTGCTTGGTGGGTCTGACCGCTTGGCGGGGGAATTTCCAAGATAAAGATCGGCGACTTTTACGGCCAATCCGGACTCATCCAGGTTGCCGGTGTTGGAGAGGACCGCGACACCAAAACGCTTTTCAGGAATGTAAATCACGAAGCTGCGATAACCGGCCCAACTGCCTCCGTGGCGGATCATTGGACTTCCGTGGTATTTGCCTAAATCAAGACCAAAGCCATAGTTGACCACGTCGCCTCCCTTCAATTTCCCGGGCTGGCGCATCATCTCAAGGGCGGTACCTCCACCGACGCGCGCGGTTTCGAAATTGAGCAACCACTTGCCCATGTCTTCGGCAGTGATGAAAAGAGAGCTTGAACCTTGCGCTGATAACTGGCTGGTCACGCGGTGGAATTTTCCCTTCTCACCGGGGTTATAGCAATCGGCGCGGTCGGGCACGACCTCAGCGGAGTTGTCGCAGACTTGCGTGTGCTTCATGCCAAGTGGACGAAAAAGGTTCGCATCGGACCACGCTCGAAATGATTGCCCAGTGACCTTGGCGACAGCCGCTGCCAGCAGATTGTAGCCGGTGTTGGAATACAAAAATTCCTCGCCCGGCGCAAAATCCAACTCCCGCTGGCGACGGACCATCTCGAGGATTACGTCCAGACCGATCGGCCCCTCCAAGTCCATATCAGACAAGGAGAGCGTTTCCGGCCAATCGCGCAGGCCGCTGGTGTGATGAAGGAGATTCGCGATGGTGATTGGCTTTCCAAAATCCGGCACATCCGGCAGATGTTTGCGAATGTCGTCATCTTGAGAGAGTTTTCCCTGCTGAATGAGCATCGCCACGGAGAGTCCGGTGAATTGCTTCGCGACCGAAGCGACATCAAAAGATGTCTGCGGTGTGATCGGGATACGATGCTCGAGATTCGCATAGCCGTAGCCATGTTGATAGACAACGGTGCCGTCTTTGACGATCACGACGGCAGCGCCCGGCGAATCGGCTCGGTCCCATTGGGCAAATAATTTATCAATCTTCGGGTTGGCCCGGTCGCGGGCATGACATACGGTCGCAAGCAGACACATTCCCAGTGCTTTTAGTATCAGCCGACGGACAGTGATTGATAGTGGCGCAGTCATCTCGCGCAGATTATTGAACGAGACGGTCACTGTTCCAGAGCGAATTGCGCTGGGCTTAGCCGAAGTGCCTTTTCACAAATGGAGCAATCCTCTGCGGTTGGCCACGGCGATGGCTCCGGTGCGGCTCAAGACATTGAGTTTTCTGAAGAGTGATGGACGAGTTTCTGAGTCACTTCACTGGAACCGTGGTGAAAGAGAACGAGGGTTTTCGCAATGAGCTTCCGAGCGCTCGAGTCGTTGCGCTCACCCATGCGGACCATGACTGCTTCATCGACCGAGAGGATGAAGTCGTTCGGGAAATGCGCGCATTCCTCATGTGCCGATCGACCGTTTGGCAGGCCGGGAGGCACTCCAGAACAGTGGCGAGGTTCAGCAGGTTTTTGGGGAGGTGTTTGATGGCTCTGGGTTTTCCACTCTGCCATTCATCGCTCGATCCCGACGGGATAGAGCAGATACCTGTCGTCGTAATAAGGGCTTCGTTCGTAGAACCAGCGCATCCTCCCCGCCGGATCCGCGGCGAATTTAGGATCGGTGGCAAGCTTCGCCTCGAAGTCGGCTTTCAGTTTCGGATCGTCGGCGAGCATGCGTTCCGCCAATGGCGCGAGCACGTAGCCTTCGATGTATTCCGTGCGTTGAAGAATCTCGAGAAAGAATCCCCAGGCCAGGAACGAATCGTTGCTCTCCGGTTCCAACAGCGCAATGGCAAGATCGCCCAGCGGCTGGTCGGTCGGCACGCGGACGGAACCGGCGCAAAAAGATTCCACGCGAATCTCCGCTTTCACACCGGTGGTGAGGGTGTGGCGACCCTCGAAGGGATGAAAGCCGCTGTTGGTCTGAGGCTGCACGTTGACCAGACGATACATCTCAAGCGTCATCGTCCGCGCCGCCGGGAGAGCTTCCATCCGAATTCCGTGAAGCTTGAGCCGGGCGATGACTTCTGGCTTAGTGACCGGCACCCAATAGGCTTTGGGACGGCGGAGCGGCACCTCCGGCTTGTCCAGCTTTACAGGAAGCGATCGGTAAAATTTGGGCGTGCCCAGCCACCGAATTTCGGTACGACCCGTCGCGGGCGAGACATACGTTTCTTGGGCAACGCCGAGGAAGTCGGTGGTTCTTCGATCCCCGTTTGCCTTGCCGCGGTTCATCGGGAGGATGGGAGGCGTCGCGGACGCGTCGGCTGCCACGGCCTGGTGCAACTCCTTGGCCCGGGCTCCCAGCGTCTGCAGGGATGACTCGATCAGGACATAAGTTCCCAGGACCCGCTGTCGGTAGGGTTTCAGCGAATGAGTCTCGACGAGAACGGTTGGGAGGTGTCGAAGGTCGCCGTAGCCGTGGGAGTAGCGCGGCATTTCCGTGCCGGAAAGGAAACCTTCGGCTATATCCGCTTCATCGTCTCGATCGAAAAACTGGCCGGGAATATGGCCCGCTGCCTTCAGCGCAGCTTCGATTGAGGGCCGGTAGATCTCGTTGAGCCACTTGCTGATGTGTGGCGACCAGGCGAACGCACCAGAGTCACCGTTGTAGCCGAAGGTGATGTCGTATTGGTGTTCGATGCCATCGGTGACATGCACGTCGATGTAGAGCGCGGGCGACCACTGGTTGATGAGCCCGAGCATTGCCTGCATTTCGGGCGTGTCGGCTTTCATGTAGTCGCGGTTCAGGTTCAGGTTCTGCGCGGTGGTGCGCCAGCCCTGGTGGACTGGTCCCCTTTGGTTGGGGCGATTCCACTGGGATGAGCGCTCGTGCCCGTCGGCATTGAACACAGGCACGAAGACGAGATTCGCTGAATCCAGCAACGACGCTTTTCCTCGCAGGGCTATATCGCGCAGGAGCATCAGTCCCGCATCCTTGCCGTCAATTTCACCGGCGTGAATGCCCGCCTGCACAAGAAGCGTCGGCCGTCCTTTCTTGCGCGCGGCTTCGGCTGTAAACGCGCGGTCTTTGGCCGCAACGACGAAATGGAGAGTGCGACCTAGGGAGGTGCGGCCAAATTGCTGAAGCGAGATCAGCGGCGACGCCGCTGCGAGCTTCTTCAGATAGGCGATTGTCTCGTCGTAATTTGGCGTGTCGGTGAGGCCGGTCTTCTCCGAGGGGGTGATCCACGGGTCGTCGGGCTTGGCAACCAAAGCCTCGCTGGCACCTTTCCAGGGTTGCACCGGCGGGAGGGAGTCCGCTGCGATGGCAGCAGTGACCGAGGTCAGCAGCGAGCACCAGAGACTCAGCAAAAGGCAGAGAGCGGCGTTAAAAGGTAACGATGCGACAGGGGCGCGGAAACCGCTTGGGAGATACGGCGCGCCTTCATGCACCCCCGCATCGTGAATGGTGAGCACATTCGGATGATTAAGCGCCGCCAGCGTCTTGGCCTCCTGCTCAAACCGCCGCAGCCGATCCGCCTCCGCCGCGAAATCCTTTGGCAAAACCTTGATCGCCACATCGCGATTGAGCCGCGTGTCTCGCGCGCGGGACACTTCGCCCATGCCGCCCGCGCCAATGGGCGCAGCGATTTCGTATGGGCCGATCCGAGTTCCAGAGTGCATTCGTTGTCTGTGCTCCTGAGGAGGCATGCGAGAAGTTATTTCTTTCTCAACGGGCTGGCGATGTTTAATCCAGACTGCGCAGGTTGGCACCTTAGTCATCTCCGACGTTCGACTTCTGTTTGCGCGCAATGACCGTAGGCCCGGGATTGTTTCTAAGTTCAAAAAGGATCGTAAGAGGAACAAATTATTTCCAAGGCGGGCCTAAAGGAATGCGAGTTTACTGCACTTTTACTGCACAACTTCGTAAGCGCCTGCAAATCAATGGAGCGGGTGAAGGGAATCGAACCCTCGTGATTATTACCAAAGTGGATTCATTGGAAAATCCGGTAGATTGCCCCTGAAAACAGAACGAAACGGGGATATTCCACGCCACTCTTCCTTCCCATGGAAAACTCTCGACCATCATTCACCACCGGGAAGCAGCCAGCTTGCGTTGTTAGGTGCCGGCTCTCATTGGTCGAGGCCCACTTTTTTCAGCAGCGCCTGGAAACGGGGCTCGTTGCGCAGACTGTCGTAGAGTGGATCGACTTTTAGAAAACAGCACTGCGCGTCCCGGTCCGCGTAGCATTTCTCCAACCACTCCAAGGCCTTTTCTTTTTCGCCCAGGCCAAGATAAACGACCATGCTCGCTGCCGGTGATACGTAGCGCTGCTTGGCCAGGATTTCAAAATCTCCCAGAATCTGTCGGGCTTTCGCGCGGTCGCCGGAAACGGCCAGGGCGTAGCCGAAACAGCCAATACTCCACGGATCGGGATCCAGCGATTGGGCCTTTTGCATCTCCGCCAAGGCACCCGCCGTGTCCCCCTTCCAGCGCAGGCTCGAGGCCAACGTCCGGTGCGCCCAGGCATAATTCGGATCCAGTGCGAGCGTCTTCCGGGCTTGCGCGATCGCTTCGTCGAATCGGCGGGCGCAGTGAAGCCACCACGCGAGATTGATGTTTATCAGCGGTGAGAGCGGATCAAGCTCCACAGCCTTCCCGGATTGTGCGACAGCCTCATCGAACCGTCCATGCACGGTGAGCAGCCACGCAAATTGATCTCGGGCGAGGGCCAAGTTGGGATTCAACCCCAAGGCGCGTTTCATCTCGCGGTCCGTGCCGGGCCAGTCGAAATCGCCGGCGAGGGCAAGCGCGAGCGAGAGGTGCGCATCCGCGAGATTGGGCTCCAGGGAGACTGCTTTTTGCGCGGCGTCCTTTTCCTTGGCCCACGCCTCCTTGCCCGGCATGAAACTTCCGCCGAGAAAGCCGTAGTTGTCCGCCAACCCGCAGTACGCCAGCGCGTAACTTGGATCCAGTTGAATGGCTTGGTTGAAAACCTGGATGGCATCGGACCATCCCGCCTGGGTCGCCTTGCCGAAATGGTAGCGGCCCAGGAGATAGAGGCGGTGGGCTTCCGGGTTCTCGGTCGGCGTCTTTGCCAACGCGCGCGCCGCTTCGACCTCGAGCTTCACTTGCAGCACCTGGACCACTTGTTGCGCCACTTCGGTTTGGACGGCGAGGATGTCCTTCATGTCCCGGTCGTAGGTCTGCGACCAGAGATGAAAGCCATCGGCCACGTTGATGAGCTGGGCGGTGATGCGCAGTTTGTCGCCGGCCTTGCGCACGCTGCCCTCCAGCACCGTGGTCACGTGCAGTTGTTCGCCGACTTTGCGAAAAATGCCCTCCTCGTTCTTGCCCTTGAAGGCGAAACAGGAGCTTCGTCCCGGCACGCGCAAACCGGGCACCTGGGCCAGCACGTTGAGCAGTTCCTCCGTCATGCCGTCGCTGAGATACTCGTCGGCCTTGTCGGCGCTCATGCTCACGAACGGCAGCACGGCGATGGATTTTTGGTCGGTGGCATTGGTCGTGGCGGCGGCGGGTGAATTCGTCACGCCCGGTGAAGTTGCGCCTGGCTTCGGCGTCTTGCCGGATTGATGCACGAACCACCAGCCGACGCCGACCGCGAGCAGCAACAGTGCAGCGATTCCGAATACCAACCGCCGCTGCCGCGAATCCGTGCTCGTGTCGCGTTGGCTTCCGCCGGGAGCGGGCTGCCCCTTGTCGCGGGCCGCTTCAATCGCGAAGGCCAAATCTTTGGCCGTTTGAAAACGATTGTCCGGCTGCTTCTCCAGACAACGATCGACGATGCGCGCCAGCGCCAGCGGGATGTTGGGATGCATCGTGCTGAGTTCCGGCAGCGCGTCATTCAACACCGCGTTCATGCTCTCGACGGGCGTGTTGCGCCGAAATGCCCGCGTGCCGCTGAGCATTTCGTAAAGCACACAGCCGAACGCAAAGATGTCCGCGCGATGATCCGCTGGTTCGCCGCGCACCTGTTCCGGCGACATGTAAGCCGGCGTGCCCAAGACCTGACCTGGCTCGGTGGTATTGATGGTGGCGTCAGGATCAATGCGGATGGTGGCGGCTTCGCCCAATCTCTGATTTCTAATTTCTGATCTCTGATTAGGCCTGAGCTTCGCCAGACCAAAATCCAGAATCTTCACCCGCCCGTCCTTGGTGACGAAAATGTTCTCCGGCTTCAGGTCGCGATGAATCACGCCCTTGCCATTCGCCGCCGCCAATCCATGCGCGATTTGCAGCGCATACTCCGTGGCCTTGCGCACCGGCAATCGCGACCCGTCGGGATTCATCTCCTCGCGCAGCGTCTTGCCTTCGAGCAATTCACTGACGAGATACGGCGCGCCCTCGTGAACCCCGGCGTCGTGAATCGTCAGCACGTTCGGATGATTCAACGCTGCCAGCGTCTTGGCTTCCTGCTCGAAGCGCCGCAGCCGGTCCGCATCCGCCACGAAATCCCTGGGTAAAACCTTCACCGCCACGTCGCGATTGAGCCGCGTGTCCCGCGCGCGAAACACCTCGCCCATCCCGCCTGCGCCAATAAACGAGGCAATCTCGTAGGGACCGAGGCGATGGCCTTTCGGGAAATGGCGTTGCTCGGTGCCGGCGCTCATTTATCGAAGCCCACTTTTTTCAGCAGCGCCTCGTTGCGCTGCGAAAGCGCGCTGTATCCCACCATGTCGGTGAACATGATGGCGGCCAGCTTGCGCTGCTCGGTGTTTTCGGAAGGCACGAAAGGATTGAACCAGATTGTGGCCGGAAGGAAATAACAGAACATCCAGGCTTGAAAAACAGACAGAAACCAGAACGCAGAAAAGTCCCTTCAGTTTACTGCACTTTTACTGCACTGCCTCGTAAGTCATTGACAATCATTGGAGCGGGTGAAGGGAATCGAACCCTCGTCTCAGGCTTGGGAAGCCCGCATTCTACCATTGAACCACACCCGCGCGGCCACCGACACAATTCCTACCAGACAATGATCCAGACCGCAAGGCGGGAATTTTGGTCCTCCAGTTTTTCAGCCGAAGAAAAGCAATTTGAAACGCGAAATACCCGAAACACGGAAAAGCAGAATGAAAAGCGACACGACGGGTTTAACTGATGGGAAGAGGAAGAAGGGCCACAAGCCAATTGGCGAAGCCCATCCTGCGGACTCTTGTGGCTCTTGTGGGGCGCTCGACAAATTTCTTCGCTGCCGCATAAATGCGGCGCTCCAATCCTCGCCGGAACGCCGCATTTATGCGGCAGGAAGGCTCCCCAGAAGAAATCTGTCGCGCCCTGCCGCTCTTGTGCCAGTCTCAATTTGGTTGTTTACTTTGCGGCGATTTGGCCTCTCAATAGGGCCTTAACAACTCTTCACCATGAAAACATCATCAAACGTCGTCACGACTCGCCGGGAATTCCTGAAAACTTCAGCCCTGGTTGGCGGCGCGCTGGCCGCCCCCGCGATTTTGCCCGGCAGACTGTTCGCAAAAGAGAACAGCGAGACGCTGCGGGTGGGCTTGATCGGTTGCGGTGGGCGCGGATCCGGCGCGGCCGATCAGGCCCTCAGCGCGGATAAGAACGTCGCTCTCACCGCTATGGGCGATGCTTTCGAGGACCGGTTGCAGACCAGCTTGAAGAATCTTCAGACGAAACAGGGCGAAAAAGTCAAAGTCGCGCCCGACAAGTGTTTCGTCGGGTTGGACGCCTACCAGAAAGTGATCGACAGCGGGGTAGATGTCGTCCTTCTGACCACACCGCCCGCATTTCGCCCGGTGCACCTGAAGGCGGCGATTGACGCCGGCAAACACGTGTTCACCGAAAAACCCATGGCCACAGATGCTCCCGGTGTGCGCTCGGTGTTGGCGACCGCAGAGGAAGCCAAGAAGAAGAACCTCTCGCTGGTTGCCGGTTTTTGTTACCGCTACAACAACGGCGTGCGCGCCATCATGCAGAAGGTGCATGACGGCTCGATTGGCCAAGTTCGAGCGCTCTACACCACCTACAACACCGGGTCGGTTTGGTCGCCCTTCCCCCGCCAGAAAGACTGGACCGACATTCAGTATCAGGTGAAGAACTGGTACTATTACACCTGGCTGTCCGGCGACCACATCGTGGAACAGGCCATCCACAGCCTGGACAAGATGTCCTGGGCCATGCGAGATGTTCCGCCGGTCAAATG
>WNGL01006152.1_pt1 | contig 14873 bp, 14 predicted proteins | sample 5400591 | NCBI WGS metagenome assembly WNGL01 (sample SAMN13153377, study PRJNA577476) | soil metagenome | isolation source: 80 cm soil or saprolite under Garry oak tree replicate 1 | place: USA:California | collected 2016-06-15
TTCGCGCCGGAGAGCGTCGAATACGGATTCTTCAGCTTCGTGGGCGAATAGACGGTGCCGCAATTTTCGCAGGCGTCTCCGTACTGATCCTTCGCGCCGCAGTTCGGGCACTCGCCCTTGATGTAGCGGTCGGCTAGGAACATGCCCTTTACTGGATCGAAGAACTGCTCGATCGTCTTCGGATATATCAAGCCCTTCTTCTTCAGAGCACGGTAGATGCCTTGCGACAGATCTCTATTCTCGGGGGAGTGGGTCGAATACCAGTGGTCGAATTCGATGTGAAAACCCTTGAGATACTCGTCGCGTCCAGCGCGAATCTCAGCGATGAACTCCTCCGGCGACTTCCCGGCTTTCTCCGCAGCGAGCATGATCGGCGCGCCGTGCGCGTCGTCGGCACCGATGAAGTGCACCTCGTGGCCCTGCATGCGCTGGAACCGCACCCAGACGTCCGCCTGGATGTATTCCATGATGTGGCCGATGTGGAACGGGCCGTGGCAGGGCGGTGGTGACGAACAGCCGGCGGCGCATGCTGACTTTCAAAAGCCGTCATTCTATCGCCTCGCGCCGTGTCGGGCGCGCTGCAATGCGGGACTCAGACCAGAGCGATCACCGTCGCGATGACGACCGCCACCCCTACGGTGGCGGCCATGATCACGTTTTCGCGCTGGCCCCAAGGCCGCTCGCCGGGGCGCAGGGCCCGGTCACGCGATATCGACGTCCCCGAGATGGATTTCGTTGAAACGAACTCGGTCGTCCCGTCCGCGCCGATCTGACGCATCAGGCGCTGGGTCGCTTCCTGCGAATCGAACGCACGCGAGATGCCCTTGGTCGGCGAGGGCGCCGGCGCGTCCTCCTCGCCCGCATCCGCTCCCGGATTCTGCGCAATCGGGGCTGTCGCGCCCTGCGGCGCCACCGGAATCGGCGGCCGGGTCGTCATGAGGGCGGGGCCCGCGCCTTGCTGGCCCGTTTCCATCTGCAGCCTGCACTCGCGCAGGTCGTTCGCAAAATCGGCCGCGCTCTGGTAGCGCGCCTCCGGTGCCTTGGCGAGCACCTTGGCAATGATGTAGTCGAGCATCACCGGCACCTGCTGATTGGCCGAGCTGGGCGGCGCCGGATCGTGGTTGGTGATCTGATACATCAAGGCACTCAGGCCCTCTCCGTTGAAGGGGGTGGCCCCGGTCAGGCACTCGTAGAGGATGACCCCGAGCGAGAAGATGTCCGAGCGATGATCGGCGCGCTTTCCCACGACCTGCTCCGGCGAAATGTACTTGGGCGAACCCATGATCACGCCGGTCTGGGTGCGCGTTTCGCTCGAGCGCATGCGGGCAATGCCGAAGTCGGCGATTTTCGCGCGCCCCTCCGGCGTGATCATGATGTTGGCGGGCTTGATGTCCCGATGCACGACCTGGTGCTGGTGGGCGTAAGCGAGACCCTCTCCGACCTGGGCGGCGATGTCGACCGACTGCACGACCGGCAGCGATTGCCCCTGGGCGAGCAGTTCGCGCAGCTCGCGGCCCTCGATGTACTCCATGGCCATGTACACCAGGTGCCCGCTTTTTCCGATGTCGTAGATGATGATGATGTTCGGATGGTTGAGACTGCCCGCCGCCTTGGCCTCGGTGTAGAAGCGCGCCTCGTACTCCGCCATGCCCTCGTGCCCGGCCTCCTCCGTGTTGATGGTCTTGATCGCCAAGATGCGGTTGAGCATGGGATCGTTCGCGCGATACACCACACCCATCGCGCCTTTGCCCAGCTCGGCGACGATCTCGTAACGGCCCAAGAGCCAGGGTTCGGTCATCGTCCGGCTATTTCTTCGGTTTCACGCTGCGGAATGCAGGACCCCAGATCGGGTGTCCGGTCTCGTCGTCCCGGAGGTCGAATGAGGAATCGACCTCCAGCACCATTCTGAATTCTTCGCGGCACTGCTGAAGCCGGCCGGAGGCGCAATGGATAAAAGCAAGATATTTGTGGGCCTTCGCCCGGTTGGACATGCCACGCAGGCCGTCGTCCAGGCTCAGCTGCAGCAGTCTCGCGGCGTAAGCGTGTTCGCCGTCTTCGTAGGCTCTAATTCCGAATTCAAGTTCCGTCTCGCCCTTGCTCGAGAACGTCCCACATCCGGCCATCACCAGGCAAACGAGCAATGACGCGAGAGAGCGATAAACGGCCATAGCCCCTTTAGCGGCGGAATCGGTGCGTGACGCTCAGCTCCGTGCCCGGTTTCAGTTCGACTGTCTGGACGTGGGCCGGAAACGACCCATTCCTCAACTCTACCCGATGTTTGCCGGGCCTGAGTGGGATCGATCGCAGCGGCGGACTGACCCCTTGCCTCGTCCCGTCCACGAAAACCTCGGCCCAGGGGAGGGCAACGATATTGAGCGTGGCCTCGCGTGGGGGGGCGGGGACCGTTGCGACGAACTCCGGTTCGCTCGGCCTTGGCGGCGGCGCGGGCGGCGCCACCGATACCACCGTTTTCGCCTCGCCGTCCGAGTTCCGGTGGCTGCGCGCGATGACTCCGGTCCCGACGATGAGTGTGAACGTAAGGGGCGCGGCGACCAGCAACTTGCCGTTGACCGCCAGCGTATCCGGCCAGGTGCTGAGCCGCAGCTTCAGGAATTTTGGGATGTGCAGGCTCGGAAGACGCAGAGTTGGCCTCGGTGCAGGCACCGGAACCGTTCGCCGCAGATTGCTCGGCGCCGAGCTGATCGCGTAGACCTCGTGCTCGCGTACGTGCTTGTCGGTCTTGGCTCCCTCGTAGTGAAACAATTTCGCGTAGTCCTCGGAGAGGCGCGCCATCACGTCGTAATACGAGCGCGAGACGAGGATCTGGCCCGGCTCGGCGAAGCTCATGACGCGCTGCGCGACGTTGATCCCGTCGCCGATGATGTTGGGCTGGCCGTTGATGTCCTTGACGAGCCTCACCGGTCCGAGGTTGACGCCGACGCGAATCTGCAACTGCGGGCCGCTGGTGACGTCCTGGCCGGCAACGGCATCGCGCAGGCTCATTCCCGCGAACAGGGTGTCTTCGGGGTCCCCGAGAAAGCTCACGGCCGCGCCATCCCCGGTGTCGAGGATGATGCGGTCGTCGGTGGCGACACCGGCGATCGCCTCGGTCAGGACGGCGTTGAAGCGTTCCTTCAGCGCTATCTGCTCGGCCACCGAGCGCTGCGAGTACTCGACGATGTCGAGAAAGAGCACGCTGCAGATGAATGTTCGATTGGTATGCTCCGCCATCTTTGTCCGTCGCAGTCTGCCTGCCGGGTCCTCCTCACGTGTGCGACCAGTGTTCTCTTGGGGCTCCATTCTACCGCGGCAGGGCGCGGCAGGCACCGGAAAGTTGCTAGAATATCAACCCATTGCCAGAGCCGATAGCCTTCCGCGCGAACGAATCGCGTGAACACCATGTCAGTCACTCAGGAACAAGTTCACAGCGCCCTCAAGGAAATCCTTGACCCGAATACGGGCAAGGATTTTTTCACCACCAAGTCGGCGAGAAACATCAAAGTGGAGGACGGCAGCGTTTCGCTCGAGATCGAGTTGGGCTATCCGGCGAAGACCCAGCTCGATCCCATCCGCAAACTCATCGCGGGAAAGCTCCGCGGCCTCCCGGGCGTGAGCGCGGTAAACGTCAGTGTCACGAGCAAGATCGTTTCCCACACGGTGCAGCGCGGGGTCAGGCTGATTCCCGGAGTGAAGAACATTGTCGCGATCGCCTCGGGCAAGGGTGGGGTGGGGAAATCGACCACGGCCGTAAACCTGGCGCTCGCGCTCGCGGCGGAAGGAGCGAGCGTCGGGGTGCTCGATGCCGACATCTATGGACCCTCGCAGCCGATGATGCTCGGCATCGCCGGTCGGCCCGAGTCCAGGGACGGCAAGACGCTCGAGCCGATGATGGGCCACGGCGTTCAGGCGATCTCGATCGGCTTTCTCATCGACATCGATACCCCGATGGTTTGGCGCGGGCCGATGGTGACGCAGGCCCTCGAGCAGCTCCTCAAGGACACCCGCTGGAAGGACGTCGATTACCTCATCGTCGACATGCCGCCCGGAACAGGGGACATCCAGCTCACCCTCGCCCAGAAAGTGCCGGTCACCGGGGTGGTGATCGTCACCACGCCTCAGGACATCGCGCTCATCGACGCCCGCAAGGGACTCAAGATGTTCGAGAAAGTCGGCATTCCCATCCTCGGGATCGTGGAGAACATGAGCACCCACATCTGCTCCCAATGCGGTCACGAGGAACACATCTTCGGGCAAGGCGGAGCCGAGCGCATGTGCAAGGAGTACGGCACCGAGCTGCTCGGGGCGCTGCCGCTCGACATCGCGATCCGCGAGCAGGCGGATTCGGGCAAGCCGACGGTGGTAGCCGACCCGGAAGGCCGGGCGGCGGAGATCTACAGGGCGATCGGGCGCAGGCTTGCGGTCAAGATCGCAGAGTCCGCCAGGGACATGACCTCGAAGTTTCCGAACATCGTCGTGTCCAAGAATACCTGAGGGGCTCGTCGCCGATGAGCATCAAGTCGGACAAGTGGATCCGCCGAATGGCGGCCGAGCGCCGCATGATCGAGCCGTTCGAGCCAGGGCAGGTGAAAGAGGTCAAGGGTCAGCGCATCGTTTCCTACGGCACCTCGAGCTACGGTTACGACATCCGTTGCTCGAATGAATTCAAGCTGTTCACGAATCTCAACTCGACCATCGTCGACCCGAAGAATTTCGACGACAAGTCCTTCGTGGACGTCAAAGGCGACTCCTGCATCATCCCGCCCAACTCCTTCGCCCTGGCGCGAACCATCGAGTACTTCCGCATCCCCCGGAGCGTGCTCACCATCTGCCTGGGGAAATCGACCTACGCTCGCTGCGGGATCATCGTCAACGTCACGCCGCTTGAGCCCGAGTGGGAGGGGCACGTCACGCTGGAGTTCTCCAACACCACGCCGCTACCGGCCAAGATCTACGCCAACGAGGGCGTGGCCCAGGTCATCTTCATCGAATCCGACGAGGTCTGCGAGACCTCCTACAAGGACCGCGGCGGGAAATACCAGGGACAGAAGGGCGTAACACTGCCCAAGATCTGAACAGCGCGGGCGGGCTCGCGGAGCCCCGCCGCCCGGTCGAAAGCCTCCCGCGGCTACTGCCCATTGCGTTCGGGTTTCACCCGGCCTACCATACCTTGTGTTACCCCCATGGCGGCAAAGCGAAACGCCGGCGCGCGGGAGGCGCGCAGAATGCCCAAGATTCCGCTTGATTTCGGAAACACAGGCCCTATAATCGGGCGCATACGGGCTCCGGTTCGGTTGTCTGCAAAGCGGACGGTCAAACCCGGGCCCGATGCTTTTGGAGTCGGATTTTTGAACTGCAAACCACTCGTGAAGGAGGTCATCATGACAAGCAAGAGAGAGCGCTGCGGCTCGCAGGATTTTTTCGCACTCGACATTCCCGTAACCTAGGTTCGTCCTGGAGACCCAAACGATGCAGATGCGTGCCGGCGTAGCTAAGAAGACCATCCGATCCATCCGACAGCAGGCGTTCGAAGCAACCCACCTCTTCGACTCGCACCCCGAGTCGAGCTTGGATTTCGAGAAAGTCCGGGCGGCAGTCAAAGACGGCTACGACAAGCCGTTTCTCCTGATCGATTCCACCATCGTCCGCGAGAAGACGCGGCGCTTCACGGCGGCGATGCCGCGCGTGCTACCGCACTACGCAGTCAAGGCCAACCCCGATCCGCGCATCCTCAAGCTCATGCTCGAGCAAGGCGCGGGATTCGAGATCGCTTCCGTCGCCGAGCTGGACCTCCTGCTCGCCCTGGGTGTTCGCGCGGCCGATGTCTTCTACTCCAATCCGGTGAAATCGCGCGACCAGATCGCGCATGCCGCCTCGAGGGGCGTCCACTGGTACGTGATCGACTCGGTCGAGGAGCTGAAGAAAATCCAGTCGATCAAGACCGACGCCAAGCTGTACCTGCGGGTCGACACGCCCAATATCGGCAGCGATTGGCCCCTTGCCGGCAAGTTCGGCGCCCACGCCTCCGAGGTGCGCGACATCGTCGTGACGGCGGCGAGGCTCAAGGTCGACCTCGCGGGCGTGGCTTTCCACGTGGGCTCGCAGTGCCGCAATCCCGAAAACTGGCGCGTCGGCATCGAAAAATCGCGCGCGGTTTTCGACCAGATGCTGAAGGCGGGCCTCAATCCGCGGCTTCTGAACATCGGCGGGGGTTTCCCGGTGAGGCACGTCAAGCCGATTCCCGCGATCGAGGTGATCGGCGAGGTCGTCAACCGGGCGCTGGACGCGTTCCCTGCCGCGGTAAGGGTGATCGCCGAGCCGGGCCGATTCCTGGTCTCCGACGCCGGCTATTTCGTCTGCCGCATCATGGGGACGGCGACCCGCGCGAACAAGCGTTGGATGCATCTGGACGCCGGGCTTTTCGGCGGCATCATCGAGACGGCCGAAGGGCTCAAGTACAAGATCCGCACCGACCGCTCCGGACCGGACATTCCCTGGAACGTTGCCGGACCCACCTGCGATTCGATCGACGTGGTGATGCGCGACGAACCGCTCCCTTCCGATCTGCAGGAGGGGGACTATATTTACCTCAGGAACGCCGGCGCCTACACCACGGCCTACGCGAGCAGCTTCAACGGCTTCCCCCTGCCCGAGATCCGCGTGATCTGACGCCCGGGGGCGCGCAGCAAAGGGCGGCCGCAGGCCCGGGCTCGGGTGTGGCGCGCCCGCCAGAACAGCACGCCCTAGGCGGCGGCCTGAGAGGAGCGGTGGACACGAGTTTATCGCAAGCGAGCATCTTGGTTGTCGATGATGACTCGAGGAGTCTCCTAGCCCTGCAAGAACTCCTGCAAAGCGTGACGCAAAAAGTCGTTCTTGCACGTTCGGGCGAGGAAGCTCTGCGATGCGTCTTGAAAGAGGACTTCGCAGCCATTCTCCTGGATGCGCGCATGCCGGGGGTGGATGGGTTCGAGACCGCCAGATTGATCAGGGAGCGCGAACGATCGCGGCACACCCCGATCATCTTCCTGACCGGCGCCTACGAAGACGTGCACTCGGTGTTTCGCGGGTACGAGGCAGGGGCCGTCGACTACATCGTCAAGCCCCTGGTTCCGGAAATTCTGAAATCCAAGTTGTCGGTTTTTGTAGAGCTCTACAACAAGAATGCGGTATTGATTCGGGAGATAGCTGAACGCACACGGGCCGAAGAGCGCCTGAGGAAATCGGAGGAGAATTTGCGTGCGCTGGCGGCCCATTTGCAATCCGTGCGCGAGGAGGAATGGACGCGGATCGCGCGCGAAATCCACGACGAGCTCGGCCAGTCGCTGACGGGGCTGAAAATGGATTTGACCTGGGTGGCGAACAGGCTGCCCGGCGATCAGCGAGTGCTCGCCGAGAAGACGAAATCGATGTTCGGCTTGATCGACGACATCATCCAGTCCGTGCGCAAGATCGCCTCGCGGCTACGGCCGGAGGTGCTCGATCAGCTGGGGCTGATCGCCGCCATCGACTGGCATGCAGGGGATTTTCGCAAGCGCACCGGCATCCGGTGCAAGCTCTCTCTTCCTTCTGATACGCCGATGCTCGATCGCGAACGAGCGACGGCGGCGTTCCGTATTTTCCAGGAATTGCTGACGAACGTCGCGCGCCACGCAAACGCGACCAGGATCGATGTCGCGATGCAGATGGAATCCGGCGCGCTCGTGTTGACGGTCCAAGACAACGGCAAAGGCATCGCGGAATCTGCGATTGAGGACCCGAAATCGTTGGGGCTTCTGGGAATGCGGGAGCGTGTCCTTCCATTTGGGGGGACCATTGAAATCGCCGGGGCTCAGGAAAAGGGGACCAAGGTGAGGGTGTCCATCCCCCTCGGCTTGAAGTAGAATTTGTGACCGCACCTGCGGCGACCCAGTGCCGCAACCCGATCGTGTAGGAAATCGCTCCCGGGGGGACTACGCCATGAGAATCCTAATCGCGGACGACCACGCGGTCGTTCGGCGTGGTCTGAAAGAGATCCTGGCTTCGGAGCACGACATGGACGTGGTCGGCGAAGCCAAGAACGGCGATGAAGCCCTCGAGCTCGTTCGCAAGCTCGACTGGGACGTGGCCGTTCTCGATTTTTCCATGCCCGGCCGAAGCGGGGTAGAGCTGATCAAGGAAATAAAGCGCTGGCACCCGGGTCGTCCGGTCCTCGTTCTGAGCATGCTCCCTGAAGAGGCGCATGCCGCGCAGGTGTTCAAGGCGGGCGGCTCCGGCTACATCAACAAGGAAAGCGCCGGCGAGGAGCTGACGGCGGCCATCCGCAAAGTGGCAAACGGGGGCAAGTATGTCAGTGCGAACTTCGCGGAGAAACTGGCAACAGATCTTGCCCCCGACGCCGAAAAACCTCTTCATGAATTTCTTTCCGACCGCGAGTACCGGGTGATGTGGCTACTCGCGTCGGGCAAGCAGATCAACCAGATTGCGGAGGAAATGTTCCTGAGCCCCAGCACCATCAGCACCTACCGGGCCCGCATTCTCAAGAAGCTGAAGGTGACGGACAACGCTGCGCTTGTCCGTTACGCCGTCAAGCAACAGCTCATCTAAAACGCCTGCCCGGCTGCGCCTGTCGAGCGATTCGAGCCGAACGAGCGGCTCGGTGCGTAGCTATACGGTTACATCCAGTCGCCGATTCGCCACACAAAGATCGAGCTTCCGTGATAGTGAGCGGAAGCTCGGCGCACTATCATGATTCCGGCGGTTTGGTACCGTTGAAGGGAGCCATTTGGATCATGGGCGGCGCGATCCTTGTAGTCGAAGATGAACCAATCACGCAGAAGTTGATCGCGGTCAACCTCGAGCGTGCCGGACACCAGGTGACGCGCGCGGCCAGCGTACCCGAGGCCGTAGCTGCCATCCGCGAGGTGCTGCCGGATTTGGTGCTTCTCGATTGGATCCTTCCCAACGCGACCGGAGTGAGTTTTGCCAGGCAATTGCGCACCGATCAGCGCACCAAGGATATTCCGATCATCATGTTGACGGGCCGTACAGAGGAAACGGACAAGGTAACGGGGCTCGAAGCCGGTGCGGATGATTACATCACCAAGCCCTTCTCCCCACGCGAGTTGCTCGCGCGGATCAAGGCTGTAATACGCCGCCGCGCGCCGCTCCTGAGCGACGAGGTCGTGGAAATCGCAGGCTTAAGGCTGGATCCGGCCGCGCATCGGATTACCGGTAACGGTCAAAAAATCGATCTCAAGGCTACCGAGTTTCGCCTGCTGCATTTCTTCATGACTCACCCAGATCGGATCTACAGCCGCGCCCAGCTTCTCGACGAAGTCTGGGGGGATCACGTCTTTGTGGAGGAGCGCACCGTGGACGTCCACATCCGCAGAGTGCGACAGGTGCTCGCCCCGAGCGGTCACGAAGGTCTGATCGAGACCGTACGCGGAATGGGCTACCGCTTCCGCCGCCAGCCTGCCTGAAGCCCGCCCTCCCGCGCCGGGTTTCCGCCGCCGTCGCCAGAGCAGCTCAGAAGGCGTCCTGCTTTTTGAGCAAGACAAAGATCGTCTTCACCACTATCTGCAAATCGAGCTGCAGCGACCAATTTCTCAGGTAATCGAGATCATGCTCGATGCGCAATTGCATCTTGTCGAGCGTATCGGTCTCCCCGCGCAAACCGTTGACCTGCGCCAGCCCGGTGATCCCCGGCCTGACTTTGTGCCGGATCATGTAGCCCTTGATCAACCGGCGGTACATCTCGTTGTGCGCCACCGCGTGGGGGCGCGGGCCGACGACGCTCATGCGGCCCTGCAGCACGTTGAAAAACTGCGGCAGCTCGTCGAGCGAGCGCTGCCGCAGAAGTGCGCCGAGACGGGTTACGCGCCGGTCGTTGCGCGTGGCCTGCTCGATTACATTTCCATCTTCGAGCACGGTCATCGTGCGGAACTTGTAGACGACGATCTCTTTGCCATCGAGTCCGTAGCGGCGCTGCTTGAACAGCACCGGCCCCGGAGAACTCAGCTTTACGCCGATTGCGATGACAAGCATGAGAGGCAATATCAACGCGAGGATCGCCGATGCGAGGATGATGTCGCTCGCGCGTTTGATCAGACCATTGGTTCCGTAGAACGGGGTTTCGCAGGCCGCGAGGACCGGAATGCCGCCGATCGTATCCATGCGCGCCTGGATCAGGTCGAACAGGAAGATGTCCGGCACGAAGTAGATCGAGGCTGTCGTGTCGTGCAGCTCGTCGAGCAGCTTGAGGATGCGGGGCTGCGAAGCCATAGGCAGCGTGACGTAGATTAGATCGACATGATGTGTTTTCACGTACGGCGCGACCTGATCCAGCGGGCCGAGGATCTCGCCGGGCCCGACGCCGCCGATGCGCTCGGGGCTGCGATCGTCGAAAAAACCGGCCAAGCGGATGCCGAGGAACGGAGTGACCCGAAGCCGTTCAGCCAGCTTGCGCCCAAGCCCGCCTTCGCCTGCGATGACGGCGACCCTTTGCACACCTTCCGCTGCGAGCAGGCGCAGCAGAACCAAAGGCAGGAGCGCGCGCGCGGCGAACAGCGTGACCGGTGCGGCGAGCACCCAGGCGAGGATGACGCGCGGGTCGAAAGAGCCGAGTGTCCGCGTCGCCCAGCCGATAAGCAGCAGGAGTGCGACGACAACAAACCAGCTTGACATGACGTCACCGGCGAGCGCTCTGAGACTGGTGCCTTTCGGAGGGGTTCCGGGAAAGGTCAGCGAGAACACGATCAGCGCGAGAATCAGATAGGGGCCTTCGAACGTCTTGCCGAATGCAAAAGCGGACAACAGCAGCGCGCCGATCACCACAAGAGGATCGAGCGTCGCCTGCACCAGCGCGGCGGGCGCGAGCCGCTGGTCGAGGAATAGGCGATGGGATTGGTGCGCGGCGAGCAAAGTGGGAAAGAGGAGCGGTAACGGATATCGGAGGAACCTATGGGCCCTGGCTATTTATTCATGGCAATCCGTCGGCGCGAAACCTTGTTCTGGAACGATTCGCTCCGACTTGCGCAACACGGTAGCGCGCAATTGCAAACGCTGCGGACACGACGGGTTAGCTCCAAAGAACTACTTTCACGGATGGTGCCTATCGCCGGTGTCTGGAATCGCAGCCAGCCATGCCGCGGGAAATCGTAGCTTCGCCCAGCGGGAGCAGTGTCTTATGGCTAGCGGGCGACGCGTTCTCGGACCGGCATCGCCGGCGCGTTGCTGAAAGCTCAGCGGCTGGGACGCGTGAGTGAAATACGAGTACAAACAATGAGTTGCTTCCGAGACTCCGCACCCAAAATCATTTTCAGGCAGTTCACGTTCATTTAATACGCGCTACTCATATTACACACGCTACTCCGTACATTACCTAGGACGACTCTTGTATTCCGGGAGGGTTCTCTCATGCAAGCAAGCGAACACCAGCTCATTGCAGAACGTCATTCCGAGCTGCCCGCGTATCAGTCTCCAGCCCCTGTGAGCGGCGCCACGTCCGGTAGCGCGGCCTTACTGGACCCTCTCGAGCTCGAATCGCTCAAGCTCATCATGGATGCCTCGCTTCGGGTGCACGCGCGACATCACTTTTTTACCTGGACCCAGGGCCTGCTGCAAGACCTGGTGAAGCATGAGGCGCTGATCTGCGCCCTGCGCAATGCCGAGCCGATGTCTTTTCACGTCGACAGTTTTTCGACATCTCCTCTCGAGCCCGCGCTCTTCAGCGATACGTTCCGCCAAGATACATCCCTGGTGCCGCACATCATCAAGACCTGGGAAGAGAACTCCTACCGGCCTGTGGTCTGCGAGACGGGGGCCGCGAGTCCGTTCGCCCAAAGCTCGCTGGCGCGCGAGCTCAGCCGCATAGGGGCGGACACGGTGGTCACGCACGGGACCTACGATGCTTTCGGAAAACCGGCGAGCTTATTCACCTTCGCCTGCCGGGCGCAGACGATGGGTCCAAGGCAGGTCTATTGCATAGAACTGATCGTGCCGTTCCTGCACCAGGCATGGGTGCGCACCCAGATCGACCGGCCGGCAGAAGGCGCCGGCGCACATCCCGGCGGTGCCGGCCTCCTTACTTCGCGCGAGCAGGAAATCCTGAGATGGATTCACCTCGGCAAGAGCAACATCGAGATCGGAACCATCCTGGAGATCAGCCCGCTGACGGTAAAAAATCACGTGCAGAAAATTCTGCGCAAGCTGAACGTTCAAAACCGCACTCAGGCCGTCGTCAAAGCGCTGACGCTGCGCATTCTCAACAACTGAGCTGGCGAAATCGGGTCGACGCCCTTAGTTCTGTCTACCCATTCTCGCGGAGCGAAACACTCGACTCAGTGTCACGTTCACCCTTTACTCTCCGGAGTGATTCATATCGGTTTCTTGAGAGGAAGGCACGATGAGAACAAAGCTGATGCTCGAAGCGCTTGCCGCTTGGCTGGCATTGGCTGCGGTGTCCGGCCAGGCTTGTGCTTCGATGCAAACCGGCGCCAACCGCGTGTTCGGCGCCAACAGTGTGTTCACGATGGTCGCCAATCCAGAGGTCCCTCCAGAAGAAATCACCAGGCCGTATCAAGAAGGAAAGGCCCCTGCGAACGGCAGCACCCGCGCCAACGCGGACGTTGCGCTACTGACTTCGGCTGCGGCCACCCGGAAGGGAACCCGAACCCGATTGACGCAGTCGACCGCGACCCCAGGCGCGGACGATTTCACGCCCAGCCGCAAGAACGGCGGCACGGAGGTGAAACGGCGGGCGGTCTTCAATCAGCACGACGTGGTCGGTGCGTCGCAGGGAGTGCTCGTGGCGGCAAACGGCAGCGGCGATCAAGGCAAAGCAATTGAGGTCGCCCGGAACGGGGACCTAGACGGGGAAAAATTCTACCTCATCGCCAATGCCAAGCTCGCCCCAGCGCCCACGGTCCCCGTCCCGGAGCCAGGCGATTGGACCACGGTATTGGCGGGGCTGCTCGGCGTGATCGCCATCGCACGCCGCCGCATGTCGCTGTGATGAGGCGTGAAGGGACGCAAACGGACAAGACCTGGTTCACGCGTGCCGTGGTACGTTTTCGGGTGTGGATTCCAGTCACCCGAGCTTGGTCGTCTGTCCGAGGCGACAGTGACTCCGCGCCGCGGCGCGCAGAGGCGCACCCGTCCTTGGTTTCGAATCGCAGGCGGCACGATTGCCGTGGCCGGCCTTTTCCTGCCGGCGATGGAAGCATTTGCATTGTGGGACGACAAGCTTAAAGTTTTCGTCGAGGAAAAAATCACTCGCGACGATAACGTATTCCGCTTCTCAAAGGATCTGGATCCCGTAGGAGATACTTACCGTACCACGTCACTGGGGTTCAACCTCGATGCACCGGTGAGTCGCCAGCGTTTCCAAGTGGATTACACGTGGTACGCCACCCGCTTCAATCGATCTCCCGATCTAGACTTCGACGGTCGCGATGCGCGGGCGACCTGGGTGTGGCAGCTCGGCAACGACGCAAGCGGCCAGTTGGGATATGCGGAAACCTCCACGCTGGCGTCGTTTGCGTTTACTCAAAGCAGGACGCTCGATCGCCTCGAGACACAGCAGCCGTTTTTCAACGCCGCCTATCTGGTTACACCGCGGTGGCGGCTCCAGGCGGGGATAAGAGGACTCGAACAGAGAAACGGCGATCCGCAGCGTCAGAAGTTCGATGTCAACGTTCGCTACACCGACGTCACCGTAAGTTATGTCACTCCAGCCAATACATCCGTGGGTTTCAGCAGACGGAACGAGGATGGTCAATTTCCGAATCCTGGAAGTTCCGTGGACAACGCCTACCGCCAGGACAGTGTGGGCATCGTTGCCGACTGGACTCTGACCGGCGCGTCGCATGTGAGCGCACGCGCCGATCGAGTCAGGCGACGCTACGCCCAGGTCCCGCAACAGGACTTCGATGGCAACACCGCCCGCGCCGAGTACGATTGGAAGCCGACCGGAAAGTTATCGCTGGCCGCAGTTGCGCAGCGGGACATCTACCCGTACCTGGACATTGGCTCCAGCTTCGTGCTGGTGAAGGGGGTCACCCTGCGCCCGACGCTCAGCCTCACCGAAAAAATCGACGTGTCGGGGGCTTTCGAATATAGCTTCAGGGATTTCCTTGGAAATCCGGGACTGGCGTCGGGAGTCCCTTCAGGCCGAATCGATCGGGTGAGGTCGGGAACGACGACGATTTCGTATCGGCCCGCTCGGACCCTCACGTTGCTGATGAGCGCGCAACGCGAGGGCCGTTCTTCAAACGTTGTTCCTGCTGGTGCCACTGCTACCACTCCTGCCGTTCTTCCCGTTGATTACGTAGTCAACGTCATCTCGATTACCGCCCGAATCGCTTTTTAGGATGTGGCTCGGCCTCCTTGACGAGGCCGGCCACCGGATCTTCGCTACAGAGCGGGACAAGAACCTCCGAAGGACCCCGTGGTCGACGGGTTCGGCTTGTGGAGCTGGATGTTGCCCCCTCCACCGTCGCCCGGCGCGCACGGAGCCGTCGAGCCCAGGAAGTGGGGAAAGCACTGCGTGGTCGTGTCATAGAAGGAGCTCGTGTCCACCTCCAGGTACGCCGTGATGCTGGTCCAGTGGACGTTCAGGCCGTTGCCGTGGTCGATGTACTCCAGATGCCCCCAGGTCGGCGAACCGTTCTTGCAGCCGCCGCCGACGCCGAAGTTTGCCTTGGCGGGGGGGTGCGTATTGCCTCCGTTCGTGATGATGAAACCGCCGCCGGTCAGGAAGTCGCACTGCCAGGCAAACGCGGAGCCGCTTACGAGCAGCAGCGCCAGCGCCGCCAATTGAGTTGTAACTTTACGCATTTTTATTCCTCCATCAGCGCGGAGCATTCGATGTATTGCTCGCGCTCAAAAGATTTCCT
>WNGL01020147.1_pt1 | contig 14868 bp, 16 predicted proteins | sample 5400591 | NCBI WGS metagenome assembly WNGL01 (sample SAMN13153377, study PRJNA577476) | soil metagenome | isolation source: 80 cm soil or saprolite under Garry oak tree replicate 1 | place: USA:California | collected 2016-06-15
CGTCAAGCTCCGCCGCACCCTCATCGCGGCCCGATTTTCCGCTGCCGTCCCAGGCCAGCCCGCCGACCACGGAATCCGCGCCGTCACCGCAGCCTGGGCCGCAGCAGCGGCCTAATCCCCAAGACCTGCGAAAGTCGAGGTCGAACGTAGATCCGAGAATTTCAAGGTTGTAGTTCTCCCGCTCGGAAGTCTATCCGAAGGCTCGGAACCTGGCTTCGGTCGCGCGGACTCGGCATCAGAAGCTAACGTCCGCCGGTATCGAACGTCGTGGCTCCCGTCAGGCGAGCGCTCAAGACGCTCGCCGACGAAGGCTTGGTCTACACGATCACGGCCAGGAGGCGTTCGTTAACCGGCCTTGACCTCGGATATATCCGATTGAAACGGACATTCAGGGGATGGGAACGAGCGTTCGGATTCGATGGCTCTAGCTGCTAACCGACTTGATTGGTTCGCTGCAGACCGAGCTATTTTCCAAAATGGCACTCCATCATCGAAATCACGGATGGATGGCACTTCCATCCGATGCGATGCCGCTCTATCCGATGCGATGCCGCTCTATCCGATGCGATGCCACTCCATCCGATGCGATGCCGCCCGATACTGGTGTTTTAAACCCTTTATAGGCGGATTATCGCGTCGCATATGGGCCGTGCCCGGCCCGCCGCTGAACCTCTGGTCACCGGACGGCAAGGATTGGGTCAACGGCGGGCAAGGTCGGGCCGCCCTGGCTTGAGCCCGCCACCCGGTGTTGCTAGCTTCCGCCCGTATCAGCGCTCCTGGTGCCGCGGGCCAACCCGTCCAACCGCACCTGGCGCGCCTCGTCACGAGGTGTCCGAGCGGGGGAATACGCGTGGGATTTGTGTGGCCTGTGAACAGCCGTTCTGCCAGGGCGCTGGCCGCGGCGCCGGCGCTCGTGCTCGCGAGCCTGTCGGTCGGGGCGGCCGTCCCGGCCGTGGCGCACATCGCCCCAGCGCCTAAGGCGGGCGTGGCGCCCAGGGCGGGCGTGGCGCCCGGGAAGCTGAGCGACGTGGACTGCAACGGCTGGAGCCCGCGGTTCAAGCCGCTCGTGCCCGCCCACCGGTCCACCTGCGTGGACCCGCGCGGCGCGAAGAAGCTGAAGGGCAGGTGGTCTTCGCCCGACCTGAGCTACCGCAGCCGCGGCCGTTTCGAGGACAACGGCCACTACATCGGCCACGACGAGCCGAGCATGAAGTTCATCTCGTCCGCGGCTCACTCGGGAAACACGATGACCTACTTCATGCGGCTGCCGAAAGATCCCGCCAGGAGGCCGACCAACGACGGCAAGGTTGTCACGTACGCCGAGCTGAGCGTCGCGCCGTGGTTCGGCCTGCCGCTCTGTGACCCGAAGTCCTATCCGCAGAACCCGTGCACGCCTGACAGCGACGCGAATACCGGCACCGGGCTGCCGACCGACGCGGGATCGGCCTTCATGGAGCTCCAGTTCTACCCGCCCGGGCTGACGCCGTGGCTGGACAGCGTGAGCTGCGACGCGACGAGATGGTGCGCGGCGCTGAACATCGACAGCCTGGAGTCTGAGTTCAACTTCGTGAACCTGAACGCGAACTGCGAGGAGCCGATCAACTTCGCCTACCTGTCGACGACCGGCAGGCCATCAGGCCCGCCTGGACCGCAGACGGCGACCGCGCAAACCTTCCAGCCCAACGAGCACACGCTCATGCTCAACTCCGGTGATGTGCTGAAGGTCTCGATCAGCGACCCGTCGGCCGGCTTCACCACGGTCGTCAGGGACCTCACGACCGGGAAGGTCGGTCGCATGACCGCGAGCGCGCACAACGGTTTCATGAATACCGACTACCTGACCTGCAAGGGCACCAGGCACACCTTCCACGCCGAGTACGCCACGGCCGCCAGGCAGAACCAGGTGCCCTGGGCCGCGCTGGAAGGCGGCGTGCTGATGGAGCAGGAGATCGGGCACTCCGAGGTCTGCGCTTCGCTGGCGCACAAGTCCGCGTTCAGCGAGCCGGGCCTGATCGTCGACAAGAACACCTATCAGACCTGCGTCGGCGGATCGGAGGGCGGCTCGCGGCACAGGCACCACGCCGGCGAGGGCGGCTGCGACCCGAACACCGGCGTGTGCAAGGGCGCCACCACGGAGGGCACCAAGGGCCCTGTCGCGTGCCCGAGCAACAACTTCGCCAGCGGCCGGCTCTGCGAGTACGCCGACGGCATCTGCCTGCCGCAGGGCAGCAGGACGGTGACGATCGACTCGCACAATGTCAGGGAGACCTCGCCGGTCAACTTCTGCGCCGACACCCTGTTCCAGAACGGTGACCTGGACTTCGACGGACTGTCCTACCAGCAGGGCAAGTGGCCGGACGGCTCGCGGAACGTGCCGACGTCGTTCAGGTACGCCGGGCCGTTCGACCAGTCTGGCCACCCGTATCCGAAGATCCAGTTCGAGACGAACGCGCCGGGATCGGCCTTCCTGTGCAATGTCTTCAGCGGGAACCTCTGCGTCGTGCCGCCGCTCGCCGCGAAGTTCTATCCGTTCTGGACGCTGACGGACAAGAAGGGCCAGAACATAGGGCACGGGCTGTTCCCCGTCGGCGCATGCGTCTGGAATTTCGGCAATGTGATCAACGGAGTGACTACGCGCAGTCTCGGCAAGGACAAGCAGTACGGCCAGCCGAACGTGGAACGATTCGGCGGGACGACGATCTCGAGGGTCAAGGCTAACCCGGAGGTCTCGGGGGGCTGCCCCGCACTGGCCAAGCCGTAACGCCGAAGGGGCCCTGTCGCGGTCGCGGCGGGGCCCCTTCGGGCTATCATCTGTGGCATGAGTACTGACTCCATCCCCGCCGGCCCGTCGCCCGCCAAGCCGACGCTTGACGGGATCGAGGACAAATGGTCGAGCGCGTGGGAAATGGGGCGTGTAGTACAAGTTTGACCGGACCAAGAGCCGCGACGAGATCTACTCGATCGACACACCGCCGCTGACGGCGAGCGGCTCGCTGCATCTCGGGCACGCGTTCTCGTACAGCCACACCGATATTGTCGCGCGCTTCCAGCGGATGCGCGGCAAGGAAGTCTTCTACCCGATCGGCTGGGACGACAACGGCCTGGCGACCGAGCGGCGGGTGCAGAACTACTACGGCATCAGCTGCGATCCCTCGCTGCCTTACCGGCCCGACCTGGTGCCGCCGGACCCCGGCCGGCCGGCCTCCGGCCAGGCGACCAGGCTTGCCGTCTCGCGGCGGAACTTCGTCGAGTTGTGCCGCGATCTGACCGAGGCCGACGAGCGCGCCTACGAGGAGGCCTGGCGCAGGGTCGGGCTGTCGGTGGACTGGTCGACCAGTTACCGGACGATCGAGGATCGCCCGGCGGCGGTGTCGCAGCGCGCTTTCCTGCGCGCCCTGGCCGATCGCGACGCCTACCAGGCGCAGGCCCCGGTCTTGTGGGACGTGACGTTCGGCACCGCCGTCGCCCAGGCCGAGATCGAGGACCGCGAGCAGGCCGGCAGCTACTGGCGGCTCGCGTTCGGCCTGGGCAGCACCGGCTCCGAGATCATCGTCGCGACCACCAGGCCGGAACTGCTGCCCGCCTGCGTGGCACTGGTCGCGCACCCGCAGGACGAGCGGTTCCGCGACCTGTTCGGCACGATCGCGACGACGCCGCTGTTCGGGGTCGGCGTGCCGATCCTCGCCCATCACCTGGCCGACCCCGCCAAGGGCACCGGCATCGCGATGGTCTGCACGTTCGGCGACACCACCGACGTGACCTGGTGGCGCGACCTGGGCCTGCCGACCCGTCCGGTGCTGGGCACCGACGGCCGGATGCTGGCCGGGCCGCCGGAGGCGATCGCCGCGCGCGCCGGGCGGGCCGCCTACGCCGAGCTTGCCGGGCTGACCGCGCGAGCCGCCAGGAAGCAGGCGGCCGAGTTGCTCGACGCCGCCGGGGCGCTGCGCGGCGCCGCCGAACCGGTGCGGCACCCGGTCAAGTTCTTCGAGAAGGGCGACGTCCCGCTGGAGATCGTCAGTGCCAGGCAGTGGTACGTCAGGAACGGCAGCGGCGACCCGCGGCTGCGGCAGCGGCTGCTCGACCGCGGCCGCGAGCTGACCTGGCATCCGCCGCACATGCGGGTCAGGTACGAGAACTGGGTGAACGGGCTGACCGGAGACTGGCTGACCAGCCGCCAGCGGTACTTCGGCGTGCCGATCCCGGTCTGGTATCCGCTGGACGCCGGCGGTGCCCCAGACTACGACTCCCCCATCGTGCCGGCCGACGACGCGCTGCCGGTCGATCCGATGGCCGACACGCCGCCCGGCTACACGGCCGGCCAGCGGGACGCACCCGGCGGGTTCACCGGCGACCGGGACGTGATGGACACCTGGGCCACCTCATCGCTCACTCCGCAGATCGCGGGCGGCTGGCCGGCCGACGAGGACCTGTTCGCCCGCGTCTACCCGATGGACCTGCGCCCGCAGGCCCACGAGATCATCAGGACCTGGTTGTTCTACACCGTGCTGCGGTCCGAGGTGCTCGAGGGCGTGCTGCCGTGGCGGCACGCTGCCATCTCAGGCTGGATCCTCGATCCCGACCGCAAGAAAATGTCCAAGTCGGCCGGAAACGTGGTCACGCCCGCCGACCTGCTCCGCGAGTACGGCACCGATGCGGTCAGGTACTGGGCGGCCAGCGCGCGGCTCGGCGTGGACACGGCGTTCGACCCCGCACAGCTCAAGATCGGGCGCCGGCTGGCGGTGAAGATTCTCAACGCGAGCCGGTTCGTGCTGGGATTCGGCGCGCCGGCCAACCCGGCCGAACGGCCCGAGGAGGCCGATCAGGCCGATCAGGCCGAACGGGGCGAGCGGGGCGAGCAGGGCGAGCGGGGCGAGCAGGGCGAGCAGGGCGAGCAGGGCGAGCGGGACGAGCGGGACGCGGTGGTGACCGAGCCGCTCGACCTGGCCATGCTGGGCAGGCTTGGCCAGGTGATCGACCGCTGCACCGCCGCGCTCGAGAACTATGACCACGCCAGCGCGCTGGAGGCGGCCGAGCAGTTCTTCTGGCAGTTCTGCGATGACTACCTGGAACTAGTCAAGCCCCGCGCGTACGCGGGCGGGCAGGGCGCGGCGGGCGCCGCGTCGGCCGTGACGGCATTGCGCTGCGCGCTGTCGGCGCTGCTGCGGCTGTTCGCGCCCATCTTGCCGTTCGTGACCGAGGAGGTGTGGTCGTGGTGGCAGGAGGGGTCGATCCACCGGGCGCCGTGGCCAGATGCCGGTGAACTGCCGTTCGCCAAGGAACAACCCCCGGGCTCCGCCGCGGCGTCCAGTGCAGGCGCCGTCGTCCTGGCTGCGCAACGGGTCGATGGCGCCGGGCTGGATGCCGCGGCGGCCGCGATCGGGGCGATTCGGAAGGCCAAATCGGAGGCTGGGCTGTCGCAGAAGGCCAGTGTGGCGCGGCTGACCGTGACAGGACCGGAGTCGGAGCTAGAGTTGCTCCGATCGGTGCTCTCCGACGTGGTGGCCGCCGGGCACGTGGGCTCGGCCGAGATGATCACGACGCAGGATGAGACACGGTATGAGGTGATTTTCTGAGCCGACGTCGCTATGATCCCTTGCGCTGGGTTGGTGGTGATCTTGACGCAGATGTAGCCATATAGCGACGGCGAGGGGTGACGATGCGTAAGTACGTGACCGAGTTCATCGGGACATTCGGGCTTGTCTTCACCATCGGATGCGCGGTCATGAGCGGCTCGCCCTTCGTGCCGCTCGCGATCGGTGCCGTGCTGATGGTGCTCGTCTACGCCGGCGGGCACATCTCCGGCGCGCACTACAACCCGGCCGTGACGCTCGGCGTGTTCCTGCGCGGCAAGATTCCGCTCGCCGACGCCGTGCCGTACTGGGTCGCGCAACTCGTCGCCGCGTTCCTCGCGGCCTGGCTGGCGAAGTTCACGGTGGACCCGGGCGTGGTGCATACCCTGCCGACCAGCGGCGCGCACGCCGTCTTCTCCGCGATGTTCGCCGAGTTCTTCTTCACCTTCGCCCTGGTGTACGTCGTGCTCAACGTCGCGACGAGCAAGGACCAGCCGGGCAACCAGTTCTTCGGGCTCGCGATCGGGTTCACGATGGCCGCCGGCGCGTTCGCGGTGGGCGCCGTCAGCGGTGCCGCGTTCAACCCGGCCGTGGCCTTCGGCGCCATGTTGATGGGCCTGCTGAACTGGGGCAACTTCTACATCTACCTGATCGGCAACCTGCTCGGTGGCACGGTCGCCGCGCTGGCCTTCCGGTACCTGAACCCCGACGACGTCCTCGAGGGCCCGCTGGCGCCCAAGCCCGCCACGGCGCCGGCCGGTCCCGCGGCGAGCCCGGCTGCCGGCCCTGCAGCGAGCCCATCTGCCGGCCCGGCAGCTGGCCAGGCCGGCGCCGCCTCGGACAGCTCGCCGACCGCCTGACCGAGCCCGCTCGCCCGGCCCCGTCGCCTAGCCGCCAGAACCGGGCGGCGCGGCCGCCTTGGGCAGCCCGGCCGCCTTGGGCAGCCCAGCGGCCCGGCCGCCGCCGGGCCTGCCTTGGCAGGCCCGGTAGTCTCGCCGGCATGGGGAATACACAGCTTTCCGAGGACGAGTGGCGCAAGCGCCTTAGTCCGCAGGAGTATCACGTCCTTCGCCAGGCGGGCACGGAGGCTCCCTTCACCGGTGAGTACACCGACACCAAGACGCGCGGCGTCTACCGCTGCCGGGCATGCGGGGCCGAGCTGTTCAGCTCCGACGCCAAGTTCGAGTCACACTGCGGGTGGCCGAGCTTCTACCAGCCCAAGGAAGGCGACGCGGTCGTCCTGCTTGAGGACCGCTCGTTCGGCCGGACGAGGACCGAGGTACGGTGCGCCAACTGCAACTCGCACCTGGGGCACGTGTTCGAGGGCGAGGGCTACGACGTCCCGACCGACCAGCGGTGGTGCATCAACTCGGTCTCGCTCAGCCTGGAGCCCGCCGAGAATGCCTGATCCGGCGACGGACGGTCTTCGGCTCATCCGCGGCGGTGACCTGTCCGCCGCGACCGCACAGACCGCGGGGATGATCCGCGCGGCCGCGATCTCCGGTGACCTGGTCGGCGCCCGGTCGATCTGGATGGGCCGGACGGTCCTGCCGCCCGGGGTGTCATCGGGCGATCATCACCACGGCGACTCGGAGACCGGCATCTACGTGGTGTCCGGCACCCCGGTATTCGTCTGCCGCGACGCCGCCTCCGGCGACCTCATCAGGCTCGAGACCAAGCCGGGCGACTACGTCTGGGTCCCTCCGCACAGCCGCCACCGGGAGGAGAACCCGTCGTCCGACACCGAGGCCGTCGTCGTGATCGCGCGCTCCACCCAGCAAGCCATCGTCGTCAACGTCGCGTGATCGGCGACCCACTGGCGAAACGATCGCGGTGCCGATCCGAGGACGTCGGACACCGTAGAGGTGATGAACGCCGACCTTCCGATCGTTGCGCCCCACGCGGCGAGCAGCATGTCCACGGCCGGGCGCGGCCAGCTTCCTTCCGTCTCGCTTCGGAACTCGTCCGGCGACAGCTCCTCAAATCTGATCCGGCGCCGCAAGACGTCACCGATGATGCTCACCTGCTCCGCCTGACTCATTGACTCGGGGCCCGTGAGGACGTAGTCGCCTCCAGCATGTCCGTCCTGACACAGGGTCCGCGCCGCGACGGCTGCCACGTCGCGGTCATCGACGGGTGCCGTCTTGGCAGCGCCGTAAGGCCACCGGACGACACCGCCGGCGCGAATCGCGGTCGCCCACCAGAACAACGCGTTCGAAGCGAACATCCCCGGCCGGATGATCGTCGACTCGAGCCCGGCGGCCGCGATGAGCCGCTCAATATCGGCGTGGAGCACCGCCATCGGATTCGGTTGCCGGAAGAAAGGGTGCGGGGTTCGGTGCGGTGAGGAGAGAAAGACGACACGCCGCGTGTAGGTTGCGAGACGCTCGACAACTGCCGGAGCAGTCGTCGGCAGGGCGGTCCAGACGAGGAAGACCGCACTAACACCTCGCAGTCCTGCGTCGAGCGATTCGGGCGCGGTGAGGTCGCCGGTGACGACTTCGACGTTCGCTGGCAGCGCCGCCGCCGCCTCGGAGCGATGCGTGAGGGCGCGGACCGGCACGCCCGCGTCTATTAGCAGGTCGACTACGACGCGCCCAACCCGGCCGGTCGCTCCGGTGACGAGCACCGGAGGCACTCGCTTCCGTGTCATGAGGACCTCGACATCGTCCGTGGCAGGCACACGGAGTGAATCATGCCATCTTCCTGGGAGCGGAGACCCTGGAGCGTCAGGAGAGCCTCGTCAGGGCGTCGGGGGCGAGGCACCAGCCCAGGAGGCAGCGCACGGCGCAGGCACCCGCCGCCACGCCGGTCCGAACCCACACCAGCGGCCGGCGCCAGGGCAACTCTGAGGACCAGCGACGGCCGGCCGGTGCGATCACCCCTTCCGAGGTCCCACCACCAATGGCCCCCGACCACCCGCCCCTACAAGGGCCGGCGTGTGGCCGACTCACATCCAGGCGGGGGGAAGCCTCGGGGGCACCCCTTCCCACAGCCGCCAGGGTCAGACCCGGGTCGCAGAGATGAATCAGCAGGTCCTCACGAACCTGAACCGAATGATCGGCGAGATCGAGAAGGACCGCGAAGACGAAGAGGACCGAGGCCGCCAATGTGGGCTGACAACTCCCACCACGTCATCCAGGCCGCCCACCGGCGAGCCGAGCAGACCGCGAACGCGCCGTCGCCGCTCTGCGGCGCATGGACGCCACCGGCCAGCGCATCACCTTCGATACCGTCGCCAAGCATGCCCAGGTCTCCAGATCCTGACTCTACTCACAGGAAGACCTGCGCACCGAGATCGGGCAACTCCGCCAGCGGCACCCAGCTGCGCCATCGGCGGCAGTTCCCCCGCAACGGCAGCAGGCCTCGGACGCCTCCTTGCTTCGCCGCCTGGAAGCGGCTACTGCCCGGATCCGGAAACTTGAGGCTGACAGCCAGCAGCTCCGTGAGGCTCTCGCCCGAGCGCTCGGGGAACGTCGCGCTGCCGAGGTGGTCGGACAGCCGAGCGGCCCGGCCAGCACCGCGAAGCTCACCGGACCGTGCAGAACGGATCGGCCGTTCTCCCATGAGGCACGCTTGAGGCATGGACAGCGTCTCAACCCCGAGCGGGCCGATCCGCAACATCGGCGCGTGGACCTTCGAGCAGCTCCAGGCATGGGCTGACCGCCCCGATCACCACGGGCAGGAGCTGGAGCGCATCCGCGAAGTCACCGTCCGCCACGCCCAGGATGACCACCTCGACCCCGCGGACCGCAAGAGGTGGGCCAAGCTGTCCCTGCAGGTCAACGCACGCATGCACGGCGATAGCCCATGGCAGCAGGCCCGCATGGCGGCAAACAACTTCAGGCTGCGGATACTCATCATCGATCGGCTCGGCCCAGACATCCAAGACTCCGACTGGAACCCAGACCTGGTCGCGGCCGACATCCTCGCCGCCCTGATTCTGACACCCACGCAGGCCCGTGAGCTGAGCGATCATTGGCAGGCCCTGCCCGTCGAGCGAATAGGCGAACTCCGCGACGTCAAGAGCACAACAGCCCCGCTCCAGCGGCTCCTCCGCCACCTCCAGCCTGGTCCAATCCGCGACCAGGCCCGAGAATGGCTCGCCATCCGCGTACTCCTGCCCTGAGCAACGAACAAGGCCGACCGCGACACGCCGGCGGGCATCGTTCCGAACTCTCGCCTCAGGACCCATCAACGCGTTCCGAGGCATCCGTCCTCGACACCGTTCACAACGAGAACACCCAGGTCACAGAGCTATCGATCTTGAAGGCTCAAGATAACGCTCGCAAGCGGCACATCGCCACCGACACCCTCGGCCTGCTGCTGGCCGTCGTCGTCACCGCCGCGTCCGTGTAGGACACCAACGGCGGCAAGAACGTCGCCAGCTCGCTGGCCGCCGCCTGCCCGAAGGTGCGCGCCGGATATAAGGCTGGCCTCCTCGCCCATGCCGCCAGATGCGGCATCACCTTCGAGGTCGTCCCCAAGCCCGAGGGCCAGAAGGGCTTCGCGCCGCTGCCCGCCGGCGGGCGGTCGAGCGCACGCTCGGCTGGCTGATGCTGCACCGCCGGCTTGCCCCAGATTACGAGACCCTCCCGGAACGTTCCGCCGTGATCTTCTGGGCGATGACCGATAACATGAGCCGGCGGCTCACCGGCGAAACCACCCCAACCTGGCGAGACCACAACACCGAAACCGGCGAACCATCACTGACCTAAATCAGACGCCCTCTAAGACCCCGCAGACCGACCGGCTCCTGAAAGGCATGGCGCTGACGAAGGAGTGGAGCTTAAAGCGACTTCGCCCCATATGATGCGGCAATCGCGTCGATCCGCGCGACGAGCAGGAAGTCAAGCTCGGTGACGACATCGCCCGCCGTGTGCGTGGTCAAAAAGACGTGCAGCCGGTCCCATCGGATATCGATGTCGGGCCGGTGCTCCAGCTCGACCGCTGCCTTCCCGATCTCCGCGACGACCCGGACCGCAGTGTCGTAATCGACGTTGTAGTCCTTGCTGATACCGCTGGTGTCGCCGCGCCAGCCTTCGAGACCTCCGAGCCTCCCTCTTAGCTGCTCGGGTGTGATTACCTCGTCCCTAGGTGCCACGCTCTGCCTCCGACTGACTACTTCCCGGGGATTCCTGCGAGCATCTCATCGAGCGCCCGCCCCGGCGGCTCGTCCCTCCACGGTTCCATGCGCGGACGCAGCGCGAAAAGCTCCCCCCGCATCCGAGCCGATCCTGTCTGAGCTATGAGGGGGGCGACCTCACCGGCAATTGCCACGGCCTGTTCTGGTTCCCCGGCGTCGGTTAGGGCTTGCGCCTGCCGTGCGCGGAACACCCCGAGGTCGCGACGCGACGAAACGGGAATGCCAGGGATGACCTGCCCCCACAGCTCCAGCGCATCGCGTGTCCGGCCGAGCCGGGTGTAGATGGTCGCCCGCTGGACATCGACATAGCGCGGCGTCCGGCAGCTTCCACCCCAGGGGTACTCATCATCGATCGCGTCGACGAGCCCGGCCGCCTCGTCGAGAAGCCGGTCACACACGTTGCTGGCATCATCGCCGCCGGCTAGGGAGGCACCGTGCGCGGACTGCTGAAGAGCCAGGAGATGCACCTTGGGGCAAAGGCGGGCTCGCTGCTGCAAGGCCGCGCCCGTCAGGTCCAGGACACCGGGGCCGTCTCTCATGTCCGCATGCAGCATCGCCTTGTTGTGCAGCGCGAAGCAGACCAGCTGTATGTCCAGTGAACGATGCGCTCGTTCGATCATCACATCGAGCCAGTTCGTTGATGTACCCAGGTCTCCGGCATCCTGGTAAAGCCACCCAACAAACGCCGCGTAACCCGTGGCCAGACTCCAAAGGTCGCCGCGCAGGCCATCACTGGCCGCGTTGGCCAGATCACACAGCAACTCGTACTGAGAAACAGCCGTCGGTATCAGCCGCATCGGCCCCAGGAACCGATCAGCCGAATAATGGCCAGCGAGCTGACTCCCAAAGTAGTCCACGAGTTCGGGCGCGACCGGGCCGCGATATTCACCGAGCTGTCCCTGCCCGTCGATGGCCGAGACGCCGGCAAGTGCGCTATGCAGGTCAGCACGCCACGGGGGCACCGTGGAGGCGGTCTGATCGCCGAAGATCTGGTGCTCGTCAACGTCATAGAGGGCCGTAAGCAGAAGCCGGTAGCGCGGACTGGGACGATGCCTGCCCGTCTCCCAGTCCAACTGGATCATGTGCGCGAGGGACCTGACCGACGGCAGACCATCACGCAGCTTTTTCAGCTCGCGGGCAAGATCCCCAGCAGACCACATCCGCGCACGACGCAGCTCAACGAGCCGTCGCGCCCACGAGGGCAACGGCCTACCTGCGGACATTGTCGCGTGCACCTCTCACCGGGGATGAAGCGGGTAGACCGCCATTTCTACCTCCTCCTACTATCCCCTACCCAGCGTCCCCATTCCCTCACTGTCGCGCAGTGGGTTGACTGGCTATCAACTCAATCGCGCCCCCGAGCACACAGCGAACGGGCGCCCGGACACACCACACACCTGCCACAGGGACGAAACCGACCATGACCGGCACCAGCCCAGCCGAGCCAGCCCCGTCCGCCACTGCCAACTCACCTGGTCCCGCCTGTCTCGCCGCCGCGGGCGCGTCCCCCCGAACGAACGGAGATCAAGGCCCGATGCCCGAGAACGCGCAGGGCGCCCCGTCATCCAGCCCGCCGGTACTGGCCCGGGCCGAGGTTGAGCGCAGGATGCTCCTGCTGGCCGAACTGCAGGGCCAGCTCGCGGTACTCGGTGTTCGCTCCGTGCTCGCCAGGCATCACCGGCTCGTCTTGCAGTACAACCGCGTCCCGAGCGGGCCGTCCGGCATGACCGACCCCCTGTTGCACATCCTCGCCGCAGCCGGCACCCACATCGCCACCACCGACGGCACCACGTACCGCCTCGCCAGCTGCCAGGAATTCCCCACCGCAGACCCGGCCGCAGCCGCCGCCCTTATACGGCTTCCGCGGCTCCCCGGCGCGGCGACCCGCACGGCACTCTGAAGCGCTCCCCGCCGTCCTCGCGCTGGCCGTCGTCGCGGCAGTTCCGGACGCGTACCACCAACAGCGTGGCCCCACAGATATCGCATAATGACCGCGCACCGGCCGCTCACGTGCGTGCGGTGCTTTCCCGCCCCTGGTGGGGCGACCCTGGAGCGTCAGGAGAGCCTCGTCAGGGCGTCGGGGGTCAGGTCGGCGAGGCTGGCGTGGCCGGCCAGGCGCATGGTCAGCTCGAAGTCCTGGCGCAGCGCCCGGAGCACGTGCCTGACTCCCTCCTCCCCCGCCAGCCCGAGCGCGTAGGCGTACGGGCGGGCGTCGAGCGCGGCGATGCCGCCGTCCACCTGGCGCCCGCCGTGGTTGGAGACGACGATCCCGTCCATCCCGGCGTCGGCCGCCCGCTCGGCGTCAGCGACCGACTGGATGCCTTTCAGCACGATCGGCCCGTCCCAGTGTTCCCGCAGGAACGGCAGGTCGGCCCAGGTGAGCGAGGCGTCGCCGAATATCTGCACCCAGTGCAGTATCGCGGCGTCCAGGTGCTCGGCCACCGGTCCCGGCAGCACGCCGACGAAGGCCGGGTCGCTGAAGTAGTTCTGGTTGCCGATGCCGCGCAGGAACGGCAGGAACGCCCTGTCCAGGTCGCGCGGCCGGTAGCCGAGCAGCCGCGTGTCCAGGGTGAGCACGAGCACGCCGAATCCCGCGGCCTTGGCCCGGCCGAGGAAGCTCAGCGCGACGTCCCTGTCCTTCGGCCAGTACAGCTGGAACCAGCGCTGGCCGTGGCCGTTGGCCTCGGCGACCTCCTCGATCGTGCAGGACGCCGCGGTCGACATGACCATCGGCACGCCCGCCGCCGCGGCCGCCCGCGCGACCGCGACCTCGCCGTCCGGGTGGGCGATCTTGAGCACGCCGACCGGGCCGAGCAGGATAGGGGCGGCGAGCCGGGTGCCGAGCACTGTGCTCGCGTACGAGGCGGCGCTGACGTCGGTGAGCATCCGGGGGACGATCCGCCACCGCCGGAACGCCGCCGTGTTCTCCCTGACCGTGTCCTCGGTGCCCGCCCCGCCGCGGATGTAGTCGAAGGACGCATCCACCATCCGCTCGCGGGCGAGGTCCTCGAGCGCGGCCAGGTTCATCGGCAGGACCGGCGTGGCGCCGCCGACCCCGCCCAGGTAGATCTCGTCCTGGTAAGACTCAAGCTGGTGAGACTCAAGCTGGTCAGACTCAAGCTGGTCAGACTCAAGCTGGCGGGACTCAAGCGGCTGGTTCAAACCGTCGGCCAATCAGTCGAAGAGGTCAGGGTCGGATGCCACGATATGGTCCCACAGCGGCCGGAACTGGAACTGGCCGGCGATCGGGATGCCCAGCTGCCCGCGCGTGACCAGGGCGGTCTCCCGGTCGATCGGCCTGGGCGGGCCGGCCGCCATCGCGAGCAGCTGCGCCTGGCAGGACCGTTCCATGGTGACGAACCACCAGGCCGCCCGGTTCACCGGCCGGCTGCCCTCGACAACATTGCCCTGGTGGTCGACCAGGATCAGGTCGGAGACCTTGATCTGGCTGAAGTTCATCCCGAACGGGTTGACCCAAACCGGTCGGTGTGCTCGGGGTCACGCGCGGTGATGTGCCCGGCCACGCCCTCGGAGAAGCCGAACCGGCCGAAGATGCGGAACGCCGCGGCCAGCTCCTGCTTGCGGTGCAACCGCTCCTGCTCGATGGTGTCGCCGACGGCCCCCGGCCCAGCCGCGCCGGCGGTCCCCTGCTCCGTTACCGTCATCTCGGTCTCCTCGCTGCCGACTGCCGCGCACCGGGCATTAGTGCCCTCGGTCATTAACAATGACACCTATTGTCCCGGTCAGCCAGCGCGGGTCCGGCCGCCGGGTAGCTGCCGGGATCGCCGCCGCGCGGCACGCCCCGTCCGGCGGGCCGCTTCCTGCCCGGAGCACAATGCCGGTATGCCACAGCCCAACGAGATGGTCGCCGCGCTGCTGGCGGAGTTCGCGGAGCTGCTGCAGATCTCCGGCGGCGATCCGGTCCGCGCCCGCAACTACGAGAAGGCCGCCAAGTCCGTGGCCGGCTTCAGCGGCGACGTGAGCGTGCTCGACGCCACGACCCTCCGGCAGATCCCGGCGTAGGCGCCTCGATCGCGACGAAGATCACCGAGTTCCAGCAGACCGGCACAATCAAGGCGCTGGAGGAGCTGCGCGCCACGGTGCCGGACGGGGTCAGGGAGATGACGAAGATCCCAGCGCTCGGCCCCAAGC
>WNGL01014815.1_pt1 | contig 14867 bp, 8 predicted proteins | sample 5400591 | NCBI WGS metagenome assembly WNGL01 (sample SAMN13153377, study PRJNA577476) | soil metagenome | isolation source: 80 cm soil or saprolite under Garry oak tree replicate 1 | place: USA:California | collected 2016-06-15
CTGACAAAAGCCCACGGCGCGCGTTTCCTGCTCGCGTCCACAAGCGAGGTCTACGGCAGTCCGCAGGTCCATCCGCAACCTGAATCGTATTGGGGGAGCGTCAACCCGATCGGACCGCGGAGCGTATATGACGAGGCAAAGCGCTTCGCCGAGGCCGTGACGATGGCGTACCACCGCTCGCACGGTCTCGATGCGCGCATCATCAGGATCTTCAACACGTACGGCCCGCGCATGCGCATCGACGACGGCCGCGTCGTGCCGCAATTCATCAGCTGTGCGCTGTCGGGTGTTCCTCTGCCCGTGCACGGCGACGGCCGGCAGACGAGAAGTTTTTGCTTCGTGGACGATCTGGTCGAGGGCATCTATCGCTGCGCCACCTATGAGGGACTGGCCGGAGATGTGTTCAACCTGGGCAACCCGGAAGAGGTCACGATTCTCGAACTCATCGACAGCATTGCGGCGCTTCTCGGTCACAGACCGGTCACCGCTCACTTGCCATTACCCGAGGACGATCCGCCACGCCGGCGGCCGGATATCGGCAAGGCCACGGCCGCGCTCGGATGGACGCCGACGGTCCCGCTTCGCGAAGGACTGCGTCGAACGATCGAGTGGTTCGCGCGTGTGATGCCGGCGCACGATCCGCGCGTCTCGGCGTAGGCGCCGGTATGTCGATCGGAGGAGGCAGCTCGACGGCTGGGGTCCTGCCGGAAGGCTCCGTCGCGATCGCGGCCTCCTCCGCTCATGCGCGCGATCGACCGCAGGCGCGAGGCAAGTTCTTCTTCGCCGGCGGCGAGAAGGTGTTTGTCCGGGGAGCGGTCTACGGGGCGTTCCGCCCGGACGCGAACGGCCGCGAGTACCAGGACGTCGGCGCGATCGAGCGGGACTTTGCCCTCATGCGTGCGAATGGCCTCAACGCAGTGCGCACCCCGCACACGATGCCGCCTCGCTCCGTGCTCGACGCGGCGCGGAGGCACGGCTTGTGGGTCATGGCCGGACTGTCCGCGGAGCAGTACGTCGGCTATCTGATCGACCGAAAGAAGACCCTCTCCGAGATCGAGGCCCTCGTCCGCTCGAGGGTCCGCGAGAGCGCCGGACACCCCGCGCTGTTGTGCTACGCACTCGGGAACGAGATCCCGGCCCCGGTGGCGCGCTGGCTCGGGCGCCGATTCGTCGAGCACTATCTGGAGCGCTTGTACCGGGCGGTCAAGGCGGAGGATCCCGACGGCCTCGTCACGTACGTGAACTACCCGACGACCGAATATCTGCAGCTCCCCTTCCTCGACCTCCTCTGCTTCAACGTGTACCTCGAGTCACGGTCCCGGTTCGATGCCTACCTCGACCGCCTGCAGAACCTCGCCGGGAACCGGCCGCTCCTGATGAGCGAGCTCGGGCTCGACAGTCTCCGCAATGGCGAAACCGCGCAGGCAACGTCGCTCGATTGGCAAGTCCGGACGGCCTTCGCGGCAGGGTGCGCCGGCGCTTTCGTTTTCTCGTGGACCGACGAGTGGTACCGAGGCGCCGGCGACGTCGACGACTGGGCCTTCGGCCTGACGCGCGCTGACCGCTCGCCGAAGCCCGCGCTCGCAGCCGTCAGACACGCCTTCGGGGAGACACCCTTCGCGGCGGACGTCCCCTGGCCCCGGATCTCCGTGATCGTGTGCACGTACAACGGCGCCCGGACGATCCGTGATTGCCTCGAGGCCCTGGAGCGGCTGACGTACGCCGACTACGAGGTCATCGTTGTGGATGACGGCTCGACGGACACCACCGCCGCGATCGCGCGCCGATACAACTGCAGGCTGATCCAGACCGAGAACCGCGGTCTCGCCAGTGCGCGGAACACCGGTCTCCGGGCAGCCAGCGGCGAGATCGTCGCGTACACCGACGATGACGCGTACCCCGATCCGGACTGGCTGACGTATCTCGCGACAAGATTTCTGAGCGCGGCGGATGTCGGCGTGGGCGGACCGAACATCGCGCCCGCGGGTGATGGCCGCACCGCGGAGTGCGTCGCGCGCGCCCCGGGCGGCCCCGTCCATGTCCTACTCAGCGATCGTGAAGCTGAACACATCCCTGGCTGCAACATGGCGTTCCGCAAGGATGCCCTCGAGGCAATTGGAGGGTTCGATCCGCAGTTTCGCGTGGCCGGCGACGATGTCGACGTGTGCTGGCGGCTGCAGGAGCGTAAGTGGACGCTGGGATTCAGCGCCGCGGCTGTCGTCTGGCACCACGCGCGGCGCTCGGTGCGCACGTACTGGAAGCAACAGAGCGGGTACGGCCGAGCGGAGGCGATGCTCGAGCGAAAGTGGCCGGAGAAGTACAACGCGACCGGGCATCCGACGTGGTCGGGCCGCCTCTATGGACAGGGTCTACCCCAGATCCTCGGTCGCGGCCGGATCTATCACGGTCCGTGGGGCAGCGCTCCATTCCAGTCGCTCTACCAACCGGCGCCAGGCGGTCTCTGGTCTCTCGCCGGAACGCCGGAGTGGATTTTCGCGATCGTTGCGCTCGGCGCCCTCTCGTACGAAAAGGGCGCGCTAGCGCGACTGCGCCTCCTCACGGCGTTTCTCTATCTCACTCAGCCGCTGGCGCGCCTTCGCGGACGGCTCCAATCCGGCCTCACCCCATGGCGGCTTCGGCGTACCGCAGGACTCGCGCTGCCGCTGCCACGGACGGCGGCACTTTGGAGCGAACGGTGGCTGGATCTCGACCAGCGCCTCAAGGCGGTCGAGGCGAGGCTCAAAATGGCGGGCGCCGCAACTCGTCGTGGGGACGCGTTCGAACTTTTTGACCTGGAAGTTCGTGGCGGCCTGCTCGGCGCGGTCCGCTTGCTGGTCGCCGCTGAGGACCACGCGGGTGGTGCCCAGCTGATCCGATTTCGCTGGTGGCCGCGGTGCTCATACGCCGGGGTGACTTTGGCGGCCGTGTTCGCGGCGCTTGTCGGCGGCGCGACGCTCGCGCAGGCCTGGACGGCCGCGGTCGTCCTCGGGGTGGCGACCGCGTTCCTTGCCGTGCGCATGACGCTCGAGTGCGCCGGCGCATCGGCCACCATCGCGCGCGCACTCGAGTTGGACGGTAAGGGGGCGACGTAAACGATGGCGGCCTCCACCGACATCCAGGTCTTCAGGCGGGTGCTCCGCGAGGCGCGACCCTGCTGGCCGTTCATCGGAGGCTTGTTCCTACTGAGCCTGTTGGCGAGCCCGCTGGCGGTCCTCACCCCGCTCCCGTTGAAGATCGCGGTCGACAGTGTGATCGGCGGGCGCCCCTTGCCCGGGGTCGTTGCGCCGTTCGTGCCCGATCAAATCGCGCGCTCTCCCGACCTCCTGCTGGCGTTCGTGGTCGGGCTCCTCCTGACCGTCGTGCTGCTCAGTCAGCTTCAGGGGCTCGCCGTCACAGTGCTCGGCGCCTTCATCAACGAGAAGCTCGTCTTGGCTTTCCGGAGTCGGCTGTTCGGTCACGTTCAACGCATCTCGCTCGCCTATCACGACACGAGAGGCATCGCCGACACGACATACCGGATCCATCACGACGCCCCCGCGATCCAAAACATCGTGACCGACGGCGTGATCCCGTTCATCGCGTCAACGGCCACGTTCGCCGGAATGATCTACGTCATGTCGCGGATCGACTTCCCGATCGCCCTCATCGCTCTGGCCATCTCACCGGGGCTCGTCGTCGCGGCACGACTCTTCCGTCCGCGCCTGCGCCGCCAATCTCGAGAGCTGAAGAAGCTCGACAGCCGTGCGCTCGGGATCGTGCAGGAGGTTCTGGGCGCGTTGCGCGTCGTCAAAGCATTCGGACAGGAAGGTCGCGAGGACCAGCGCTTCGTGCACCGGTCCCGAGAGGCCATGGGCGCGGCGCTACGCCTCGCTGGGCTCGAGGGGAGCTACGGGCTCGTCGTGGGAATGACCACGGCTGTCGGCACGGCGGCGGTCCTGCTCATCGGCATCGGTCACGTCCTCGCCGGCACGCTCACCCTGGGCGAATTGCTTCTGGTGATGGGTTATCTGAGCCAGCTCTACGAGCCACTCCGGACGATCAGCCGGAAGGCCGCCACGCTCCAGCTTCACCTCGCCAGCGCGGAGCGGGCGTTCGCGCTGCTCGACGAGCCGCTGGATGTCGAAGAGCGAACGCAGGCACGACCCGTACCGCGCGCGAGCGGCGCCGTCGCCTTTGATCATGTCTCGTTCGCGTATGGCCCAGGCCGTCCCGTCCTGTACGACATCTCGTTCGCCATCGAACCCGGCACGCGTCTCGGCATCGTGGGCGCGTCCGGCGCGGGCAAGAGCACGCTGATGAGCCTGCTCACGCGGTTCTACGACCCGACCGGTGGCCATATCGAGCTCGACGGGACCGATCTACGCGAGCTTCGCCTGGCCGATCTCCGGCGGCAGTTCGCCGTCGTCCAGCAGGATCCCGTGCTCTTCTCCGCCACGATCGCCGAGAACATCGCGTATGCCCGGCCCGGGGCGAGCGAGGCGGAGCTGGTCGCCGCGGCGCAGGCAGCAAACGCTCACGAGTTCATCGTCCGTCTGCCAGCCGGCTACGAGACGCAGGTCGGCGAGCGCGGCATCCAGCTGTCGGGAGGGCAGCGTCAACGGATCGCCATCGCGCGCGCATTCCTCGCGGATAGCCCGGTGCTCATCCTCGACGAGCCGACGAGCGCCGTCGACACTGAGGCTGAAGCCGCGATCGTCGACGCGATCGGGCGGCTGATGCATGGGCGCACCGTGATCCTCATCACGCATCGGTCGAGTCTCCTGCAGAGCTGCACGGCGCTCCTGGTGATCGAGAACGGCCGCGTCTTGTCGGAGACGACGCCCATCGCTCCGATGGCGATCCCGCGTCCGCGCCCGACTCCCGATCGCGGGCAGCCCGTGATGAGGCATCCAGCCGTCCAGGCGTGGCGCCAGCTGTATCCCGACTCGGCGCCGGATCGCATCACGCCGCTGCGGGTCCGGAGGCGAAAACCGACGGTCTATCGGTTGGAGGGCGCGGGTCCGGCGGGCATGAGCGTGATCGCGAAGCACTGGTCTCGCGAGGCCGACCCTCGGACCGAGCGCACGGTGTATGAAGAAGTCCTTCCTCGACTGAGCGTCCCTTCGCTCCATTACTACGGCTTCGTCGCGGATCCAGACGGCGAGACGTCCTGGACGTTCCTGGAGGAGGCCACCGGCGCGAAGTACTCCAAGCTGCTCGCCGCGAACCGTGAGCAGGCCGCGCGCTGGCTCGGCCTGCTCCATACCTCGGCAGAGCAAGCTGGCGCCACGGCAACGCTGCCCGACGCCGGACCGAACCGCTACCGAAGTTTTCTCAAAGCGGCACGCGAAGCGATCCCCGCGCATCTCGGCAATCCCGTGCTGAGTCCCGAAGACGTTGACTTCCTCGAGGCGGTCCTCGAGGGCCTCGCCAAGCTCGAGACCCGCTGGAGCGGCATCGAGCAGATCTGTGCGAGCGCGCCCACGACACTCGTGCACGGCGACTTCAACTCCAAGAACATGCGGTTGAGGCAAGAGGTCAACGGCACTACCGTCGTCGTGTTCGACTGGGACGATGCGGGCTGGGGCGTCCCGGCCGTCGATCTGGCCCAGCAGGCGCTTCCCGCGAGCAACCTTTCGGCGGACCCCGACCTCCCGACCTATCGCTCGACCGTACAGGAGCGGTGGCCTCACATGAGCGGCGAAGCGTGGTTGCGGCTCGCCTATTGCGGCAGCATCTTGCGTTCGCTCGCGGCGCTGTACTGGGAAGCAAGAAGCCTGCGAACTGAGTGGGCCTCGCTGGCCGTCGACAACATTCGGCTCTACGAGGCCGAGCGCGCCCACGCCCTGGCAAGGATCGGTCTAGATGGCGATTCGGTGTCGCCCCATGGACGAAGCGGCCCGCCGGTGGCCGAAGCGATCAGGCCATGACCAGGGTACGTATCGGATTCCTCACCCGGCGGTTCAAACCGGAGACGCGGAGCTCCGTGCCCCTCGTCATGCAGGCGCTCGCGGAAGCGGGCGCCATCGTCGACGTCGTCCACCCCGTCGCCGGAATGAGCGACCTTTCAGAGCTGCGCGTCCAGCACGACCTGTATGTCCTGAAGCAGATGAGCGGTCTCGCCGTCAGCATCGCCGGTGCCCTGCACGCGCAGGGCGCCACGATCGTGAATCCCTATCCGGTGACCCTGGCGTTGTCCGACAAGATCGTCGCATCTCGAATTCTGCAGCGTGCCGGAGCACCCGTGCCGGCGACGTATGTGACGTCGCACCTGGACGCACTGGCCCCGCTGCTCGAGACCGGACCGCTGATCGTGAAGCCAGTTCGCGGTTGGGACGGCCACGGCGTCCGGATAATCACGAGGGCCAGCGAGCTCGCGGATCTTCCGCCCAGCAAGGACCCGATCTTCGCTCAACGCTATATCCCGCCTCAAGGGCCCGAACTGAAGATGTTCTCGATCGGCGGTCGCGTCTTCGGCGTGAAGAGGGAGGTGGAGCGAGGCACCAAAGCCGGCCAGCAGCGCGAGCCGTTCACGCCCACGCCGGAGCTGAGCCGGATCGTCCTGCGCTGCGGCGAGGCCTTCGGCATCGATCTCTTCGGCGTGGACATCATCGAACGCGATGGGGCCCCGTACATCGTCGATATGAACAGCTTTCCCGGTTTCGGCGGCGTCCCCGACGGGGTACGCCACGTGGCGAGATATCTGTATGGGGGCGCGGAGCGTGCCGCTCGCGGACAGAGGCTGTTCGAGTCAGCGCTTCCACAGGAGACGGCATGGACGGCCGGACTCCGATGAGCGTCACGGTCTGCCTCGCACCGGCGCAGACGATCGAGTACCCGGAGGGCGGCGGGCATCTCTGGGTCTACCTCAACTGGGCGCTTGGCCTGCGCGCCGCGGGATGCCGCGTGATCTGGTTGGAAGGGATCGATCTCGGCGAGAAAGCGACCTCGCGGCGGCGGCGACACGGCACCGACGCGCGGACGTGCCTTGCCACGCTGAAGACCCGACTCGAACCCTACGGTTTCGCGGACGCGATCGCACTCTTTTCGTTGAACGACGAGCCGCTGCCCCTCGACCTGACCGAGGGCTGCCTGGACCTGGACGCTGCCGCAGAGGCCGACCTGCTGCTGAATCTGTGGCACTCGCTGCCGGCACCCGTCGTGAGCCGTTTCCGGCGGTCTGCCTTCGTCGACACCGATCCGGGACTGCTGCAGATCTGGATGACCACGGGCGAGCTGCATGTGGCGCCGCACGACATCTATTTCACCGTCGGAGAAACGGTCGGCACACCGGCGGCCGAGTTCCCCGACTGCGGCCTCAGGTGGCATTACACGCCGCCGCCGGTGTTCCTGCCCGAGTGGCCGCCGACAGCGGCGGAGTCCGGCGCACCCTATACGACGGTCGCTCACTGGTGGGGCGGCACGGTCCGCTTCGGCGGCAAGCAGCTGAGCAACGACAAGCTGGTCGGGTTCCTTGAGTACGCCCACCTGCCGACGCAGACAACGGTCCCCCTCGAGCAGGCGATTTGCCTCGAGCGCCGATATCAGGAGTGGCGCACCCGCTTGACGCCGCTCGGCTGGAGGCTCCGGGATGCCTGGGCCGTCAGTGGTACGCCCGAGAGCTACCGCACGTACATCCAGCGTTCGCGAGGTGAGTTCAGCGTCGCGAAGCCAACCTACGTCCAGCTGGCGAGCGGGTGGGTCAGCGACCGCACCGTCTGCTATCTCGCGAGTGGCAAGCCCGCGGTCGTCCAGTACACGGGTCCGAGCCGCTATCTGCCGGATGCGGAGGGTCTCGTTCGCTTTCGGACGATGGACGAGGCGGTTCGCGCGTTGGCGCTGGTCGAGTCGGACTACGAGCGCCACTGCCGCACGGCGCGAGCACTTGCGGAGGAGCATTTCGACGCGCGCCGCGTCGTCGGGCGGGTGCTGGATTCTGCCCTAGCGGGATCGGGCGGCCTGCGCGCCCGAACGACCGGCGTCGTATGAGCGCGGCGATCGGCGTCGACCTGCTCCGCGCGACCCTGGAGGCTCGCGAGGAACCAGGTGTGACCGAGCTTCTTGACGCGCTACGCACTCTCGTGCGCGACGCGGGCGTCGACGAATGGGTGTCCGAGCTCACGCCGCTCAAGCGCCGTGTGTACCGACTGCATCTGAACGAGAGCCACGGAGCGCATTCGGTCATCCTCAAGCGCAGTGAAGCGTCGATCGCCCAGCTCAACCGGCTGGTCGCCGAGCGGTGGCTTCCCGCGTTGCGGCTCGGCGATCACTGTGCCGCTCTGCTTGCCACTGTCGCTGATCGGCAGGGCCGGTGGTTTTGGCAGATCTACGAGGATCTCGGTCTGGACACGCTGGAGCGCCAGTCTGACCATGCTCGCGTCGGCGCGACGACGGACCTCATCGCCGAGCTGCACGGGCGGGGTGCCGCACACGCACTGCTGCCCGAGGTCCGCCACCATGGCAAGGACCTTGGCCTCGGCTTCTTCGCAGCGAACGTCGGCGACGCCATTCGCGGGCTCGAGCGACTCGGCGGCGAACACGCGCCAGGAGAGCTTCGGTCTCTCAGCGATCGTCTGCTCCGGTGGATGTATCCGCTGGCGGTCGAGATGCCCAGCAGGGCGCACGTGCTGAGAGATGCGGGCGGACCGGACACGATCCTGCACGGAGATCTCTGGCGACACAACGCGTTCGCAACGCTTTCCGCGGGCGTCGTACGCGTTCAGCTCATTGACTGGGATCACGTCGGCGTAGGACCGCTCGCCTACGATCTTTCGACCTTCCTGATGAGGTTTCCCTCGGCCGAGCGGCCGTGGATCCTCGATCGCTACCGAGGCACGTTGTCCCTGGCTGGTTTGCGACTCCCTTCGGAACACGAGCTCAACGTGCTGTTTCAGACCGCCGAGTACGCACGGTTCGCGAATCGGGTGTCCTGGGCCGCCATGGCCTGGCTGCATGAAGGCGCAGAGTGGGTCCCCATCGAGCTTGCCGAGATCGAACGCTGGTTCGAGGCATTGCGCCCGATCCTCCCGGAGTGAGGCGTCTGCCGACTCGTCACAACTGATCGCGCGGCGGTGCGCTCGCCGCCGCCGAACACGTGGCGCGATCGCGGAGAGAATGACTGTCGTCGAGGCGGCCACCCAGAACTCGGCAGCCGTGCCTAGTTAGGTTAGTTCGGCTCCGAAACCTCCTTTTTCTCAAGTGCCCCGCGAGAATTTGCCGCGTACGCATCAAGAAGTTCGCTTTGCCGAGGCTGTCGTTCTGATCTTCATGGCTGTGGAAACGTCCCCACCAGCTCGCGTCGGGGCCGCTCGCCTTAAGTTCGAGGCGTCCTAGTCGATGCGTTCGTACGCGGGGATCGTGAGGAACTCCTGGAACTCCTTCGAGAGCGCGACGCCGTCGAAGATCTCGCGCGCGTCGTCGTAGCGGCCCTTCGAGAAGGCGTCGTCACCCACGGCCGCCTTGATCTTTTCGAGCTCCTCACGCTCGATGTCCCTCACGAGCCCCGCGGTCACGCGCGGTCCTTCCGCGAGCGGTACGCCGTGGTGGATCCACTGCCAGACCTGCGAGCGTGAGATCTCGGCGGTCGCCGCGTCTTCCATGAGGTTGTTGATCGCGGCGGCGCCAGTCCCGCGCAGCCACGACGCGATGTACTGGATGCCGACGCTCACGTTCGTGCGCAGGCCCGCGTCGGTGATCGTGCCGCCCGGGATTCGCACGTCGAGTAGCTGCGCCGCCGTGACGGCGACCTCCGGTCGCTGGCGGTCGAGCTGGTTCTGTTTCTTTCCCAGGGCGCGGTCGAACTCGCTCATCGCGGTATCCACGAGGTCGGGATGGGCGACCCACGTACCGTCGAAGCCGTCGGTCGCCTCGCGCTTCTTGTCGTCGCGTACCTTCGCGAGCGCGCTCTCGGTGACGGCGGGATCGCGGCGATTGGGGATGAACGCCGCCATACCGCCCAGGGCGAACGCACCGCGCTTGTGGCACGTCTTCACCAGAAGCTCGGTGTACGCGCGCATGAAGGGAACGGTCATCGCGACCTGGCCGCGGTCCGGGAGGATGAACTCCTTCCGATCGCCGAGCTTCTTGATGATGCTGAACATGTAGTCCCAACGCCCCGCGTTCAGCCCGGCGCTGTGATCGCGAAGCTCGTAGAGCGTCTCCTCCATCTCGAATGCGAGCGACAGGACCTCGACGAGCACCGTGGCCTTGATCTTCCCGTGGCCGAGGTCGAGCGCCTTCTCGGTCCAGTCGAAGATCTGGTTCCACAGGCGCGCCTCCTTGTGGCTCTCCATCTTGGGCAGATAGAAGTAGGGTCCGCTCCCGCGCTCCAGCAGGCGTCTCGCGTTATGGAAGACGTACAAGCCGAAGTCGAACACCGCGCCGGAGATCGGAGCGCCATCGATCGTCAGGTGACGCTCCACGAGGTGCCACCCTCGCGGGCGCACTACGAGTGTTGCGATCTCATCGTTGAGTTTGTATTCGCGGCCGTCGGGATTCTTGAATGAGATCTTCCGCTCGACCGCGTCGACGAGATTCCGCTGACCGTCGACCATGTTGCGCCACGTCGGCGTGTTCGCATCTTCGAAATCGGCCATGTAGACAGAGGCGCCGGAATTGAGCGCGTTGATCACCATCTTTCGATCGGTCGGTCCCGTGATCTCGACCTTGCGTACCCGGAGGTCCTGGGGCACGTCGGCGACGCGCCACGCGCTCCTGCGGGTGTCCGCGGTCTCGGTCAGGAAGTCGAATTTCCCGCCGCTCCGCAGACGATCTGCCACCTCGGCTCTTTTCTCGAGCAACGAGGTCCGCACGGGTTCGACCTCGCGGTGCAGGCGCGTGAGAAAGTCCAGCGCATCCGGGGTCAGGACATCGGCGAATCCCTCATCCGCCGGGGCGCGGATCTGCGCCGCGAAGGTTCGCATCGAACGTATCCTGCCACGCTGAAATGGGCGTGCCATTTGACCTCACCGGCAAGCGTTCTCTGGTCACCGGGGGTGGGCGCGGCATCGGCCGCGCGATCGCGCTCGGGCTGGCCGACGCGGGCGCCGACGTCGCTATCACATCGCGGAACGGCGATGACGCCGGACGATCGACATCCTCGTCAATAACGCGGGGACGAACATCCCGACGGACCTCGTGTCGCTCGACGAAGAAGGCTGGGACACGGTCGTCGACACGAATCTCAAGGGTGTCGCGTTCGTGACCCAGGCCGCGCTCCCGGTCCTCCGCGACGGCGGTCGCGTGATCAACGTCGCATCCATCTACGGGGTGCTCGGCCGGGTGGAGCGAATCGCATACAGCGCGGCGAAAGGTGGCGTCGTGACGCTCACGAAATCCCTGGCGCTGGAGCTCGCGCCGCGCAGGATCACAGTGAATGCAGTCGGTCCAAGCCTCATCGAGACCGACCTGACCCGCGAGCGAATGCGGAAGGACCCACGCTTTCGCGATGTGGAGGTCGCGCGCACCCCACTCGGGCGTCTCGGCACCGTGGCGGACGTTGCCGGCGCGGCCGTGTACTTCGCATCAACCGAAGCGGGCTTTGTGACCGGTCAGCTGCTCCTCGTCGACGGAGGAACCGGCGCGCACTAGCGGGGGTAGGGGCCCCCGACGGGGCAGGGGCCCCGCGGGCATCCCCCGGCAGTACATCCGTACTCCCCCGGGGCAGGGGCCCCTGGACGCGAAGCGGAGTCGATCTGGTCCCGTCGGGTGATGGGCCAAAGGCCCCGCCCGCCCTACAAATCAATCACGAATACGGGAGGAAGCGAAGAGACCGTGGGAGGCGTTAGGCGGGTGGCCATTGAAACGGCCCAAGCCACGAACCAGGCCCAGAGCGTGGAGTCGCCGGAAATCGACGCCGCGCCCCTCAACGTCGTCCGCATGACGCCGCCGGTCGAAGCGACGCTGCGCATCCTTCTCAACAGCGTTCCCTATCTGATCGGTGCGGCGGTCGTACGCCAGCCGGCCGTCGGCGACGCGGTCGAGGCGGAAGTCGGACGGATGCCGTGGCTTCACGACCGTCGTCTTCTCACGCTTCAGCTGCCCGACGATTCGCTCCCGGCGAACCGCGCGATCCTCCTCGACTGGCCGGTGCCATATCAGGCGGAATGGGTCGGGGCGCCACCGCGTCTTCTCATCTCTCGTCTCGTCACGCAGGAGCGCACCGTTGGAGTGCTCCTCGGAACCTTGATCAGCCGCGAGCAGATATCCGCGGGCGCGCGCGAAGCGCTCGACCTCTCTTGCGAGCTCATCGCCGCGGCGGTCGGAAGTGATTCCCTCGCGGCGATCACCCCGACACCGACGGTGGAGGAGCCCAGGCGTCTTGTCGTGGTTCCGGACGAGCCGATGCCCGAGCCCGAGTCCTCGCTCGTCATCACACCACCCGTCGAGTCCGAGCCGGTGCTCGATCCCAAGGACGAACAGGACGAGCGCGACCGCCAGGTCGTCGATGAAGTGGCACGCGCACTCGACGAGCTCACGGATGCGCGCTCGATCGGTCGCGTGCTTCGCGATGCGGTCACCGCGATCGCAGGCGTCGATGGATTCTCGGTCGCCCTGTTCAACAGCGTGCGTCGCGAGGTCGCGTACCGCTACAAGGTCGTCGGTGCCGACCCCGACTCCGCGGAGATGGGACGTCAGGTCGTCGACGATGGCCCCGATTGCTACGCGGCGCGCCACGATCGGCGCTGGCACAGCTTCGTTCGCGAGATCGGCGTGCGCGGTCCCGAAGGGGTCGAGGCGCGCAAGATCTCCGTTCTTCAGTACCCGCTCCTCGCCGCGGACGAGGTCTTCGGCGTCGCGACCCTTCAGGTTTTCGGCGACTCGGGGTTCTCCGATCACGCGACACGCCTCGTGCTCCGGGTCATCGAGGTTTCCAGCGATCGGCTTGCCGCGGTGCGGCGCGCCGCGCGCTTCCAACCAAGTCTTTCCCCTTCGGAGTCCGCGGCGGCCGCCGTCCTCCCGCCGGTCGCCGCGGCTCACTCTTCTGCCCCGCTGTCGACGGCCGATGCGCCGACGACGGACCAGATCCTGAACGACCTCGTGACCGGGTGCACCGAGATCGGTCTGCCGACCACCTTCATGGTCGGTGTCGATCCGGCCGCGGGTCTCCTGCGGGGCGAGCTCATCTCGGACTCATCGGCCGCTCGCGAGCTCGACTACGCCCTCGGGATCTCTGCCGGCCGCTTCACGATCGAGCTCTCCGACCGCTACAACGCGATCGCCCGCGCGTGCCGCGAAGGGCGCATCGTGACCTCGCCGACGCTCGACGAGCTCGTGCACCCGCTTCGGGACGCCGACGGCGCCGCGACGCTCGAGCGCCTCGTTCAGGGTGGCCGCGCGACGATCATCCCGATCACCGTATCGGGCGACGTCGTCGGGGCGCTGGTGGTGGGTCCGATGGGGGACGAGCCCGGCTTCAGCACCATCGTGAAAGTGCGCGACCTGGTCAATGAGACCGCGTCGCGACTCGCGGAGGCCTGGCGCACGAAGCGCTAGACCTACACTCCCTCGCCAATGGTCGGCGAGGTGACCTTCGCGGTCATCGGCCTCCTCTTCCTCATCGCCGACATCCGGACGTTTTCGTCCACGTTCCAGCAGACCTTCTTCGGTCAGTCGAACACGACGCTCGCGATCATGGCCACGGCAGTCTTCGCGACCTCATTTCTGTCCCCGATCGTCGGCTGGCGGCTCGGTCCGAAGCGAAGTGTCGGTTTCAGCGCGGCGCTGCTCGGCATCGCGACGCTCATCGCGACGGTATCGCGGAGCAACGTCGCCGACCTCGCACTCTCGATCGTCGGGATCGCCGGCGGCATGTGGTGGCTCGGGCTGCTCCATTCGTCGCGGACGGCGGATCGTCCGTCGCCACTCGCGGTCGCGCTCCCGATCGCGTTCTCGGCCGATCTCGTCCTGCGCGCTGCATTCCGCACGGTACCGCTCGTTGATCTGAATCTCGCGCTCGCCGCGCCACTCGTTCTCGTTGCGGCGCTCGTCTTCCTCGCGGCGGGAGTAGCCGCGATGGGCGGCGTCCGCACATGGACACGGCCGGATGCGCGGGGGGCGCTCGCGCTCATCGCGTTACCCGCGCTCTTCCTGGTCGCCGAGACCGGCGGCACGAACGGCGCGCAGGTGGCGCTGGCGAGCGGCCTCGGGCTCGGACCCGAGCCGCCCCGAGCGACCCAGCTCGGCATGGTATTCGTCGGACTGGGTCTCGCCGCGGGGTCGCTCGCGCTTTCGCGCCGGTACCCGCGCGGCGTCGCCGCCGCGGTCGCTTGCGCGGCGGGCACCGCGCTTCTCTGGTACGTGCACGCCCCGGTTGTCTCTCTCGTCGGGGGCCTCGTTCTCGCCGCCGGCGTGTTCATCGCCGCCGCAACGATCCCGGGCACTCCGCTAAAGGCGACGGGCTCGCCCGCGATCGTGACGGGGGCGCTCGCGCTCGGCTGGCTCGTGTTCGTCGGGACCGCGTTCGGGTTCTACGCGTTCTGGGCGTATCTCCCCGCGATCTACGCGGCGACCGCGGTGGTGGCGATCGCGGCGCTGCTCGTACCTGGTGGTGCGCTCCCGGCGTGGCGCGCGCTTCCCATCGCGCTCGTGCCGATCGTGGTGGGGGTGCCGCTCGTAGCGCTGCTGCTCACACAGCAGTCGCCGGCGACAGAAGACCCGCGCAACACCTTCCGCGTGATGACCTACAACATCCACCAGGGATTCAACGCGGGTCAGGTCCCGTCGCTCGACATGCTCGTCGACGTGATCTCGCGCGAGTCCCCCGACGTCCTCGTGCTGCAGGAGGTCGTACGCGGCTGGATGATCGACGAGCAGCACGACGCGCTGAGCGTGCTGGCGGAACGCCTCGGGATGCCATACGTCTTTGGTCCGAACATCGGCGACCTCTA